>WNFC01031380.1_pt1 | contig 10795 bp, 7 predicted proteins | sample 5400541 | NCBI WGS metagenome assembly WNFC01 (sample SAMN13153342, study PRJNA577476) | soil metagenome | isolation source: 120 cm saprolite under Douglas fir tree site 2 hole 2 replicate 1 | place: USA:California | collected 2015-04-18
TTCCGGAAAATCTACGTTGCTTCACCTGATAGGGGGCCTGGACGTTGCGGATCATGGAACTATTTCGCTGGGCCAGAAAGATCCTGGGCGGGTAGGGAGTAGGGAATCGGCGAAACTTTGGCAAAACAAGGTTGGCTTTGTTTTCCAGTTTCACTACTTGTTGCCCGAGCTTTCCGCAGTCGAAAACGTCGCCTTGCCACTATTAATCGGTCGATGGAAGACAAGCACCGCTCTTCTCCGCGCCCGTCATGCGTTGGCGGAACTGGGGTTGAAAGACAGGAGTGACCACCCGGTGACTCATCTGTCCGGCGGTGAACAACAGCGAGTAGCCGTGGCCCGCGCATTAATTGGGAAGCCGGAGCTTGTTTTGGCTGATGAACCCACGGGAAACCTTGATGCAGCAATAAGTGAGGAGATCGGAAGAACACTCACACTTTACGCCCGCATGCAGCTCGCTCTAGTAGTAGTGGCGACGCATAATGAGAGCCTGGCTCGCCTTTGCGATCGAGTTTTGATCCTGAAAGATGGGCGTATCTACGCTAGCTGAGACTCCAGCTCTGAAAAACGACCGCCGTTAGCCTTTTTAGTAGAAAGAACAGACAATACTTTTTGACCTTTCGTTCATGGGTTATAATGCCCGCAGTTGCCGGGTGGATTAGTCTTCGCCCGGCATGGCAATCATAGGCAGCTTTCAAACGGTAACAAAAGATGTTCGAACGCTACACTGAAAAGGCGCGCCGAGTAATCTTCTTTGCGCGCTACGAAGCCTCTCAATTTGGCGCTCCGGCTATCGAACCGGAGCATTTATTGCTGGGGCTGATGCGCGAAGACAAAACACTCACGGGCCGTTTTTTTCCGCGGGCTCAAGTTTCCATAGAATCAATTCGTAAAGAGATTGAGGGTCGCACGCTCTTACGAGAAAAGATCTCCACTTCCGTCGAGCTTCCACTGGCCCCGGAAACTAAACACGTTTTGGCATACGCTCATGAAGAGAGCGATCGCCTACAGCACCGGCACATTGGAACCGAACATCTTTTGCTCGGGCTGCTCCGGGAAGAGCGTTCTATGGCCGCCGAGATTCTTTACGAACGTGGGCTGCGTTTGAACGCTGTACGGGACGAAATTGCACGGCAGTCGGGAGCCGACGCTCGCACATCGCAGAAGAAAGACACGCCTCACCTGGTGGAGTTCTCGCGCGATCTCACCGAAGATGCAGCAAACGACAAACTGGATCCGTTGGTGGGCCGGGAACCCGAAATCGAACGCGTCGTACAAATACTTTGCCGTCGCACCAAAAACAATCCGGTTTTAATCGGCGAACCCGGAGTGGGCAAAACCGCTATCGTTGAAGGACTGGCGCAGAGAATAATACGCGGCGAAGTTCCTTCGTTCCTCGAAAACAAACGAATCCTTTCCCTTGATCTATCCCTGATTGTTGCAGGCACGAAATATCGAGGACAATTCGAGGAGCGCCTGAAGCAAATCATGCGCGAGTTAGTCGAGAACCCGCAATACATCGTCTTCATCGATGAACTGCACACACTGGTAGGCGCTGGTTCGGCGGAAGGTTCGCTTGACGCCGCCAATATTCTGAAACCAGCGTTGTCGCGCGGAGAAATCCAGTGTATCGGTGCCACGACCCCCGCAGAGTTTCGCAAGTCAATCGAGAAAGATCGTTCACTCGAACGGCGTTTTCAGGCCGTGAAGGTTCCACCTCCCTCGGAAGCGGAAGCCGTGGGAATTCTCGACGGCGTACGTGAGCGGTACGAGAGTTTTCACCAGGTTCGTTATACGGATGACGCCCTGGAGGCGGCCGTATACCAGTCGCATCGTTACATTCCCGATCGTTTTTTGCCCGATAAAGCCATTGATGTGATTGATGAGGCGGGTGCCCGAGTCAAACTCCGCGTAAGGCGGGAACAGGGTAATCTTGCTGATTGGAATGAGTTGAACGAATGGTCGCGTTCTTATGGAGATAGCTCCACTGGGCGTGCAGGTCAGGAGGACGCGCTCGTTGCTGCGGAGGTAACACGCGACGATGTGGAAGAAGTAATTGCTCGCTGGACCGGCATTCCAGTGACGTCGCTCAAAGAGGAAGAGACTCAGAAGTTATTGCGGATCGAGATTGAGCTGCACAAGCGCGTCGTGTCGCAGCGTCCTGCAATTTCAGCCCTGGCTCGAGCCATCCGCCGTTCACGCGCGGGACTCAAGAACCCATTGCGACCTGTTGGCTCATTTCTGTTTCTTGGTCCCACGGGTGTAGGCAAGACCGAAGTGGCCCGCTCCCTCGCGCAATTCCTGTTCAGCAGTGAACGTGCATTGATACGGTTTGATATGTCGGAATTCATGGAAAAGCATTCCGTGTCCAAGTTGATTGGCTCTCCGCCGGGCTATGTAGGTCATGAAGAGGGTGGCCAGTTAACCGAACGAATCAAACGTTCACCATATGCAGTATTGCTATTTGATGAAATTGAAAAAGCGCATCCGGATATATTCAATATTCTGCTGCAGGTTTTTGAAGATGGTATCCTCACCGATGCGCTGGGGAATACAGTCGATTTTAAGAACGTCATCATCATAATGACTTCCAATATAGGTGCCCGGTTTATTCAAAAGAAGGGTGCACTAGGCTTCCAGGCAAATACCGACACGACGAGAGAAAAGATGGAAGAGATGGTTATGTCGTCGGTGCGCCAGACGTTTAATCCGGAGTTCATAAATCGTCTCGACGAAATCATTATTTTCGATCAACTACTGGATGTTGAACTGTTGGAAGTTGTTCAGCTTCAGATTGAGCAGATTAACAAGACAATGACCAGGCACGGTCTGGAAGTCAGACTTACTGACGAAGCAAAGCAATGGATTGTAGAAAAGACTTGTGCAGACCGTTCGTATGGTGCCCGCCCCCTTCGTCGCGCCCTGCAGAAGTATGTAGAAGATCCCCTCTCGGAGGCGCTCATTCAGGGCCAGCTCGCAGGAGCTTCGCTGATAGAGGTGTTTCTGGCAGGCAATGAGCTGGATCACCGTCCAATCGGAGTCGAAGCGCCTGACGACGCGCTGCTGATTCACTGAACACATTAACGCAACACGTTTGGTCCAAAGCCCAAAGTCCACGCAAGTCAATCCGCCAGCTGGACTTCAGGCTTTGGACTTTCCACTTTGTTGCCGATATAATGCGCCACTTTGCTGCGCAAAAGCTGGCAACTGGGTTCGCTAAGTCCGAATCCAAGTTCCGACTTCAGCTCAGTTCAGCGTGGGTTTTTGCCTTTATTTTCTGACGCAAGTTTTATTGTTCACTCATAAGCTCCCCGAAGTTTCTGAGGTCCGGTAAGAACTACTGAGGGATTTGGTGCCTATGCACTTATATCGTGCGTTTTTGCTCGTTTCTTTGAGCGCAATAGTCGGATTTATCACTATCATCGCGGCACCCGGACGCGTTAACGCCCAGCAAACCCAACGCCTTGTCGAGTCGGTGGACATCGCCGGCAATCGCCGTCTGCGTAAGGACGATATCCTTTACTACGTCCAAACCCGACCCGGTGATCCTTACAACCCAGAACAAGTGCAACGGGACTATCAAGCGATCCTCGCGCTGGGATTCTTCGACAAGACTGCCACACGGGTCTTAATACAGGATGGCGCGCGTGGCGGTGTCAACGTCATCTTCGAAGTCAAAGAACTACCAATCATTCGCGATCTGACTTTCGAAGGTCTCAAAAGTGTCGCCGAGTCAGACGTGCTAAAGGCCTTCCGCGAGAAACGTGTTGGAGTGTCGAAGGAAAGTATCTACGACCCGGTTAAGGCGCGAAACGCTATCAGGGTAATCAAAGAGCTTCTGGCGGCTCACGGGCATCCAAACGCCACTGTTGAAGAACGCGGGGAAGAAGTTTCGGCAACATCTCGCGCTATCACGTTTGTGGTACACGAGGGCGAGCGAGTTCGAGTCGTTGAGGTCCAATTCGAAGGCAACACGAACTTCAGCGACGGCAAACTGCGCGGTGCGATGAAGTATGTGAAGGAAGCGGGCCTCATAACTCGTTTTCGGGGTCAGGACATTCTCGATCGTGAGAAACTCGACGTAGACCTGCGTCTCGTTGACAACTACATGCACGCGAAGGGTTACCTCCAGGCGCGCCACGGCGAGCCACGGGTCGAGAGTCTCGGTCCACGTCGCACTGGGTTTCCCATCCTGCCACTACCTTTTCTATCTTCGACCGATGAAGGGTTGCGGGTCACAGTTCCAATCATTGAAGGCAAGGTCTACCGGCTTGGGGATCTGAAGGTCGAGGGTAACTCGATTTTTTCCGAAGCTCAGATTAAGGCTGTAGTGGGCTTAAACAAGGGTGATATCGCGGACGGCGAGAAGATTAGCAAGGCATTATTTGAAAACCTGAAAAAGTATTATGGCAGCCAGGGTTTTATCGAATACACGCCTGAGCCGGTACCGACTTTCAAAGACAACCCACAGAATCCCAACGAGGGAATAGTCGACTTTGTGGTCACCATTGAAGAAGGCAAGCAATTTACATTGCGCCGGTTGGAGTTCATCGGCAACACATTCACCCGCGATAACGTCCTGCGCCGGGAAGTGCTGATAAACGAAGGCGACATCTATAACCAGGTTAACTGGGAATACTCGGTCGTCAAGCTGAACCAACTTGGCTACTTCAATCCAATTGACAAGGACAAAGACGTTGATATTCGCACCAATGAAGAAGAGGCAACAGTCGATCTTAATTTGAAGGTCAGCGAACGTGGTCGCCAACAAATCTCCTTCAACGGAGGAATCTCGGGTATTGGTGGTTCTTTCTTCGGACTCGAGTACTCAACCAATAACCTGCTCGGTAGAGGCGAAGTGCTTTCGTTTAATCTTGCGGCCGGCAATCGCCAACGTTCCTTCCAGTTTTCCTTTACAGAACCGTACATCAAAGATCGACCGGTGAGTGCGGGTTTCTCGGTATTTGCTTTTACACAGCAATTTTTTGGTGAAGGAACATTTCTTTCGCAAAACGTTAATGCTCAAATAGACTTCCTCAACTCCCAGGCTAACCTGGCAAATGTCAATTCGGAGAACCTGTTTACACGAAACTCTTACGGCGCATCTATTTTTGCCAGTGCCCCGCTTTCCGAGTTTTACCGGAAACGACCGTTTACGCAGTTTTCACGTATTGGTGCGTCCTACCAGCTTTCGCTTTCGAGCGTGAAGGATCCAAAGGTCAATACAAACACGGCGAATAGCACTTCGTTTATTCCAGTGATCTACAGTCAGCCAAACATCCTTACGAGTCGGGCCACGCTGACTTTTACTTACGACACTCGCAACGCCAACATTGATCCGACAACGGGAAGAGAGTTGTCTGTTGCTGTTGCGTTGTCCGGGCTTGGCGGCGATGTCCGTACTTATGAACCAACGCTTTCTTTCACGCAGTTTTTCCCAATGCGCAGGAAAAAATCGAGGCGGCCGGAAGTGTTTGGTTTTCGCATCCTGGCCGGAAGCGTCGGTAGCTTTGCCACTTCGGCAAAAGTCAGAAACGCAAATTCCCTGGCATTCGTCGCTGGCGTGCCGATCTTCGAGCGGTTTTTTCTTGGTGATGAATTTACGATTCGTGGTTACAACGTCCGATCGATTAGCCCTACATCTCCCCTGGATACGTTCGTCACGTCGCGAAACGTCGTGATCGCGTCAAATGCTTCTGGTACTCCTGTGGCTGTGCCCGGGGTTCCCGCATCGCTTGCCAGCATCGGTACTTTCACCGGAGTCTCGGGAAGTAATGTTGTGAGTCTGCCTCGTTCCTTTACTTCGGTCGGCGCAGACACACAGATGCTCGGCAACTTCGAATACCGCATTCCCATTTTGGGAGAAGCGCTCAGCCTTGCCGCTTTCGCTGACATTGGTTCCGCGTTTAATCTGCGCAGCAAGAAAGACCAGGTGCCCCGGTCAGTTTGAGCAGTCTTGCTCTTTGTAAGGATAGCCGCTTGGCAGCCTCGCCGTTTTTGGGTCTTGTCCTCCGCGACAATCGCATTGTCAGCCAGGCTGAATTGCAGGGTGCAGCCACTGGTGGAGTTGATCCTCAGACCCTATTGCCCTTTGGGTTTCAGCCCATTTTCTTGCGCGGACAGGCGCAAACAAATACCGTCGTGCGATTGTCTCAGAGTCTTTTTGATAAGATTGGCGATTTCCGGTCGAGTATGGGAATGGAAGTAAGGATTCAGGTACCCGTCATCAATGTACCGTTTCGGCTCATCTTTGCGTATAATCCAAACGCGCGGAAAGACCAGTTCATCGATGGATTTCCGTTCTTCTTTAATGAGAAAAAGAAAGTCATCCGCTTTAGCGTCGGGCGTACCTTTTGATCATTTGGGGCCAACCATGGCGGCTGTATGAACAACTAAGACGTTTATCCAATCGCCTCAAAGCAAGGAGCATTACAATAACGTTATGAAAATAGATCGTCTAATTGCCGCTGTCGCCCTGCTAGCGACCGTTGCGCTCTCTTCCGTTTCAGCACAACAGAAGCCTGCGGCACCTGCAGGCGCCCCAGCAACCTCTGCGCAAAGCACGGGCGCAGTGCCCGACAGCAAGATGGCTCTGATTTATTCAGAAGCTTTTCTCGATCCGAAGGCGGGCATCGCAAGATTTGCCACTTTGATGGCCACCCTGAATCGAGAATTTCAGCCCCGGCAAACCGAGTTGAATGGGTTACAGACGCGAATAGCCGCATTGACGAAAGAGATTTCTGACACGCAGGCTGTTGCTGATCCAAAAGCTATTCAACAAAAGACTGATCAGCTTGAGCAGTTGAAAAAGGATTACCAGCGCAAAGGTGAGGATGCCGAGGCTGCCTACAACCGGCGCCGAACGGAGATCTTCGCTCCGCTGCAGGAAGACATCGGTAAGGCTCTTGAGGTTTTTGCGAAAGCACGTGGCATCACCGTCATTGTCGACGCCAGCCAGGTGCCGATGGTCTATGCCTCGGATAGCATCGATATCACACGCGCTTTTATAAGCGACTTCAACAGCAAGAACCCGGCAACTGCATCGGTGACACAGCCGTAATTATCCGGCTTGCCTGCGCTAGCACTGCAAGCCACGAAGAGCCTCGGTTTCGTTCGAGGCTTTCGGGCAGGAAATCATGACCAAATACTGTTTACTGTCCGCAAGTGCTCTGATGGCGATCCTAAGCGTCTCTTCTGTTTCTGCACAACGGACTGCAGCACCGCCAAGCCAGCCGGCCTCGACCCCGCAGGCTAACGCCACACTCCCTACCAGCAAGATCGCTTTGATTTATTCGGATGCGTTTCTGGATCCGAAAACCGGAATCGCGAAATTCAACGTTTTATTGGGAACGCTGAACCGTGAGTTCCAAAAGCAGAAGGACGATCTGACTCAGATGCAGCAGAGAATTCAGCAGCTTCAGGACGAGATCACCAAACTCCAGCAGGCCCCTGCGGGAACCCCAATTGATCAGAGGTCCTTGCAGACTAAGATCGATCAGCTGGACCAACTCAAGAAGGACTTTCAGCGCAAAGGTGAAGATGCTCAGGCTGCCTACAATAAGCGTCGCCAGGACGTTTTTGCGCCGCTGCAGGAAGAAATTGGCAAGGCCCTGGAAATATTTGCCAAGGCACACAATATTACCGTGATTATCGACGGCGCTCAGGTGCCTCTGGTTTATGCTTCAGCCAGCATCGATATCACTCGCGTTTTTATCAACGAGTTCAACAGTAAGAATCCGGCGACCGCATCAGTAACGCCTCCGAAATAAGTTGGGAAGCGTTACAATTACAGGCGCGGAGATGCGGCGTTGTTCCGCTTCCCCGCGTTTCTTTTCTTCCTGCTATGGAAACTGTTCTCGATTCTCAAGCAATACAATCCCTTCTGCCGCACCGCTATCCCTTCTTGTTGGTTGACCGCATAATTGAGTTGGTGCCGCGCGAACGTATCGTCGGTATCAAACAAGTCAGCATCAACGAACCGTTCTTTCAGGGGCATTTTCCCGGTGCACCCGTGATGCCTGGCGTGCTTGTAGTGGAAGCGTTGGCTCAGGTAGGGGCGGTGTTGGCACTGCGTGAAATTGATGATCGAGATCAAAAACTGGTTCTGTTTACCGGCATCAGGGAGGCCCGCTTCCGGCGTCCTGTAGTACCGGGAGACACTTTGGTGCTTGAAGTTACCGCGTTGCGTATCGGTTCGCGTGTGCAGCGCATGCGCGGAGAGGCGAAAGTCGAGGGCCAACTGGCCGCCGATGCCGAGATTATGAGCATCGTGGTTAACAGGCAGATGGAGAATGGGCAGTGAACGTAGGGACAAGGGAAGGCTGAATGATGATAGCCGGCTTCGCAAATAGGATCTCGTTCTTATTCGTCCGCGTTCATGCTTCATCGTCTATGGATAATTCTCTTTTCCTCCGTTATTGAATTCATGGCCACCGCCACACACCCGACAATTATCCACCCCAGTGCTGTTGTCAGTCCGCACGCCCGGATAGGTTTCGATTGCTATGTCGGCCCTTATTCAATTGTCGGTGAGGAAGTCGAACTCGGTAATGGCGTCCGTTTGGAGTCTCACTGTGTGGTCGACGGCCGGACGACTATCGGCGCTGATACGCATGTCTTTCCCTTCGTGTCCATCGGACTTGCCTCCCAGGATCTGAAGTACAAAGGCGAACCGTCAGAAACAAGGATTGGTAAACGCAATCGCATTCGAGAGTTCGTTACCATTCATCGAGGTACGGCGGGCGGAGGAATGCTCACGCAGACTGGCGATGATTGTCTCATCATGGCTCAAGCGCATATTGCTCACGACTGCATCCTGGGCGATGAGGTAATCATGGCCAACGCAGCCACACTCGCGGGGCACGTTCAGGTTGAAGACCGTGCCAATATCGGAGCTTACTCCGGCGTCCACCAGTTTTGCCACGTCGGTAAAGAAGCCTACATCGGCGGTTACTCAGTAGTCGTTAAGGATGCGTTGCCTTTTGCTTTGACAGTCGGCAACCATGCGCGGTGCTACGGCTTGAACATCACCGGAATGAAACGCCGCGGCTACAGTCGAGACGTAATCGATTCTCTTCACCATGCCTTCCATCTTTTGCTCTCCGCAAAATTGAATACCACGCAGGCAAGTGAGCGTATCCGGGAAGAACTTAAAGACTCTCAGGAAGTATCCGATCTGATTCGCTTCATCGAAGGATCCAGTCGCGGCGTCACCAAATGAAATTCGGATTGATCGCGGGCAACGGCAAGTTTCCTTTTATGGTCCTCGAAGGCGCGCGGCAGTCAGGCGCACAGATGGCCGTGGCAGCTATTCGCGAAGAAACCGATCCCGAGATCGAACAAGTTGCGGAACGAATGACATGGGTTGGGATTGGGCAACTGGGCCGGATGATTAGTTTCTTCAAGGAAGAAGGCGTGGAGAAGGCGATCATGGCAGGTCAGGTCAAGCACGTGCAGATTTTCAGCCGGGCCATTCCTGACGCGCGCATGCTGAAGGTACTATTGAAACTCCCACGCCGGAATACCGACTCGCTAATCGGGGCCATCGCATCAGAACTACAGAGCGAGGGCATCGAGCTGATCGATTCCACTTATTTCTTGCAAGACTACTTACCAAAAACCGGTTTCCTTACGCGCCGCAAGCCAGACCAACATGAGCAGGAAGACATTGAGTACGGTTTGGAAATCGCTCGCGAAATCTCACGCCTTGATTTGGGACAAACGATTGTTGTTCGCGGCAAGGCTTGTGTGGCGATTGAAGCGATGGAGGGAACGGATGAAACGATCCGACGTGCGGGTATTCTAGCGAAGCGGCGTCTGACGGTCGTGAAGATTGCCAAGCCGGATCAGGACATGCGTTTCGACGTCCCCGTGGTTGGCGTACCTACAATCAGTGCCATGGCCGAAGCAGGGGCGACCTGCTTATGTATCACAGCGGGCAAGACCCTAATGTTCGACGCGACGGAAATGATTCGCGTCGCCAACGAGAACAAGATTGCTATTGTGGCTGTGTAGCAGCAATTCCCGGCTCAAAACCAAATTCCATTCAATCTTCAACGAACCGCACATGGTGGGCAAATTCAGTAGTAGCATCCTAATTTGGATTGTCTTAGTGCATTCTCAGTGTCCTCCGTGCCTCCGTGGTGATAAAAGTGCCGAAAACCATTTCACCACGGAGACACGGAGAACACGGCGAACCCGTGGGACGTGAAATTAGGTCACCACGCAAAATTGCGGAGCTTGGACTGTTTATTGATTAATGAGCTGCCTAGTAATTTCCCTGTGACACTGCCGCGGTCTGCGCGGCCTTGGGATCGTAAGGAGCCGCCAGGAATTTCTTGGCTATGGCCTGTGCATTGTCGTAGTTGATACCGGATTGTACGGCCTTGTTATATTCAGAAACTGCGCGAGTGCGTTCACCTTTGGCATCGTAGGCGTTGCCCCGTTTGATGTGGGCCCAGACCTCAATCCACGACGGCTTCAAATTCCCGATCAACGAAGCATCAAAATTATCAAGCGCCTGTTGCCAGTTGCGTTGCTCGAGGAAAAGCAGACCCAAATTATAATAGACCCAGGAGTTGGAACGGTCGAGCTTTAGCGCTGCTTCGAATTGTTGCTGCGCTTCAGCATAGGAACCTTCCTTCATCTGTTCGATACCGCGCCGCGCGATAATTGAGACTCGCAGGTCGTCAGACATTCTTAGGATCTTGTTGTTCGGGTCGACCACCACTTCCAGAGGCTGACCATTCGATTCAAAATCAAAATCTTCGCTACGACCTTCCAGACGCACTGTCGTAGT
>WNFC01032680.1_pt1 | contig 10794 bp, 15 predicted proteins | sample 5400541 | NCBI WGS metagenome assembly WNFC01 (sample SAMN13153342, study PRJNA577476) | soil metagenome | isolation source: 120 cm saprolite under Douglas fir tree site 2 hole 2 replicate 1 | place: USA:California | collected 2015-04-18
TGCGCTGCTGCTGTCGATCCTAGGTGGCGTACTCCGGATGCTCGAGAACCACAGCCTAGTCGTATACAGGCAGACCGCAACAGGAAAGGGCGAGGGCGATCCAGTGATGTCCCGGAACCAGACATCATTGTCAACAGTTGTCGCAGTAAGGATTGACAGGAAAATGATGAGCAACGAGTAAGTCGCCGCTGCGGTTGGTCATTCTGTCAATGTTCTATGTCTTGGACGTTCGGAACTCACTGAGTCCGGTGAGCGCCCAGCAGCAAATTTCTACAAGTAGAAACGGAACGTGTGCGGTTGTCTGTTTGATGTCCATTCCCACTCCGAGGCTGAACAGGCTTAAGACTAGAGCGCAGCACATTTTTGGTCAAGACCAGGGCATCCTGCAAAGGCTGGATAGATGGATGACCTACTCAGGTTCAGGACTACGAAACAGGCAGTCCAGATGCACTCGACTGCGACGGACGTCAGAAAGCTCGTGGTAGACCGAAAAAACAGCTTAGCGAGCACGCTGATAAGATTCAGTTTTCAAAATACGCATTACGAAGGCGACGGGCAAAGGTAAGATCAGATCTGTGAAAGAGAAAGTTCGAGCAGAGCCATACGCACGCGGCAGTGGATGCGACAAGACAAAGCCCGGGAACCGCGACGAGGACGCCGAGATCCGACTTTGGTTCGTAATAATCATAAAGCGATAAAGATAGCGCGATGCATACAAGCGACACGAGCGCTATGACGACTAATAGGGCGCATGTGGCGCAGGGTGGGTGAGTCGAGGTGTGTTGTTTAGGTACTGATAAGACGCTCTGAAGACGTACCCATGCAACACCTACGAAAGGTGCGGAAACGAATCATACCTGCCAGCAACTGTTGTAGTGGAACGCCGTCGCCGAGAAGGACGGGACGAGGTGCGATTCATAGGGACGTGAAGGGAGGTCATGTCGTGAAGTTTCGATTAAGACCACGGGCAAGATGAGAACGCGAAGAGATGACATTCAATTCAAAATAGAACCAGTCTAGACGTCTCGACAGGCGTGGGTACAGCGGCCGGGGATGCAGGCCAGGGGATCAGTCAACAAACACGCATCCTCGCAAGCGAGAGAGGCCTAGGGGTGGAATTCGGAGATTCCACTCGAGGCGAAGCCACGAGGCGTCAGCTGATCGTGGAGTGAGTCGTCTCGTTAAACGGCGTGACCGAAACGATTTCCTGGGCGAAATTGCAAATCTGATTCAATTCAAAGTTCGATCGGCGCGCCACACCCTATTAATTTAGTCGTAGTCGTCTCCCCGGCTGTATGCGCCATGCGCCACTCGCTGGAGGGCTTGTCGAGCACACACTCCGGTAGCACTAAGCTCAGCTGGTTCGACATCCTAGAACAATCCGAGAACTGTCGCAGCGCAACTAGACACCCTCACCTGGGACTCACTTTAGACTTCCTTATTTTGATCTCCGTCGCGACCATGCGCCGAAGTTCCAACAGCATCCCCAAAATTCTCACCGGCCTCGAGGCATTCCGTCCCTATCCCCAACTGGGACATTAAGTCCCAGAACTGCGTCAATGACGAGCGACCCATCGTAAAAAAATTGCTCACTAGTAAGGCTTCTCACATGGAACCCACGATGCGAGTGGCGGCCATGGGTATTTTTTATTGACCCTTCAATACCGGGGGAGAATGTTTCTTGCAAGATTCCAGCGTCTGGTGGCTGCTCCTCGTTCACGGCGACTAATCCGATTACACTAATCATCGATGGAAATGGCTGGCGATATTCTATTTATCCTTCGGGTCGAATTTCTGCCTTGAGCACCGGAATTACGCCGTTGCCGCGCGTGGTGCCTCAGGAAGCGTGGCATCTTGGGAGTAAACGACATGACACCATCCAATCGCCTGGGTTCGTTCGTTCCGTGCTGACGGACTACTTTTCCCTTTCCCCCATAAGGCACATCCTCACCGCCCTCACCTAAATGTGCTGCTGTGTCTGGAAATGAATGATTCTCGATGCTTTCAGGCGTTTACGGTCGATAAGCCAACAGCTGTTCATATAATGCCTCGTGATGTTGGCAGTTCATCCCTCAGAAGCTTCGCCCCTGCATCTATCTACAGACCATGCCTCTACAGCCACGATGTCGCATTCTCATCTTCGACTTAGGGGATGTCCTCTTCTCATGGTCCCCTGTGACGTCGACTTCGATATCCCCGAGCGTGCTCAAGCGTTTCCTCTCTTCTTCTGTCTGGCGAGAATACGAATGTGGGAGGCTCTCGGAGGACGAATGTTACCGCCAGGTGGGAGAAAAATTCTCCCTCGACCCGGCGGAGGTTCGCCAAGCCATCCTTGATGCACGGAGCAGCCTTGTACCCGACAACGCATTCATTGACTTTATACGCGACCTTCAAGCCGAGGCCCAGGGAGCGCTACGCATCTTCGCGATGTCTAATATCTCCGCGCCAGATTATGAGGTCGCACGTGGAAAGCCCGCAGATTGGAGTATATTCGAGCGCGTCTTCACCTCCGCGGACGCAGGGATGCGGAAGCCAGACCTCTGCTTCTACAAATTTGTGTTGGACGAGATCCAGGCAGACCCGACATCCGTTGTATTCGTCGACGACAGGTTCGAAAATGTCTTCGCGGCTCGCTCACTGGGAATCAACGGCATCGTCTTTGACGACGTTAAACGCGTACGGCAGGCGCTCCGGTGCTTCGTTAACGAACCTGAGAGCCGCGGACTCGATTTCCTCAAGGACCGTGCGGGCCGGCTAGAATCGGAGACCAGTCTTGGCCAAACCGTCCCTGAGAACTTTGCACAGTTGCTCATTTTGGAAGCGACCAACGACAAGTAAGGCTCCCCTCCCCTTATTCCGCAGCTTCTTGTCAAGCCAAGTGACCACCCACTCCCTAGGAAGCTCGTCAATTACGTTCACCACTCCCGCACATGGAACTTTTTCAGAGGTACCCTTTTTATATCTAAGCGCCACTGTGGCGCCGCGGCGTACCACCTATCTCACCATCTATATTGTAGGAAAGCCGATATTCACCACGGAAGAATTCCCCCAAGATCTGGATACCACTTCCATCGGTCTCATGGTCACCCAGCCTGATGACCACGTGGTCCACTCAGTTCTGGACGAGATGCTCCAGTACATGACAAAGGATGGCATTACTATGGTAATCGCATGCCACCCACATATCGCACGGCCCAACGCCGCTCACTAATCCACCTCTGCGCCAGACCTACTTTGACGCCGAGCGCGCCCGCACCGATCCCATCGTCTCCCTCAACGTCCTCAGCCTCTTCTACTCCCGCGGGCGCGGGCACGAGCTAGCCTCCACGCTCGACTGGGTCCTCGCCGTGCTCGAGCACCGCGCCTACCTCGACGGCACGCGGTACTACGCGACGGCGGAGTGCTTCCTCTTCTTCGCCGCCCGCCTCCTGCGCAACGCGCACGACGACGACGCCGCCGCGCTGCACGCGCGCCTCGCGCCGCTCCTGCGCGAGCGCGTCCTCGAGCGCGCAGGCTGGCCCGCCGACGCCCTCGCGCTCGCCATGCGTGTGCTCGCAGGTGCCGCCGTCGGCCTCCGCATGGAGCGCGACCTCGCGGCGCTGCTGCCGCTCCAGTGCGAGGACGGCGGGTGGGAGGCCAACCCGGTGTACAAGTACGGCTCGTCCGGCGTCGAGATCGGCAACCGCGGGCTCACCACCGCGCTTGCGCTCAACGCGATCGCCACATTGTACCCTCGCTCACAGCAGCAGCAGGAGAAAGAGACCGGCGGCGGCGCGGCGAAGACGGCGGTCACGAAGAAGATGCCTCTTCCGAAGATCCAGACTACGAGCGCCGTGCTACGGCACCGCGAATTGGCCCCCATGGGACTCCCGTCGCCTCCCCCGTCGCCACAGCTCGAAACGCGGAGACGGAGGAGGAGAGAACGAGGTTTTTCCGCCAGCGCCATCGCCAAAGGCGTCTATGCATACCTCTTTCCCAGCATCAGCTCGCCGCCACCGGAGCCGCAAGCATGCAATACGTGAACGCCCGTCCATGCGGTCTGCTTCGCTCGTTATGTTGTCCGTCGGTCTCTTGGCTCGTCCCCAGTGTATCAGTAGACGAAAAAGGACAAGTCTGAAATTTTCTTTCTTTTTTCACACCCTCGACGATCTCGACCCTTCCTCAAAGAGTTTACTCACGCTTGTAGTAGTAGTAGCCAGATAGTGCTGCTGTTATTTGTGTTTCACTGTGCTGTAGTTGTGTAATTCACTACTGTACTGTTTATAGTACCCAAGTAAAGCTAGTACCTCTCTCCACCTTATATCATCAGCCTATGCCTATTCGGGACCAACTTCTTTCTACCAACGAAAACTTGCGGATGCAGCGTGGCGTCGCATCCGTTTACGCATCGATCACGAACGATTGCTCACCATGCCCGCGTGTCACTTCCACTCCAGCGAAACGCCGCGACACGATCAGACCGACAGCGTCCAACAAGCTTTTTGTTCGTAGGTCATTTACGGAGATATCGCCTATAAACCTCGTTGTGCGTTTCCTCGACGTAGGGGTATCCTAGTTCGTGTAAAAACTCGTCGAATTGCGCCGAGTCTTGTTCTGGTGCCTGGATGCCTGCCAGCACCTTGCCGAGATCTAAACCAAAAACCCGAATTCGTCCCATACAGACCCCAGCACCGTCCGTGGCAGGTTCGAACACGAGTTTGAAGACGTTATCAGTGTCCAAATCGCGGGGCAAAAAAAGGGGGACCACTGGGACGCTTTTACTCACCGGCGCCGTGGTTCCGGTAATGGAAAAGGGAGATATTCCACCCCATATTCCGTAGGGAGGAAAGGAACTTGCGCAGGGCGCCCGGGCGTTCGGGAAACTCTGCAGTTTTCAGGGTATGCGTACGTCCGTCGCGTGCCAGTGGCGTAGATAGATCAAAAAGAGGTAAATCGTGTCGATTAGGAATAGCGTCAGGGCGCAGAAAATTAAAGTAGAAAGAAAGAGGAGAGAAAAGGAGGAAAGGGGAAAAGAGAAAAAAATGGCAGAGAAAGTCTCACCGAAACGGAAGATGCGCTCGTTCGGCACATCGGACGCACCGCCGATCATGTATCGCGCGTGACTTTTGGCCATCTCGTCATCGCTGATGTCGCAGCCCTTCATCCCCCCGCGCTCGAGCTCGTCGAGCACGGCCGCGACCTCCGTTGCGCGCGAGGTGGTCTCGAGCTGGAACGAGAGGAAGACGTGCGCGCGGTCCGGGGTGTTGTATCGGTATATGAACTCGGTCACGGAGCGTGGGTGTATGACCGTGTGGAGCGCAAAAAAACTGAGCAAGTGGGGGGGGGGGCAGGATACCACCGGCTCGCTCAATGACGATCTGAGGATACCCGGAGAAACTGTGAACCCACACCTGCCTGGCCGTTCTGGGATGTCCACACTCAACAGCGCCTCTCGGCCTTCTCCTAGCGCTGCGCGTTCCGCCACGAACCGCAAACGATCAAAGTTCATATTGGCCCCACTGACCACAGCAACGAATTTTTGCCCTGACCCAACCAATCGGTTGTCCAGGATATACCTTTTCAAGCCGGCCAACGCAAGTGCGCCTGCTGGTTCTGTGACCGAACGCGTCTCTATTCGCCACCGGGGACAAAAAGGAAAAAGAACCCGAGTGAGAAAATGGGGATAGAAGAAGATATCTGGGGTTGTTTTTTTTGTTTTTTTTTTCAATTCGACAGAGACGCACCTTCGAATATATCCTTGATAGCAGCACAAATCTCGTCATTGTCGACCTTTACGACTTGGTCGAGCAGCTGGCTGCAAACGGGCCAACCTCCGAGAGCGTGACGCGCTCGCCCTTGTCCAAGCTGCGCGCCATCGCGTCCCCGTCGAACGTCTCGACGCCGACGACGCGCGTGCGCGGATTGCCGATGCGCTTGACGTACTCGCACACGCCCGCGACGAGACCGCCGCCGCCGACGGCCCCAAAAACCGCATCGAGGTGCTCCGCGTCCGGGAGCTGCTTGAGTATCTCCATCCCGACGGTGCCCTGGCCCGCGATCACGAGCGGGTCGTCGTACGGCGGCACAAAGACGAGGCCGTGCGCCGCCGCGAGCCGCGCGCACTCGCCCTTCGCCTCGTCAAAGTCCGCGCCGTGCAGAACGACCTTCGCGCCCAGCCGCGCGACGTTGCGCACTTTGATCGTCGGCGTGCCCTGCGGCATTACGATCGTGCATGGGATCCCCAGGCGCGCGCCGGAGAGCGCGACGCCCTGGGCGTGGTTCCCTGGACGGTGGGGGGAACGGGTGGCGAGCGTCAGGACTGTCGGGTGTGTACGCGGGCAGGCGGGCTAGATAGCTAACCGGCGCTGCATGTGACGACGCCCTTCCACCGCTCCTCCTCTGAGAGGCTTGCCATAAAATTGTATGCGCCACGGATTTTGAAGCTGAAGACCTCCTGGAGGTCCTCGCGCTTGAGATAAATTTGATTTCCAAGCTTTGCGCTGAGATTTGGGGCATGGACGAGTGGTGTCTCCTTGAGAACCTCGTATACTTTTGAAGTCAAGATAAGGCGGAGATAATCGGGTGTCTTTGTGGGCAGAAGAAAGTGTGGTGGGAGACGTGGATAAGATACGGGATCTGGTACGCTGGAAGAGTATTCGAGTGTCATTTCTTAGATGTATCCTGATAGCATCAAGTCGCTGTAATGTCTCCGAGCTGGGGAAGCCAATACACATTCATTACACATTGACGACCGGGAATCACCGGACCGGCATTTATTGATAAAATTATCGCGACAAGGTTTTTAACTTTATTCAGTCGGCTAACAAAACTAAAATTAAAACAGAAACGGGGTCCTTCGAGTTATCACACATCACGTGACGTTTGACGTCAATATAAACATCAAAATAAAAGTGAAAAAAAGGTCAAATGGACGCCCGCCAAGGGGTGGAAAGACATCGTAGTGGATGTGGTTGTGAACCGTTGCGTGGACCTCCACAGAAACTTTACATGGCTTGCTGATGAATGAACAAGGGCCGAACAACGCGGCCACCGGGATACTTATCAAGATGGTAGATATACTCTCGCCATGGCTTGGGTACCAGCGGAACTCGCAGCAAGGGTGTCGGACGACACACCGATTCAACCTTCAACCCAGGGATGGGCGCCGCGGGGGTCATGAGATGGGGAAGAAACGGCCAAACGGCCATACGGCTGGAACGTGGCCCTGGAAGTGGCCGCCCTTGTTTCTCGTCTCGTAGGCGTTGGTGGGCGTGGCGATGGCTGACGGGGTGGTGAGGGGGAGAAGATATGGAGGGAGGAGAGAGCGTCGAGTGGGAAAACAAAGGGAAAGAGGGAGCGTTCGGCGATCGGACTGCGCCAGCCCTAAAGAGGGGAAGAATCCTTTGGTCCCGTTTGCTACTTGCCAAGTTGCCGTACTCGCGCTCCCTCTCAGCTCTCTCTCTCTCCCTTTCATCTCTTCCCCCCATTCATGGCCCAGGTCGCAACAATGGGCCCACCCCTCTCTCCAAGGGAGACGCGACGCTCAGGAAGACGCAATGCCCCCTCTGGATCCACCAGCACCTCAAAGTCCCCGGACTCTCCCAGCTCAGAGTCGGCTCCCCGGCTCCCAGTCGTCAACCGCTCCTCTTCCTCCGCCTCCTCCCGCAAACGTACAAAACAAGAAGACCTGGAGGAACCTCCGGACGATTCCCACAAGAATAGCTCAAATGGCACTCCCAATGGCGCCCCCCCTCTTCAGAACGGCAACGGGCGCACCAAGCGTAAGGGCAAGGAGAAAGAAAAGCCCGTCCTCAACCTCGCCATCGATTCAATCATAGCAGAAGGTGAACAGGCTGATGTCGTACTCGAAATGAACGGAGATCCCGACGCTGAGGAGGAGGAGCAAGGCGTCACGCGTTGCGTGTGTGGCAATGCAGGTATACCACCTTCTCTCTCATGGCTTCTCATAGTCCCCTACGACTGGCAACCATCTTTTGGTGTCGATTTCCCGCCCGGGACGCGATCTTTCGGGGTTCCAGGGCTCATGGGGAGGAGTACCGCGATGGTCGCCAACAGCAGCGCTTATCCCCAGATCGCCCTCCCTCTGGGAACCCCCCATACCTGATCGTGTTCTTCCATCCTCATCAGCCACCCAGACCCATATTACCGCCATCCACTCATCCCGAACGCACCTTCTGACGTTTCTCTCTCGATTCACAGGTGACGATGATGAAAGCGCCGGCGAATTCTTTGTCCAGTGCGAAATGTGCAACGTTTGGCAGCACGGCCAGTGCATGGGTATTCGAAATGAAGATGCCGTCAAGGCAGACCACTATTTCTGTGAACAATGTCGACCCGATCTCCATGTGGAACTTATCAAGTACGCCCCAGCTACATCAATCTCATTTCGCTCACTGACGATCATACCCAACCTCATATAGGAGACTCGCTAAGCGGCCCCGAGACCGTCATTCGTCCTCTAATTCGCATCCCAACTCTACATCCGCGAACCGCAAGTCCCGATCGCATTCTCCAAGCAATCAAAAACCTCAGAAACGGCGAAACACCATGAATAGCCGTGACGCGGCGGCGTATGATGAAATGATGGCCCTCATCGTGGAACGCAGTGCGGTGGAGGCAGCCGCTGCCGTTGCAGCGCACTCATCCCCTAGCCCCATTAATGGAAGCGTCAATGGTCTAGGAGACTTTGACGAGCGGGCTGCTAGCCCTGCCACTGCAAAGAAAAAGCGAAAGCGGGGCTCTGAAGACGCGTTTGTCTCCTTTAATCTCGTTGTATCTGTGCCTCTCACTCAATTGCCATCTATAGCGCCTCGATTAAACGTACTCGATCCGCGTCGACGACCTCGGACCGTCCCGCTGCCCCCAAGCCCCCACAGGAGGACACGCCAGCGCCAACGCCTAAATCTATCTCAATGCCCGCGCCGCCATTACCGCCCGCGAAAAGCAGCGCGTCGCGCAATCGACGTGGGGGTGGTGGTCGTAGCAGACCCTCCACCCAGGCTCAGGATGCAGTGTCGGTGGATGGGGAGGAGGGTGAGCTAGCCTGCCTTATCTGTCTCATCTCAGATCAGCCCACTCATTACGGGAATAGGCATTGGTGTCGCTCCCGGGCCGAGCAACCGGCGCTCTGGGGGCGGACGCTCACGGGCCAGTGGCTCTCGGCGCAACCCAAACGCGGGGGAAGCCGCACGACGAGCGAACGGGTCCGCCGCATCTGCCTCAGCCCCACCGGCTTCCTTCTCCCGGACGTATTCGTCATCACAACAACGGCAACAGCCACTGCTGACATCGTGGGAGCTGCCCGACTACCTTGCGCATTTGGAGTCCACTCTGCCGAGCAAGACGCCACAGCCATTGCAGTTGCGCGGCTCTTGCGAGGAGCGTGGTGTACGAGTTCGCTGGCCTGGGAAGCGCATGAGCGTCAGCGACATGAACAAGCGAGTCCGTGCGCTCGTCGAGTGGGTTGGACGCGAGCAGGCGAGTGCCTCGGAGCGGTATCGCCGGCGAGAGGCATTGCAGGCTGCTCTGGGAGACGCCACTTCTCTTGGGGTTCTGTCCATTGGCGATGCTAGGGAGATGACAGTGGATGGCGTACCATCGTCGCAGCGCCCGCCGCCTCCGCCATCGATGGTAGAGGAGAAAGTGACTGGAGGCGGCAGCGTTGTGCATGCGGAGAAGTCGACCATGAAAATGATGGAAGAGCTTATGGAAGAACTCATTGGGTTTCAAGAGCGATTTGGGCCCGGTGCGAAGAGCAGAGAGCGACGGACTGCGGTGTTATCGTGATATGTGGTTTGTTGTGAGGTCTTACTACTGTACTTTTATTCCTAGGTTATATCTACTGCTTTTTTATTAATTAAAAATCCCCGATTTTCGAAGGACCCCGGATAGTCTCAGAATTACTTAGAATTACATAATTAACCGCCAATCAGGGTCTTCTTGCCATTGGCAAGACAAGACACAAGGCAACTGCGGTGACGCTTTGCTCACAGGACAGGTACGGGTACACCAGCCAGTCAGTCTGGCTCACCATGACTTCCCTCGCTTTATCATTGGGCTTTTCGGATTTTGGATCAGAAGATGACGAACACGTCGACACCAATGGCGGCGACTACACCACGCGGATGGACGAACTCTTCGCCGACGAGGACGGGTCTACTCCAACTTCTGTTCCTCGCTTTGACGGAGATGAAGATGACGAGGACGAGGAGCCATTCGTGTACGACGGCGAAGACGCGCCCGTCTCACGCGCCACCTACCGCGAACAACTGCGCGACGTCTTGGACGATGACGACGACAAGGACGACGACGACGACGAAGTCGAAGAGTGCGAGGTCGAGCGCTCACTCGTGCGCGACTTTGACCGTCCACCAATAACGATCGGAGACGAGGGACTGGTGAGTCCGTCCATGCGCCACGCTTGTTCGATGCTCATCTCGCGTGGCCGCACGCCCGCGTCCCTCCCTCCCCCTCCTGCCTCCTGCACATGGCGATACCCACGCAACCTGATGTGATCAGCCCTCGACCGCCCAAACGCTTTCCCCCACCTCCACCTCCGCCTCCCTCTCCTCCCCACCCGCGATGTCCTCCTCCCTCCCAAACGGCCTCCCCGCCGCCCTCTCAATGCCCTCACACCTTTCCCCGCCATTCCTGCACCGGACGATCTCGCGCCTGCGCTCCTACACCCCGCACGCCACGCCGTCTCCCTCCGCGACTAGCGCACACTCCGTCCTGCGCGGCATCTCGCCCTCGCCCGTCCCGTCGAGCTTCTCCACGCTTTCTCCCGGCTCGTCT
>WNFC01027426.1_pt1 | contig 10793 bp, 11 predicted proteins | sample 5400541 | NCBI WGS metagenome assembly WNFC01 (sample SAMN13153342, study PRJNA577476) | soil metagenome | isolation source: 120 cm saprolite under Douglas fir tree site 2 hole 2 replicate 1 | place: USA:California | collected 2015-04-18
GGCCAGACGCCTCCGCCAGACGGCGTCCACCACCACAACCCCGGCCGACGACCCTTGCGCCACCACACCGCCAGTCACGCAACGCATCCCGGCAGCCGCTCCAAGCAAAACCGCCCACGGAACAGGCAGGCGAGCCTCAAATGACCGTCGTCTGCGCGGGCCGGCTGACCGAGGTGAACATACCTAAGACCGGGCACGCCGACGGCTCGATCGGTGCGGCTGGATTGTTGACGTCCTAGCCGATGTTAGGCACCCAGATCCGGTGATTCTGTTACGGTTCGCCGTGCCCCTTGAGGTGCAAGACCACTACGGCGGCGAGCACTGGCACCCCGCCGGCGGAAGGCGCAGGATGCGGCAGTGTGCATCGGGGATCCTGCCGCCCCGCAGCGCAGCACCGTGCGTGGCACGCTGTGCGGACGCTGACTCGCGATGCCCGCGCTCCAGCCCGCAGCGCTGGCGCGGCTCGGCCAGGTCGGCTAGGGCCGGAGCCATTGCCTGCGTTCGCCAGACCGTTCGGTGGCTCGCCATTGCTGACGAACGGCACGGGTACGGGCTGGCCGATGTCGAGCCACCGCGCGACGTCGACTTGCTCGAGGTCGAACTCGAAGAGCGGGTCACGCGAGACGGACTCGATCATGCCGCCGATGCCGCTCGTCACGACGACCGCGTGGACCATGGCCCTGGCTGACGGGTCGCACGTCACCTCGCACGCGGTCGCGCGAATGCAGAATTCGTCATCCTCGGGCCCGGGCAGCGCGTGGATCACGCACCGCGGGTCCCTGCGCATGTCCCATCCTTTCGGCGACGACTGCGGGATCGCGCCGAAGAGCCGGGCCTGCGAGGATCGGGCAGAAGGGATGCAGACGCAGGCCGCCGTCAGCGGCTGCTTTTGGGCGACGCTCAGGCTGTCGTTCGGCCGCAACTTCGTCTGGTATGGCGCTAGTCCCCGATACGCGTAGGCGCCGAGTAGTCACGCCGAGCGCGTTCGCAGAGCGGGATGGAACTGTGGCTTCCGGTCCACGCTCGCTGCCATGATCTTCGCTCGGAGCCAATCGCTAAGGGTTGCATCTGGATCTTCGAGCAGCATGAGGATCTCGTTTACCTCAGCCAGCACGATGACACGCTGGCTGAGCGCGTTCTCGCATTCCTTAACTGCCGGTTCGGTGTAAGGCGACGACGACACGAACAACCCGAGCACGCCTGCGCGGCCATCCGCCAGCACTAGATGCTCCAGCAGCGAGACCGAGTCATGTCCGGCCATGTTTCCAGCCTGCTCTGACGGTCCCCTGGGTCCGACACGCCGCTCGCCGGGCCGGCCCGCGATCGGTGACTGCCCGCTTGGCTAACCGGCCGAGCGGAATACTGAATGCCGCCGGCTGACTGCGTGCAGCGCGCCGACTGCCAGCATGTCGGCGAACATCGCCGAGCCACCGTAGGAAACGAAAGGCAACGGCAGCCCGGTCACCGGAAGCATGCCGATGGTCATGGCGATGTTGATGAACGACTGGACGGTAAACCAGATCGCGATTCCTCCGGCGAGCAGCATGCCGAACTGGTCGTCCGCGCGGGCCGCGATCAGCAGCGCGCGGACGATGACAATGCCGAGCAACCCGATGATGACGGCCGCGCCGGCGAAGCCGAGCTCTTCCCCGGCCACCGTGAAGATGAAGTCGGTGTGCTGTTCGGGCACGAAGCTCCCGGCAACCAGCTGACCGTGCAGCAGTCCCTGGCCGAGGAGTCGGCCGGACCCTATCGCGATCTTGGCCTGCGCCGCGCTGTAACCGGCGCCCGCCGGATCAGCCCCAGGTTTAATGAACGCGGTCAGCCGGTGGACCTGATAAGGCTTCAGCAGGCGCAGCCGCCAGGCCGCGAGCGCCACGCCGCCTGCCGCACCCGCGAGCACCGCCAGCCAGCGCAGCCGGGTGCCGGACAGGATGATCAGGCCAAGCAGCAGAACCATCAGCAGCACGCTGACGCCCAAGGCAGGCTCGGCGGCCACGAGGGCGATGACCGGCGCGCCGCAGGCGAGCGCGGCCGCGAGGTCACGAAGCTGCGGCCGCCGGTCCGCCGTCCGCACCTCACCGAGGATCCTGGCTGTCATCAGGATGAGACCCAGCTTGGCGTATTCCGATGGCTCCGCCTGGAACCCGCCAGGCAACGGGATCCAGGCGCGCGCGCCATTGACTGACGTGCCGAGCGGGCTGAGCACCACGAGCAGGCCGAGCAGCGCGGCGGCATAGGCCCACGGCGAGTATGCCTGCAGCTTCCGATGCTCGAGCAGGCCGACGGCGAGCATCAGGAGCAGGCCGATTACGAGGTTGAGCAGCTGCTTCTTCAAGTAGGTCAGCGGGTCGGCGCCGGCCTGGAGCAGGGCGGCGCGGGTGGCTGACCACACGAGAAGGACTCCGGTAACGCTGAGCCCGAGCACCGGGGATAGCAGGATCCAGTCGAATTGCCGCAGCGGCGCGAGCCGTGCGAGCCCCCGGCGGGGCGACAGGGCGCGCAGCGCCCCGGGATTGGTCCCGCCAGGCAGCGCAGCCCGGTGACCCTCGAGGCCGTAGATCCCATCCCAGATCTGGCGCACGGCGGGCGCCGACACGTCAGCGCCGTAGCCGGAATCGGGAATCATCATGACCACGACGTACCTGGGGTGGGCGCACGGCGCGTAGGAAGCGAAGACCGAGGTCGCGAGCTTGCCCGCGACCTGGGCCGTTCCGGTCTTCCCCGCGACGCACACCTTGCTCATGGGGAAGCCGCTGAAGGCGGGCGCGGCGGTGCCTTGCGAAACCGCGTCGGCCAGCGCGTTCCTGATGTACGCCAGGACTGCCCTGGATACCGGGAGGTGTCCCAATATGGGAGGGGTGATTCTTCGCACCAGGCTTCCGTCCGGCCGGACCAGGGCCGCACCGATCCGCGGGCTGTACAGCGTGCCGCCATTCGCGAGCGCCGCGTACGCCCGGGCCAATTGCAGCGGAGTGACGGTCACGTAGCCCTGGCCGATGGCGGCGTCTACCGCCTGGCCGGGCTCCCAGATGTTGCCGTAGTGGCAGTCCTGATACTCGATCTGCTGCACATAGGAGCCGTACTGGTTGGCGTCCCGGCACCAGAGCTTCTTGTGCTGCCGGTAGAAGTCGTACAGCCACGCCCGGGTCGGCACCGTGCCGGTCGATTCTTCCGGCAGGTCGATGCCCGTGGCCGTACCGAAGCCCCACGCTAGTTCCATCTTCTGCATCTCCTGCACCGGCGCGCGAGCGCTCGTCACCACGTTCGCCTTGCGGTCGTCCCGCAGCCAGATGTCATAGGCGAGCGCGTAGAAGACCGTGTCGCAGGATGCGACGAGCGCCGTATGCAGGCTCATCGCACCCGAACCAGCCGGGTTGTCGTTATAAAACGTCCGGCCGCCGATGCGGACAGAGCCCGGACAGTCATACGGGCCGGCCGGGCTGTAGCCCGCTGCTACCGCAGCGGCGGTGGAGGTCACCTTCCAGGTAGATCCCGGCGCGTATTCGCCTTGAGCCGCCCGGTCCAGGATCGGCTCGCCACCTGCCGCATCGACCAGCGCCCTGTACTCCCGCTCGGAAACGCCGTGCGTCCAGATGCTCGGGTTGTACGACGGGTAGCTGGCCATCGCGATGACCCGGCCGGTGGTGGTCATGACCACGGCCGCGCCGGTAGTCGCGCCCAGGTTCCCTTCGGCGTGGGCCTTGCGGATAGCGCTGGCCAGCGCGCGCTCGGCGTCCGCCTGTACCCGCGTGTTGATACTGGTCACAAGGTCGCTGCCGGGCACGGGACGGACCGCTGTGATCGTTCCGGTCACGATGCCCACGGCATTGACGGCAACTCGCCGGGCCCCGGGAGTGCCGCGAAGCTCGGCGTCGTATTGCGCTTCGAGCCCGGACTGTCCCACAAGGTCAGCTCCAGGCAGTCCGGTCAGCCGAAGGTGGCGCTGCCTTTCCTCCTGCGCGGTAATGGGCTGCAGGTAGCCCAGCACCTGCGCGGCGCTGACGCCTCCGGGGTAGCTGACAACTGGCTGCACCTGCGCAGTTACCCCTGGAAGCTGACGCCGGTTTTCCATGATTTGCACGCCGACCCGTTCTGGCACGTCCTGGCGCACTGGGATCGGCTGATAGGGTGATCCCGCCCAGCAGGGCTGCGAAACCCCGGCCGTGCACAGCCTGAGCCGTTCCCGCAGCAACAGGTCACGCATTCCCAGCAGCGCGGCAAGCCGCCGCAGTTCGGCGCTGCCGCCGTCGGTTTGCCTGGACAGCTCCGTCACGTTGACCGTGACGACGAGCGATGAGCGGTCAGCTACCAGGACACGGCCGGTGTCGTCGAGAATCTGGCCCCGAACCGGCGGCACCACGACGGTCCTGATCTGCTCCTGGTTAGCCAGCCTGGCGTAGCCGCCGCCGGTCATGACCTGCATGTACCAGAGCCGGGCGGCCAGGATGGTCAGCAAGGCGACGCAGACGACGGACAACACTGCGAGGCGCCACTGCGCCGGCCGGCTCACCGTCGCCCTCCACTGCCCCCCGCACCGCCGCCCTGGGCCGCAGAGCGCCGGCGGGTCCAGCGTGGCACCTGCCGGCACACCCGCACCTGCCTGCGGAACAGGCCCCCGGCGGGCTGACCCGCGCGCAGGGGCACCACGCGCGACGGCGCCCCGCCTGCTCGCCTGCCGCTCAGCCGCAGGCGCGCCGACCTCGAACGAAGGGCACGGCGCGGGCCGATGCGGATGGCTGAGCCACCGCGATCTGGCCGCAGCCTGGGCCGGCGCACGGTGCGACCGCGACCCGCGCCAAGACTTCGCGGGTCAGACGAACTACTGCGGGCATCGCCCGGCCGAGAGCCTGCCCGCCCTTCATCCAGAATCCCCGCGCGCAGCCGGACCGGGCGCGCCGCCGGCATTCCGGCCAGCGCTGCCACTGACCCTCGTTCGGCCCGGGCGGGTCGCATCCGCGCGAGCGGGCCACCGCCGGCACGTCGTGGGCGAACCGGGCGGGCGCGTGGCTGACGGACTACGGACAGTCTGCTTGCCAGTGCGGACAGCACGACGGAGCACAGCAGGACGTCATACAGCACAGCTGCCGGCAGGATGTGCCGGACCGCAGGCAACGTGACCCCGGGATCGCCGACCATCATGCCGACGGCCGCCTGCAGCGTCTCTCCCGCTGCCACGCCGATCAGGGCGGCGGCCAGGAGGCGGAGGGCAGAACGGTCCAGCCAGTCGGCCAGCCGACCGCAGCCATAGCCCACGAGGCAGAAGATGAGCGCCGACTCGCCGATCAGGTGGCTGGCGGGGGATACGAGATCCAGGTCAAGCCCGGCGAAGAACCCGGTCAGCATGCCGGTGGCCGGGCCTTGCGTCAGCCCGAGCGCGACGACGAGCACCAGCGCGATGTCCGGCACGCTTCCCCCAGGCAGCGGCACGCCGTCCATCACCATTACCTGCAGCAGCACCGCGACGAGCGCCAGCACCATGCAGGTCACCACATGCCGCATGTCAGCCTCCGGCGCCCCGGCCCGGCCGGTTCGGTGTGACCACCCCGACGACATCGAGCGCAGTGAAGTCGGCGAACGGGCGTACCAGGGCGGTCCCGGTCAGCCCCGCGCCGATCCCAACCCGGGTGACCGCGCCGACAGGAACGCCGGGCACATACGGCCTGTTGCCAATGGATGCGGACGTGACCAGCCGCTGCCCGGTAGAAATTGTGCCGCTCGAGCCAAGGACGTGCAGCCTAAGCAGGTCAGGGCCAGAGAGGCTGTTGGCTGTTCCCGTGACCCAGCCCATCTGGCCGCTGCCGACGAGCCGGACGCCCGCCACCGCCGTCGCGTCGGTCGCCAGCAGGACGGTGCAGGTCCACGGGCTCACGCTGGTGACGGTGCCGACCAGGCCCGACGCGAGCACAGTCTCTTCTGGCCTGACGCCGTCGCGGCTGCCGACGTCGAGGGTGACGGCCTGTTCATATCCCTGACCGACCGCGATTACGTTCGCGGCGACGATCCGATAGCCGCCCTGGCCGGAAAGCCGCAGCAACTTGGCCAGCTGCGCATGATCTGTCCTGGTCAGCTGCTCGTTGCTCAGCTGAGCCCGGAGTCTGATCAGCTGGCGCTCCAGCGCCTGCACGCGCCGGGCCGACCCAGCCGCACCGGCGCCATGCTCGAAGAATCCGGCGATCGGCCCGGTCACCGACCATGTCGCGCGTTCCGCCGTGCCGAAGACCGCACCGCCTATCGAGCGCAGCGGTGCCGACCCGCCCAGGTAGTCGGTGACGATCAGAGCCAGCGCGACGGTGAGCAGCATGGAGAGTACGACGCGCGTTCGCCGGGTGTCGTGCACGGGAAGACCCCATCCTGCCGCGGGGCGGCTGCAGTATGGTCAGCGCCTGGCTTCGGACAGCAGGATCTGGCCGAGAGATTCGAAGTCCTCTACGCACTTGCCAGTTCCCAGCGCGACCGACTCCAGGGGACTGTCGGCCAGGTGGATGGGAAGGCCGGTCTCCTCGCGCAGCCGATCATCCATGCCGCGCAACAGGGCGCCACCGCCTGCCAGCGCGATTCCGCGGTCCATGACATCACCGGCGAGTTCGGGCGGGCACTTGTCCAGCGTGGTCTTAACTGCGTCGACGATCGCGCTGAGCGGCTCCTCGATCGCGCGGCGAACCTCCTCAGCAGATATCACGATGGTCTTCGGCAGGCCGCTGACCAGGTCTCTGCCGCGGATCTCGGCTTGCGGCTCGTCCGCTGCGGGAAACGCCGAGCCGATCGAGATCTTGATGTGCTCGGCCGTCCGCTCGCCCAGCATGAGCGAGTGCTCCTTTTTGGCGAACGTGATGATGGCCTGGTCGAGCTCGTCACCGCCTACGCGGATCGACTCCGAGGTCACGATGCCGCCAAGCGAGATCACCGCGACCTCGGTGGTGCCGCCGCCGATATCGACGACCATGTTGCCCATGGGCTCGTTGACGGGCAGCCCGGCACCGATCGCCGCGGCCAATGGCTCCTCGAAGATGTAGACCCGCCGGGCGCCGGCCTGGTGCGCGGCCTCCTTGACGGCGCTCTGCTCGACCCCGGTGAGCCCGCTGGGAACGGCTATGACGATCCGCGGCTTGGCCAGGTGCCTGCGTGTGTGCACCTTCTGAATGAAGTACCGCAGCATCCGCTCGGTGACATCGAAATCGGCGATGACCCCGTCCTTGAGCGGCCGGATGGCAAGGATGTGTCCTGGGGTCCGGCCGATCATGCGCTTGGCGTCGGCCCCCACCGCCACGATCTGGCCCGTGTTCGCGTTCAGCGCGACCACCGACGGTTCGTTCAGCACGATCCCGCGACCGCGGACGTAGATCAGCGTGTTGGCGGTGCCAAGATCGACCGCCATGTCGCGACCTAAGAAGGCCAGGGCGTTACTCATGATAACGGCCTTCCCGAATGGGACCGAGAGTTACCAGAGAGTTTTGTTACATGTGATGCTTGTCTGCACCAGCGACCGCGAGCAATCCGGGCACTGGCCTATGTCTGTCATCGACCGCAGCCCCGTCGCCTAAACAAGATTCGGTAAAGATCTTTAAAAGTGCACGGAAACTGCTGCGGCGATCGGTCCGTGCCTGGCCACGCCGGCCCTCAGCCAGGGGCGCCGTGGAAGCCGAGTCGCAGCGTGATCGGGTGTGACGTGCCTGGCGGCAGCGGGTTCCGGCCGTCCACGATCAGCGTGACGCCGCCAGGATTACCGAGTCTCATGTTCACGGCATGCCTGAAGGTCCACCGCGTGGACGCGCCAGCAACGACGTAGGACTGGAACAGGTATCCGCCGCGCGGCGTGGTGAACTCGACCCAGCAGTCCTCGATTGCCGTGAGCTGGACGACGATCTCGTGAGCGGAGGAAGCCGGGCCCGGAGTTGCCGCCGGTGTCATGGGCAGCGTGGCGTGCCGCCGGCCTGACGCTGCCTTCTCGCTGGTAACGCGCGGCGCATGGCCAGAGGCCGAGATGACCTGGTACAGGGCGAATCCCACGGCGATAGCCAATGCCACCGCCAGCACGGCGGTCACGTTCAGCCGGCGTCGGTCGCGCAGCCTGATCGGCGTGACCGGCCCGAAGCGATCCGCCGCCGCGACTGCTGGCGGCGCGGGGTGCGCGTCCTCATAGTCGCGGATTATAGGCCCGGGATCAGTACCCACGGCCCGGGCGATGGCGCGGATGAACCCCCGGGCGTAGAAGTCGCCGCCGCATCCGGCGAAGTTATCCCGCTCGATGCAGCGGATGATCGTCTCCCTGATGCGGGTCCGTTGGCTGACCTCAGTCACGGTGAGACCGGCCCGGCGGCGTGCTTCCGCCAGGTCTTCGCCGATGCTCACGGTGCGCCTCCACTGCCGTCTTGCACCGCGCCCCGCATTGTGGCGCGGGTGCCCCTAGCCATCACTCCATCATCGCCTCATTCGCAGTCCGTGGAACTGTCGCACGGTGCCGGGGCAGCAGCCGGGATGCTTGCGCCGCCTAGACTCGCCGGGGTGAGCCTTGAGATCGGAATCGTCGGCCTGCCGAACGTGGGCAAGTCCACCCTGTTCAACGCGCTGACCAGGGCTGGCGCGCTGGCATCGAACTACCCGTTCGCGACGATCGAGCCCCAGGATCGTCCCGGCCACAGTGCGCTTCGTCGACGCTCACCTAGGAGTGCCCTCAACAAAGGGTGATCTAGGGCGGGAAGAGCGCCGACAAGGCCGTCTGTGCGGCAGTAAGCCAGCCCTTTGGGGGTCGGCAACGTGGTCGCTCTTCCCGCTATCGCCAGCCTGGCAGGCTTGGCGGGGTGGCTGCAAGGGAGCTTAGTACCTGCCGAGCGGTGGTCAAGAGAGCATCCATGCGCCGTTATCGAAGGCCAGGCCGCGGCTGATGAGGTTGCGCAGGTTGAGGGCAGCGGTGCGGTTCTTGAGCCAGGCGTTGTTGCGGGCGATACCGAGGTAGCGCAGTTTGAGGCGCCGCCCGCCGCGGCTGGCGACCTGGGAGATGACGCGCTCGACGTTGGGGCGGTGCTTGCGGTAGTTCTCCCGCAGGGCCACGCGGAGTCGCCGTAGACCTCGGCCGCCTCTGCTTCCCGGGCGATCAGCTGCGCGGCGACCGCCGCGTCGCTGTTCTCTGGCCCGGCTGCCCTGGTCAGCTGCTCATCGGTGATCAGCCCGGTGGCGGGCTCGGCGGAGATGTGCGCCCGGTAGCCGTCTCGCCTGGCTTCCGGTGACTTGCGGGTGTGCCGGGCGTCCTGGTCGTTGACCGAGATCACCCGGTCTTCGGCACCTTGCGGGCGATCCGCCACCGCCCATCGGTCCCGTCACTGCCCTCGGCGGGCTCGACGTCCTGGCCGGCGACCAGGGCCAGCAGCGCCACGACAGCGGCAGCCTGCTCGTCCAGCTCTCGCTCTGCCAGCGCCGCGACCAGCCTGTTCGCGTCGTTCACCGCGCGGACACCAGCGCGTCCTTCGCAGCTGGGTCGTCCCAGTCGATCCGTGGCTTACCGGGCTGGCTGTAATCGTGGCCAGCCACACCGAGGCGATCAGCTCTGCCGCGCCCGGCACCAGCCGGGCGCACCGGCGGATGGCGGCGACCAGCTGAGTGATCGTGTCCTGGGTGGCGACCGCATCAGCCAAGATCGTGGAGTCCACCGCCCGCCGCCGCCGGCCCGCCAGGACCCCGGTCTCCGTGATCACCTTCCTGACCGCGTCGCTGATCCGGTGCGGGCGGCCCGACTTGGCCAGGCGCCGCCGCCAGTACACCAGCGTCGAGGGATCAAAGCCCCCATGATCGAGCGCGAACCCGCACGCCGCCTTCCACCGCAGGTCACACCGGGCCGCCCCAGCGGCCTCCGCATCGGAATAATCGTGCAGCACCTATAGCACCATCACCGAGGCCATCACGCTCGCCGTAACCGACGGCCGGCCCTTCCCCGACGGGAACAGGTACGAGAAATCCTCATCCCCGAACAGCTCACCGCGGTGCGCCGCCAGGAACGCAAACATGCTCCCCGCCGGCACCAGGTGCCCGACCAGCGCCCCGGCATCCAGCAACTGCCGATCTGCCCGCTCTCTGCCCTGCATGCAAAGATCATCCCAGATCATCGAACCCCTGTCGGCGGACGCGCTGATCCGGTTCCCCTTATTCAGTGCGCTCCTAGCGGCGGTCGGGCGTGTTGGCTACTGCCCGCAGCAAGGATTCGGAGAATCGCCGTTCGGCCTCCTCGGCCAGCGGTTGCAGCTGGCTCTGAGTCGCGTCCGCGATCGCGTCCCATCCTTGCCAGCCGAGCACGGGCGCGACCAGGTGGCAGAGGTCAAGGTGCAGGCTGATGCTCTGCGCGATCCAATATGCCCGCACGTGGTACAGGCCCTTGAAGTCAAAGTCGGAGATTCCGGTCCCCGGCCGGCCATAGAACAGGTAAGCGCGGGCGGCGCCAGGATGGACCCCTGCGCTGGAGAGCAGGGCGTAAAGCATGTAGCCGCCGGACTCCGGGAGGTACTGCTTGATGAGCCTGGACATCTTCTTCGGCTTGGTGGCGATGGTGACGCCGTCCTGCTGCGCTAGCGCTGTGAGGCTGTGCGTCATCCGGTCGGCGGCAGCAGCCAGTCGCGGCGCTATCTGGAGTGTCTGCGGGGATTGCGGGGCGATCCGCTCGAGCGTCGTCGTCAGATCGCGGTACTGGCCGATGGCGTTCCTGGTGAGGCGGTAGGCGCGGCCACGTCTGACCTCTTCGTCAGAGCTTTCGAGGAGCCATTGGGTCAGCGCGAGGGTTTCGGCGATGTTGCGTATCGGCCCGA
>WNFC01009464.1_pt1 | contig 10792 bp, 8 predicted proteins | sample 5400541 | NCBI WGS metagenome assembly WNFC01 (sample SAMN13153342, study PRJNA577476) | soil metagenome | isolation source: 120 cm saprolite under Douglas fir tree site 2 hole 2 replicate 1 | place: USA:California | collected 2015-04-18
GTGATGAAGGAGCAGTCGCGGCGGTCAGGACGAGCGCCACAAACGCCCAGAGCCTGAAGGTCAAAGCTAAGGCCTAATACCTGGCGATATCCTGGATCGCTTTTAACACGTCCGCCGACTGCGGGAGGATGGCTTCCTCCAGATCGGGATAGTAGGCGACGGGCGTGTCGAGCGCGGCGACGCGGCGCACCGGGGCATCCAGGTACTCGAAGAGCTCATCGCCGATGCGCGCCGCCAGTTCAGCACCGAAGCCGCACGTGAGCTGATCCTCGTGCGCGACGATCACGCGGTTGGTCTTCCGTACCGCCGTGACAATGGCGTCCCAGTCGAAGGGCATGATGGTACGCATGTCGACGACCATCACGCTGATGCCGTCCTTTTCCGCCTGCTGGGCGGCGAGCAGCGAGCGCTGGACGAGCGCGCCCCACGTCAGCACGACGACGTCTCCGCCTTCACGGCGGACGGCCGCCTTGCCGAACGGAATCATGTACTCGCTGCCGGGGTACTCGCTCTTGTTGTAGGTCTGGCGGTACAGGTGCTTGTGCTCGAGATAGAGCACCGGGTCGTCGCAGCGGATGGCGGTCCGCAACAGGCCGGCGGCATCCTGCGCGTTCGACGGGAACACGATGCGGATGCCCGGGCAGTGCGCGAAGATGCTCTCGCCCGACTGCGAATGGTACGGCGCGCCGCCGCGCAGATATCCGCCGATCGCCGTCCGTATCACCATCGGGCACGAGAAGGCGTTGTTCGAGCGGTACCGCAGCATCGACATTTCGTCGCGCAGCTGCATCATCGCCGGCCAGATGTAGTCGAAGAACTGGATCTCGACGACCGGCTTGATGCCGCGCACCGCCATGCCCACCGCGCGGCCGATGATGCTCGCTTCGGCGAGGGGCGAGTTGAACACGCGGGCGCTGCCGAACGCGCGCTGCAGGCCGTGCGTGACCTTGAAGACGCCTCCCTTGCCGGGCACCTTGTCGAGTGCGGTCTCGCGGCTCGCGTCGGCGACGTCTTCGCCGAAGACCACGATCCGCGGATCGCGCGCCATCTCGTCTTTCAGCGTCCGGTTGATCGCCGCGACCATCGTTTCCGGCTTCCCTTCGGGTGCGGGATCGGTACTGAACGCGGGCGAGGCCGGATCGACATCTGGTGAGAACACGTAGAGCCGTACCGTCTCGCGGCCGGGCTTCTCGGACTTGATGGCCTGGTCGGCGGCGGCGTTGACTTCCTCTGCCACCTCACGAGCGAGCTGTTTGAGCTCCGGCTCGGAGGCGATCTCCTCCTGCACGAGGAACGTGGCGAGCCGCGTGATGGGATCCCGCTGGCTTTCCGCCGCGCGCTCGTCCGCCGTCTTGTAGAGCCGCTCGTCGTCCGAGAGGGAGTGCGAATAAGGGCGAATCACCTTCGCGTGCACGAACGCCGGACCTTTGCGCGCGCGTGCGTAGTCCACCGCTGCCGAGATCGCCCGGTAGCTGGCGAGGAAGTCGGTGCCGTCGATGCTCTGGACGAACAGACCCGGGAACGACGCGACGAGCTTCGAGATGTCGCCGCCGGGCGTCTGCACTTCGACGGGGACCGAGATCGCGTAGCCGTTATCCTCAATCAGGTACACGACCGGGAGCCTGAGTGTGCAGGCCGAGTTCAAGGACTCCCAGAACTCCCCTTCGCTCGTGGCCCCTTCGCCGATGGAGATGTAGGTGACTTCGTCGGACTTGTAGCGCGAGTCGCGCCCTTCGATCGCCGTAACGGTCTCGTACAGCCGGCCCGCTTCGGCGGTGCCGATTGCGTGGAGGCACTGCGTGCCCGTGGGGCTCGACTCGGAGACGATGTGCAGATGCTGGTGGCCCCAGTGGGACGGCATTTGCCGGCCGCCGGAGGCCGGATCGTCCTTCCCGCCGACCGCGCTGAGGAGCATCTCGAGCGGTGTCATGCCGAGCATGAGGCACAGCGCGCGGTCGCGGTAATAGGGATGGAACCAGTCGTAGGCGGGCCGCAGAACCATGCCCGCGGCCGCGAGCACAGCTTCGTGCCCGGCGCCGCTGATCTGAAAAAAGATCAGGCTCTGGTTCTTGAGCTGGATCTCCTTGTCATCGAGCTTCCGCGACAGCACCATGGTGCGGTACACGCGGAGGAGATCCTGCGCCGAAAGCCCTTCGTACGAGCGTTTCCGGGGGCTGACCGCGGTCGCCTTCATTTCCCGCATTATATAATCAGCGGGCTGTTTATAGGATGCCGATGCCTGCCACCGTGAGTCTGTATCGCTGGGACGAGCTGGCCCTCGAGAAGGTCACCGAGATGATTTCGCGGAAGATCGTCACGGGCGAACGCGAGATGCTGGCGCAGGTCTATCTGAAGAAGGGCGCGCTGGTGCCGATGCACAGCCACGAGAGCGAGCAGATGACCTACGTCCTCCAGGGGGCGCTGAAGTTCCTCATCGCCGGCGAGGAGATCACCGTCCGCGAGGGAGAGGTCCTGCACATCCCGTCCTGGGTCGAGCACCAGGCAGAGGCTCTCGACGACACCTTCGAGCTCGACCTCTTCGCGCCGATCCGCCAGGACTGGCTGGATCACACCGACGCGTACTTCCATCGCACGTAAGCGACGAATCAGTGCACATGGCGATCCCAGCCGGATTTCTCCGATCGGCCGCCCGTGTACACGTCGAACTTGCGGCGCAGCCGGTTCATCTTCCACTTGAGATAGCGATACTTGATTTCCGCAGTCAACCCGCCGCGTCCGCTCTGCAGGAAGAGATAGCCGATGAACAGCCCTCCCAGGTGCGTCGTGGCGGCGACCGTGCCGCCCCCCTCGAACGACATGATGAATGCGATAGCGCCGAGGATGGCGACGAAGTACTTGGCGGGCACCGGGAAGAACAGGAACATCAGGATGGGACGGTTCGGGTAGTAGATCGCGTAAGCGAGCAGCAACCCGTACAGCGCCCCTGATGCGCCGATGATGTTGGCGTAATACGTCGCACGCGTCGCGTCGAACGGCAGTAGCGCGACGGCAATCGAGAGAAGGCCCGCGCCCACCCCGGTGACGAAGTAATACTTCACGAAGAACGGCGTGCGCCAGACCCGCTCGAGCTCAACGCCGAACATCCACAGGATGAGCATGTTGAACAGGATGTGCGAGGGCGATCGCGCATGGATGAACATGTATGTCACCGGCTGCCACAGCCGGTACTTTTCGAGCACGAGCTGCGGTTGCAGCCCGAACCAGTCCACCACGACGGGGAAGGCCAGCGAGACGACGTAGGTTATGACGTTGGCGTAGAGCAGGATCCGGACCGCGGGCGTGATCGGACCTGGGCCGAAGGAGTACGCCATCGAAGAGAAGCGGGGGTTGCGCGGCATTACGCGACGTCCAGACCGCTATCGTACCACGCAAGTATCACGCCGGAACCGCCGCACCCGTACTGGCCGCACGTTCGGGCAGCCATATCGACACGGCTGCCGCCGCCAGCGGGATGAACGCCAGACCGACGAGCGTGGGTTCGATGCCATAGCGATCCGCAATGGCACCCACAAGCGGGACGCTGAACCCGCCCATGCCCCACGCGAATCCCATCATGAGCGACGACACCGTCGCGGCGCTGATTGGCGCAAGCGCCTGACCGAATACGACGTTGACGGGCAGCGTCGACTGCAGGAAGAAGCCGCCAGCCGCCACCGTCACGACGAACGCCCAGCCCGACAGGAGCGGCGCGACCAGGAGGAACGGCGCGGCGAGGACGAGCGACCACGCGATCACCCGCCGCGGGCCGAAGCGATCCGCCGCCGGCCCGCCGAAGAATCCTCCGGCCCCGCTGGCGAACAGATACGCCGCGACGATGGCGCCGGCCTCGCTCACGCTCAGACCACGCCGTGTCAGCATCACCGGCACGAAGGTCGCGAAGGCGAGTGACGTCAGCGTCCGCAAGACGACGATGATGTAGAGGAGCGCCAGGGGCCGCGCGTAGGGACGCAGGGCGCGAAATCCCGCGATTCCATCGTGATGCCGCGCGATCGGCGGGACGCGCGTGAGGAAGAACGCGATCACCACGAGGCCCGGGATCGCGAGCAGCGGCGTCCACTGCAGGCCGAAGTGCTGGGCCGCCGGCGCGAAGAGGAGCGGCCCCATCGCGAAGCCCAGCGAGCCGCCGGTGATGTGCACCGACATGGCCAGCCCCGGATGCGCGCCGCCGAGCCGGTGCGCCAGCGCCGCGGCTGGCGGATGAAACGCGGCGGCGCCGAGACCGCCGAGGATGAGCACGGCGGCGAGCGCCGGAACCGTCGGCGCGACGCCGACGAAACTGAGCACGGTCACCGCTACGACCGGCCCCGCCATGATGAGCAGTCGCGGCCGCCACCGATCGGCGATTTGTCCGAAGCCCACCTGCGCCACCGACGCCGCCATCTGGTACAGCATCGTCAACGTTCCGGCCGTGGCCAGGGAGAGGTGCAGCTTCGGAATGAGCAGCGGAAGCAGCGGCGCGTAGATGTTGCCGTAGCCGTCCACCATGAAGTGCGCGCTGGCCATCAGCAGCACGGTGGGATGAATCCGTTTCACGACATGCCCAGCCTCGAGGTCACCCGGGCGAGCGCCTCCTTGAACTCCTCGATGTGCAGCACTCGTGCGACGCCGACGAGGACTCCCAGGGCAATCGCGATGGACGCAAAGACGCGGACCGCGCGCAACGCCGTGCCGTGACCCGGCAAAGCGATCTCGAGGGCGTGATGCGTCCCCCACGCGGCGAGGCCCATCATCATCGCCGCGACCGTAATCAGAGCGAACGCGTGCACGTTCTGCCGGCTGCCCAGCCCCCCGATGCGGCGCCGCAGCAGCCAGAGCAGCAGGCCCGCGTTGAGCGTGGCCGCGACCGCGGTGCCAAGGGCAAGGCCGCGAAAACCGGCGACGCGGACGAGCGCGAGATTCAACGCGACATTCACCGCGACCGACAGCGCGCTGACGATGACCGGGGTGCGGCTGTCGCGGAGCGCGTAGAACGTCGGCGACGCGATTTTCACAATCGCATAGCCGAGAAGACCCGGCGCATAGCACATCAGTGCGGCAGCCGTGGCGTCCGTGTCGCCCGGCCCGAAGTTTCCGCGTTCGAGCAGCAGCGCCACGATCGGGCGGGCAAGGACGATCAGTCCCACCGTCGCGGGCACGTTGAGCATCAGCATCAGGCGCAGCGCGTCGGCGACGGTCCGGCGAACGCCGGGCAGATCGGACGCGGCGGCGTGCCGCGAAATATCCGGCAGCGCCGCCGTGCCGACGGAGACCCCGAACAAGCCGATCGGCAGATACATCAAGCGAAACGCATAATTCAGCCATGAAACCGCGCCAGTGCCCTGGCTCGTGGCCAGCACGGTATTCACGAAAACATTCACCTGCACCGCCGCGAGCCCGATGGTCCCAGGCGCCATCAGCCGCATGACTTCGCGGAGCCCCTGGTCGCGGGTATCGAGAATGGGCGCGTAGCGCCACCCTTCACGCCGCAGCACCGGCCATTGCAGCAGGCACTGTCCGGCTCCGCCTATTACCGTACCAATCGCGATCCCCGCGATACGAGGCCAACCCAGCCGTGGCATCAATGGCACGAGGGTGAACGCCGACAGGAGCGTGGCGATGTTGAACATCGCCGGCGACAGCGCGGGAATGAAGAAGCGTCCGAGCGCGTTCAGCATCCCCATCATGACGACCCCGAGTGCGATCATTGTCAGGAAGGGCAGCATGATGCGCGTGAGCATCGTCGTGAGCTCGAGCTTCCCCGGGACCAGCGCGTAATGGGGCGCGAACCATCGCGCCAGCTCCGGCGCCAGGAACCAGCCGGCCACCACGCAGGCGAGCGTCACCACGGCGAGCATGTTGATGACCAGGTTGCCCAGGCGCCACGCGGCGTCGCGGCCCCGCGTGGACAGGTACCGGGTGAAAGTGGGAATGAACGCGGCGCTAATCGCCCCTTCGGCGAAGAGGTCGCGCAGCAGGTTCGGCACGCGGAACGCGACGTTGTAGGCGTCCATGGCGTTTCCGGCGCCGAACAGATACGCGATCACCGTCTCCCGCGCTACGGCGAGCACCCGGCTCGTCATGGTGGCCGCGCCGATGAGGCCCGCGGACCTGGCAAGACGAGTGCTCATTTCTTAACTGCGCTCGGTGGTTCCCGTGGTGCTCATTTTCGGTCAGCGTACCACAGCGCACACGACGTCCCGGGAACGGACATGTAGTTGACGGTTTCACCGCGGACGCAGAAAAAGGCCCCCGCCTTTCGGCGGAGGCCCCATGGAGGATGGATGAGAGGCTTGTGCGTTGCCTTTCAATTGATTAGACGAGCGCCGGGCGAAAAAGTTTGCCCGGGTCAGCCGGCGAGCTTTTTCCTGACTAATTCGTTGACCGCCTTGCCGTCCACGCTCTTCCCGGCGAGCGCGCTCACCACAGCCTTCATCACACGCCCCATGTCCTTGGAGGTAGTGGCGCCCGTCTCCGCGATCGCCGCCGCGACCGCCTGCTCCAGCTCGGCGGCGCTCGCGGCGGGCGGAGCGTACTTCTCGAGCACGGTGATTTCGGCGGTCTCCTTGGCGACGAGATCCTGCCGTCCGGCGCTCCCGAACTGCTCGATCGAATCGCGGCGCTGCTTGATGAGGGACGCCAGCACCTGCTGCGCCTCGGCCGCCTCCAGCGCGCGGCCCTTCGACACCTCGCCGTTCATCAGGGCCGCCTTGACCATCCGCAGCGCGGAGAGCCTGGTCTGGTCCCGGGCCTTCATGGCCTCGCCGATATCCCGCGTGATTTGTTCACTGAGCGTCATCTGCTCATCTTAGGTGAGAACTGGTGTCAGCACACGGGCGAACGTCGGAGAACACATCAGCCAAGGCCACTCCACCAATTGCGAAACGCGGTGGAGACGGTGGCCGCCAGAAAGACCGCGGCGGTCACCCGCCAGAGGGTGCGGTGCGACGGCGAGCCGTCCCTCCATGCCCAGGCGGCGCCGTAGCCGGCCGCGATAGCGATCGCGGGGACGAGGGCGAGGTAATACCGCATGTCGACCGGCGTCAGGATGCCGATCGCCAGGAACGCCAGGCACGACAGGGTCCAGCCGGCCAGGGTCAACGTCAGGTGATCGGCCGCGCGCCTTCGTGCCAGCTCTACGGCACCGAGGAACGCGAAGAGCAGGATCGGCGCCCCGATATAGATGCCCAGGGAGTAGGGCACGAGCCGCAGGCGATCCCCGATCGTCCGGCCGCCGGCGTCGGACGCCGCCGTCGCAGTCTCGTGCCCGATCCGCCCGAGCTCCGTGCGGTAGGTGTCCATGAAGTGCGCGTAGTAGAGGACGACCGCAACGGCCGCCGCCCCGAGGGTCGCGAACGCAATCGCGGAAACGGACGAGCGGAGTGCCGGACCGCCACGCCACCAGAACAGTACAGCGATGGCGAGCGTCGCGACGAACACAATTGCCAGCGTGCTGGTGTGGGACATGTACGCGACGGCCAGGGCCAGCGCGAGCAGCGCGGTGGCGGCCGGAGTCGCCGCGGCGGAACCCATGAGCGCCAGAGCGCCGACGGCCACCGACTGCGCGAACGCATTGGTCAGGTTGCCCGTGGTGAGGACGGCAAAATCCAGCGGAATCAGATGGTAGATGGCAACCGACATTGCCGCCGCGAGACGATTGTCCCAGGCTTTCGCGACGATGGCGTACAAGAGAAGACCTGCGACGGCGTCGACCGAGCACGTAATGATGCGAAGGAGAGCCATGTCGCCCGCGCCTCTCCGCACGAGACCCGAAAAGAGCGACGCGAACACGTAGAGGCCTGGCGCGTACGGAAACGAGTAGCCGCCGGGTGCGATCGACGTGAAGTACAGATGTCCCCCGAGCACGCCCTGGAATCGATGCGCGTGAAACATCGCGTCGCCGGCCGGCATGTTCGGGTGGAGCAGCACGAGCAGCTTCAGGAACAGCGCGCTGGCCGTGAACGACGCGGCGAACCGTGCCGTGTTGCGAAGCGGCTGCCGGCGGCCGTATTGGACCGCAACGGAAAGGCCGGCCAGTGCGAGCGCGATCCATATCCCGAGCGTCACGACTGTAGCCGGGTAGTCGGTGAACGGTCCGAAGCCGCGCGCGATAATCGCCGCGGCGCCCGCGCTGAGCAGGACGGCGGCGCCGATCGCCGATCCGGCCGTCACGCCCAGAAGCGCGATCGCCGCACCCATCGCGGCAGACGATATCGACGACGCGTACAAAGCGGGGCGTGGAACGAGGACGACACCGTCCGGTGTGAGCGACAGGCGATGCAGCATCACCCCGAGCGGCCGAGGGTCCGACGGGCCTGGGACAAGGGTCTTCGAGCTGCGCAAGCCGAGAGTCAGGCCGCGCCGTTCGGGCCGGGCCGGAATCGTCAGCCGGATGTCCTGGAATTCCGCGGTGGTTGGCTGCGACGCCAGTACCACGCCGTCCGCCAGGATCGTGATCTCCGGATTGTCGCCGGGCGACGGCCGGCCGCCACGGACCCGGAGATCCAGCGTCCAGTTCCTGCGGCGATCGAGGCCGGGCAGCCGCAGGACGACATCCGGCCCGGTCCACGCGAACGTGAGTCCGGACTTCTCGTCCCGCTCTCCCGAGTACAGACCGGAGACGTTTCTCGGCACGTCGCGATCGAATTCGACGACCAGCGCCGGGTGCCACGCATGGAAAAGCGCCACCCACGCGGCGCCGAGCAGCGCGGCAAGCAGTGCGGTCGCGATGGCGCGTCCGATCGCGAGCGTCACGTCCGCGTCACCTCCGCGTAAACGTCGAAGTACTGCCGTGCGACGGCATCGGCGCGGAATCGCTGCTCCACGATCGCCTGCGTAGCGGGCCTGGTGCGCCGTTTCTGCCCGAGCGCGGTCCGGATCGCGCCGGCCAGCGCCGCCGGTTGTTCTTTCGGGACGACCGCGACGTCATCGCCGAAGACGCCGTGCAGCTCGACCCCGCCAGGATTGTCCGACGAGATGACGGGGGTACCGCAGGCGAGCGCCTCGACGGCGACCGTCGGCAGGGCCTCGAGCAGTGAAGGAAGGACGAAGAGGTCCGCCGCCGCGCAGTATCTGGCGACGAGCGCGTTGTCGACAAGACCGGCGAACGTCACATGCCGTTCCAGCGACGTCGATCGGGCCACCGCCTGCAGCTCCGGCAGCAGTCCGCCGGCGCCGCAGATGACCAGGTGCGTGTCCGGATGTTCGCGCAGCACGTCGGCCATCGCCTCGAGCAGGTACCGCTGCCCAGCGAGCGGGTGTAGGCGCTTGACGTTCACCAGCACGTTCGCCGCCGTGAGGCCGAGCGCCCGCCTCTCCGCCTGCTGCGCCGCCGGATCGTGGTACGTGAAGGACGCGGCGACCGGCGGGTAAATGGCGTAGCAGCGCGAGCGATCGAGACCGAGCTCACGGGCCCGCTCGAGCAGCTGCCGGCTGTAGAACGTCACGGCGTCGGCGCGCCTGTACGCGCGCGTGAACAGATCGGGCCCGAGTGCTTTACGACGGTAGTGCCAGATCTCGGTGCCGTAGAGGGTCAGGACCGCGGGTTTGCCGAGCCGGTGGGCAATGCCCGCCGCGATTTCGGGCAGCAGCCCGTTACTGTGGACGTGAACGACGTCCGCGGATCTGATGAGAGGTTCGGCCTCCCGCTTGATACGCCACGCGCCGGCGATCGATCCGACGCGGAGCGTCCGCTGCCAGAGCGACCGTTTCGTGCGCGGAATCCACGTGACGCCGGGTCGCGGATCCGGGGATCCCGAGCCAGGCTCTTCGACGGAGCTCCGGGCAGGGGGGTGTGCGATGTAGTGGACGGAGTCGCCGCGCGCGGCCGCCCATTCGCCGAGCTGGAACGGCAGCAGCGCATTGGCCGCCTGGTCTGGCGGCAGATGCGGCGTGATGTGGACGATCCTCATACCCCGGACGCTGGAGGTTGGAGGCTGGAGGCCGCCGCCACGTAGCTGCGTTCGAATTCCGAGAAGGTGACGGGCACGGCGGCAAGAGTACCGCGCGCGTACTCGAAAAAGCGCTCGAGCCGATCGCAGAACGCGGCGAGCTCCGCCTCGGTCCGGTTGTAAGGGCTGCCGCCGACGATGGCCTCGCTGGAGTGGAAGAGGAGGTTCAGCACGGGTTCGCCGGCCGTCGCCAGGTCGCGGGCGAGCCCGATCATGTCGTCGAGCGACGAGTAGGACGGACGCAGCCAGCGCATGCGCACCACGCCGAGTTTCCGGAGTATGCGCTTCGTCGTGTAATTCCGGGGCGCCCTCGCGTAGAGATACTGCAGGCGCTTCGGCAGCGGCCGGTTCAGCCCAGTCGAGATGGGGACCTCCAGGACGGCGCTGGTGCCCGCCTTCGTCACGCAGTCGTACGAGAGGAAGTAGGGCGTGAGCGGCGCCTCGACGAAGTCCGGTCCGTTCTTGTGCGCCTCGTAGAACAGCGGCCCGACACTCGATTCGATCCGGTAGCCGAGCCGTTCGAGCGCCGGGACGTGGGCAGCGGAAAGCCCGAAGCGGCCGGAGCGATACGACACGGGGCGCTCGCCAGCCGCACGCTCGATGGCGTCCGTCAGTGACGCGAGTTGATCTTCGAACTGGCGCAGCGGCAGGTTGCACGCGAAGGGGTGGCGCCGAAGATCCTCGGCGGAGCAAGGTGGCGTCTCCCAGGCGTGGTGATGGGCCCCGATCTCACAATCGCCTCCCGCCTTCAACGACAGGATTACCTGCGCCGACCGGGGATCGGTGGCGACCGGATACGTGATCACGTACGTCGGCCGTACGCCGTGCCGCGCGAACAGCGCATG
>WNFC01009465.1_pt1 | contig 10792 bp, 12 predicted proteins | sample 5400541 | NCBI WGS metagenome assembly WNFC01 (sample SAMN13153342, study PRJNA577476) | soil metagenome | isolation source: 120 cm saprolite under Douglas fir tree site 2 hole 2 replicate 1 | place: USA:California | collected 2015-04-18
TGGCCATGCTCATTGGGCTTCTGCAACATGTGAGCAGGAATTCACCTGGTATCTGGAAAGTACTCTACCAACAGGTGACACCCAAACATGTTCTGTCTTGTGCCGGATGCTGAGTCCGTTCTAGTGCATAATGTGGTTGGCGTTGGCATTGTGTGCAGAAATACCAGTTGTGGTCTGTCCGATGCTCCCTTTTCCGTCGCTTGGTATTCAGCTCACGTCGTCTCACGATTTTGCAGGTCTTCCTCGTTCTGAATTTGAGTGGTGGGTTTTTTTTTGTACCCCCGTGCGTGGACGAAGATTGATAGCTCTCTCTGGGACCTGAAAGATGTTTGGAACCAAGTACGGCTTTTCACTACTACTCTCTTTCAGTCCAGGGCTGATATAGTCTTCATTTCAGATGCTCCTTGGGGTAGCAGGTAAGAGCTAAAAATTAAATTTGTCGATACGCGGTCTGACAGAAACCTTACGTCCTACTGTAGCCACCATTCTGTTCGTCCTATCTTCCTCTGCCCTTCCCAGAGTCAAGAGGTTCTGACTCTATGAATGTAGATCCATTGGTGCTGCCCGGATGTATCGCTCTCTAACTGACCGCGGATCCTTCACTGAATGCGTGTACGTATTACGAGTCCCAACGCCGATCCCGCGAATTGTTCTCACTCCAACTTCCCCACCTCATTGGTTTTCTCTCCCCTTGTTTGTTTAGGTCATTGAATATGCCAGATCTCTTACCCGGGACATCTGCACAGCATAAAGGGGTCAATCCGTACGGTCCCATGCGGTTTGCGTCCGTCACGCAGTCGGAAGGGACTCGGACGACGTACGAACCTCCTCCCGTCCTCCCAATAGATCATATACAAGTTGAGCTCGTTCCGGCCGGATTGATCTCCAACTTTGCGCACGAGAACGTGAAGGACAGGGCCGACTCGGTAGTATCCGAGGCAGTTTAGCTTATCTAGGATTTGGATTTGGGAGAAGAGACGTGGCTCATTCTTCCATCCTTTTCAGTTTTAGTTCCCTGCCCACAAAATCTACGAGGGGGAAGTAGTGGGGCAGTCCGATGGGTTGATCTTATTGCGTCCTCCCTTCCCCTTCCGTTCCTTTTCCCCCTCTTGTTTATTGCTTGTGAAGTAGCGCATTTACAGCGGACTCTCTGATCGTGGAATTTGGAACGTTTGCCATAACTCTGAATGGATATATATCGAGGCCAGCGAGCATTTATTATCAGTGGTCTCGAGATGTGAATATACCCCCCATCCTCTCCTTGATATTGCTGTAATTCCGAGACTTCGGTCTTCGCGGTCGCGGCCTCTGCAACCGGGTCTGTCGCGTCCTGCCCACGGGCGACCTCGTGTTGGCTAGGCAGTGCGCGCTCGTGATCATACACAACAAGAAGGAAAAAGAGGGGGATGGATTTGTTGCAGGTATGGACCCGATGCACGGAGTGAGGGCGAACACGTAAACGAGCAGGAACTTGCGAGGAAGTAATGTTCGCACGCGAACCCTTTACTACAGTCCCAAGAACTCTAAAATCACAAGGCTCGAGAATTTCGTAAGATAGACATCGGTGTTTAAATCGGCGGACACAACTTGAGGCCCTGGTTAATAGCTAGGTTTAATTCGCTAAAGATAAGAAGACTGGAAGGAGACAATACGTTGCGCACCCGTGGACATACCGCACTCTGACCCAAGGCTACTGGCATAGCGAATATTAGCGATCCATCATTCCTACTGGCCCTAGGGCTCCTTATTCGGACAGTCGCATTCGTTTTACCATATAATGAGATTTCTCTCTCAAAAAATACCTGGAGCGTGTTAAGAAATGGTATCAGACACCGCATGATAATTTTGAACTGAACGAGGACATTACGTGTCCGACAAGTGTCCGACGCGTCGGCAGGCCACGCCGCGGCACGTGCACGAGACTTACGTCATCACACACCTCCACGCCACGTATCATACACGTCGCGTCGGCTAACCGAACGTACTTAGAACCACACTGATGAGGTACAGGGGTGGTAGTATAGGACATCAGACAGATATCGCCGGTGCTCCAGCGATGAGGTATGTTGTATGATCTTAATCCCCCTGGACTTGCTTATTGACTCCAGGTCCAAAATGAGGCTTAACAGTCACGATGCGTCAATATCGGCACTCTCAGGCTCCCATAATCTGAAATGCATCGTTGTCTAGGTTCCGTGCTCCATTTGTATGCTGTGAACTGCGAGGACTCTGAGAGGGCATCTTGTGGACATTATAAGGTGTACGTAACTCCAACTCCACTCCCCGCGCATCTCGATCAGAGATTGTGGTGGTGGCGCAAGTCGGATCTTTTTATAACTAATCATCCATATTCAGATAGATATCGATAAATCACATGTTCGACCCAATAACTCAGACGTTCCAGTCTTTCCATACACTCTCCATCCACTTGTGTCTCCTCCCTCACTTTTGGGTTACCATGAAGTCGGTCTTAGTTCTCGCCACACTTTCTCTATCTCCTTGTTATTCGGGGGGAGAGGTAATGATGGTGATTTCCAGGGGCGCAGGCCATGCGATACCGGAGCACAGCCAATCATTCATCTATCAATCCTCTCCTTATTGATTTTGAATCCTCTCACGCTTGCGATTATGAATGACCAAACGTGGACAACGCTACTGAAACCCTATCCTCCATTACCGGCCCAATGTCCTTGTTCGTCAGGCGCGCATATATATTCCGGCGCATCCGGAGTCGACCTCTTGGGACTTCTCAATATGATGGAACTGCGGATTGGCGTTGTAAGCCCAATCATGTCTCTGCATCGCCCAAACCACCATTCAGGGATCCTATAAATGAGGTCTTTGCTGCTGTGAGGTTTCTCCACCTTCTCCGGACGTGTATCAACAAGATGGTCAATTGGCATGATCCTGTCCTGCTCCTGAATGATTACAGTGCGTCCCGTGGTCTCTGTGTCGGTCAATATCTCCATTCACAGTCTCCTAGTTGCGTTCATCAAACTGAACCATGTCATTGGTGGTATCTACATGTGTGTTCGTCTTCATTAGCAGGAATACCCGCACTGATATTGAATTGCAATAACATCAGCTGGGAAACTATGTTCACGGCTGGCTTTGAATTGGATGTGTTACGAAGAAAACGACCATACAGATGGACAATATGGGTGAGCTCCTCGCTGCTTATGGGCTTTTCCCACCACGTTAATGAGTAGCTATACCTCGGAACGCGTTATACCGGCTTACTGGCCTTCATCCTTTTCTTCGTTGAGATGGACAGCTCAAGGGTCCCGTGTCAGGTAAGGCATGCCAGTGCGCAGTGCTGTGGTTCAGGGCAGTGTTCGTTGTTAACTTCCTCCTTCTCATAGCCGCTAACGATAGCCAGCAGTGTAAGAGCTCAGTATTAATCACCATTTCCTTACCGGTTGAATGAGATTTTGACCTTCCCAGGCAATGGGTTATTCCTGTTGGGCATTTGCTTCCCTCCTCATTGTTCTCCGCGTGCAAGTCATCCGTTTGACTCAGCGTCTCGATAACTCATGTTCCTCGTTGTGTTTTCAGAATTGCGATATGGAACCGCAATATCATCATATCCCTAATCGCCGTTGGTGTATGGTTGGGCGGCGTCGCATTGAACATATGGAGTACGTTTCACATTCCCCCTTGTTTGCACTATCATCATCTCATGTCTCCTTCGCCTCTAAAGACTTGGCAGTTGTGAGGAGCTTTACAGGGCTTCTCATAGATAATACGAACTGACGCCTACGTAATCATGCAAGCTCGCTGGGATGTACAACCCCATCGTGGATACCTGCATTGTCTCACATACTCACAGCGGCCTCGTCAATGCTATCGACATTCTCGTGGCTGACGTAGTACTCCTCCTGACCATGCTCATCGGACTTCTCCGACATGCTCACAGGTCTTCGACTGGTATATGGAAATTGCTTTACCAACAGGTGACGCTCAAAAACGTTTTCTCTGTCTTGCCAGTCCCGCGTCCTGAGTTCCTTGTAGTGCATAATTTGGTTAGCTTTGGCCTTGATTGCAGAGACACCAGTTGTGGTCTGTCACGATCCCTTTGCCGTCATCCTCTGTTGTCATTTGATAACATTCAGCACTTTATCTTTCTTGCACTGGCAGGTCTTCCTCATTCTCGATTTGAATGGTGTGTGTGTGTGTTTTCGCACGTCCGTCCGTAGGAGTCTGATAGCTCCCTCTGCGATCTGACAGATGCTTGGAACGAAGTACAATTTATCACTCTACGGTTTTCTCGTGTTCCAGGGCTGATATGACCTTCATTTCAGATGCTCTTTGCGGTAGCATGTAAGTGCTAAAAAAAACAATTTGTCAAAACCCGGTCTTACAGAAACCTTCGTACGTCCTCGTACTGTAGTCACCATTCTGTTCGTCCTCTCTGCCTCTCCTCTCCCCGGAGTCAGATGGTTCTGACTTGATGAACGCAGTTCCATTGGTGCTGCCCGAATGTATCGCACTCTATCCGACCGTGGATCCTTCACCGAATACGTGTACGCATTGCCAGTCCCAACTGCCGGCCCAAGAGTAGTTCTCATCCCAACCTCCTCACCATTTTCCTTTCCCTTCCTTCGTTAGGTCATCGGATCGGCCGAAATTCTCAGCAGAGACGTCGAACATCCGTGCACAGTGCAGAGGGGTCAATGTCTACAGTCCTTTGCACTTTTCGTCCCTCACGCAGACGCAAGGGACTCGGATGACGAACGAGCCTCCGCTGATCCTACCAGCGGACCATATACAAGTGGAGCTCATTCCAAACGGATCGACATCCAGCCCTGCGTGCGAGAATATGAAAGAGAAGATCCGTTTGGGTGGATGCGAGGCTGTTTAGCCTATCCGGGAGAAAATGTGTGGCCGGGCCCATTCTTCCATCTTTTTTCGGTTTTAGTTTCCCGCGCACAAAATCAGTCCGATGGACTGGTCTTATTTTCTCTTCCCTTTCCCCTTCCCCCATCTGTTTACCGCCTATGAGGTAGCATATTTTGGCGGGCCCTCGATAAAAGAACTTTTGCTGTAGTCTGATGGGACATATACCGAGGCCAGCTTTGACTTTCGAGCATTTACTCTCAAGGCGTGACGTACATTCTCCGCACCTTGATATTGCCATAATCCCGAATCTTCTTCGCGATCGCTGGCTCTGCACCCTGGTCACTCTGTGGCTTCTCTCCGAGGGCGACCCTATGTTGGCTGGGCTTTGCATGTTCGCGATCGTACACAGCGAAAAGGAGAAAGAGGTGCATAGATTGGCGGTGGTTCACGGATCGAATCTGTGACTGATGCGATCCTACGGTTGACGATGTGTGAATTCAAGGGAATGCAAGCGGCAGTCGTCTGTATGAGATGAAGGAATGCAATGCTCAGCGCTCAGTATCCGTGCAGGCATGTAGGCACGAGGAATGGGGCGCGAGGTGGGTACGAACCTCTTCGGGACTCCCCGTGGCTCGTTCCCGCAGATCCCTAGGCCTAGGTTAGTTCGATGGGATGCTCGGCCCGGCCCGGACAGTATTCCAGACGACGGCGGCAACGCGATGGTATCGGAAACACGTTTGGGTAATGCCCTGATCGCCCCTTTTGGACGTACGTGTCCAAAAATGCATCCATCACATCCCCACAAAATTGGATGCGTGACTTTAAGGCTTAAAGCGATTATGTCTACCTCGATGACTTTTTGGGAGATGACATAAGCTAGCTGGCGCTCGCTGGTTTGACTGGTCACCTCACCTCGCCCTATCCACCATTTATCTCGGGTTTTGCCACGCAAAATTTGACAGCCGTTGACAGTGCATGTACTGGCAGGATGTCAGACAGGCTTCACCTTTGGCACTGTAATATGCACATTTCCCTCACTGGTAGTCCCTTGCTTCTGCTGCCATCCAGAGCGGACGGGGGGGTAGTCAGTAACCACCGGTTTTCCAGCAATGAGGTACGTCTGGACCTGTGGTCACCGGGTCCTACATTGGAGGTAAATCAGTCATTATGTGTCAATCTTGACACTCTCATAATATGTAGTGCATGGTTGTATAGATTCTGCGAAGGCACCTCGTGATCATTATATGGTATACATAACCCTCCACGCGGCTGGATCAAAGATTCTGGTGGTTGCGCAAGTCAAACCTTTTGGAATGATCATTAATCATTCATCAAACAGAAGATAAAATCAAAGTCACAGTTTGATCCTCGGCCGACAACTCCGAAGTCCCGGTCTCACCACCCATTTGGGTTTCCTTCCCCCACGCTTGGGCCACCGCGCAATCGATCTTATTTCTCCCAATGCCTTGTCTATCTCCTTGTTTCTCGGGAGTGTAATGATGATTATTTCCAGGCGCCGCAAGCCATGCGGCGATGTCGGAGCTCCGTGATAGCCAATCATTCATCATTCGTCGATCACTTCCTCGTCAATGTTGAATTTTCTCAGGTCTGTGATCGTTCGCGGCCAAACGTGGACAACGCTGTCAGAAGCCTGTTTCTTCACACACGCAGTCTCCTTGCCCATCAGGAAAATCTACTAATACTGTACTAATTTATGCTTGCTAGCGAAACTTGGTGACAGTTATCCACAAATTATCCCGGCGCCAACGCGGGAGCAATTTTTCCTGATGCTGAAGTCGACCCCTTGAGACTTCGCGATGTCATCGAACTTGCACATCGGCGTTGCCAACCCAGCCTGTGTCTACATCGCCCGAGCCACTATTGACGGTCCATAGAGTGGCCCTATATATACGGCCTTTTGCTCCGTGAGGTTTCTCCACCTTTTCCGGACGTGTGTTATTAAGATGGTCAATTGGCATGATCCTGACCTCCTTCTGAAAGACTACAGTGCGTCCCGTGGTTTCTGTGTCAGCCAATATTTCCCTTGACAGTCACCCAGTTGCTTTCATCAAGCTGAACTATGCAATTGCCGGCCTCTACTTGTGTGTTCGTCTTCATATGCAGGAATGCACGCACTGATAACAACCTCAGTTGGGAAACTGTTTTCACTGCTGGATTTGAATTAGATGTGCTACGAGGAAAGCGACCATACAGATGGACATTATGGGTGAGCTCCTTGCCGCATATAGGACCTTGCCACCACGTTAATGAAAGTAGCTATACCTCGGAACCCGCTACACTGGCTTACTTGCCTTCATCTGTTTCTTCCTTCTGACGGGCGGTGTACGGGTCGCCTGTGAGGTAAGGCTTGCGGTGCACTTGGGTTCAGGGTAGCGACCGTTATTAATTCCATTTCCTCATAGCCGCTCATGATAGCCAATGGTGTAAGGACGCAGTGCTGATCACCATTTCTCGACCAGTTGAACGAGACTTTGACCTTTCCAGGCCATGGTTTATGCCTCTTGGGCATTTGCCTCTCTCATTATCGTGGTCCGCGTGCAAGTCATTCTTTGGAATCCGCCTCTTGATAATTCGTAGTTCTCATTTATTTTCAGGATTGCGATATGGAACCGTGATATCATCGTATCCCTAATTGCTGTTGGTGTATGGTTATGTGGCGTCGCATTAAACGTATGGGGTACGTTTTACGTTATCTATTGATCACACCATCATCTCATGTCCTGTTCCTGCGCTTGTAAAGGCTTGACAGTGGTGAGGATTTTTACAAGGGTTCTAAATTCAGATAGTACGAACTGATACCCATGCGATTACTCAACTTGAAGCTTGTCGGGACGTACAACCCCATCGTGAATACCTGCATTGTCTTACATACACACGGTGACCTCGTGAATGCCATCGGGGTCCTCATAGTCGACATAGTGCTCCTCCTGGCTATGCTCATTGGGCTTCTGCAACATGTGAGCAGGAATTCACCTGGCGTCTGGAAGTTACTTTACCAACAGGTAACACTCGAAACAGTTTCTCCACCTTGTGCCGGATGCTGAGTTAGCTCTAGAGCATAATTTGGTTGGCGTTGGCCTTGATTGCGGAGGTACCGCTTGTGGTCTGTCCCTTTACCGTCGTTTGATAATATTCAGTTCACGATTTTTCAGATTTTCCTCGTTCTGAATTTGAATGGTATGTGTTTGTTTTTTTCGCACACCGGTATGTGGACAATGGTTGATAGTGCTCTCTGTGTCCCGGCAGATGTTTGGAATGAAGTACGGTTCATCACTCTGTAGCATTCTTTCGGTCCGTGGCTGAATAACCTTCACTTCAGATGCTCCTTGGGGCAGCAAGTAAGAGCTAAAAATTAAATTTGTTGAAACCCGGTCTGACCAAAGCCTTCTTACGTCACGGTCCTCCTACCGTAGTTTCCATTCTGTTTGTCCTTCCTACTTCTTCCCTCCCCCGAGTTTGACTTGATGAACCCAGGTCCATTGGTGCTGCTAGAATGTATCGCTCTCTATCCAACCAAGGTTCCTTCACCGAATACGTGTACGTATTGCAAGTCCAATTTCGAGCACCGTGTGATAGAGTTGTTCTCAATCCAAATTTCCTACCTCTTCACTGTTTTCTTTCTCCTCCTTTGTTTAGGCCATCGGACTTGCCGGGATTCTCAGCAGGGACGTCGAACCCCACTTCGCGGGGTATGGGGACCAACACCCATGCCAGTGGCCCTATGGTCTTTGCATCTGTCACACAGTCGGAGGACATTCGGATAACATGCGAGCCTCCTCTGTTCCTGCCAGCAGACCATATACAGGTTGGTGAGTTTGCTCCGGGTAGGTCGATCGCCAGTTTCGAGAACATGAAAGACAAGGCCGATTTGGCTGGATACGAATCGTCTTAGCGATTCTAGGAGAAGGAATCTTCCATCATTTTTTAGCTTTAGTTCCCCGCGCACAATCCAGAGGAGCCAGCCCGATGGGCTGGTCTTATTTCACTTTCACTTTCCCTCCCCTCACTGACGTTTGTCACGTTTACCGCCCGTGAAGTAACTATTTTGACGGCCCCTCGATTACCAGTATTGGATATTTGCTGTAGTCTGATCGGACATATACCGAGACCTGCTTTGGTTTTCCAGCATTGACTGTCGAGGCGCGACGTATAACCCGCCCAACATTGTCATTTTTGTAAATCTGAGCTTTTGCTGCGGCGACCCGTTTCCCGGCCTCTGCAAGGGTCTGTGGCTTCCCGCCTGCGGGAAACCTCGTGTTGGCTCGGCTGAGGATGCTTACAATCGTTCGACGTCCACAAAGAGAATTGATTGGTGGTGGTCCGCAGATCGGATCTGTAATGCAATCTTAGGCGGATCGTGTGAGGCCAAGGGAACGTACGCAGGCAGTCCAAGGCATCTGTATGAGATGTAGGAATACAATGCTCGGTATTGGTGCACGCATGTAGGCACGAGCATCGAGGTCAACCACACTATCTAATAAAGTATTTATGTGAGTTGAACTACATGACCCTGAGTGACAATCGAGCGATAATATCGATAATAACTTGAAGTATCAATATGCAAAATGAAATGTGTGGGTGGGGCTAGTGGCGCAGGTTTGCGCTAGTTGCTATGACCGATGCGTGGTCTGTAACGATAATATCATCACGTCTGGGGCATCTAAAGACGGCTAGATCGAGCGCCGAGGTCCGAGGCACAAGGCGACACAGCGGGTCCACAGGCACGGGGCAAACGTGCAATGTTGAGCAGAGGTAGGGTGATGCCGACGTGAGTAGTGCGCAGGGAAGAGGGGCTTTCTCAGACGAAGGGTGATGAGGAGAAGAGCCCAAAGACTCACAGATGACATTCAAGGCAGCACACATCGCGCTTTTATAACTACTCACTAGATATCATGCATCATGTGGGGAGCACCATCAGGCAACTCCCCCTTGGTCCGTAGTCCTAGAATATAGTAGTCCAAGGTCAATAAAGATGAAACAAATGAAAAAGAGTGGATATCAGGGTGTGCAGCCCAGCAGCAGACACAAGCGTCCATACTCGAGATGAAGGAGAGGAGTAGGGAAGAGTGGCCCACAAGGCATCAACTCCATGTCAGTATAGCAACAAATATCAAATAGGAAAAAAATGTCAGTACATATGTAAAACAACACAGACCATTGGCCATGTGTGCCTGCACATCAGGGCAGGAATCCAGAAACATTCAGCAGCAGTCTTGATTGTTGAGTCAACTTGAGTGCACATTGAAGCAACGTGTACAAACACGAGAGTAACCGGCTCGGGTGAACCACAGAACCTGGAGCAGTTGTGGCACAGCCAGTGCTCACATGGTCACGGTGTGCTCACCCCAGGCCCCCGGCATCATGCGCAACTCACAGATCACGAAGCGCTTGCAGCGCAGCCAATGCTCACACAGTGTGCCCGCTCCGCATGCTGACCTTCCGGTTCGGAAATCAGGGTTCGGACCAGTTCTGAATGGTTCTGCCACTGACCATCATTCGTGCTTCTTGGCCTGATCCTCAGCATGAGCCCATCCTAGCCCATACTACAGTGCCGGACAAGCAAAATCGACAAATTTTATTAAATGCATATTTTAGTTTAAAAAGCCCAGAAAAGGAGTTTTTAAAAAATGCACCCTGAAAAAGATCGTTCCAACTCAAATTTAAAGCACATGACATGAAAATAGTGCCAATTGATTCATTTTGATGAGCTGATTCTGATCCCGGCTTCCAATTGTCCAGCAAAAATCTGTGAGAAGAGTTAGCAACCACGTGATGAAGGTCCTGCGAGCCACCACATCAGGAAAACTTAAAAATACTTTTTTACACTTTTTTACACTTTTTTGTAAAAAAGTTAAAAAAGTATGAAAAAGACAAGTCTTTTACTTGTCAAACTACTTTTTGAACCAGTGCAAAAAGTAGTTCTTAGCACAAG
>WNFC01047068.1_pt1 | contig 10792 bp, 6 predicted proteins | sample 5400541 | NCBI WGS metagenome assembly WNFC01 (sample SAMN13153342, study PRJNA577476) | soil metagenome | isolation source: 120 cm saprolite under Douglas fir tree site 2 hole 2 replicate 1 | place: USA:California | collected 2015-04-18
GCACGCTCCCGCCGCCAACCAGAAGGTTGCCAAACCTACGCACAAGCGTAGCCCCCGCGGACGTAGGAGGTGTCGCAGGCATCAGTACGACTTCCGGTGGTGAGCCAGGAGGTTCAGACGCAGCTGCTGCCGCTTCCTCGTCCTCCATTCGTTCGGCGAATGTTGTCAGTACCGGTCCGGCGGTCCGGGGTCGCTCGTGACCGTTGATATTCGAATTGACGCTGACCCTAAGATGTCCATGCTCATTTACGCCAGTGGCGCCCCCTGCGCCACTGCCAAACATGCCCGCCAAGCCACGAGGCACGCCTTGGCGTTGACTCACGCTGTGAGAACGGCGATGCGTAGACGCGGGTGGGGCACGCGGCAGAGTCGCGCTTGCGGGGCCTGTGGGCACAGCAGCACCTGCGACAGAGTCCGGTCCGCCTGGTACAGCGATCGGCGGCGGTGGTGAGAGGTCCACGTGCTTCGGGGCGGGTAAACCAACATCGCGCGCACGGAACTGGGGCTGCTGTTGTTGCCGTTGCGGGAACGTCGTCGCTGTCGGGGAAGGTGAAACAGGAACGTCGTATGACATTTTCGAGTAGTGCAAAGTTTCGGGAGCAGGCAGGCGCGATGGTCGCATGTTGTAGTCCGCGCCGCCGATGGCTTTCTGTGGTGTAGCAGATGAGGTCGGCACAGGAATCGGAATGGACGGTTTCGAAGCGCTGGGTGGGGGCGCCTCTTCTGGCGTAGGTTGTGGAGGGTTCACCGACAACTGTGAGCTCGCAAAGTGGCCCGCGCCATACACTCTGTCACGTTCCAATTTCTCCCGAGCAAGGTAATATATCGATACGAGTGGGTGGTAGCCGCGTGTTGGGTCGGGGGGCTCCTTCTGGTTGATATCGGAAAGGGAGGTATTTGAAAGGTGAGACTGGGATGGAGAAGGAGATGCAAACGGAGAAGACGGCGGCGAGGTCGATGGCGAGAAGAGTTTGCGGCGGTAAAAGTCGAACCCGGAGAAGCGTCTGTTCTTCTTAGGCGTCGATGGAACCTCCGTCTTATGTCCACCTTGACCGCCCATGCCGCTGTCCCACGCGATAGCAAGCGAAGAATTAGATAGGGAATCGTTCCAGATTCGTGGTCGCTCGCGCTTGTTTTCCCAATACTGTACTGCCCGCCTGTATGCTTCGGATTCGAGAATAGCAACAAGCCTCCGCTCGATGTCGTCTTCCGTTCCGAACTCAAAACCGGTCATATGTCGAATGACCTGTCGGTCGAGCTCGTCAGCGCGCAGTGGTTCGCGCCGCAGGAGATGGGGATCGGGTGAGCCGTTGAACCCACGTGTCATCCAGGGGTGATTTAAGATGTCTGGGAGCGATGCACGCAGCTGTGGATTGGTGACCAGCATGCGAGAGAGAATATGCTTGCACTCTGCGCAGGTCGTCAATCATCATCCTACAGTTGCTCAGATCTATCCACGCACCTGTGCTTAGCCACGCAGGGTACTCGACCAGCCCACGCTTGATCTTGGCATGCAGAGCGGGCATGCTCTGATCATCAAACGGCACCTTTCCGCAAACAAGGACATATAACACCACTCCGAAACTCCACACATCAACCTCAGGGCCAGTGTACACCTTGGCATTGAGAAGTTCCGGGGCAGCAAAATAGAGAGAACCACAAAATGTTGACAGGTGCGCGATGGGATCGTAGAGATTTGACAACCCGAAATCGATGATCTTGATATTGCCGGTCTGTGATATGAGAATGTTTTCGATCTTGAGGTCTATCAGACGATGGATGTCAGCGATCGCCCGCGAACTGCCCATCAGAAGGACATACCCCGGTGCACGACGTTATTTTTGTGGCAATACTCGAGGGCGCTTCCGATCTGTCTGGCAAACTTCCTTGCAACGCGCTCCCGTAAGCGACCATGGCTGATTATATAGTCGAGCATCTGCCCGCCGTTTATATATTCGAACACCATGTAATAATGGTGTTGATGCACAATCATCTCGCGCATGCCACATATATACGGGTGATAGAGTAGCTGTGAGAGTGCAGCCTCACGGATCGTGCGAATCTCTTTGGAAGCATCTTTTGTTGCTTGCTTCGCCGCGGCTTCAGCGTTTGAGGATCCAGGTATGGGTTGAACTGGGACGACACGAGGAAGGATTTTGACGGCAAGCTGTGGGGAGAAAATAAGTGATGAGGAAGCGAGGGATGATAGGCAACGAGAAGGAGTAAAACAGAGTTTGGGGCAAAAAATAGCTATCAAAGGAATGCCGCCTTAGCGCTCCAGATGACCTAACGGCACAGCCCTACCCGCGTGGTGCGTACTGCGCGTGGCAATGGCTGGCTGGCTGGCCTGTCCGGGCAGCTAGTAGGAGGGCTAGTTTCGGGTGCGGTCAATTATGCACGGTTGTTAATCATCATGAACCGTCGATTCGGCGACGAATCAGGTTTTAGAAAGTAAGATATAAAACGGAAAGGTGGAAAAGGGCCAAGCGGGCGGATGTCACACGGATCATTGCTCTGATGAGAATACGAGGGTGTGACATCCTAGCAGCCCAAGCGATGCATGAAAGCGGATATCCCAATCAAACGGGGGATACACACGGTCGGACGACGGTCACGGTGGTCAATGGGGAGACACCAAAGGCGATGCAGTGATAAATATCAAAAATGAGAAGAGATGGGGTGGAGAAGGAGAATACGCTCCAGCACTGGCAGAAGCGTTGATGAGAGGAAAGTATGAACGGTGGACACACCTTCTCGCCTGTAACATTATGATGTGCCAGCTTTACCTTACCCATGCTGCCTGCGCCGAGGGTCTTGGAGAGGGTGTAGTCTCCGAGGATACGATTCGTGGTGCGTGACCTGGTAGGATCGACGCCGCGCTGGGATTGCCTTTGAGCTGCGGCATGGGGTTGTTCGGCATACTGGCGTGGCCGGTCTGAAGACGTGCCGGAGTGGGACGGGGAGTACGTCGGGGGTGGGAGGGACATGGGGCGGGGCCGAGGGACCGACCCGCGCGGAATGGGCGCCGTCAATGAAGCCGTGGTGGGCAGTATTTGGAGGGAGAGCGCTGGGTGGGAGGTTGAGCGATCCTGGAGGGTGGGTGGGTCGAGGAAGTGGTTGTTGGGGTAAGCGAGGGGATGGGTTGGTAAAGAGAAGGAGGCTCAGGGCGGTGGGATTGAAGTCGGAGGTCGAGGACGGCGAGGAGGAGTGAGTGGAGTGAGTAGACGGGTGTTCGAGTCGAGTTGTGAAAGAGTCAGACTGACGCTGATGCTGATGCTCAACACAGGCGCCCCAGTCGCGCGGACGAGGCGGTCAATCGACTCGGTTCGATTTGGTTCGAACTCACTATGTACGTATTGGCTGCCCAGAGGTCGGGCTAGTACACTGGCGGTTCGATTCCCTCGATCGTCCGTTCACGGTTCAGTACTCGCACAAACAATAATAGTAGTGTTCCACGCTCATCACAATCGATCAGTTTTTTTGCGCGGAGACACGAGAAAACCAACAAGTATGGTTTTAGATGTACGACAAGGTGTAAAGTAATAGGCGCATTAGAGGACATTGAACGATACGGTAAATCGACGACATCGCGTGCCCCATCAGTTGAGGGCTTGGCGTCTCCATCCACTTTCACTGTTTCTTCTCTTTCTTTTCCTTCGGCGGAAGCCAAGTGACTGGGTGTCGGTTGAACATGGGCCAGGGGGGAATAATCAACTTTACGCGCGCACAAAATTGTCGGTAAAACACGCGAACCAGGAAACATAATAAACGCACGTACCCCAAGTATAACAACAACCCCCAAACCGAAAATCCCAAACGTCACTTGTATGGACTGAAACAAGAACCCCAAAAAGAAAGAGAACACCTGGGAGAAGTCAAACAAAAAAAAAAGTCGGCGTCGTTTTGAGACACATGGCCAGCAGGACGCACCGCCAACTCGATCACAGCATAGTGTGCAATCCGTTCCACAAGCCTCTGGCCTTCAAAGTCCTGAATCCTCAGACGTGAGTCAATATGTTGTTTTTGTGTTTGTAAACCTACAATTTTCCCTTCCAAGTACTGTTGAAGGCTAGGCATGATTAGACGGTAATCACGGTATCAGAGAACGGTATATCCCCAATCGTATTCCGGATGACGACGACGTGGAAGGAGCCCGGGTTCCCCGGGCCGATTGTTTGCATCGGGAATCTCCGGCCAAGCAGCCGAAAATGATCCTGTTTTGGAGCTGCGCCCTCTGTCAGCTGCCCCTCTGGTTGTAAGGTACTACCCTCCATCCTGGTTGCGAACATGTTGCATGATTCCATCGGCGCTCCTGGTACATAAGGAGGCATTATTCGTCCATGGGGAAAGAAGCATTCTCTGATGTCTTTTCAGCTTCACTTGACGACAACTCCACTGGCGCCGTCTCTGCCACCACTACAGCCCGTACTTCACTGCTGTAGTAGTGTACAGTGTCGGGAAACTGTGATCACGTTTGATGTGGCACCAACTCGTACTCCTGGTGGGCTTTGACGTGGCCCCCTGATATGTATCATCAGCGCCACCTGACTTTCTTCCGAGTCCCTTGATGCGCGGAACTGTCCAGAGAAGAGGAGAACTTATATCACATCATTGAATATATGAAGAAAGCGAAGAAAATCGTTCCTTTTTGAGGTCTCCGGTGCTCACGTTGCGTGCCACTGGTGTGCCATAATCCCATATACACCACCAAGTCCGCCACCAAACCGCCTTGCTGTAGTATCCGATCTCGATCCGCAATTCGGTTCCGCTGGCGATGTCTACGGGGCAAGTGCGGCTTCATTTAACACATTTCATATACTTGAAGCTGTCAGGCAGGTCATACGTGCACGGTGAAAATCAAATGGTTGATCATCAAAAAGTTGTCGTCAAATTTGATTTTCGGTGGCAGGAGCATCACAAGGTGAGGCCGGTGAGGGGAGGGCTCACGCTGTCAGCCATCGTAATGGGTTCTCTCGGCGTTTCGGATTTCATTCAGTACTTTTTTTGAAGAGCACGCGTCATGAGCGACGATGTGCACCTTTACCACCCAGAGAATCCAATGGCAACCTGTTCCCATGGTGTGCCGGCATTATCTGCCGCACAGCGTTTACCTCTTTCTCGCCGGGTGAGTGGTTCTGGTCACGTGTATCCCCGCTGAAACTGTTCCCCGCCACTCCGGTTTATCATCGCTCTTTGGGGCTATAACATGGCCGAATCATACCGAGCCTGGATAATCTCTGGAAAATGAGCTTTTCGATCCTATGAGCAAACCGGCATTGAGAGTCGACGTGTTTTCATTAACGTCACATGCCTTCCCCATCCCCAATGACCCCATGACCCCATGATTCCAGAGTCGCCACCCTCGATACAACTCTCCCCCAACATTTGTCTCGTATTTTCTGCGGTGCACTTGCTTTCTAACGCCATTTAGACCGGAGTGGTGCCGGGTTTATCCCGCTTCTAGTGGGGCATGTAACTTATCTCATGTGCCATCCAGCGGCGTAGTGGACGCTTGAATGTATGCTACCGAAACTCGGACCAACACGGAACGCGAAAAGATTGCAACTCATCCTCCGGCGTTTGATCTCGACGAATAAACCCTCTTTACGTGTCGCTCGGCCTCACCCGTCGCAGCATATTGTATATGCACCTCCAAAGTCCAACATGATTATCAGAAACATGCAAATCGGTGAGAAGGAGCACCTCTCTATCTCCCATGGGCAGTGAGTCACCTGCCATCCGCATCGGGGACTCGACGGGGACCAATATTAATAACTCAATCGAACCCATGGCCCATTGGAAACGCAAGCCAAAAGTCGAATACTGGCCAGGGAGCCACACCCACCAACGGGCCACCGCGAGAGCGTGACATTAATATTGCCCCCGGCCCAGCACTCGCCAGTGAGAGTATATATATCGTGCTCAAATTTATAACTGCTAAATTGGTTATTGGCGTCTGGAAAGGGAAGTCACATGTCAAAGGCACATCGCGAACTCGACGATGCCGGCCGGCATTCTTGCCTCGAGGTTTGTGCAGCGGCACCGCCGTCGATCCAACTCGTTGGCCCCAGGTTGGGCCGGAACATTGCGCGCACATCATGATGCGAGTTTGCGGGGTTCTTATCGATCCGCGGAACATCACGCATCACCGAGCGAAGCAGCATGACAGCGATTGCGTCGGGTCTATGACAACCTGCTAAAGGCTCACAGGTGTTTTAATTGCGACATGATACCATTGAATGTGAAGGCTATGATGGCGATATTAGAACATCTGCCTGCAACGTAGTACTACTCTCCTGTATGTGTATATCGGAGATAAATTTAGGAATCAGGCACCTATAACGCTGGCATCATCAAGGTTCAAAAATGATTCTTCACCATAGAAACCCTCCCTCCACCGCTCCTGACCTGCCGGTGGTCGGACAGGTGTGAAGGGTGGGTGAGTTTCTGTTATGGACATGATTGGAGATTCTTTACAATCCAAATTTTTTTTCGTCTTCGATAATCGTCTTTGCCAGAAATAGGTGGCCAAGATCTGATCATACCTCGTGCAAGTCCCCGAGCAAAGATGCATACCAGGCTGGTTGTTACTGGTCCCATTACCCACGATGTTCAGAGAATTAAAGTTGCAGCACGCGAACAACCCAGAGGCTTCGAGAGCATAGACAGCAGAAACATTCGGCTTCTGTTCTCACGCAGGAGGTCAACAATACTCTGTTTGACTGCGGCCGAACTCCTCAGCTGTGTTTTGAGTCGGCCGAGGCTAGGGCCGGACGTAATTGACTCGTACGTATTCGGTGAGCTCAGAACGTCATGATCAGTGAAGTGGCGCGGCTAGTAGCCATGGCCCTCTTCATCATGGTGAAATGAGAATGTGCTGAATGAGAGAGGCTTCCAAAATAAATCGAGACGGCGTACCTGTCGCGGCGCATATTTCTGCCAGTAGGATGGGAGCGAACTAAAACAGATGTCTTTCCTAAGTGGATGAAAAAGGAGGGAGTATGACATCGGAAATCTCATGCGAGAGGAAACAGTAAGACTTGTGATCTCCGGTCTTTAGTGGGCAACGAAAACTTGATCGAGGCTCTAATCCTCCGTGGGGAAGAAAAAGGCTTTGAAAATCGGCTCAGGATTGCAATATGAAGGATGGGTTCCGGGTGTGCTGGGTGCTCCGGATGACTATAGCGTCGATATCTCATGTTTTCGCCCAAGTGACCCACTCGGGTCCCACTTGCTTAGCAAGGGCGAATGAACGTAATGGTCGAGTCAGAGGTTGCGCGCACCGCCTATGCTGAACACATAGCTTACTGACTGGATTGAAAATCGTTCACCATTGATTGGGGTTACTGTTACTATAGTTATACGGATGTCGCCCACATGTCATCTGCCTAGTTATTCATCGAGGAGAAAGACTTGCAATTATAAAGGACCAGTGCGTCCCCAAGGGGAGATCCAGAGCCCCCGCGGCAGAGAAGTTGGATGGAAGCAAATAGAACGCCGTAAGGCACCGTGGGAACGCATGCAGGAAAGCGGCAAACAAACGACGGCGACGGCGCGCCTGCCAAAGTGAAGTGTAAGGCCAGTTTCTGCGGGCTCTTCTGTTTTCATCTCGCGCGCCTCCACCACCACCACACTCTCTCTACCCAAGAAGAAAGGGAATCGCCTTCCTCCCCTCGGACCTCTGCGAGGCCGCGATTCCGTTCGTTCTCATTTCTTCCCGCTGGTATTTACCCATACGGATCCGGACGACTCGCGACGAATCTCCTTCGATTATATTCACGGCCACCCATACCACCTCTTCCCATACCAGATCTTACCTCGATCCGCCGACATACACCACTATCGATACCATTCTCTCCGGGATTCAGTCTTTGTATCACTAACACATCATGCCTGGCCCTTCAAAAAGTGGTCAGGCCTTGTTTCTTGGTCTTGAACTCTCAACAGATCAGCTGCGGGCAACCATCGTCGATGAGAATTTGGAACTCGTTGGAGTAGAGGCGGTGGATTTTGATACGGCGCTTTCAGAATACCAGTGAGTCTCTCGCTTTCGCGCTCGTATGTGGACCAGGATCGGAAAGGATGGGTGGGTTGGGTTATTAGGATCGCTGGTGGATGGGACCGTGTGCATAGCAACCTACTCGATAATGAGGTTGTCTGGACGAGCAAATACCTCGCAGCTAGGTTGTCATGGCTGGTGTCGGACGTTACCCGTCTAGTCGAGCGCGACGACCGTCCTAGGTGTCTCGTGCAAATACGCGTCTGCGATCGGTGGAGCTCAGTCGCATGTCGTGTCTTCCTCATCTTCACCATGTAAACATCGTGCCACGTGGGCCATTCTGACTCGATCTAGGACGCAGGGCGGAATCTTTACCACTCCGGGAGACGCGTATACGACACCAGTGGACATGTGGGTGAAAGCACTTGGTGAGCATTTTTTCCTCCACGGAACCCAACAACCCAGTTTCCGCCTTCCGCGTTCCACTTTTGCTGACGAAAAATCAAATTTCTCATCTCGATCGGGATCGAATCTTCACCCGTTGCCTGTCTCACTTGGCCACCGTTTGGCATCTGTTGATCTTTGTCTTTCTTTATTTTCCCCCTCGAAGATTTTCTTTTGGAGGAAATTAGCCGAAACCACGAAGTCTCAAGAATCAAATCAATTGGCGGCGCTGCTCAGGTGAAATTTGCTTCCGTGTCTTCGCCTCGAGCGCCGAGATCTTCCCAAGATCACTCACCACGTGATATCTTTTCCAGCCCGCACTCGTCTGGTGGAAATCAACCCCGGTTCCTAACTTCCCCTCCCTTGACTCGCGGCTACCGCTACATTCTCAGCTCTCACCGAACACCTTCTCTCTACCAAACACCCCTGTGGCGCAGGACACCTTTTCACACACTCATGCGCTTAGCATTGAGGCCATGCTCGGCGGGCCAGACCATATGGCTGCCCGCGTCGGAACGTGTGCCAATTCGTCCCTGGTTGCCGCGCAGATTCTTCGTGTCCGCGAGACCTCTCCTGAGATATGGGCCCGCACAGGCCGCGTTCAAATTGCATCCGCATTCCTCGCGAGTCTCATCTCCGGCACGTGGATTAGCATGGGCGAAGCGGAGGCGTGCGCTACGGGTATGTATGTGTATGCCTCAGGTGGCCAGGGCCATTGGGACGACGAGGTTTTTGAGTATATCGCGGGGTCTAGAGAAGAGGCATGGCGCGTTCGTGCGTGGCTAGGTGACGTTGATGTCTCCGGGGGTGGGCGTCGAGTGGCAACTGTTTCGCGATACCTTGTCGACCGATACGGATTCGAACCTGGTAAGTTTTTTTCATTGCTAAGCCACAAGGACGTCTCTCAATCTGTCAAAGATACCATAATCGCGTCATTTACTGCCGACTACCTTTCAACGTACCTGTCGCTGGTTCCTTCGCCCTCCGATGCCATCCTCTCCTTCGGTCCCATGGATTTTCTTCTTACCAGTGCTCCCCACTATCTCCCCAGCCGGCTTTACAGCGTCTACCCACATCCTGCCCAAGATCCGAGTGAGAAACGGAAATATATCAGCATGCTGACAAGCAGGTATGCTGTCGCATCTAACGGCTTGTCCTTGCCATCTTACGCCAGTATTAGAAACGCCGATGTTCCACGAGCACTTGTCAGGGATATGTATACCAAATCGTGGAGCGCGTTTGACCGCCTCGTGTCCGTCGTTCCGCCAGGAGGCTCTATTGGGTTTGTCTCGGCCATCTTCAGTTTTGTCATACATTTACACGCATTTTTCAGTCTCGATGACAAGCTATTCAGCTTTTGGCTCCTTCAGGGTGATAGTCACCCGCTATCACATGTCAAGGGAATCTTCCGCTTCGAGACGGGCGTAAAAGTCAACGAGTTCCGTGACCTCCGTGCTAACCCTCGGTGCCTTGTTGAGAGTCAAGCCCTCTCTTTCCGAGTGCGGTGGGCACGTATGACATCGACGGGCGCACTTGGTGCAGCCGTAGGTCGTGCACGGGGCAATAGTTCCTTGGTGACGAGCAGCACAGCAGCGTCCCCTGGCCCTGGCCAGCGCACAGGAACACCGGGTATTGGCCCGCTAGGCACGGCTTCGTCAGGGTTGGGTTTATCATTCGACCCGTACGACTCGTCGTCGTTGCCCGCACGAATTCTCGCGACGGGAGCTGCGATCAATTTCCCAGCTGTTGCATCACTTGTCAGCGAGCTTTTCAACGCCCCTGTGCTTGTCCCAACGACTCAGCTTGACTCGGCACAAATCACGCCTCACCGCAACGCACCGGCGAAGGGATACCCTGGGCGAGCAGCGTTGGGTGGTTCGTACGTTGCACGATGGGTCTGGGGTAAGGAGCGTGGTATGGGTCGCGGGAGCTTCGAGGAAGAAGTGCGGCGATTGCTCGCGAAGCGCTGGGTGACCAGCGGCTGCACCCCAATCCGTACGCATATCGGTGGAGAGACGCCTGTGGGTAGTGGCGCCAACACGCCTTACGGCACTCGACGCACTGGTTTCGGCGCCGCGGTATTGGAAGAAGAGGAGGAGGACGCGCTGGAGGAGGCGGAGCGCCTCGGAGGGGACGCATTCGGTGAGGGGGAGCTAGTGGCGCGGTTGCGTACTGCGACGGGATCGAGCACAGCGACCACGACCACGGGGACGTCTACGAGCTCGGGCGGCGGACTGCCCTCGACCACATTCACGACGCCTGATCTGGGGACGACCAGCACGGGCCCAGCCAGCGAAACCGCGGCTACAGGAAGTTCTTCCGCAACGCTGGTTCCGGTCACGGCCCTCC
>WNFC01021813.1_pt1 | contig 10791 bp, 12 predicted proteins | sample 5400541 | NCBI WGS metagenome assembly WNFC01 (sample SAMN13153342, study PRJNA577476) | soil metagenome | isolation source: 120 cm saprolite under Douglas fir tree site 2 hole 2 replicate 1 | place: USA:California | collected 2015-04-18
CGATTCGACGTCGCGCAGATAAAGGACCTCCTGACGGGCACCGACCCCGAGGCGGGTCTCGAGTCGCTGCGCCGCAAGGCGCTGGTGAGCGGCGGCGACGGTCCTGGTGACGAGATTCGATTCAGTCACCTGCTCGTGCGCGACGCCGCGTATGCATCGCTGCCGAAGTTGCAGCGGGCCGCCCTGCATGATCGCTTCGGTCTGCTGCTGGAGGCCGAAGCAGGCGACCCCCACCAGGTGACCGAGATCCTGGCCCACCACGCCGAGCGTGCGCTCACCCTGTCGCTCGAGCTGGCGCTGGAAGGCGATCCCGTCACCAGTCGCGCTCGCCGTGCGCTCGAATGGTCGCTGTCGATGGGCGAGCGGGCGATGACGCGCCGGGACCGCGCGACGATGGAAGCCGCCCTCAACACTGCAAGGGCGGCAAGGGCGATCCTTCCCGATGCAGGCGGGCTCGTCTCACGTTCTCGAGCCGCGCTGCTCGAAGCCGAGCTTCTCGTGATCGCAGCCGACTATCCGCGGGCGATCCGCGCCACAGCCGACGCAGCAGCGATGGCGGAGCAGGCCGGGCTACCGAGCCTGGTGGCCAAAGCCCGCCTGGCCGAGGCCTGGATCATGAACTGGACCTTCGGGGGATCACTTGAAGACTTCCACGCGGTCGTCGACCGGGCCGTGGAGGCGTGCCGCCAGGCGGGGGACATCGCCGGCGAGATCGAAGCGCGACACGTCGGCGCCAATTACCTCTGGGGGACGGGACGCGTGGCTGACTACATCGCGGTCAATGAGCAGCTGCTCGAACAGGCTCGATCGATCGAAGACGTCGCCCACGCGGGGGCGATCCTCCTACGGTTGGGGCCAGCCGAGGGTACCCGCGGTAACCTGAGCGCCGCCGACACCCACCTGACCGAAGCGGAGCAGCTGGCTGCGACGTTCGGGTTGAGAGAGATCGCGAGGGCGGCCCTGTGGCAGCGTGGCGGCTGGTTCAGGATGAGCGGTGACCTGGTTGCCGCCGAGCGGTACCTGCGCCAGTTCCTCATCGCCTCTGAGGAAGCCGGCGCCGTCCAGCATCAGGTCAGCGCGCTTCGACACCTGGCCATGGTGCTCATCGACGCGGACCGTTTGGCGGAAGCCGTGGAGTGTCTCGACCGGGCGGTGGAGCTCAGCGAGACGAGCGGCGAGAGGTGGAATCGCAGCGAGCTCTACGCCATGCGGGCGCGCGCTGCGTTCAAGCTGGGCGACCTCGGCGGCGCTGACACTTTCATCGGCCGGGCCCTGGAAACGCTGCGCGAATCCGACGTCACGGCGGTAGCGGAGGTCAATCAGAGCCTCGGCGTGATTCGAGCCGCACAGGGACGGACGTCCGAAGCCGAATCCTCCTTGCGGCGCAGTCTGAGTGTGATCGAGTCGACCGAATACAACTTGGCACGGGTCCAAGTGGCGCTTGAACTCGCTCGGTTCCTTGTCCGACAGGGCCGCAGCCCAGAGGCCGCAGAGATTGTCGATGCTCAACAGCGTTGGGCGAACGCCAGCGATATCCAGTTGTGGGATCGCGATTTTGAAGAGATCCGGAGCCTGATCGACTCCTGACACTTGACGAGACGCGACGTCTTGTCTAGTATCGTTCCAGATGGCGCCGCAGACTCGGGAGCGGATCCTCGACGGGGCGCGCGGCCTGCTGGCCAAGGGAGAGAACCCAACGGTGGGGCAAGTGGCGGCGGCAGCGGGGGTCTCCAAAACCAGCTTCTATCGCGTGTTCGGTTCCCGGCGGGCGCTGCTCGACGCTCTCGAGGTGGAGCCCGAGGCGGGAACGCGGGAGCGGATCCTCGAATCCGCCATGGAAATGGTGGGCGCCACCGGGCTGACCGCGCTGTCGATGGACGAGCTGGCGGTTCGAGCCGGCGTCTCGCGGGCCACTCTGTACCGCCTCTTCCCCGGCAAGTCCGTCTTGTTCGCAAGCCTGCTGCGGGCGTACTCGCCGCTCGAGCCGGTGAGCCGTCTCGTCAGCTCGATGCAGGACCAGCCGCCCGAGGTTGTGATGCCAGAGATCGCGCGCACGGTTTACCAAACCGTCAACGGCCGAATCGGCCTGCTCAGGGCGGTCGTCCTCGAGCTCAGCTCGATGAGTCCGGACGCCGAGGAAGCTGCTCGCGACCTGGTCACGACGGTCTTCGGCTCGGTGGGCGCGTACGTGATGGCGCAGATGGCGGCCGGCCGCCTTCGCACGATGCACCCGCTGCTGGCCCTGCAGTCGTTGGTAGGTCCTGTGTTCCTCCACCTGCTCACCCGTCCGCTGGCGGAGCGGGTGCTGGGACTGGACATTGGGGGTGAACAAGCAGTCGTTGCCCTGACTGAAAACTGGTTGCGGGCGATGAAACCTGATGAGGAGGGGGACACCAATGGCTGAGTCCTACGCGGTCGACGTGCAGGGGGTGCAGAAGCACTTTGGCGGTATCCGAGCGCTCGATGGGGTGACGCTCCGCGTCCGCTCCGGCGAGATCTACGGACTTCTAGGTCCCAACGGCGCCGGCAAGACAACGTTGATCCGGTCGATCGTTGGGCTGATCGCGCCTGATGCCGGGACCGTCACTGTGCTCGGCCGCCGGATGCCAAATGTCGACAACCTCCGCAACGTCGGCTACATGACACAACAGGCCGCGCTGTATCCAGGCTTGTCGGTGGAGGAGAACGTGCAGTTCTTCGCGGCAGTCAACGGAGCGGAGTCCGGCGTGACCGACGCGCTCAAGCTGGTCGAGCTCGACCAGCGCCGCAAGTCCGTCATCACCACACTGAGCGGCGGCATGCGGCAGCGATGCTCGCTCGCGTGCGCCATCGTGCACAAGCCAAAGCTGCTGCTGCTCGATGAACCTACGGTGGGCCTCGATCCCCAGCTTCGCGTCCGCTTCTGGGACAGCTTCCGGAACATGGCTGCCGGCGGCACGACCATCGTCGTATCGAGTCACGTCATGGACGAGGCCGAGCGCTGTCAGCGGCTGGGTCTAGTCCAGTACGGGAAGCTGCTCGCGGAAGGTTCGCCCAACGAGATTCGCGCGCTCGCGGGCACCAACAACCTCGAAGAAGCGTTCCTGAAGCTCGCAGGCCCGGGGGCGGAGTCATGAGCGGCCGCCGCATCGGGGCCATCACTCGAAGGCTGCTGCAGCAGTTCCGGCGCGACCGCAGGACGCTCGCACTTCTGTTCGTGGCCCCGATCGTCATCCTCGCGCTGCTTGGATATATGATCCGCGGCTCCTCTTCCACGCCGGCGGTCGGCATCGCCAACGAGGACCAGGGCCAGCTCGGTGCCACGTTCTCGTCGGCCCTCGAGCGCTCGAGCTTGATCATCGCGAGCGAGATCCAGGCGTCCGATGGCGACTCCAAGCTGAAGGACGGATCGCTCGTCGCGTACATCGTGTTCCCCGCCGATTTCAGCCAGCGAGCGCAGTCGGGCACGATTGCTCCGGAAGTCCATCTCGAAGGTTCGCAGCCAGGTACGTCGGTCCCGGTGCTGCAGGCGCTTCAGCAGGCGCTCGCGTCTGTGGCATCGAGCGGTCCAGGAGCGGCCGTCCACTTCCAACCGCAGATCCAATACCTGTACGGAGGGCCGAGCCTCGACAGGCTGGACTATTTTGGTGCGGCCTTCATCGGCCTGATCGTTTTCTTCCTGGTGTTCGTGATCACCATCGTCGCTTTCCTCAATGAGCGTTCTCAGGGCACGCTCGAACGCTTGATGGCGAGCCCGCTGCGACGAGGCGAGATCGTCGTCGGCTACATGGTCGGTTTCACAGTTCTGGCTCTGATTCAGTCCGCCGAGGTGCTGCTCTTCGCGCTCGCCGTGCTCAAGGTCTACAACCAGGGCAACGTGCTTTTGATCTTTGGCCTGGAGGCGTTGATGGCGCTTGCCGCGGTGAATCTCGGGATTTTCCTGAGCATGTTCGCCCGAACGGAGTTCCAGGCCGTGCAGTTCATTCCCCTCGTAGTCGTCCCCCAGTTCCTGCTCTCCGGAATCCTCTTCCCCGTCTCGACCGAGCCCAAGCCACTGCAGCTGATCTCAGACGTGCTGCCGCTGACGTACGCGGTGAACGGACTGCGCGACGTGATGATCAAAGGGGCCGACCTGACCTGGCCTTCGCTTCAGCTGGATGCGGGCGTCGTCGCCGGTTTCTGCGTGCTGCTGATCGTCGCCGGAGTCGCGACCTTGAGGCGCCGTATCGCATAGGCCCCGTAAGCTGCAGGAATGATGTTGGTCTGTTCGCGGCGATGCGGCGGCCGGCTTTTCCGTGCGCTTTTCGCAGAGGTCGAGCTTGATGCCGAAGGCGCGTACCAGGACCATCGCATCGCGCAGCCTGGATACATCTGCCTCAACTGCGGGGCGCCTGCGCTGGACCTCGCCCAGGTGCCGGTGGAGATGGACGCGGAGGCGCAGGCCGATGAGCCGGCGCCGGTCGCAGCCAACATCCTGTGTCCGGTGTGCGAGACGCTCGTTGAGGTCGATGCGGGGATGGAGTGCCCGAACTGCGGGGCCCCGCTCGAGGTCGCCTGAGGCCTAGCTGAGGGAGGCGGTTCCGGCCAGGATGCCGAGCATCCAGCGAGCCGCGTCTGCGTCGCCCTGCCGGAGTGCCGCGCGCAGCACCCTGATCGCGCGCGGGGTATCGAGGTTCTCCGCGAGGGCGTTTGTGAACTGAGCGATCAGCCGCCGCCCGGCGGCGGACATACCTTTATTGGGTCCCACCCTTCCCGATTTCGCCGGCTGAGCTGTTCCCACCCCCGCCAGCTCGCCAGCCAACAAAACGCGCAGGCGCGCAGCCAGCCGGCTGGCTCGCGCCAGCCCCGACCAGCTGAACTCCCAATCGCGTCCATATCGATGCGAGGCCAGATAGAGCCGCACCGCGGCCGCGGGCGCGCGCTCCAGCGCCTGGCTGATGAGCACCAGATTGCCGAGCGACTTGCTCATCTTCCGGCCCTCGTACCGGACGAGGCCAGTGTGCATCCAGGCGTGGGCGAAGGGAACTTTGCCTGTTAAGGACTCCGATTGCGCGCGCTCGGACTCGTGATGACTGAACGCAAGGTCTCGTCCGCCCCCGTGGATGTCGAGCTGCTTGCCCAGATATCGCATCGCCATTGCCGAGCACTCGAGGTGCCACCCCGGCCGCCCCGCCCCGAACCGCGACGGCCACTCCGGCTCCTGGGGCGCCGACCGGCGCCACAACGCAAAGTCCAGGGCGTCGCGTTTCGCGCCCGGGCCCACCGTGCCCAGCAAGCCTTCCTCACGTAGCTTGCGAAGCATCGAAAGCCGCGAACGATGCGACAGGCGGCCGTAACCCGGATAGCGGCTGACGTCGAAATACAGCGCATCAGTCTGGTACGCATATCCGCGCGCGTTCAGCTGCGTGGCGGCGCGAAGGATGGGCGCAATCTCTTCGGACACCCGAGGCATTACGTCGGGACGCCGCCAGCCGAGCGCGTCCATGTCGCGCAGGAAGTTGGCAGTCTCGCGGTCGGCGAGCTCCTTCCAGTCCACGCCGTCGCGCTGCGCCCGCTCGAACAGCGGGTCGTCGACGTCGGTGATGTTCTGGACATAGCGCACGCGAACGCCGGACGCTTCGACATAACGGACGAGGATGTCGTAGGTGCAGAAGGTGAAGGCATGCCCCATGTGTCCTGAGTCGTACGGGGTCACCCCGCACACATAGAGTCGCAGCAGCCTTCGACCTCGCTCGGTGCCGGGTTCGATCGGGACCTTGCGCCGGCTCAGCGTGTCGTAAACGCGGAGCTTCAGCGTGGCCGTAGGCAACGCAGCCCTGCCCCGTGCCGGCGTGCTAATCGACCACGCGCGAGAGGGCTGTCGCGTCGGCGCGCAGCGCCTCGACCTTGTTGACGTTCTCCCAGGGCACGCTCAGGTCGTCGCGACCGAAGTGGCCATAGGCAGCGGTCGGACGATAGATGGGCCGCAGCAGATCCATGTTCGCGATGATCGCGCCCGGCCTCAGGTCGAAGTTTCGCCGCACGAGCTCGAGCAGCTCTCGCTCGGGCAAAGTACCGGTTCCAAACGTCTCGACCGCGATGGATGTCGGGTGAGCCCTGCCGATGGCGTAGGAGACCTGCACCTCGCAGCGCTCCGCGAGACCCGCTGCCACCAGGTTCTTGGCCACATGCCTGGCGGCATAAGCGGCCGAGCGGTCCACCTTGCTCGGGTCCTTGCCGCTGAACGCGCCACCGCCATGCCGAGCCACCCCGCCATAGGTGTCGACGATGATCTTGCGTCCGGTCAGGCCCGCATCGGCGGCCGGCCCGCCGACGACGAACTGGCCGCTCGGGTTGACCATTATCTTGGTGTTGGGATCGACCAGCATCCCCTCGAGAACTGGGTCGATCACCAACGCCCGGACACCATCGCTGATGTCCTTCTGGCTGATGCCTGGGGCGTGATGGGTGGAAACGACGATTGCCTCGATACGCTTCGGCTTCCCGTACTCGTACTCGACGGTGACCTGCGTCTTGCCATCCGGTCGCAGGAAAGGAAGGGAACCGTCCTTGCGCGTTTGCGCGAGCCGCCGCGCCAGCCGGTGCGCGAGTGAGATCGTGAGGGGCATCAGCTCGGGCGTCTCACGGCAGGCAAAGCCGATCATCATCCCCTGGTCGCCGGCGCCCTGCAGCTCGAACGGGTCGTCGTCAAGGGTGCCCTGGCGCTCTTCGAGCGAATGGTTCACGCTCGCGGCGATGTCGGGCGACTGCTCCTTCAGGTAAACCTGGATCAGCGCATGGTCGGCATCGAACCCGATCTCCTCGAGGTTGTAGCCGATGCCGCGAATGGTGTCGCGAATCGTGCGCTGGATGTCGAGATCGGCGTGGGTCGTGACCTCGCCGATGACCACGCACAAGCCCTTCGTGATCGCGGTCTCGCAGGCCACGCGCGCATGCGGGTCCTGCGTGAGCATGCCGTCGAGCACGGCGTCGGAGACCTGGTCGCAAACCTTGTCCGGATGGCCCTCGGTGACCGATTCGGACGTCAAAAGGAACGAGCGGGACGCGCCGAAGGAACTAGCCACAGTGACCGCCAATGATATGGCTTAGCTCCCGTTGCGCTGGCGGCGATCCTCTGGAGCTTGCCCTAGCAGTTGCGCTTGCAGCGCAAAGATGTCGTCGAGGACGCGATCGATCCGCCTGCCCTCGAGACGGTGATCGGCGATCACGCCCGCTCTTTCTCCGTCGACGCGCGTGCGGCCGCCAACCTGGGCTTCCTCCAGGAGCTGGAGGCACCGGTCGAGCGCCAGCTGGCGAAGCCGATGCTCGCGAACCGTCATGTACCGAGGACCTCGACGCGTCTCGCCGCCGTGACGCGGACCTTGACTTCGTTCAGGGCCTGAAGCCCGTATGCCTGGCCTGCGGGCTTGCCGTCCGATTCGAACGCCGCGGGATGGCACGGACACTGCAAAACGCTCGGGGTGGCGTCCCACCACAGCTCGCAAGGCAGATGCGAGCAGATCGAGGAAACGGCGGTCACCGTGTCGCCGCGCCGAAATACGAAGGCGCCCACCGCGCCCGCCTTGACCCGCGTCCCCGCGCCCTCGGCAAAATCCAGGAGCGCGCCGACGTCGGTCCAGCGGCCGTGCGCGCCGGCCGCAACGCCCAGCCCCGCGACCAGTGCGGCGCGACGAGTCATCCATGCGTCTTTAGGCGCGGACTCCAGCGTCTGCGCCAGCCGGCGCCGGAAGACGGGGCTCATCCGCTGCGGGCCCTGACCGGCGGCGGCGAACCTCGCCGCGGCCGTGATCGCCTCCTTCTCCTCGGCGTCGCCGGTGCGCAGCCTCAAACGGCGGCCTCGCAGTAGATCGTTGACGATGCGTTCGACCCGGTTCTCGGGTTTCTCAGGCATCCGGATCAACCTTTGCGGCCGCCCGCAAGGCGCGCAGCTGCATGACCTTGACCGCACCGACGGTCGAACGCATCTCGGCAGCCACTTCCTTCAAGGAGTACCCGTGGAGGAAACGCAGCTCCAGTACGCGCCGGTAGTTGTCGCTCAATTCCGCCAGGATTCGCTGCGCCCTCTTTGCGGGATCGTCCGAGGTTGGTCCCTGTGGCACGGCCAGCGCCAGGTCCTCGTGCAGCTCGGCCTGGGACATCCCCAGCCGGGTGCTCCAGAACGCTCCCAGGACCGAGCGAGCGGTGGCGAACAGGTAACCCCGAATCGCGCTCGGGGGGGAGCCATCACGCAGGCGAGGGAACGCCTTCAGAGCCACCTGCTGTGTCAGGTCCTCGGCGTCGGCCCGGTTGCCGACCCGCGCGTAGATGAACGCGTACACCAGCTCCAGCTCGTCGAGGGCGATGTCGGTCGCACGCACCGCATTGGGAAGGTCGACGACCTCTCCGGAGCGTTCGGATGGCGCAGCTGGCTCATTCGAGGGACCGCTATCCGATGTCATGGCCTATGCGAACAGGTTCCCGCAGAGCAGATAGGTCGCATTCGAGCCCTGCATGTCCGGTCCCGCGTGCACGACCACGTACCACGTCTCGTTGGTGGGCGGATACGTCGCGTTGATGGTCGATCTCACGTCCGCATTGCCCTGGGCGTCCGCGACCACCGGGTTCAGCGCCCGCGCAATGATGCCGCGCTGCTGGCAGCTGCCGATGTGGATGTGCGAAACGTGCACGGAGTTGGCTTGAAGACCGCTGATGACGAGCTCGATCGACACGCTCCCGGGCCGGGCGGACAGAGCGATCGAGCCCAAGGTGGTGGCGTTGTTGACGCCGCTGAGCTTGAAGGTGATCGTACCCGGCGACGGCGAGGCGCTCGGCGACGGCGAAACCGATGAGGTGCCCTCGCCTGACGTACCGCAGGCTGAAACGGCCATGGCCAGGACGACGACCGCCACCCACCTCTTCAAACCGGCAGTTTCCCCTCAATTCCGCTTCAAGCGTTACCTATGCAGGTTACTGGACCGACCCCGCCGTTTAACCCGCCTAAAACGGATAGGCCTGGGCTCCCCGCCACGCGGGGAGCTCTGCCGCGAAGCGGCGGTGAGGGGAGATACAACCCCTCACGCCGCTTGGGGGTTCTTACGCGTGACGCCAGCCGGGACGGCCGGCCCGGCGCCAGATCACGTAGCCAAGGCCGAGCAGGATCACGACCGGGCCCACCGCGCCCAGACCGGTGATCAGGTAGTCGATCGTCGTCACGAAGTTGTGCGCGGCGTCGCTGAGCGCCGAGACGAAGCCCCAGTTGTCAGACGGAGTGCTCGTCACCGGCGCACCCGCCTCGGTCAGCTGGACGCTGATGGTGCTGAACGCGACATTGTGCTCGATGTACTGGATCTGGCCTTTGAGCTGCTCGATCTGTCCGGTGATCAGGCCGAGCTGGTTCTGCACGGCGATGATCTGCTCGACGGTCTGCGCCTTCGCCAGCAGTGCGATCATCGCGTTGCGCTGAGCCTCTTCATTGGCTAGCGTCGTTGCCGCTGATGTGCTCGCTCTGAACCTTGCCCATCTTCGCGAGCGCGTCGACGGTCTCGTCGAATTTCGCCGCCGGGACCATGAAGGTGATGACGCCGGTGCGGATCTGGTCGTTGGCGACTGGGTTGGCCTGGGCATCGGTGCCGGCGACGTAGCCCTGCTCGAGCTCGACCAGCGAGCGCACAGCGCTGAGGCTGGAGTCGAACGTGCCGGCTTTCACGCTGATCGAAAGCTGGCCCTGGCGGATCACCTGTGGACCCTGGATCGGTGGCACGACACTGGAGCCCGGGTTGACTGTGGTGCCGCCGCCACTCTGGTCGGGCACGCCCTTGGCCGGCGCCCCGATCGAAGTCCCGCCAGCCTGCGAGTAGTTGGCCGAGCTGTTGTGCGACTGGGCCGTGGCGGCCGAACCTCCGCCGCCAGTGCCGCACGCGGCGGCCGCGACGAGGATCCCCAAGAAGAGCGCGAACACGACGAGGAACCGTTTCATGTGACCGCCTCCTGATTTGATGCAGACCAAACGTGGAGGCGCGGCGTGGGTAACATCCGATCTCGTGCTTCAGGTCCGCAACCTCGCCATCGACGTCGCGGCGCGCCGGGTTCTGTCCGACGCGAGCTTCACGGTGGCCGCCGGGCACAAGGTCGGGCTGGTCGGCCGCAACGGTGCCGGCAAGACGAGCCTGCTCAAGGTCCTCGCCGGCGAGCACGATCCGGCAGCTGGGCTTGTCCTGCGCCGCGGCACGCTGGGCTACGTGCCGCAGAACCCTCGACCCCGCGCCGAAGCGGCCCAGACCGCCCTTTCGCACATCCTGTCGGGACGAGGTCTGGACCGCGCGGCGGCGCGGCTGGAGGAGCTGCACCGCAAGCTCGAGGCCGACCACTCGGCGGCCAGCGTCCAGCGCTTCGCGGACGCCGAGGAACGCTTCCGGCTGGAGGGCGGCTACTCCGGTGAGTCGGACGCGCGGCGCATTGCCAGCGGCCTCGGCCTCAAACCGGACCGCGTCGACCTGCCGCTGAGCGTGCTGTCCGGTGGCGAACGGCGCCGCGTCGAGCTCGCACGCGTCCTCTTCGCCGACGCGGACCTGATCCTCCTCGACGAGCCGACCAATCACCTCGACAGCGACGCCAAGGCCTGGCTCATGGAATTCCTACGCGACAACCGGAGCGCCGTCATCGTCGTCAGCCACGATCTCAACCTCCTGGACGCCGCGATCACTCGCGTCATTCACCTTGACGCAGGGCGGCTCGTCGAGTACCGCGGCACCTACTCTCAGTACAAGTCGGCACGCGCGCTCGAGGAGAAGCGGCTCACATCCCTCGCCCAGCGGCAAGAGTCGGAGATCAAGC
>WNFC01012708.1_pt1 | contig 10790 bp, 15 predicted proteins | sample 5400541 | NCBI WGS metagenome assembly WNFC01 (sample SAMN13153342, study PRJNA577476) | soil metagenome | isolation source: 120 cm saprolite under Douglas fir tree site 2 hole 2 replicate 1 | place: USA:California | collected 2015-04-18
AGGGACGGCCGGGTGCGCGGCATCGGCATCACCTCGCTCAAGCGTTCGCCCAACGCGCCCAACCTGCCGACCCTGGTCGAAGCGGGCTTCCCCGGCTTCGAGGCGACCTCGTGGTTTGCGCTTATGGGCCCGGCTGGCACGCCGCGGCCCATCATCGACAAGGTGCGGGCCGAAGCGCTGAAGGTGCTGGCCGATCCCGAGATGCAGAAGAAGTTCGCCAACCTCGGCCTCGACATCATCGGCAGCACGCCCGAGGAGACGCGCGCCGCCATCGCCAACGACATCCCCAAATGGGCCCAAGTCATCAAGGACGCCAACATCAAGCCGGGTAACTAAGGCATGGTCGAGTTCACGCGTCTGGCCGCCGCCCTCGACGGCAACGAAGCGCTGCAGCGGCGCGCCCGGCTCGCCGCGCTGTCGCTCACCGTGCTGAATGGCAGCGAGGCGATTTCTGTCGAGGTCGGCGACCGCATCGCCGTTCGTCCCGGCGCCCCGGCCGGCGCCGCCTTCAGCCTCGGCGCCACGGCGGAGAGCTGGGCGGAGTTTGCGAAATCAGTGCCCAACGTCGGTTTCCAGAGCCTAGTCGGCATGCAGCGGATGGGCCATCTCAAGGTCGAAGGCGACATGGTGGCCTATGGCCGCAACCTCCTGTTCCTCGAGCAGCTGTTCGCCGCGCTGCGTCCGTCCTCTGCGCGAGAACGTTCCGCGGGCGTCGGCACACCGGTCATCGAGCCGGTGGTCGGGCGCTACCTGCGTCTGGATTTCAACGGCAAGCCGCACCGGCTTTATTTCGAGGAGGCGGGCGAAGGCATTCCGCTGCTCTGCCTGCACACCGCCGGCGCCGACGGACGGCAATATCGCGCGCTCCTGAACGATCCCGAGATCACCCGCCGCTATCGCGTGATCGCCTTCGACCTGCCATGGCACGGCAAGTCCTCGCCGCCGCCTGGCTTCGAGCGCGAGGTCTATCGGCTCACGACCGATCTCTATGTCGACACCGTGATGGCGGTATCGCACGCGCTCAAGCTCGAGCGGCCAGTGGTGATGGGCTGCTCGATCGGCGGCCGTGCCGTGCTCCACTTGGCGCTTCGTCACGGTGCTCATTTCCGGGCGGCCATCGGCCTGCAGTCGGCCACCCATGCCGAGGCGGGCGCCGACACCCGCCTGCGCGACCTCGGCATCCTGTTCCGGCCCGATGTGCACGGCCAGGAGGCGGCCGCCGGAACGGTCGCCTGCCTGATCTCGCCCACGTCTCCGCAGGCCGAAAAGTGGGAGACCTTGTGGCACTACATGCAAGGCGGTCCGTCCATCTTCCTGGGCGACCTGCACTATTATTTCACCGATGGCGATCTGCGGAACGCGGCCTTCGACCGTCTCGATCCCGAGCAGTGTCCGCTCTATCTGCTGACGGGCGAGTACGATCTCTCGGCCACGCCGGCGCTGACGGCGGAACTGGCGCGGCTGGTGAAGGCCCGGCACTTCGAGGTGATGGAGGGGACAGCATCGCGCGTCGCCTCAGCCTTCCACGAACCGTTGTTCTGCGGCGTGATTTTCTCCACCCGATAGCCCTGCGATTCGATGCGGTCGCGGGAATAGCTTTCGGTATTGGGATAGCGACCGCCATACGACGCCGAAGGCGGTGCGACGGGCGTCGACGGAGCGGAGATCGTGGGCGGCGGGGGCAAGGCGCCGGGCGACATGGTTTCCGGCATGCGTCCGCCGTTGCCGATCGAGCCCGGCGCGTACTGCGCCAAGGCCGGCGTGCCGGCCGCGATCACGAAGGCGAGGGCAAGAAGAAGACGAGTGTGCATGCTCAGGACATTGGAGCTCCTGAGGCGGCCACAAGTCCATACACAAGTATGACAAGTATGTATGACAGCCGGCAGCGCTGGCGGGACGCAAACGAGGAGTAAACGCCCCGCCAGGCCGGGTCGCAAAGACCTTACGGCCTACTGCTCCCTGATGGTGCCGGTCGGCTCGAGGACGACGGCGACTTCGACGTTGTCGCGCATCGCCTTGGCCGCCCAGTTGCCGGCCATATCGCGGGTCAGGCTCTTGACGCCGGTATAGCCGCGCGCCTCGATCTGCGCCTTGGCTGCGGCCTCGGCCGCCGACGCGTTGGGCGACGTCTTGGGCAGGCCAGTGCTCGGGTTGCTGGTGCCGCCCGGCATCGAATCCATGGCCCGGCCACCCGGGGTGCTGGGGGCCTGCATCTGGGCGTGGGCCACGCCCGCGGCGGTAATCAGGGCGAGGGTGGCAAGGGTGGTGCGGATCATGGTCGTCCTCCTTCCTTTGCTGTTGGACGGGAGGTGAACGCCCGCCCTCGGCGGGATGTTGCATAACAAAAGCAGTGCAACCTTCCGCCGGCGTCTTGGCATCACCGCCACACTGTCGCCTAACGCCTTGATCGGTTGGAAAGATTGGCCTTTTGTCACTTTCCGAGAGTATCCATTCCTGATGGATCCGCTCGCCGCCTACGCCAGCCTCGGCCGCTTCTTCTTCCTGCGCTTTCTCGAGCGGCGCTGGTTTTCGGTGAGTCGCCAGGCCTATGAGAAGGTCGAGCCTGGTTCACGCACTATGGCGTCTGGTCGCTGTTGTTCGCCTGGCTTCCGGTCGTGGGCGATTCGCTCACGATCATGGCCGGCGCGCTGCGCGTGAACCTGCCGCTGTTCGTCGTGCTGGTCGCCGCGACGCTCGGCTGGAACTGGGATTGGACGTGGGACTGAGTGCCGGCGTCTGCGGTCTTATCGAGGGCTCTTGCCGACGCAGCCCGAATAGGTCTGCGTCTGCTTCGGCCCTTCCTCGACGAACGCCGTGTCGCCCTTGCTCCAGAAGACGAACGACTCGTCTGTATTGGCGTAACGGATGCCCGAGCCTGACATAGTCTGCGGCAGATTGAGCTTCTTGCCATCGGCCAAGGTCAGGACCACACGCCCGCCGGGGATCGGCATGCCGTTGGGCGCCATCCGCGTCGCTCCGTCGAAATATTCGGCGACCAGAGATTTGCCCTGCGCGCAGGAATACCGGACCGTATTCACCGGAGCGGCGGCCTGAGCACAGGCAACGCCTGCCGCGAGGACCGGCAGTGCGAGACAGCAGGCGACTTTGCAAATCATGATATTCCCTCTCGGATCGAAAGCTGCTCCGCCTGACCTGGTTTTGTCTATCATGAGGTCGAGCGGCCGTATTCGACCAGGGAGATCGGTGAATGAGTCTTGAGTCTGTCCGTGCCTTTCTGGCGATCCGTGCCCCCGACATTGCCATTGTCGAGCTAGAGGACAGCACCGCCACGGTGGCGCTCGCGGCGGCGGGTCATGGCGTCGAGCCGGCGCAGATCGCCAAGACCCTGTCGCTCAAGGTCCGCGACCGCAATCTTCTGCTCGTCACCCGTGGCGATGCGCGGCTGGACAACAAGAAGGCCAAGGCTGCATTCGGCGGCAAGCCGCGTATGTTGGCGCCGGAGGAAGTCGTGGCGATCACCGGTCATCCGGTGGGCGGCGTCTCGCCCTTCGGGCTCGCCACGCCCCTGCCGATCTATTGCGACGTCTCGCTCAAGGCCTTTGATGAGGTGGTACCCGCCGCCGGCTCGACCCGGAGCGCGCTCCGCATCAATCCCCTGCGCCTGGCCGAACTGGTCGAGGCGCAATGGGTGGACGTCTGCCAGAATGGCGGCTAGCTCAGGCGCTGTTCCTCTTGCCCCACCGTTCCAGATAGTCGACGCAGAACGCCAGATCCGTAACATCGACATAACGTCGGCCGATGTCGCGGAGATTGTCCTTGTGCGGCTGCTCCTCGATGTCGCCGACGCAATCCTCGGGCACCAGGGTGCGGAAGCGGTGACTGAAGCTGTCGAGCGCGCTGCCGCGGATGCAGCCCGAGGTGTTGCAGCCGGTCACGATCATCGTGTCGACGCGTTCCTTCATGAAGTAGTTGGCAACGCCTGTCTCGAAGAAGATCGATGGGCCTTTCTTGGTCACCTTGAGGTCGTAGCCTGGCTCGTAGATGCGCGGGTCGAGCGCCGTGCTCGGGTGATCGTGCAGGAAGGTCTGCTTGACCGCCGTGATCTTCCAGTACGGCATCTCGCGCTCGTTCATGTAGGCGGTGTTGCACACTGCCACCGGCACGCCCACCCGCCGCGCGACCTTTAAAAGCTTCGCCGTGTTCTCGACCGCGCGCATGACCAGCGGCGCGCCGCCCAGCGGATATTGCGGGTCGGTGAAGCCCAGCTGGAAATCGACCACGACGATGCCGGGCTTCTCGCCGGTCCCCACGGAGATCTCGCCGTAGCTGCGGCGCTGGTAGTCATCGGTCATGCGAATTCCTCCTTACCCCAACAGAGCATGATACCGCCGCGTGATCGGGATCACGACCACGCTTGCGCCGGACCGGTGGAGCGCCTCGCCGACCGCCGCCGTTACCTCGGCCGCCGTGCGCGCCAGCGCAGCCGGGGCGGGGAAGTTCTTGAGGAATGTCTCCTCGGTCGACCCCGGATTGCCGACGATGGTCGTGAGCTCGAGCTTACGAAGCAGGTCGTAGGTGACATCCTTGACGGTGCGCATGACTACGGTCCCTCCTATCCGGCTTTTGTAGCAGGTAGCGGCGGCCGAACGAAAAGCCCGCCCCGTCAGAGACGGGGCGGGCCGGTGTTTCGCGAAAGTCGGGAGGCGTCTAGCGCGTCTCGACGACCTTGCCCTGATTGTCGAGTGCGACGGCGACGGGCTTGTTGCCGGCGTTGCGCGCCACGGCATGCCAGGTGCCGTCGGTGCTGCGCGACAGCCCGCGCACGGCCGAGTAACCGCTCTTTTCGATCTGCGTGCGCGCGACCGCCTGGGCGACGGTCACGGTGGGCTCGCTGCGCGGGCCGAGCGGGTCGGTCTGCAGCGGATCGCGCGGCATGGTCGCGCCGCCGATCGGCGAGCGAGCCTCGGCTTGCGTGGCCGCGGCAGCTAGAACCAGGACGAAAGCGATGAGGGGACGGTTCGTCATTGCGACTACTCCTTACTATTTTTTCTACTTTTACGACGTGTCCTTGCGGACGCGCGCCATCCTGACGAGCATTGCGGCGACTTTGTGGTACGGATGTTCACGACCGAATGATCACGCATCAGCCGTGTTGCAATTTGCTGATTGCCTAGACGGCAGTGACGCCGATCAGCGATTCGTGAAGCCACAGCACGGCGAAGTAAGCCACGGTGCCGATGGCGACCACGATCGCATCGTTTCGGCCGAAGCGCGCAACTGGCGGCGCACCCGCATCGCCGCGCTGTTTCGCAGCGATGCGATCGTAGACGGCCCAGGCAAGCAGGGCGCCGAACAGCAGCATCGAGCCCAGATCGCCGTTCACCAGAAGGTGGGAAAGCGCCCAGGTCTTCACGGCCACTAGCATGGGGTGGCGCAGCACAGCCTTGATCTTGCTGGGCGGCGCGTAGGCGGAAGCCAGCGCCACGAAGGCGAACCACAGCAGCACAAGGGCGATGGGGTGGAAGAAGGCAAAGGGTGGGTCCCAGACCTGGATGTAACCGGCGCTGCGATAGCGGCTGAAGCCCCAGACGATCAGCACGAGCCCGACCGCCGATATCAGGGAGTAGAGGCCCTTGTAGGGGCCTTCGCCCAGCCGGCCGATCACCGCCGCGCGCGCCGAGCGCATCGTGGTCAGGGTGTGGATGCCGAGGAAGAGGATCAAGCCGAGGATCAGGACGCCCATCGGCCGAGATTAGCACATTCGGTGCGCTGTTTCCGGAGGTGGGAAAACTCACAGTGTCTGCCCTACGGACGTCTTATTTGAGACCTGACGCCGACAAGATGCTGAGCCGAAATAACAGCAACTTGTCGACGGGTTTAGGCGTTCTTCCCATACAGCCGCCACAGGCGGTCCCCGGGGCGTTCGATGCGAATTTTGCCTGCCATCATTACCTCGATCCTGCTGCTCGCCAGCGGGTCCGTCTGCGCGCAACAGGTCGCCCTGACTCCGGCCAAGCCGGATTGCCCGCCGGGTGAGCCCGATTCGCTGCAGATCAGCTGGACCCAACCTTGCGACACCGGCAATTGGCTGTTCGATACCGAGGCGGGCTGCCGCGTGTGGGACTGGCATCCGGAACCCGAAGACGCGGTGGTTTGGAAGGGCGCCTGCCATGCTGGCCTTCCGACCGGCCGAGGCGAAGCGCAGTGGTTCGAGCACGGCCGCCCCATCGACCATTTCACCGGGACCTACCGCGACGGCAAGCGCGAGGGCGAAGGCCACTACGTGTGGAACGAGAACGTCCGATTCGACGGCACCTATGCCGAGAATGTGCCGCAAGGCTACGGTGTCGCCCAGATCGAGGGCGAGACGTTGGCCGGCGAGTGGAACAAGGGCTGTCTCAGCGCGGGCGGGAAGGTGGCGGCGATCGGCGTGCCGCGCACGTCCTGCCCAGCCGGCGGCGTGCGGCCCGACAAGCTCGTGGGGCGCTAAGTCGGCGTGGACTGGATCCAGTGGGCCAGAATCCCGACCACGCCCGACGCCACGATCGGGTAGGCGGGGTTGATCTTGGTCTTCAGCAGCAGGAAGAACACGACAACGGCCAGCGCGACCCAGAGCGCTTCGGTGAGCGCGCCGCGGCCCATGATGATGGCGCCGGCCAGCACCAACCCGACCGCAACCGAACCCAGGCCGACCTGGATCGCCGGCCGCCAGCGCCAGGTGGCGAGATGCGTCCACAGGCGGCCGACCGCAAAGGTCAGGATGCCGGTGGGCAGGAAGAAAGCGACCAGGGCCACCGCCGCGCCCGGCAGGCCCGCGACCACGGCGCCGATCGAAACCACCATCATCATGTTGGGGCCCGGCGCGAGCTGGCCCAAGCTGTAGAAGTGCAGCAGTTCGGGGAACGTTATCCAGTGATAGCTGTCGACCGTCAGCGTCTTGAGCTCCGGGAACGCCGCCATGCCGCCGCCGACGGTGAGCAGGGAGAGGTAGGCAAAGACGCCTGCGATGTCACCGAGCTGCTTCATTTGATGGCCTTGTCGCCGTGCTTGTCGCGCGGGCGGTGCCACCAGATGGCGACGATGCCGGCCACCAGCAGGGCATAGGGCACCTGCACGCCGAAGCCGGCGACCGCTGCGGCAGTGGCCAGCACGAACAAATAGTCGGCCGCAGTCTTCAGTACCTTGGCGCCGAGCTGAACCATCACCACCAGGATCAGCCCGACGGCGCCGGCCGCGATGCCGTGCAAAAAGGCCTTGGACCATGGATCGTCGCCGCCGACGCCGTAGGCGTAGGCCGCCGCGGTCATGAGGGTCGCGCCGGGCAGACACATGCCCAGCGTAGCCAGCAGGGCGCCCCACACGCCGCGCAGGCGGTCGCCGACCAGGATCGCCATGTTGGTGGCGTTGAGCCCGGGCAGGGTCTGGCTGATCGACAGGAGCTCGACGAAGGTGAGGTCGTCCAGCCAGCGCTGGCGCACGACCAGGCCGGTGCGCAGGTAGCCGACCACTCCGCCGCCCAGGCTGGTGGCGCCCATCACCAGGAAGACCCAGAAGATCTTCCATAGCGATGGCGGAAGAGGCGCTGTCGACGAGGGTGTCTCGCTCATTCGTGCGCTTGAGGAGGGTTGCCCTTCAGACGGTAGACCGCGCCGGTCTTGGTGGTGGTGAGCGCCAGCCAGTCGGCGGAGGTCTGCTGCAACTCCAGGAAGAAGCGCTCGCAGGCATGCAGAGACTTGGGGCTGACGCCGTTGGGACCGTCGAAGCGGAGCTGAAAGGCGAACTCGCCGACGAAAGCGTGATGATCGCCGCGCGAGCGCCACAGGCCGAGATTGGCGGTCGCCCCGGTATGATGGCCGAAATCGAGCAGGCAGATGTCCTGCAACAGCTCCTCGACGATGCACTGGTTGACCAGCGACACGTCGTCCGGGCCATCGCACGAGATCGTGGCCAGCGGCGGGAAGATTTGAGCGAGCTCGGGCAGAGACATGTGGCCGAGCGACTCCATCACCATGCGTGCCGCCCGCGGCGCCTGGCTGAGGCCGAATTCTACATTGTGCGAGAGCAACCGGCGCATGCCGCCGATCCGATCCTTGAGCGGCATGATCTCGAGCTTGAACTTGATCTTGTATCTGCCGTCGATGCGCGGCCGCACGTCGATCGCCTGGGCCTTCGCCATGTCGTCACTGCGGTACTTGAAGACGATCTCGGGATCGCCGATCGCGAAGCCATCCTCATAGGCGATGCGCCGGCGCACGATGAAGGCGTTGTTGTAGAGATGGAAGCCGCCGGTATCGAGGAACAGCACCTCGCGCACCTCGGGCCGCTGCTGCGATTTCGGCGTGTGATGGTAGCCGACGCCGGACTTTTCGGCGGCGCGCTGGACCAGGCTGGCGAATTCCTTGAAGACGTGCGCCGAGGTGAAGCGGTCGGGCTTCAGGATCAGCTTGCACTGCAGATAGCCCAACTCGTCGCAGCGGCGTCCGTCGGCGTAGGCCGAGCTATACTGCTCGGCCAACCACGTCTGCAGCATCGTTTCTTTGGTGTCGACTGTCATACTCACCCCCAATACCCACTCCCACGTCCCCTGGTTGCACGGTATATAGCGCGTTCACGGGTCTGTCATCCAGGCTCGCGCGGCCCTTGTCCGCGCTGTGGCGCCCCGACCCTGCCGAAGGATTCGACCTTGCCTTCGTCGTAGCAGACGTAATAGCGGTCGGAGAGGCTCCACGGCACGCGGCTCCAGAAATCCTTGAGCAACTCGTAGTAGGCGCATTCCTTGCCCGGCGAATGGGCCACGGCGATGGGTTGACCCATGATGGATTTCACCTGATCTCGGCTCATGCCGGCCTGGACCCGATCCATGTTCTTGGCCGGTACGGCGCAGGCCGCAGCCAGGCCGGCCATCGATAATGCAAGAGCAACGCGCTTCATCGGTCTACTCCCCTCCCGTCCAATATTCTGCCCGCTCGCGAGCGATAAGTCAGGCTTGGCCTCACCGCCAACAATTGTCGGGCAGGCCGCCGGCTGGCGAAATCTCCGGCGATGCGCTAGGTCCGATGTATGCAGATCAATTCCCGTTTCCAGCCGCCGGGCCTGGGCGCGACGCTGAGCGGCCCCATCGCCGGCCTCTCCGAAACGCCGATCTCCGAAGTGGCGATGAGCGTGTTCGGCGACCCCGACGTGGTGCCTCTGTGGTTCGGCGAAGGCGACCTCGTGACGCCCGACTTCGTGCGCGACGCGGCAGCCAAGGGTCTGCAGGCCGGTGAGACTTTCTATACCTGGCAGCGTGGCATCCCCGAATTGCGTGCCGCGCTCTCGGCCTACACGGAACGTCTCTACGGCATCAAGTGCCCGGTCGACCGTATTTCGGTGACGACCGGCGGCATGCAGGCGATCCTGCTGTCGTGCCAGCTTCTGCTCGATCCCGGCGACAATATCGTGATCGTCTCGCCGATCTGGCCGAACATCACCTCGGCGACCCGGCTGGTCCGGGGCGAGCCCAAATATGTGGCGCTCGACCGCAAGCCGGACGGCCGCTGGACGCTCGACCTGCAGAAGGTGTTCGACGCGGTCGACGACCGCACGCGCGCGATCTTCGTCAATTCGCCGGGCAATCCCACGGGCTGGACCATGAGTGGGGACGAGCAGCGTGCGTTGCTCGATTTCGCGAAGAAGCGTGGCGTGTGGATCATGGCCGATGAGGTCTATGCCCGGCTGATCTATACGCGCCCCGTGGCGCCCTCGTTCCTCGAATTGGCCGGGCCGGACGATCCGCTGATCGTCCTAAACTCCTTCTCCAAGCCGTGGGCCATGACGGGTTGGCGCGTCGGCTGGCTGACACATCCTGCGGGCTTGGGCAGCCAGTTCGCCAAGCTGGTTCAGATCAACACCTCGGGCGTGCCGCATTTCCTGCAAAGGGGTGCGATCGCGGCCCTCGAGAAGGGTGACGGCTTCATCGCCGAGATGGTCGATCGTTGCCGCGCCGGCGGCGAGCTGGTGTTCCAGCGCCTGTCGGCCAATCCGCGCATCACTATCGCGCGGGCGGAGGCGGCATTTTATGCCTTCTTCAAAGTCGATGGTGTCGAGGACACCATGGCCTTTTGCAAGAGCCTGGCGAAGGACTACAAGGTGGGCCTCGCGCCGGGCGAGGCGTTCGGTCCGGGCGGACAGGGCAATGTGCGCCTCTGTTTCGCCTCCGGTGCAGAGCGGCTGAGCAAAGGCCTCGACCGCATCGAAGCCGCGATCAAGGCGCTATGATGCGGCCATGCCCGACAGCCCCTCCATCGACGTCCGGCACCTGCGCAAGGTGTACGGCGAGATCGTCGCGGTCGACGATCTGACCTTCTCCGTGCCGCGCGGCGCGGTGCTCGGTCTGTTGGGCGGCAACGGCGCGGGCAAGACCACGACCATCGCCATGCTGCTGGGACTGCTCGAGCCGACGGCGGGCGAGATCCACGTGCTGGGCGTCGACATGCTGAAGCGCCGCTATGCCGCCCTGCCGCGCATGAACTTCTCCTCGCCCTATGTCGACCTGCCGCATCGCCTGACGGTGCGCCAGAACCTGCTGTTCTACGGCCGGCTTTACGGTGTGAAGAACCTGGCGCGCCGTATCGCGGAGATCGCCGAGGACATGCAGATCGGGCCGTTCCTCGACCGTCAGTCGGGCAAGCTGTCGGCCGGACAGAAGACCCGGGTGGCGCTCGCCAAGGCGCTGATCAACAGGCCCGAGGTGCTGCTGCTCGACGAACCGACGGCCTCGCTCGATCCCGACACCGCCGATTGGGTGCGCGGCTACCTCAAGGACTACCAGCACGAGACCCATGCCACGA
>WNFC01019413.1_pt1 | contig 10790 bp, 8 predicted proteins | sample 5400541 | NCBI WGS metagenome assembly WNFC01 (sample SAMN13153342, study PRJNA577476) | soil metagenome | isolation source: 120 cm saprolite under Douglas fir tree site 2 hole 2 replicate 1 | place: USA:California | collected 2015-04-18
GGATGCGGGGAAGAAAGCGTTCATCGTCAATCGCATCGGCGACTTTGGATTCATGTTGGGGATGTTTTTGCTGTTCAAGACGTTCGGGACACTGGATTTCGTGCAGCTTTTTGCCAAAGCCGATCCCTGGCCTGCGGATGCGATGGGGCAGCTTGGAACGTTCAAGATTGCGTGCCTGCTGCTGTTCATGGGTGCGTGTGGAAAATCGGCGCAACTGCCTTTGTACGTGTGGCTGCCGGACGCGATGGAAGGGCCGACGCCGGTCAGCGCGTTGATTCACGCGGCGACGATGGTGACGGCGGGTGTGTATGTGGTGGCGCGCTCGCACATTCTTTTTGCGCACGCGCCGACGGCGATGCTGGTGGTGGCGATTGTGGGCTGCGCGACAGCGTTCTTTGCGGCCACGATTGGGCTGGTCCAAACGGACATCAAGCGCGTGCTGGCGTACTCGACGGTCAGTCAGCTTGGCTACATGTTCCTGGCGTGCGGCGTCGGCGCATTTTCCGCGGGCATTTTTCACTTGATGACGCATGCGTTTTTCAAGGCGCTTCTGTTCCTCGCAGCGGGCAGCGTGATTCACGCCATGGGCGGCGAGCAGGACATGAATCGCATGGGCGGGCTGAGCAAGAAGATTCGGTGGACCTACCTGACGATGCTTACGGCCACTCTGGCAATCGCGGGATTTCCGCCGTTTGCGGGATTCTTCAGCAAGGACTCGATTCTGCTGAGCGCCTTCCAGAGCGAATACGGGGGGCGCAACATCGGATACACGCTTTACGCGTTCGGCCTGGCGACGGCGCTGCTGACGGCGTTCTACATGTTCCGGCTGATATTCCTTACGTTTCACGGCAAGCAGCGCTACGACGAGCATCACGTGCACGTGCACGAATCGCCGAAGAGCATGCTCGTGCCGCTGGTGATTCTCGCGGTGCTTTCCTTGGTGGGAGGTTGGTTCGCGGCGCCGGCGTTCCTGCCGGCCGGGACGGATTATTTCGCGAAGTTCCTGGAACCTGTGTTCAGTCCCATTTACAGGTCCGCAGGTTTTCGTGGACTCGAAACTCTCCTTCCAAGTGCCGAAGCCGAGGCACACTCGCTCGAGCTTTGGCTGGCGGTTGTCGCCGTCGCGATCGCGCTTGCCGGCGCCTTGTTTGCCTACTGGCTGTATCTCAAGAGACCGGGAAAAGCGGACGGCCTGGCGAAGTCTTTGAAGCCCGCTTACACGACTCTGCTGAACAAGTATTACGTGGATGAGATTTATGCCGCGGTGGTGGTCGAGCCGCTGGTGTGGGCTTCAACAAATGTGTTCTGGAAAGCGGCTGACGTAGCTGGAATCGATGGAGCGGTGAATGGGATTGCGAGCGGAACGACTGCCATCGGCGACGGCGTGCGCCATACGCAATCCGGGAACACGCGAAGCTACGCGGTGTGGGTGGTGGTCGGGGCGCTGGTGGTGATGGCGATTATCTTCTTTTGGCCAAGCGGCGGAAAACCGGTTCTCGGGATGGCGCGCTGATGCTGCCGGGCGGACATTTGCTTTCGGTATTGATCTTCTTCCCGGCCGTGGGGGCGCTGGCGCTTTTAATGCTGCGCGGGGACGACCGCAAATTCATCAGGATCATCGCATTGATTGTCTCCGTGGCCGAATTTTTATTCTCGCTATTGATGATCCGGGCAGTGCCTGTTGGCGCCGCCGGTTATCACCTCGAGGAATATCTCAAGTGGATCAATCAGCCGCCGATCAATTACCACTTGGGCGTTGATGGCATCAGTTTGTTCCTGGTGATCCTGACGACATTTCTGACGCCCATCTCCATCCTGGCGTCGTGGAAGAGCATCGAGCACCGCGTGAAAGAATTTTTCGTTATGCTGCTGATGCTGGAAGTCGGGATCGTGGGCGTGTTCCTCTCGCTGGACCTTTTCCTCTTCTTTCTCTTCTGGGAGGTGATGCTGATTCCCATGGCTCTCCTGATCGGCATCTGGGGGCACGAGCGGCGCGTGTACGCTGCCGTGAAATTCGTGCTTTACACCATGGCGGGCTCGATTCTGATGCTGGTCGGCATCATCTGGCTGTACAACGCCACCGGCACATTTGACCTGCCTGCGATTCAAGCGCTGCTGCATACTCCCGCCTCACAAGGCGGCCTTGAGCTTGCGCCAGCAACAGAGATGCTTCTCTTCCTGGCGTTCTTTTTTGCGTTTGCGATCAAGGTGCCGCTTTTTCCGCTGCACACCTGGCTGCCGGATGCGCACGTGGAAGCGCCGACAGCGGGTTCGGTGATGTTGGCGGGCGTGCTGCTAAAGATGGGTACCTACGGCATGATCCGCTTCTGCCTGCCACTATTTCCGGAGGCATCGCGCCGTGCGGCGGGTTGGGTGGCGGTGCTGGCGATCATCGGGATTATTTACGGCGCGCTGGTAGCGATGGTGCAGCCGAACTTTAAGAAGCTGGTCGCGTATTCGTCAGTCAGCCACCTCGGCTTCGTGGTGCTGGGCATTTTCGCGTTCCATAACATTTCCATGCAGGGCGCGGTTTACCAGATGCTGGCGCACGGTATCTCCACGGGCGCGCTCTTTTTGCTCGTGGGCATGCTGTACGACCGGCGGCACACCTTTGAAATCAGCGAGTATGGCGGCGTGGCCACGCCGATGCCAAAGCTTGCGGCGTTCTTCCTGTTCGTCGCGCTCTCCTCGTTGGGCCTGCCGATGCTCAATGGCTTTGTGGGCGAATACCTGGTGCTGCTCGGCACGTACCAGAGGCACTGGCAATGGGCTTCGTGGGCCGCGCTCGGCGTGATTCTCTCCGCCTGCTACCTGCTGTGGTCGTATCAGCGGGTGTTCTTCGGCGAGATCACGCGGGAGAAAAACCGCACGCTCCCCGATGCCTCGGCGCGCGAGAAATGGATTTTGGCGACCATGGCGGTCGTCACGCTGTGGATGGGCATTGGCTCGACGTTCATCACCACCCGGACGGCCGCTGCCGCGCAAGACGTGATTGACCAGGTCGAACCACAGCGGCCGTATGAAGCCGCGGCGCCGGGCGGCGCCACGCCGCAGGGACAGCGAGATTCCGCAAGCGCGGCGGCGAAGGCCATCTCCAGCGAAAGTCTGGGAATCCGCTAAATGCTTCCCCGCACTATCGACGCATATCGAGTGCTTCCGGAACTGGTGTGGTGTGGCTTCGGCGTGCTGGCGATGCTGATGCAGCCATTTGTTCGCAGCCGCCATTTTTTCACGTTTATTGCGTTGATCGGCACGCTGGCGGGAACGGCGGCGTCCGTCACCGCGGCGATGCATGCGGGCCCCGGTTTTGGCGGGCTGGTGCAGGCCGATTCGTTCAGTTTCTTCTTCAGGCTGCTGGTGGGAACAGTGGCGTTTCTGGTGGTGCTGGCGGCGGGACCGTACCTGGAACGAGAACGCCTGCCCTTCGCGGAGTTTTACGCGCTGCTTCTTTTTGCCACGGCCGGCATGGGCGTGCTTGCTTCGGCGCAGGAGCTGCTCACCGCGTTCATCGGACTGGAGATGAGTTCGATCTCCAGCTACATCCTGGCCGGATACCGCCGCGATTCGCTGAAGTCCACGGAATCGGCGATGAAGTATTTCCTGCTCGGCTCGTTTGCGACGGCATTCTTTCTTTACGGGATCGCGCTGGTGTACGGCTCGAGCGGCACGACCATGCTGACCAAGATGGACTCCGCGGAGCTCCTCCACAGCACGTTTTTCGAGCTGGGGCTGGCCATGATCCTGATCGGGCTAGGATTCAAAGTGGCGGCGGCGCCATTCCAGGTGTGGACGCCGGACGTGTACGAAGGCGCGCCAACGCCCGTCACGGCCCTCTTTTCCGCGGGACCGAAGGCCGCGGCGTTTGCTTTATTGTTGCGCATCTTTGCGACGGTTCCCGCCGCCACACACTTCTGGTTCTGGGCTTTCTGGGCGCTCGCGGCGCTGACGATGTTCGCCGGGAATCTGGGCGCGCTAGTGCAGACAAACGTCAAGCGGCTCCTGGCGTACAGTTCGATTGCGCACGCGGGCTATATTCTGGTGGCTTTTGCGGCAGTTACCTCCATGGCGCGCAGCGGATCGGCGGAAGCTGCACCTGCCTATGCTGCGGTGCTCTTTTATCTGGTCAGCTATGCGCTGGTGAAGCTGGGGGCGTTCACGATCGTTTCGCAGCTCGGCGGCACGGGGGAAAAGAATCTCTCGCTGGATGATTACGCGGGACTCTCCCAGCGGCAGCCGTGGGTGGCGGCGGCGCTGAGCGTCTACCTGCTTTCGCTTCTCGGGCTTCCGGTTACAGCGGGCTTCTTCGGGAAGTTCTACATCTTTAAGGCGGCGGTGAATTCGCACCTGTTGTGGCTCGCGGTGCTGATGGCGGTTAACAGCGTGATCGGAGCTTACTACTACCTGCGCGTGATCGTAGTGATGTACATGCGCGAGTCCAGCGCGGAGGCGGCGGCCGCTCCGATGGGATTTCCGCTTACGGTGAATTTTGTTTTGGCCTTCACGGTGGCGGGCACCGTGTACTTCGGACTGTTTCCCAATCAGGTGCTGAACTTCATTCTCCAGCCAACGCTTTTCGGGCGCTGAGTTCGCTATTCCAAAAAAGAAGGGCGTCCGCCGCGGCGGACGCCCCTACACGAGATGCCAACCATCCGACAAGAAAACGGCCCGGAAGCTTGCGCCGCCGGGCCGTTTGCGATTCCAGTGAGCCTCGAGATTACAGCTTCAAATAGAGGAGGAACCCCACCGCGAAGGTGAAAAGAGTGAGGGTTTCTACGAAGACGATGCCCAACAACATGGCCGCGCGAATGTTGTCCGCGGCTCCCGGATTGCGCGCAATGCCTTCGCACGCCGACGAAACGATGCGGCCTTGCCCGAAAGCTCCTCCGAACGCTGCGATGGCCACGCCGAAGCCCGCGGCGATAATCAGCGCCGTGGGATTGATGGGCGGCTTTTCCGCCGCTCCCCCGGCTTGCGCAAACGACGCGGGAACGACGATCAAGAAGGCCAGGAGCACCATCAGAACAACTGCTGTTTTCTTCATCATTTCCTCCTCATGGATTAACCGCCAGGAGGTGGTTCCCGGACACCGTGCAGCCGGGCTCACGCTGAAACGGCCGAACGAAATTTAATACCTTCGTCAGTGGTGATCCGACGCGGCCATGCCAATGTACACAGAAGGCAGGACCGTGAACACATAGGTTTGCACCACGGAAACAAAAATATGCAAGGCCACGAAAATCAGGGGAATCAGGGCCGGAAAAACACCGAGAATAACGCCGAGCACGGGAGACTTGGTCAATCCCCACACCACTGGCCCGGTGAAAAGCCCCAGGAAGAGGCCGTAAATCATGTCACTGGCAAAAATATTGGCCCACAGCCGGACAGTGAGCGACATTAACCGAGCCGTGGTGCTCAGGAGTTCAACCGGGACAATCAGAATCCAAAGCGACCAGTGCACGCCGCCTGTAAACGTTCCAAGATAGCGCACCGGTCCATGATGCCTGACGCCCTGCCAATTGAAATAAAGAAAAGTTACGATGGCACAGGCAAAGGGCACAGAAACGTTTGCCGTAGGAGATGAAAAGAACGGAAACACGCCGAGCAGATTGGACAACAGGATAAAAAGAGAAACGGACCCCACCAGGGGAACGTACTTTTTCCAATGATGACCCGAGTTTTCTTTCAGAATGTCGTTCAGTCCGAATCCCATGGGGTTCGTCAGAAGAAGTTCCGCGATCTGCTGCATGCCACCTGGCCGTTCCACGGAAAGCCGGGAACGAAGCAGGAGAGCCAGCGCAGTGCCGAGCAGCAATACGCAAGCGGCCATCACGACATGCTCCGGAATGGGCGCTGAAGGATTGTTCGGCTTGATGTGCAGCGCCGAAAGGACGGCAAGGGCGAAACGCCCGAGAACCTGGTTCACGAACTGCGCAAGCCAACTGACATGATTTTCCATTCGTTAGTCCACAGGACGCAAGATTTCGTACACGCTTGCCGCAATTGCCGCAACTGCCAGAGCACACAAGCCCGCAACCATGCTCAAAAGGGGAATCTTCAGATATGCAAAAATAACATACACGGCAAAGGCTATCAAGCCGTAGCGAAGGAGCATCAAGAAGTAAGTTCCGAAGGGAACTCGTGGCTTTTCCGATCCCGCTTGGGCTTTGGATGCGAGGACGAACGTGTTCACTCCGCGGCGGAGCCACCGGAAATTCAGCCAGGCGAGCGCCGTGCCAATCACCAACCCGGCGCTCCATCGTGTGTGACCAACCACGGCGACGATGGCACCAGCAGCGAAACCCAGAACAAGAGTGAGCCACGCGATGCGCCGCTCCGTCGCCCGGCCGCGGGACGCTTCAACTCCGGTTGGAGCCATCTTTGCTTCCCGGAAACCGCCGCAAAATGTCTCGAATTCCGGCAAAGAACCCTATGCCTGCCAGCAGGAGAGTGAATACCATCCTGGTATGCAGCCAGTGGTCGAACAAGTACCCCAAAAGCCCGCCTACGATGACGGCGGCCACCAGGACGAAGGGGAGTTCCATGGCAAGCGCGAACTGGTTGGAGAAGTTCCTCGACTTTTGCGCCACGGGTTCCTGAGAATTGGTCTTGTCCGGCTTATTGTCTGAAGGCATATTGGGCGAGCCGCGTGAAGGGCTCAGGATACAACCCCGCGGCGAGCGTGACAAACACGGCGACGCCTAGGGCCACGGCCTGCGCGCTAGTCATGGATGGACGCGGCGCTTCGCCGGGCTGCTTGAGCCAGGCGTGCACGACGATGCGGAAGTAGTAGTAAAGCGCGGGGACGATGTAAAGAACGGCGAAGACAGCGAGCACCGGATGGTGCGATTCGATCAGCGAAAGGAAAATGAAATACTTGCCCATGAAGCCTGCCGTCGGCGGGATGCCCGCAAGCGAGAGCATGAAGATCAGAAGAAACAGCGCCGCGGCGGGGCTGCGCTGGTACAGGCCGTTCAAGTCCTCGAGTTCGTCGCCGATGAGTCCTTTCTGACGAAGAACGATGATAACCGCGAATGCCCCGGCGGTCATAAAGACATAGGCGAATAGGTAGAACGCAATTCCGGTGAAGGCGGTGGCGTTCCCCGCGACGAGACCCAGCAGGATGTAGCCCACGTGCGAGATCGAGGAATAAGCGAGGAGGCGTTTCACGTTGGTCTGCGTCAGCGCGGCGAGATTGCCCCAGGTCAGCGAGGCCACGGCCACGCCGGCGATGAGATACAACCATTGTTCCTGGGAAGCTTTTTGCGAAGGAGAAAAGACGGAAAGGAATAGCCGCAGAAGAAGAGCAAAACTCGCCGTCTTGGAAGCCACGCTGACATAGGCAGCGATCGGCGTGGGCGCGCCTTCGTAAACGTCCGGGGCCCACTGATGAAACGGAGCAGCCGCGACTTTGAAAAACAATCCGACCGCGACCAGAACGAAGGCGAGGATCGGAAGAAGCTGGAGAACGAAGGGATCGAAGTTCAGGGCGATGGGGAAACTTCTCTGCAACAACTGCCGCATCTGTTCGCCCTGCGCGCCCGGGAGATGGCTGAGCGCAACGGCGTGCACTAATTTGTCGCGCTGCGCCAGCACGGCGGTGATGGTTCCAATGTTGGTCGCGCCGCTGAGGCCGTATGTCTATGCCGGAGGCCATGAACATCATTCCGATGCAGGCAAACAGCAGCAGCGCGTAGTATTCTCCTTCTTGCTCTTTTTCGATCTCCAGGTATTTCACGGAGAGGAGAATCACCAGCGCGGTGGCGGCCAGGAAAAGCGTTGCGAAGAAAAGGAAGAACGGATCGACCAAGACCGACTGATGGAATCCGGCGAGTTCGCCCCTTGCCGCGATTGCTCCTCGGAGCTTCCAAAGCGTGAAGGCGCTGAAAAGAGTGCCCGCCAGAGCCAGCCCGGCATTCCAGTATTTTTCTTTCTGCTCGATCCAGAAATCGATTATCAGAATGCCTAGTCCGAATAGGAGAAGTTCCATCTCCGGAAGGATGACGGCGCCGTCGCCCCGGAGATAATTTTGTATCACGCTGATGAAGGAGCTGGTCATCGGGGCGGTCTATTTCGTCTCCGCCGCGGCGGCGTGGAGTTCCGCGGGGGGCAATTTCGCGCGTTCCACCTCATAGAATTTTGGATTTACCTGCTCGACAATTTTCTGCACGGGCTTTTCGATCAGGGCGAAGAACGGCTTCGGGTAGATGCCGATCCAGAACGCCAGAATCACGAGCGGGACGAGCGTGGTGAATTCACGCAGATTCAAGTCCGGCAAATTTTCATTGGCAAACTGCGTGACCGGGCCGAACATCACTCGCTGGTAGAGCCACAGCAGGTACGCCGCGCCCAGCACAACGCCCAGCGAGCCCCAGGCGGCCCAGGCCTTACTCACCTGAAAGGCGCCCTGCAGGATGGTGAACTCTCCGATGAAGCCGTTGAGCAGCGGCATTCCAAGGGAGCTCAAGCTGATAATGAGATATATCGCGGCGAAATTGGGCATGGGCGTGGCCAGCCCGCCGAAATCGGAAATCATGCGCGTGTGGCGCCGTTCGTAAAGCAGGCCCACAATCAAAAAGAGCGCGCCGGTGGAGATGCCGTGGTTGATCTGCTGGAGCACGCTGCCCGCCAGGCCGTTCGGCGTGAGCGCAAAAATCCCCAGCGTACAGAAGCCAAGATGGCTGACCGAGCTATAGGCGATCAGGCGCTTCATGTCCTTCTGCATGAGGCAAACGAGTGCGCCGTAAATGATGCCGATCAAGGAAAGCACGATAACAATATGAATGATGCGCGCGCGCAAGGCGGCGTCCGCGGGCAGCAGCGGGAGCGAGAAACGGATGAAACCGTACGTGCCCATTTTCAGCAAGACGCCAGCCAGAATCACGGAACCGGCCGTGGGCGCTTCGGTATGCGCGTCCGGCAACCAGGTATGGAACGGGAACATGGGAACCTTGATGGCGAACGCGAAGAAGAAGCCCCAGAAGAGCCACACCTTCAGTGGGTCGCGGAAGTGCTGCGCGGCGGTGAGCAGCGCCGGGACATCGAAGGTGCGCGTGCCACCGGCCTGCACGGGCGTGTAGAAGTAGAGTGCCAGGATCGCCAGCAGCATGACCACCGATCCGGCCAGAGTGTACAGGAAGAACTTGATGGCCGCGTAGAGGCGCCGGTCGCTTCCCCAAACGCCGATCAGGAAGTACATCGGGACGAGCATCACTTCCCAGAACACGTAAAAGAGGAAGAAATCGAGGGAAACGAAAACGCCAAGCATCCCGGTCTGCAACAGAAGGAGCAGGATGTAATATTCCTTGGTGCGCTGATGAATTGCGCTCCAGGACGAGAGGATGGCGATCATCCCGAGGAACGTGGTGAGCATGACGAGCAGAAGGCTGATGCCGTCGATGCCGAGATGGTATTTTGCGCCGATGGAGGGGATCCAATCCGCGGTTTCTTCAAATGCGAAGCCGCCCCATCCGGGCTTGAACCAGCGAAGCAGCGGAAGCGAGACCAGGAAGCCGAGCGAGCCAAACAGGTTTCCCGCGATCTTGTGCGCCTGCTCCATTTCGCGAGGAATGAAGAGCAGTACCAAGGCACCCACGAGCGGCGTAAACAAAATCACACTCAAGATGTGATGTGCAAGAAAGTCCATTCTCATTGCCTCTCAGCGCACGCTGCGCAGCAGTACCTGCACGTGGTGCCCGTAATACGCCAGAAGAACGACGAGCCCGACCAAAATCAGCATCGCGTAACTGGAAAAAAGTCCGGTTTGCAGGTAGCGCACCGGATAACTGAAAAGCTGCATCATCTTGGCGCCCAAATTCAGCAGGCCATCGATGATCCACTTGTCCCACCACATCGAAAGAGTTGAGCCGAAGCGCGCGAGCCAGCCGGCGCCGTCTACGCCTGCGCCGTCGATTACTCTGGCATCGAAGACGCCGAGCGCGCTTCCTAGGTCTTTTGTGCGATTCACCACCATTGCATCGTAGATCTCGTCCACATAGTATTTGTGGAAAAGCAATTTGTAGACGAGCGGCCACTTTGACGCCACCAGTTCTGGCGCGATTCTCTTAGTCCGATAGAATTGGTACGCGAGCCAGATCCCGCCAGTCGCAATTGCAATGGAAGCAAGCATCAACACGTATTCCATGGTCGTCGCTTGCTGGGCTGCGCTTACGGCCTCTGTCTCCGCCCCTGCTCTGGACAAAACCGGCTCGAGGAATTTCTCGAATCGAGCGCTTCCACTCCATCCGCCGATCACGGAAAGCGCGGCAAGTATTATCAGCGGCACCGTCATCGTCGGTGGGGATTCGTGAACGTGCTTTTCAACGTGCTCATCGGCGCGCGAGTAACCAAAAAAGGTCAGGAAAACCAGCCGGAACATATAAAACGCAGTCATCCCCGCCGTGACAAAACCGACGAACCACAAGGCAGGGTGTTTTTCGAAGGCCCGCCACAGAATCTCATCCTTGCTGAAAAATCCAGCCAAAGGGGGAATTCCCGCAATGGCTAAAGTCGCCACAAAGAACGTCTTCGCCGTAATGGGAATCTTGTCCCACAGGCCCCCCATTTTGTGGACGTCTTGCTCGCCGGATATGGCGTGAATCACGCTGCCCGCGCCAAGGAACAATAGCGCCTTGAAGAAGGCGTGGGTCATCAGGTGAAAAATTCCCGCCGCGAACGCCCCCACACCGAGGGCCAGGAACATGTAGCCAAGCTGGCTGATGGTGGAATACGCAAGCACCTTTTTGATGTCGTTCTGCACCAGCGCCATAGAGGCTGCGAAAATGGCCGTGACG
>WNFC01009470.1_pt1 | contig 10789 bp, 18 predicted proteins | sample 5400541 | NCBI WGS metagenome assembly WNFC01 (sample SAMN13153342, study PRJNA577476) | soil metagenome | isolation source: 120 cm saprolite under Douglas fir tree site 2 hole 2 replicate 1 | place: USA:California | collected 2015-04-18
GCCTGTCGCTCCGCCGTCTGCCTCGCGACCGCAGCGTTGATCTCCTCGTCCGGCAGGAGTAACGCTTTGCCGCGCCTGATCTCGATAACTGCGATTGCATCGCGAGGATGCTTTGCGCTGCCGTCGTTGCCCCGCAGCACGACGTACCCTTTTTCGAGCGCAATGGAATTATGGTTCAACCAGGGTCCGTCGAGCGCAAATCCACCTTTCGAAGATAGGTCGACCCCGGTTACGATTTTGAAGAAGTCCCAGCCGCGCCTGCAGGACCCGGCCACCTTTGCCATCTCATTTCGGTTGATAAGCATACCCCTATACTTACATATAGGTCAGTATCTGTCAATACCCCTATGCAGCCCTCGCCGGCGGCTAATCAGTAGATGGATCATCGTCCAGTTCCTCTTTCTCGGCCGCTAATTGCTCCTTGAGCCACGCTGGATCATCGCCGAAGGCGCCGTACATCTCCGCCACCGCGCTCCAGGTATCGCTCGACCAGGTCGCTTCCGACTTCACTTCGTCGATCCAGAACTGAGTTGTCAGGAGCGGGGGCTCAATGTGGCGGCTGGCTCGAATCACGGCGCCGGCGCAGATCCGGCAGATGAGTATCGCCGCACGACCCTTCGGGATAATCCGATCGATTTCGACTGTAACCATGCTCAGCACTTCTTCCGGCCCCGCACACAGCGGGCAAGTACTAACCATCACGATCTCCTCAGGCATGTGGGTCTACTCCGATGCGAAAAGTTATCGAGAGTTGAGCCGTTCATCGTCTGCAGCGGCCTTCGCGCGCGCCTCCTGGTCGAGCTGGTCGCCTATTTTGCCGAGCACGCGCTGCATCTTCGTCAGCCCGCGATCGCGGATACCGCCTACCACGTTGTAGATATCGCGTACTTGTTGTACTGCCGTTCCCGCCCAGGGCGACTTGACGCCCTCGATCGTCGCGGCGAGGACGGTAAGCTTCTCGAGCGCCCCAGTCAGGTCTTCGAGATCCTTCGGCCGAAGACGGGCCATGTTGCTGCTGAGCTGCGTTCGCACGATCCAGAGCTCCTCGCCCCGAAACCCTAGTGCTAGATGCATGCATCTGTCAAGCACTAATGTGCCGTCACGCGCGGCCTGTGCCTAAAACTAGCTCCGCAATTTTTAAGCAGGGAGTTCCTTTGCTGTCATTGAATTTTCTCTGATGGGGGGGCACCCTCACCCACAACCCGGTTTTCCAGAAAGTGAATGCGGGACACGGCCGCCCGTCCTAAAAAAACGGGATAATGGAAGCGCAGTTCTGCTGGATGACCGGGCGAAAATCGATTCTCGGCCCGTTTCAGGATCACCGGTGATAGAACCTGGTGGCGAGGTACTCCTCAGTCCAAGGCGGAGCGAAGACCTCGACGCGAAACCCATAGCGCGCCGCCCGCTGATGTATGATCGGGTCATCGACTGCCCATACGAGAACGCCCTGCACCAACTTGCCCGGCCACTGACTCGACAAACCCATCTGCCACACCAGCTCGACGTAGTGCTCTAGCTGGCTCAAGGCGCCCATCTCGGCAACCATTTTGGCCTCGACCACTAGTATGGCCGTGGACGTGATACCCACCAGATCGGCGTACCTGTTGAAAACCCTCAGCATGCGCTCGAATTCGGGGGATACGACCGGCGCGCCAGGCAGCAGCGGCGTAGGTCCGAGCCGTAGCTCATAGGTTGGCGGTACGACCCATTGCTGCATCAGCGACCATTCGTGCAACAGCCGTGTCGACGCCGGTGTGCGCCGGCGCTTGCCGTCAGGTACGCCGCCCGGCGTTATCGACATTGCGTCAGAATTAGCCACAATATTTCCCTATACCTCTTGACAACTTATCCGCCAATATGTATATTAGAAGCATGAAGACCACAACACAAACCCCAAAAGCAGACCGGATCATTAGCACATACACCAACTGGTACATGTTCTGGAACCAAGCCAGCGTCGCGATTATGGGGGAAATGCTGAAGAATGGGAGGTTCGCTTAGGGGCCAGGCCCCATCAATTCCCTTTCTCCGCCGGATCGTGCTCATCGACCTCCATCGCCAGCGCGCCGATCGCCGCCGTCAGCCGCGTCAGATACATCCGCGCCCCCGGCCACTCCCCGCGCGTCGCATGCGCATCGTAATTCGTTACGTCGCCGCCCATCTGCGAGATCAGTTGAGTGCGCTCCTCTTTGTTCACCTTGACCACCTACTGTAGATTTGCTTCTATCACGCCCGTATGACAGCCGCGTAACCGGCTCGCCCGATCTGGGCCGGTTACGCGGCTTGTTTCGTGGCGAGCCGGGACGCATCCCAAAGCGAGGAGCGCCCGCATGGCCACAATCACCCCGACCAACACTATCAACCCGACCACAATGGCGACCAACTGGTCGACCGGTGTCCGAAACAACGCTAACAAGTGGCTCCAAAAGTACCTAAACCCGCGATCCGCCTTCAACGCCAACGCCGCCCAGTCCCAGCTCGCCTGGCAAAATGCGATTAACGCTGCAATCGCCCGCAACGCCTACGCGAACAACCTGGCCAAGGCCGACCTCACGACGGCGGGCACCAATGCGACGAACTTCGGCATGGCGAATTACGCCGCCTCCGGCACGAACAAGGCCGCCAAGTATGCGGCAAAAACTCCCGCCCTCGCGACCGCGATGACCTCGCTGCGCACGACCGTTAACGCGATGCCCTCTGCGACGCTCGAAGACCGTATCGCCAAATCGGCGGCGTGGGCGCGTGGTCTTGCCGCTCTCAAAGGCACGTTCTAAGGCGCTACAGGCGGATCAGCAAAAGTCTACTTGAGGTAGGCACTTATATGGCTTTCCACTTCGAAATGTACTCGTCGTCGATCGTGAGCACCTCCAACACCTCGCTCAAGCAGGTGACCTCGGTCAACAACGGCATGGTTCCGCCCCTTCTCAGCGGCTTCCAGGTACCGCCTCAGCTCCCCAAGCTTGGCTTCGTGGCGGGCTACTCGACGCACCTGACCGAAATCCGTATGCAGGCGGCCTCGATGAAGCCCTGGCCATATATAAATCTGTCGCCGCAAAACCGCGGCAGTGCCTTCGAGAGCCCGCCCCGGGTCTTCGACATGATGGCGAATCCGATCCAGCTCGACCCCACCGAGGAGCTCGATGCCTTCGCCGCCGCCGGCAATTTTACCGAGACCGTTTATATCGGTATTTTGTTTACCGATGGAATCTACTTGCCGCGCCCGGCCGGCCGCATGTTCACCGTCCACGCGACCGCCGCGGTCACCCTCACAGCCGGCGCGATGACCCCGGTTATCCCGGTCTTCGATGAAACGATTCCAGCCTCTTCAAGCGGCGCGCGTACGTACGCAGTCATCGGCGCACGCTACTACTCTGCCACCGCCGGGTTTTTCCAGTTGCTGCCATCGGCGCAACCGAGTTGGCGGGCAGGCGGCATCGGCGTGCAGGCGTATGACCAGCTCGACCCGCCAGGGCAGCGCGGATACGGGTGGTACTCTGGGGGCTATCAGCCCTGGGGCATCTGGCTCACGTTCCAACAGAACGTGCCCCCGGTCTTCAATTGCTTCGCGACCTCGGCCGACACCGCCGAAGAGTTTTGGCTTGACCTGGTGGCGATCGGCGCGCCATAGACCGATGATGGACGGCGCATTACGTCTGAGACTGCTCGGCCTAGTTGCCTCAGCGCAGTTCGAGCTGAACCAGGCTGTCGACCGGATCCTCCACGCACCGCAGGAGGTAGTGGTCGAATGCATCACGATTGCTGAGGGAAATCTGGCTGAGGTACGATTGCTCCTTGCCGGCTTAGACGTTGACCCACTGTGAGGTAACCATGCCCGATCCCAAAAACATCGCCGACGTGCGCGCTCTGCTGAAAGCGGGCAAGGTCCAGGAAGCAGACGATCTGCTGACCATCCTCGCCGCAGCCGACGCCGACAAAGCCGACGCTGCCGCCGCGGTAGATGCCGAGCCTCCGCCGCCGCGCGCGCCCAACCTGGTCCTGATGGAGCTACTTAGCGAGCTTGTCTCGCAGCTCGGCAACAAGCCGACTCACGAAGCACTCCTCGAGGAGCTCAAAGCCGTAACCAAATGAGCATCTGGGGAGTCGCGAGACCGGGCATCGTCCCGGTCCAGTACGTGCCGGCGGCCGACGTCACGCTCACGGCCGGCACCGCCGCCCTGATCGCGACCACGACCACCGCGGTCCCCGCCGGCGTCCAGGGCGGCTACTATCCGCGCCTCGTATGCACAGTCATCGCTCTGCTGGGAGCTACCGCCCCCAGCGCGCTCTTTTTTAGCTTCCGATTTAACGGTGGCGCGGATATCGCGACCTACACAGTCGAGCCTGGCTTTCTCGTCGCGCTCGCCGAGGATCAATTCACCTTCGTCCTCGTCGGCGTGGAATCCCAGTCCGCGTGGTGGCCAACCGGCACGATCGTCGAGCTATGGGGCAAATCGACGACTCAGGCGACGACGATTAAAAAGGTTGGGACGCAGTTCCTGCTCGAACTAGGCATCGGCGCCAGCCCGTAATCTCCCCATGGAAGGCCAGAACCCAACTCGGCGTTACAAATGGTTTCGCCCGCGCCAGGCTGCACGCGGCGCGGTTACCGGTTTTTTCGCCACCAACTATGCAACGATTTCCTTGTTCAACACCTCGCAAGGTCCTCACGTCCTCGTGGTGCGAGATTTCCGAGTTATCAGCAATAGTGGCGGCAACTTCGTCGTTGCGAATGTTCAGGGATCGCTCGGCTCTGCCGCTGGCACGGTGGCTAATCTATTTCCAGCCGATGGAGCAATGCCGGGTCAAACCTATCGCTTCGACAATCCGAACACGCTAACCGCGGACTACGGCTTTCAGACATCTTCCGGCTTCATGGGATGGCCGCACGACTTACCTTTTGGCTTCATTCAGCCCGGTTGGTCGCTTGCGTTTCAATCTACTTCTACCGGGCAAACCATCGGCCTCGCCTTTTTGTGGGAAGCCATCGGCATCGACGAGCTCGATTTCCTGGACTGGTAGACAAATGTGGCCTCGTACCGCCGCCCTAAGGGTACTTACGTCCGCTCGACTCAAGACTGGTTCTCCGATCGGATTTTCACCGGTGGCTGGGCAGCTCAGAACGATCCGCTGGTCAACAACGGCACCTACTTTTCCGTCTCGCTGTATAATAACGACCAGACCGGCAGGCTTTACTACGTCTACCGGCTGACGATCGCCAGCGACAGCGCGCAATTCTACTACGCCTCGCTCCACTCGGGAAAAGTTGGCAGCCTGGTCGCTAATTGCTTCAGCATCAATCCTCAGCTCGGCTACGCCACCGGCCAAATCTACCTGCTGACGCAGACAGGCACCGCGGGGCCGCCCTGGCTGCCGAACCCCACTGATCCATTCGTAACCTTTGCCGCATCGGGTGCAATGGCTGGGGCCGCCGGCGAGAGCCCGGCCTTCATTCTACCGGTTGGCGACTCTCTGGTGATTCGCCATAACCAGTCGGGTAATCAGTACGCGGTGAGTTTCTGGTTTGTGCCCTTGGCGGGCAATTAGATGGCTAGTACAGATATCTCAGGCTGTACCAACTGCAACGCCTGGTTCCATTACGAAGATGGTTCCACGGACGGCTACTGGGTAGTGGGCCTGACCGGCTCGTGCAACGACATCCGGACCACGCCGCCGATGGGCTCCGTTTCATACTTCGGCTTTCCCTTCGGGCTCAATCCTTTCGCACAGACCTTTTGGCAGCTTTACAGCCAGGGGCGATTTCCCTGGTCGCTCGAAACGCTCGCCAATGCGCTCTACCTCCATAGTCAGACCAAACTCACCGCGGCTTCCGGCCCGGCCGATGACTACCTGATCGTATGCGCCGACGTCCCCAAGCCTGGTTCGCCCTGCCCTTCCGGCACCTACTGGGATAACGCAACCGAAACCTGCAAGCCGCTTGTAGGCTTCCTTCGCCCGATCGTCGTGCCGCCGCCGCCGCCACCGCCACCGCCGCCGCCGCCGCCACCGCCGCCGCCGCCACCGCCGCCGCCGCCGCCGCCGCCGCCAGACGGATGCCCGGAATTCATTCCTTGCCCGCCTGGCGTCGACGCCGAGAGCGACGAGATCGGAGACTGCTGTCAGGCGACCGCGACCTATATGTACTTCATCGCGAAGTCGCTCGAGCAGCTCGCCAGCCTACAAACTGGTCAAACACCAGACCAATGCTGCTACCAGGTCACCGTCCAGCTCTACTCGATTGCGCGAGCGATCAACCAGGTCATCACGGTTCTAATGAATCCGCCCGCCAGCGGCTTGCCGCCGATCGACCTCTCACCGGTAGTGGTCGAGCTCACCTGCCTCTGCGAAAAACTCACCGCCATTTCCACCTCGAGCGCTACCGTCGCAACCGACCTGGCTCCGGGGCTCAAGTCAATCGCGGACGCGGTCGCGAATGCGCCGCCCACAGACCTCAAGCCAGTCGTGGACGCTATCAATGCGTTCGCTAAGATCGTCGACGTCAAGCAGCCGGTGATCGACTACCTGGTCAAGAACGGGTTGCTCGATCCCGAGATGGCGCAAATCGCGGCGAGCGCGGATCTCGGGGATACACTCGCAAATTTCTACAGCAAGTACGGCAAGTACATCATCGCTGGCGGCCTTGATACGGTCGGTGGATCCATCGCGAGCGGTCACGTGATCGTCCCTGACCCGGAAATACCAGCGCAGCGAGACATGGGCGCAGTCTTTGGCTCAATGCTCAAGAACGTCGATTCCGTCTTCGAACCTCTATTGAAGCCCATCATCACCGGCCTGCTCGCACAGCTCGCGCCGGCGACTATCCCGCCGATCGGGCAGGCTGGCGTGAGCTTGGACGCGCCTGCATCCACCGCGTTTGGTGTTGCATTCACGGCCGCCGCCGCCTCTTACATTATGAGTTTCTTCGGCATCGACGCCGGCGCGACACTGGCCTGGGTTGCCGAGCTGCTCGCGGGTGCCGTCGGATGGGAAGAGCTGCGCGACTTGCGCCTCAAGCCATTCATCCAATACGGCATCGCCAAAGTCGTACAAATGGAAGCAAAAGCACGCTTCCAGCAGGAACTGCCTGGTAACGGCGAATTCGCGGGATGGACCGCTCGCGGGCTTATGGACCAGGCGCGCGCCGATGAGCTAATGACCCTCAACGGGCTGCACTTCTCGCTGCGCCCGATTGCATTCGAGGCGGCGCACTCCGGGCTGAACGCGCGGATGCTGCTGCGCCTCGCCGGCACCGGCCTGTTCTCCGACGCCGACGTCGCCGAGGAGCTAACCTTTGGCGGGATGCGCCAGGCGTCGCAGCATCGTCTGATGCTGGCTGCTGCGTATCTCGGCACTGAGCCAGAGCGTGGAAAACTTCGTAGCGCGCTCGAGCGCTTCTACGCCGCAGGGATGATATCCGACAACGACTTTGTCAGTCGTCTCCAATCGGCTGAACACAACACCGACCGGACCAATCTGCTTATCGAGACCGTCCAGCTCGAAAAGCAAATTGTGCTCGCAAAGGAATATGAGGCGAGTTACTCGCGCGAATTTCTCAACGGTCTCCTGGACGTCCCAGGCTACCAGTCGGCACTCGAGGGGCTCGGGATGCAGCCGCTCGACGTCGCCGCGCGGATGTTTCGCGATGAGAGCCATATGCTGGTCACTCAGACGTTGGGCGCCGAACGCGCCGCGCGCGCGCAGGCTCGTAAAACCGCTTCCGACGTGAGGAGGGCCGCGGTCGAGGGTTTCCGGGCTGGAACAATCGACTCAACTGCTCTGTCAGCAGCGATGATCGCTTCCGGTCTAACACTTTCACAGGCAACGGCAGAAGTGGCATACCAGCTACTGGCTCGATCAGGTGTACTGCGATGGATATTCGGCCGTCAGCTCCCGCCTTCAGAAGCCACACTTCTCCGCCAGCAGGTTGCCGACCTGACCCGGCAGCGCGAGATTGAGATGTTGACCGATGCTCAGTACGTTGCTTCGTTGACATCACTGAGTATTCCTCCCCGCTATATCCAGGCGCTGCGCGCCGGCGCCAACGCCCACATCTCACCGAAGACCCAGGCGATCCTTACTCCCCCCGTTGGCGCTTGAGCGAATCCGGCAACTCTTCGACCACCTGGAAAATCCGCGCGGACGCGCACCCTAGCTCGAAAATTGCGAGTTGCCAATTACCGGCGGCCAGTTGCTCAGCAGCCTTGTCTAATCGTGTGCGTGCGTCACTCAGTGATTCTTGCCAAGTTGACATAAGACCCTTACGGCGAAGTGTCACCAGCACATTAAAGCGCCTAACAGGAACGCAGAAACTATCAGCATGCAAATGAGGAAAATAAGGCTTTTCGTGTCTGGCACCTTCGATTCCTCAGTTTCGGCGCATTAAGCGCGGATCGATTGGCATACCGGTTGCCACTTGCGGCTGCGCCTTGACCAGCAGCACGCTCACTCGCCGCACCCCATCCTGAGAATAGTAGTCCTGGCTGATAATACCCCACGGATCGTCCGACAACGCATTAAGGTTCGCCGCCAGCTCGTCGACGCGCACGTCGAGCACCTTGAATCTAGCCACCATCTAAACTGCCCTCGTCTGAGTTAACCCGCACCGCTCGCACATACGTACCTGGCGCGTGAAACTTTGGCCATTCCCTTCGCACTCGATCCAACGCCACAAGGACCAGCGGTGAAAAAACACCCAGCAGCACACCTATTTCTCCTCGCCCTTCGCGATAATCTGCGCCTGCACCAGGAGCCACTCGAGGTTCGCCGCCCAGAGCTCACAGTCCAGCAAGCGCAGCCCGAATTGCTCGCCCGCCCGGCGCTGATTGAACCACTCGCGCAGCGACCAGACCGCCGCTTGCAGGTGACGCTCTGCGCTGAACACCTCGGCCAGCTTCGCCACCAGCGCGGGATCCCCCGCCGGCGCGTCCTCTTTCTTTACTGGTTCGCTCATGTGGGTAACTCATCGGCTGGTTGCTCGTCGAGCCGTAGCGCCAGGTCTTTTAGCATCATCGCGATTTCGTCGAGTCGGCTGCAGTCGTTTGGAGCTGGTCCTTTACCGCAGTTGTGATGATGGCCGCTCAGCGCCACTCCGCTGATCTTCCCGAGGTGATACGAGATTTGGCTGTATGTCATCTCACCCTCCGCGGATTTTTGCCTTCATCCGCTCAAGCCATGAATCGATATCCGCCCGATACTTTCCCCGCTCGCGCGCGCGGCGCATGGCGTCGTCACTGGTAGCTCTTTCCACCAGGATGGCGCGGCGCGTCCTGCCGTCGCTCCAGCATTGGTCTAACCAGTCCTCGTACTCCCGCTCGCGGCCCATCTCTTGAGGTGGCGCACCCGAATGGAGCCAGGTCTCCAGCTCGCGAGCGGCGTCGTGGGTGCCTTCCGTCAACAAAGAACGTCGAGAACTTAGTAACCCTCCCCCCAAGAGGGTTGAGGGATTAAGAGCAGCAGCAGACTTTTCGGTGGCGCCTTTGTTTTTACGTGCCGCCATGCCCGCATAGAACCTCTGTACCGCTTCCCTGGTCAGAGCCGGCTGCGCCGGCGCGTCTAATATCAAATGCGAAGTGGCGCCAGCCACGATCTCGGCCAACCGCCGGCGATTCGCGATCACTTTCTCCGGAGAAGATGCGGCCGCAGCGGCCTCGCGATACTCTTTGAAGCGATCGCCGTCCATGCTCCAGATGGCAGGCGGAACCAAAATTATCTTTTTCCCCGTCCGCACCCGCGCGCCGGTTCTCCTGCGCCAGGGCTTTTGCATCGCCTTCTTCACGACGTCCCACCGCATTTTTTCGGCGCCCGGCAGCCCGTGCATGTACCACCGATTAACTTGCTCGCCGTAGACCGCGCGTGCGACCAGGATCCCGGCGGTCAGCTTCCGCCAGGCGCGCCGCCCGCGACTGAGTCGTACCGGCTCGACACGATGCCGCAGTCCCAGTCGCTTCAGCGCTCGGGGGAGGAGAGCCGGCGAACGAGCCAGAACTGCGAACGAGTCCGTGCCGAGTCGGAAAAACCCAGGCTCGAGCTCGAGCCCGCGCCGCCGATGCAATTTCGCAGATAACTCGACTTGAAGCTCCTTCGGATACCAGATGCGAATCATCCAGAGCTGCTTTGGGGTAGTGGCACCAACAGTCGCACTCTTGCTCTCCACAGCTCCAGTGCTCGCCGAGGTGACACATCCAGGACCGCAATACTTCGCCTTGAGCCGGTCGGCGAGCGCGCGCCGGATCCGTTCCAGGCACCCATCGCACGCCCCGCATGGCAGCGGGAACTGCCAGTCCTCGTCGGTCCCGGTCATCGCCCAGGGGCGGCGCGGCGACCGACACATCGTATCGCCCAACGTGTAGCCGAGTATTTCCCCCGTCTCCTCGTCGCGCCAGGTCGCCGCAAATGCCGCCTTGTCGATCCCCACCGCCACCGCCACACCTCTTCGGGTAGAGCCGGTTTCGAAATTCGACCCTTGCGGGTTCAGGCCCTTCTACCCCGGCTCTTTCCTCACCCGAAGATGCGTGTGGCGGCGGCGCGATGCGAGCACGGCAGTCGATCTTATTCACAGCGAACCTGTGGAAAACTGCTAAATTTCACTGTTCGACTCCAAACCGGCCGGCAAGGTATATCGCAGCCTTATAAAGAGCATGATTCGCTGCTTCCGCCTGTCGCTCCGCCGTCTGCCTCGCGACCGCAGCGTTGATCTCCTCGTCCGGCAGGAGTAACGCTTTGCCGCGCCTGATCTCGATAACTGCGATTGCATCGCGAGGATGCTTTGCGCTGCCGTCGTTGCCCCGCAGCA
>WNFC01011258.1_pt1 | contig 10789 bp, 12 predicted proteins | sample 5400541 | NCBI WGS metagenome assembly WNFC01 (sample SAMN13153342, study PRJNA577476) | soil metagenome | isolation source: 120 cm saprolite under Douglas fir tree site 2 hole 2 replicate 1 | place: USA:California | collected 2015-04-18
AGGCAATTTTTTTGCGCCGCGTGTACCACCATTTGACGCAGCCGGTGGAATTTGACGCCGCGCTGGTGCGCTCGTTGAAGGCGGGAGGACGGCTGGCGATTATCGACTTTCCGCCGCGCTCGGGCCTCGATCCCGTGGAGGGAGTCCCGGCAAATCGCGGCGGGCACGGAATTCCGCAGAAGGTGGTGATCGAGGAGTTGACCGCGGCAGGGTTGCAGCTAGAAAAGGCCGTCAACGATTGGCCAGACGATGATTACTGCGTTCTGTTCGTGAAGAAATGAAGGGGCGCGGCCGCAAAGTGCCCGTTGTCGGCCCTTCTGCCCCTTGAGGTGCGCGCGGCTTGAGCGGAACGCCATTGGGCGTTATGCTGCGAGCGTTTTGCGAGAGAGGAGACACTTATGAAGCGGCTTGGATTCGTGGCGTTGTTGGTTGTGGCGGCGGTGGCGAATGCACAGGAATCTTCGGCTCCGGTGGCGAACCCGGTTAGCTCAACGGTGAAATCGCAACTCGGGCGATTCGGCAAAATCATGGTGGCGGCAGCGGAAGCGATGCCCGCGGAGAAATACGGATTCAAGCCCACGCCGGAGATGAATAGCTTCGGGCACGTGGTGATGCACATCGCGCAATCCAACAACACCTTGTGCTCCAAGATTTCCGGCGCGGCCGCGCCCGACGCCAAGTTCGCGGACAGCGACGGCAAAGATAAGCTGGTGGCAGCACTGAAAGCCTCGTTTGAATTTTGCGGTACGGCGCTGGCGAATGTGGATGATTCCAAGCTGGGCGAGTCGATGGTGTTATTTGGCAACCGCCCGGCTTCGCGAGCGGCGGCGCTGATCGCGCTGAGCGACGGTTGGAATGATCATTACGGAGCGGAAGCGATTTACTTGCGATTGAACGGGATTTTGCCGCCCACCGCGCAGCCAGCGCCCGCGAAGCAGTAGCGAGGTCGGTTTCACGACTTGACGTGGATCTCGACACGGTTTGCCTCGGGGATGTGCGGAGGTACTTCGGCGCGGTTCCCCTCGCGGGTACGCACGAGTGCGCTTCCTTCGGGCACCTGAGCGGTATGTCCTCCGGCTATTACACTTACGTGTGGGACAAAGTGATCGCGGAAGACTTTTTCCTTCAGTTCGATCAGAAAAACCTGCTGGAGGGACCAGCGCCAATGAAATACCGGCGGCTCGTATTGGAGCCGGGCGGGTCGGTTTCCGCGAACGACATGGTCCAGAGCTTTCTGGGACGCTCGCAAAATATCGCCGCCTTCCAGCGATGGGTGGGGGAAGAGTTCGCGGATGGAGGGGACAAGCCTGCGAAGTAACTCCGGACGCGCGGTCCCCTGACAGAGTCGTTCCGGTAACCGTCAGGGTTTGCGCTGGGCGAGGCGCTGGCGGGCGTAGTCGCACCAGGGGCTTGCGGGATCGAGTTCCACATAGCGCTGCCAGTGCTCGCGCGCTTCCGCGTGGGCGCTGAGCTTGTCACACACAAACGCCAAATTATAATGCGCGTCGGCATAGCGTGCATCGAGGCGAACCGCCAGCCGCAAATGCTGCCGCGCGCTTTCGAGCTCGCCCAGCTCTTCGAGGACGCTGCCCAGATTGAATTGCGCAATGGCGTTGTCTTTATTCAACTCCGCGGCGCGCTGGAAGCATTCGGTCGCCTTCTCCACATTGCCATCGTCGTAAGAAAGCATGCCCAAGTTGATCAGCGCGTCGATGTGGCTGGGATTTGTCGCCAGCACTCGTTGATACGCGTCGATCGCTTCGGCGCGCGAGTTGGGGTCGGCTTCGTATTGCAGCGCCAGCGCGTACCAATCTTCCGGACCGCGCTCGGGCATGTAGCGAACTTTGTCGCCCAGCTCGCGCGTATCGAAGTTGAGAACGAATTGACCGGAAATCGGTTCGAGGCGCGCGCCGTCGCGTTCGACGATGATGTCGCGGCCGTTGGATAGAATGCGCAGCTCGGTGAGCGGCGCCTGAACCTCGGAGAGTTTCTGATTCAGCGCGACCAGCGAGCGGCGAAGGCGGTTGGCGGAAACGCCTTTTTCGATAAGCTGCTTCGCGGTGCGCAGGCTGATAAGGTCGCGGAAGTCGTAAAACTTTTCGTTGCCGCCCTTGCGCGGCGAGACCAGGCGCAGGCGCTCCCAGTAGCTCAGCTGCTTGTCGGTAACGTCCAGGAGACGCTGAAACTCAGTCCGAGTGAATCGATCCGTAGCTCCCATGGAATCGTTGCGAGTATACCACCTGCAAAAATTTTGTTTTCCACAGCGCCGGCGACCGAAAAAGCCTCAGGCCCAAAAGACGGGCCTGAGCTACAGGTCTTTCCCGCCGCCTAGCCCGCGGACTTTTTCCTCTTCGCATTTTGCTGTTGCTGCGCCTGCTCCTGCGGGCGCGCGGACGCCGAGGAAATAGCGCGGACGGGCGGCTTCTTGGCGCCGGGCTGCTGCTTTTCGGCGATGCTCTTCTTCAGCGCTTCCATCAAATCGATGACCGGCGCGAGTTTCGCGTGCGGCGCTTCGGTGATTTCCTGGCCGGCTTGCTTCGCAGCGATCATCGCCTTCATGCTTTCCTGATATTGATCCTTGTACTTTTCCGGCTCGAACTTGGCGGCCAGGCTTTCGATGAGCTGGGTCGCAAGTTTCTTTTCCGCGTCCTTGGGCTCGGCGGCCGGGGTGCGCTTGCCGTACTCGGCGACCGCGCGAATTTCGTTGGTGTAGAACATGGTGTGCAGGGTCATGCCATTGTCGCGCGGACGGATGACCACGATGTGCTCGCGCTGGTGCATGGTGATCTTGGCGACGGCGGCGTAGCCGGATTCTTCCATGGCGTCGAGCAAAAGCTGGTACGCCTTCCGGCCCTCGTCTTCCGGCGTGACGTAGTAAGAAGATTCGTAGTAGAGGGGATCGATCTCCTCCAGCCGCACGAACTCGAGAATTTCCATGGAGCGCGCGGATTCCGGCTCGATCTTGTCCAACTCTTTTTCGTCGAAGAGCACGTACTGATCTTTTTCGTATTCGTAGCCCTTGACGATTTCGGAGCGCTCGACCATGCGGTTGCAGGTCGGACAAAACAGCGGCATCTTGATCCGCGTGTGACAGACGCTGTGAAGCTGGTTCAAGCCGATGCGCTCGCTGCGCGCCGCGGAAAACAGGCGAATCGGAATCGAGATGAGTCCGAAGGTGAGGTAGCCCTTCCAGACCGAGGTAGCCATGCGCGCGTCTCCTTACCTGTAGATGCGGTCCTTCAGGGCCGCATACTTTTTCCGCCGAACCCGTAGCGGCGGTCTTTAGACCGCCAGATTTTGGTGCAACGCCTAGCGTGCTAGGGTCCAGTAGCGTACTGAGCCCACTAAGGTTAAGTCGAGAAATACCGGAGATGCAAGGCGAATTCGCGGCGAACTGACGTAAGCGGCAGGGGAGGAAACGAGTGGCCCTTCGCGAGGAGCGCTCTGGGTAAACGAGTGGCCCCTCGCAAACGAACGCTCTGGGTAAACGAGTGGGGAGAGATCGCTCGAGATTAGTAGCAGCGGTGGCACCCCCATCCCGGGTGTTTTCGTAAGAGTGGCAGGGAAAGGACTTACGCGACATGGAGTGCGTAAGAGTGGCAAGCAAAGGACTTACAAAGAGGCCTTTTTGCGCTTCGGTGCAACGGACGAGTTCCCGAAGGGGTATGCCACCCCGGGCGTTTTGCACAAAGAGTCCCGAAGTTGTTGAAAACAAACGATGGGAGCGCGGAAAAGAGCGCAAAGAGCGACAAAGAGTCCGCAAGCTGCTGAAAAGAGGTGATTTGCCACAGAGGCACAGAGAGCACAGAGGTGGCGAAGTCTTGAATGGGAACGCTGGAGGGTGACACCCGGGGGCAATGCGGATGGTTGTGAAAAGAAGGGAGTTACCGGAAAAGCAATTCGTAAGAGCATGAAAACAAAGGGGCGACAAAAATGGATTGCACAGAGGCACAGAGACGATAAGGAGACCCCACACCCCCGTGGCGACGGGAAGTATGCGCAAGGTGCTGAGAATGGAGGAGATATTGGCGTTACGTGGCGCACGTGACGGGAGCAATGGCAGGTTACGAAAATACACACGGGGTTGCGGGGGAAAGGAGGAACGAAACGGGGACACTGTCAGCAACCTTGGCTTAGAGAATACCGCATCCGTTACTATTTGTCAAGTGAGAAATTAAAGGCTGTGAATTGAATGGTTTGCGGGCAAGCCCTAGGGAGAGGACGAAAGGAAGAAACATAAACGACGTCTCCGGGCTCAGTCTTTGGGCCAGCGAAGATGGATTTCTCCGGTTCGGGTGATGGAGACGACGAAGGGCGGTTTGGTTCTGGCGCAGAAGGTGCGCATCTTGTTGAGCGCGCGTTCGAGAGCTGACGCCATGTCCTGACCCGACATGTTGCCGGAGGTAAAGACGAACTCGCGGACGGCATGAACTTGCAAAGCGCGTTTTTCGAGTAGGTTGTAGCGGATGCGTTTGTCGCTGGTCAGCAGGATCCAACCTTTGGAACCGACCAAGGGTAGCCAAACTTCATCGAGAGTTCCGGGCGAGAAGTGAGCTAGGTGGCGCTCAAAGCGGACACCGAGCTTCGTCAAAACGTCGAGGATCGCACGTGTGTTGCAGAGGTTTTCGTCGAGGTAAAGAACGAAGTCGTCAGGCGGCGACGGGGAGAGGGAGTGCGCGCTCCCAGCGGATGGCTTCTTCGATCTCCTGCGGCGTGCGGCCATATTCTTCGGCGAGCGCTGCGATGGACTCCCGAGCGTTGAAACGGGACGCGATTATAGCAGTGGAGATACCCGTCCCCGCGATTACAGGCTTGCCGAAACCGATCATGGGGTTGATTTCGATGGTTTTGGGTTCCGAGGGACGCGGCTCGACCACGAACGGAAAAAACCGGAAGAGGCCCTTGGGATCGGTTTCCACGCGTTCGAGGTACATGCGATAAAAACCGAGATCCAATTGCGGCGACTTGGCGGAAACATTGACGAGCCTTTCCATACGCTCGATGAAAAGGTCCCTGCGGTCGGTTAGGAAAACTTGTGTGACGAGGGGATGGAGCTGCGGGACCTGCTCGCTGACCTTCCGCAAGGCGCGGCGCACTTTCGGGAGCTGCAAATTGTAGAGGTTCCTCATCGCCGCGAGAGCATGAGACTCAAGCAAATTCATGAACGAGAGGCGGACAGGGTCAGAGCAGGCGGGTTGAATGATGGGCGGAAGCTTGCCCGAGCCCAGCCAATACCGGAGCGTAGTGTACGGAACTTTGAGGTAGACGGCGGCCTCAGAAATGCCGTACGCGGGTTCTTCGTAGAGTTTGAGGTTCTGGGCGGTCATGTGGACACCGTCCTGAGTCGGCGGTCTCCATCTATACTACCATTTTGATTATTGAGGCGAGGTCAAATGCAGCAGCCGCACCCTTGAAAAGCACAAGGATGCGCCACCCGCGTGGGCGCGCCACCGACCGCCTTTTGCTTGATTCCCGTGGTTGACGAGTCTCTGGCCTGATACAATTAATCAAGAATGTAAGTACTCCAAGAGGTTTTAAGTCAATGGCCGACTACCCGCCCTACGTCAACGCCTATAACAGCATTTCGAAGCTGTTTTCTGGAATTAAAACCGCCGCTGTTCCGCCCAAGGTTTCACAGAATTTTCTGGAGTCGGTTTTAGACCTTAAGTCGTCAAGTCATAGGGCATTGATCCCACTTCTGAAGAAGCTCGGCTTTATTGACTCGGCTAACGTTCCCACGCAAGCTTACAGGGACTTTCGGGAAGCGTCGCTGTCAGGTACCGTCATGGCCCAAAAGATTCGTGAAGCATACCCATCTCTATTCGCCGCCAACGAGTACGCTTGGAAGATGAGCAAGTCAGACCTGCAATCCAAGCTGCGCAGCTTGACTGGAGCGGCTGAAGACGACAAGTATATCCCAGCGGTAGCTAGCACATTTATGGAACTATCTAAACTGGCCACCTGGGACGGAGTTGCGTCACAACCAAAGAAAGAACCAATCCAAGCCCCCGATGGTGGCGTGGACAAAGGGAGCACCCAGGCCAAAACCCCTCTAAGTGGCGGAATTGGTTTGTCTTACACCATTAATCTGAATCTTCCTGCCACAACAGAGATTGAAGTATTCAACGCAATCTTCAAGAGTCTTCGCGACAATCTGCTGAGGTCGTGATGCAAACAGACGAAACCCTGAAGTTATTCGGGATGCAAAACCTGCTGCTGGAATCTGAATTACGAAAGTTGGAAGACTCCGGCGTGAAGATCGAGCACGCCAAGACGATTCAGAGGTCCGAAATCGTTGATGTAGACCTCTTTGAAAGCGACATCCTTCAAGAGGCTACTAAGATGGCCGACTTTTACGCTATCTACTATTCGTTAGAGAATTCGATACGCCGGCTTATTTCAGGGCGTCTATCGGAGAAGCATGGACCCAACTGGTGGAAAGAGAAGGTACCCAGCGGAGTACAAAGCGAAGTTGAGAAGAAGCAGCAGGAAGAGCGGGACACGGCCATGTCTATTCGCTCCGAGGATCCGCTATCGTACACAAACTTCGGAGAATTAATCAGCATCTTCGAGGCCAACTGGGTGGATTTTGACGACACACTACGCAGCCCGAAGGCAATGCGCTCAATACTTTCACAGTTCAACAAAATCAGAAATGTAGTTGCCCACAGCTCCGCTTTAAACGAAGACGAAATTACGCGGTTCAAGCTGCTGGTCAAGGATTGGTTCCGCATCCAAAGCTAGGACCTCGCCCAATGAAGAGCCTCCCGCCTTACAGTAAGCAGTAGTCTATTGTTACGATGCGCTCGCTTTTCGTGTTGCAGTCCTTGGCGGCTTCATCGTGACAACCTTAGGAGTTGCCTTTGCTTTTTTCCGTGCTTTGTAGGTTAGTTCCTTCGTTTCGAGTTGACGGTCCCTGTAGGTGTCCCACCACCTGGGCTCTACCTTGCCTTCTTGGCGCAGTTTCTCAACAACTGCCGTGGGGTGAACAAGCAAGACGTACTTGTACCGCTGTCCTCCGATTTGCTTGATCTTAATGATTCCGTTCTTCTCGAGCAGGCTCATTCGTTCCTGCCACGTCCGAATTCCGCGCGTGCCCTCGTAGCCGGCAGCGTAGGCGTGCTCCCCTTCGTGCCGCATCTCGATCACACCCTCACCAATATGTCGCGCCAAAAGCTCCAAATACACTCTTGTTAAATCGCACTTCCCGCTTACGGCTTTGGACGAAATCAAATTCAAAATTAGCGGCAAGGTTCGAGGCGCCCTGAACCATCCCTTCTCATTCTCGCCGGTCCATGCATCCTCGCCTGGAAAAAATTTCCTTCGAACCTTATCGCGGTGTTCCTGCGCCCCGCTCTTAGGTTTGATCATGCGCTTTCTCCATTGCTCATCTTGTTAGGCCCGGCGAGGCCAGTGAGTCGCGATTCACTGGCCCACCTTCGCAAATCGATTGCCGTTACAAGTGGCAATCTTCCATGCGATGAACAGATTTTCGGTTCTTCCGGCATCGGCCATCAATGTCTCAATTTCTGCGGAAAAGAGCGACAGATGGCCCCGTAACGCTGAATTATACGCTCAGAACGCGCCAAAGGGCCTCGCCGACAGCTCAGACTGCGATAAATCGCGCCCGCGAGGGCAATTTTGAGAGTGACGGGGCTTGCTGTGGCCCTTCCTAAGGCTAGGACTTAGGAAAGCCGTATCCCCTGTCTGCGCGTTTCCGTTGTCTCGCGCGTATCGCTGGTATCGCGTGTATCGACGGTATCGCGACTGGTATTGTCATTGTCAGTGGCACGGTGCAAAGAACGGGCGTGCGTGCGGTCGCAACAAGTAGCCTACATTCAGAGGCTGGGGGGACAGACTAACGGCGCAGTACCGGTTAAAGTGGCTGGGAGCCTTTGAACTGAGACGCACAACTTTTTGCTTCTTGGTTCCGTCTGGCGGCGCGGGGGGCGAAGAAAAGGGAGTGCAAAAAGCAACAAGAGGTTTTCCTCAGGCGCTGAAGTACGTGAGAAGCGACGAGCTTTATGTCGGAGCCCTTCGAGGCTCAGGATAAAACTGAAGCTTCGACCCCCTGAGGAAAAACCCGCCCGCCACGGTCGGCGGGCCGCTGCGTAAAGGCAAAATCGTCAAGCGAAAGAGCATCAGCTCTTGAGAAGGGCGGCGGGATTCTTCTTGGCGATGGTTAGAAGGCGTAGCGCGGTGCTTTGCGGACGTCGCGAGCCCTGTTCCCAGCTCTGTACGGCCTTGCAGCTCACACAGAGGAAGTGCGCGAATACTGCCTGGCTGGCATGCAGGCTTTCCCGGATGCGGCGAATTTCCGCGGGCTTGAGCGCCGCGGGCGGGGCTGGAATTTCCGTTACTCGCAAATCAACCTTTTGCCCGCGCTCATACGCCAAAGCGTCGGCCAGTGATTGCCGCATATCGTCGTAGATCTTCACCTTGATCTTCTTTGCCATCTGAGGCGATTGCCTGCGATTCTATGAATACCACAGTGTAGGATATACCACGGTGTGGGACTTATTGTCAATGGCAAACCGGCCTGCTATCTCCTGGCGGCGGCACCCAGACCTACAGTTAGTCAGTTCCACCGGCGAGATGTGCGGTGTACACTCGCAGCTACCCAGGACTCCAAAATCCTGAGAGTGGCGTCCGCCTGGCGAACTCTGGCGCGAGAGGGAGAGATGAAAAAGAGACCCGCTCGACTGCTATTCCACATAATCATTGCAGCGTTGTTGTTGTGCTGTCTCGTTGGGTGCAAGAAAAGTGGGCGCTCAAGCGGCATAAAATGTGGCGAAAACTGCGCTTCCTACCAACACACGGATTCACTTCCCGAGCAACCTCCGCAAGGCACGATTCGCCTCGCCATCGGAGGCGACTCAAGGGATGACCGCTCTGGAGTTGTGCCGTGGGCGTTTAAAGAAGCCCGAAGGCGGGGCGCCAAGGCGTTCTTTTTCCTGGGCGATTTGGAACTTACCCCGGCGGAGGACGAGCTGTTCTTGCGGAAGCTCAACGACCTTGGCGGGGTTCCCTTCTATCCCGTGATGGGGAACCACGAGGTCGAGAGTCTTGGATTTTTCCGGCGGTCTGAGGCCAAGAGCCGGGACAGAGTGAAAACATTCAAACAGAGATTCATCAAGGTACCGGTGAATCTCGCGCTATTCGACGATGAAGTGGCCTACGCCGCGGATCTCGAGGGCAATATTCACTTCATCGCTCTGGACAACGTCAGCCGGAGTGGCGAAGGGTTTGGCAGCCAACAGTTGGTCTGGCTCGAGGAGGATCTGAAGGCTGCGCGCGCGGCACAGAAAATCATCCTCGTCGGGATGCACAAAGGGCTCGCGAACAACCCGGTCACCACCCACGCCATGGACGAGGACGGTTCAACCGCCGTCAAAGACTCCGACGCCGCTCTCGCGCTCTTCAAGAAATACAAGGTCGCCGTGGTGTTCGTAAGCCACAGCCACATGTACGCTGCGTATAACCAGGGCGGCATCGAGGTGCGACTGACCGGAGGACTGGGAGCGCCGCTGGTCAAAGGCCTTCGTCCGGACGAAGGAGGGTTTCATCATTTTCTGTTAGTTGATGTCCCGCCGGGGGAGACCAAGACACCTCTGCAGGTGGAAGTGGTCAAGTTCCAGGGCACGCCCACAACGGACGACGAGGATGAATCGAAAGAAGTTGAGTAGGAAGCCCGCAAACCTGCGTCGGTTCCGTCCGCCAGCGATCGCGTCAACGAACTGCTGCGACTCGCCATGATTCAGGAACAATACGAACGGCTCGAAGCCGAAGCGGCGGAATTTCTTGCGGATCCAGAGGGGGACCGTCCGGCAACTAAGGCCTTCCAGAAAGCGTCCCTTCGGAGCTTGGCCGGTTGAAGGCCCCGGCTCGCGATGCGAAAAATTGACCGCCAGCGAAAATGGTCGCCCGTCCGCAATCCACTCAAAATGCAGAACTTGCCATGTTATCTCGAACGAACCTCGCTGACGCCTCCCGCCACTCCCGGCCTAACCCTCGACTTTTCAAGCGATTGCAGCCTCTTTTGCGCGCGCCAAAAAGTCAACTCCTTTGCAATCAAGCAAATCCAGCCTCTTTTTGTAAAACACCGGGGGTGGGGGATAGAACGTACGGCCACTCAGTATCGACGGCCGCGTCCGAGAGGTATAGGATGGCACGCGCTGTTAGAAGGAGGACACGATGGCGAGAGGCAGACTCAAGCGAGTGGCGGTGAAAATCGGCAGGGCAATCGGGAAGGCGGACCGCAAGGCGCATCAAGTGGCGAAAGCAGGGTTGGTGGCTAAAGAGGAGTTGGAGGACATTGGAAAGCAGGTGGAGGCGCTGAAGCGGCAGTTGCAGAAGACGACGAAGAGATTGAGAAAAGCGCTTAGTTGAGACAACTCAATTTTGAGTAGTGAAAGTGATCAATGAACGCGTCCCGAGGCTTGCGACATCGCACGCGCGTGGCTTAGAGGCAGTGCCACGGAGCGAGACTGGTAGGCGCAGAAACCGAGAAGGGCCAGGATATTGATCCGCAAGAAGGTGCGCGCAACGGGCGCGGACATTCGGTAGCGTCGGAGATCCAAGCCGCTGCCCTTTTCCATAAAGTCGAGGATGCTGTGCAGCTCAGCGACATACTTGCCGTCTGGCAGCGGATCCTCAGGCAGTAGAACTTTCAATGTGTGCAATCGCCCGGCGGCCTCCGCGAGGGTTCTCTCGCGTGGATGCATAACGGGAAGCCCCAACCCTTGCCATTGCATTCCGGCACTATACTCCGCGAGGACGCGCGCATTTG
>WNFC01012865.1_pt1 | contig 10789 bp, 12 predicted proteins | sample 5400541 | NCBI WGS metagenome assembly WNFC01 (sample SAMN13153342, study PRJNA577476) | soil metagenome | isolation source: 120 cm saprolite under Douglas fir tree site 2 hole 2 replicate 1 | place: USA:California | collected 2015-04-18
AGGTTGTTCAGCGTCTGGCCGTCCAATCGGTCCAGACCAAGAGCTATTTCGCCCGTCTCGATTGCTTCCTTCCATCTTTTCTTGGATGTGTAGATGTACGCTAGCACACTGTACGTTTGCGGATAGTCCCTGTTAAGGGTCTTCGACTTTTCCAGCAGGTGGAAAGCACGCTCATCATCGCCTGGCCGACCTCGTTGAAAATAGAGGGCGCCCAGGCGAACAAGGATGTCCGGGCGATCGTGTGTCTTTGCCAGAGCGTCAAACGCGACGATTGCCGCGTCGAGATTTCGAGATTTGTCGAACCACCTCTCGGCATCGCTCTTCTTTTGCAACAAAGTGACTTCATCGATCAGCTGCTTGACTTCGCTCACGAGCTTGCCTTCTTGCTCAACCTTTCGGCTAAGGACGTAGGTGTAGAGAGCCAGCCCAACCATTGCGAGCAGAGGAACCAGGAAGGCGAGGAGAAGGCGCGAAGCAAGTTTTCTCTGGAGGTGCGTGATGTCATACGCTTGCGATACAGTTGGGGACACGGACGCAGTCTCAACCATCGCTACCTCCAGCACCTTTGCCGCCGCCTGCCCGCAGATCTTTGAGGATGCCCGTGAGATCCAGGATCGGCTTTACGAGCAGGGGCATGAGCTTGGCTTTCTCGACTGCTGGGATCGGCGCATTGTGGACTTCTTGAATCGGCTTTGCACACGCCCAGACGACAAAACTAAACGCGAAGAACACCACACCTACAACGAGGAGCGGGACGGCGCCGTCGGGCTTGGAAGAGAAAGCGGTCAGGCATCCGGCAGCCGAGGATCCACAGCCGCTGAAGAAGGACATCCAGGTGACCAACGCGGGAAACATGAGTAACGTCTTTACCCGGGAGCGAACCGGCCACCCGAGATTCTGTCGCTCATGTTTTCGCGCCTCGCTGAGCAGGAAACGCTGTGCCCGTGATCTCTTCCACGCCTCGCCGCCCACGCACACCTTGACGTAGGCAGTGATGGCGGCCTGAGCACTGGGTCAGGAACCGAAAGTGCCCACCGCGCGAACGCCATCAGCCCCACGAACACCACCAGCTCCCTAGCCCTTCCCCTAGACCCAGCCCCGACCGCCGCAACCTTAGCATTAGATCCGGACTCAACATGAGATCCGGACTCCGTCGTTTCTCGCGAGTCAGGATACTCAGGGTATGAGCCACGGATTTGCTCCGGATACCCCTCTCTATCCCATCGCAACTCCGGGCGCTAGCACCTGTCCCGGTTGTCGGCTGGACCTGAGTCTCCAGAAGGGGACTACTATCCTAGATAGGCCGACCATGGCCTTCATACATGTTGATGAGCGACCCTCACTCTGTCGCGAAATCAGCGGGTCCGAGGCGACAAGAATTGGTGCCAAATTGGTGCCCAACTGGGATGAAAAGGGATGTACTCGGTGCTACTCGGACTGAGGCCAAAGCTCGAGTTGTTGCACGCTTAGCGCATCCGTGTCATCCCGTTGGACCCGCTGATTAGCGCTCTTAATCAGCGGGTCCAGGGTTCGAGTCCTTGACGGCCCACCAACAGGTCCTGCGTCTTCTGTGCGTCTTGGCGGGCAGGGATGGCGAGGACGTTGTCGAGGTGGCTGACGGCGGTGCGAAGATGATCGGGCGAGAGGTGCGCGTACCGCATCGTCATTGCCAGCGTGGCATGCCCCAGTAGCTTCTGGAGCTCGGGCAGGGTGGCGCCGTTCTGCATCGCCCAGCTGGCGAACGTATGACGGAGGTCGTGGAAGTGGAGGCCTGGTTGCTGGCCGGCCTCTACCGCGGCCTCCCAGTAGGCTCGGAAGGCGTACCAGGACGTGGTGCCGAATACGAGGCCCTCGGTGCCGGCGGCCGCCCGGCGTGCCAGGAGAGAGTCTGCCGGCCCGCACAGCGGGACTTCCCGGCGCTTGTCAGACTTGGTGACCTCCAGCAGGATCACGCCACGGGACCGGTCGACCGAGGTCCAGGTGAGCTCGAGGAGCTCGGCCTGGCGTAGTCCGGTGAAGAGGGCGAGCTCCACCAGATCGACCAGGGCCTTGTTGCTCTGGGCCCGGCAGGCCTCGAGTAGCTTGTTGGCCTCCTGTGGCGTCAGCCACCGGAGCCGGCCCTGGCGCTCCTTCTCCAGCCGGATGCGTGGGACGGCCGGCAGCACCTCCCACTCCTCGTGAGCCAGCCGCAGGAGGTGGCGCAGGATCTGCAGCGGCCGGTTGATGGCGGCGGGCGACAGCGGAGCGCCGCCGCCGTTCTCGACGGCCAGTCGCTTGCCCTTGTATTCCGAGATCACGCTCGCCGTGATCGAGGCGAGCGGGCGGCTGGCACCGAAGGCCTCCTGCAGGACGCGCCCGATCCGCTCATCCTCGTGGAGGCTCTTCTTGCGGGCCTTCAGCTGGAGGTACTTCTCGATGGCGGCAGCGAGAGTGATCGAGGACGGAGCCGGTGGGGCCGGCGCCACCGGGTTGCGCGTCTCACCCTTGAACGCCTCGAGGGCGGCGTCGGCTTCCGCTCTTGTGGGCTACGTCCGGCGGACGCGCCTCGAGGTGGCATCTCGCTCGACGACAACGGTGAACTCGAAGCCGGTCTTCTTCGCGCCCTGGCTCGTCCAGGTGCGCTTCCTGATGGTGCCGCGGGAAAGGGTGGTCATTTGGATCCTCCTTCGGAGTACTCGCACTCGATGCGAGCGCCCTGTAGATGCGCCCGGAGCTTCTCAGCACTGAAGCAGACGGCATCAAAGTCGACGAGGGCCACCGCGTTGTCTGCCCACGCGGCGCGGAGCCCTTGAAGCGACAGCTGAAGAACTGCAGCCCGGTGCTCGAGTTCTTTGAGGTGGAGCGGCAGGGAGGTGGTCATACTGACCGCCTCTGCGCGGCGCGGACGCCGTGCGCGAAGATCTGCAGCCAGTGGCTGTAGGGTAGGGGCCCCGCTAGTGCATCGGACTCCTGCAGCATCTTCCTCCATTCCGGTCCCTTGCCGCCCGTCCTGCGATAGAGCGCCAGCATCGCCAGTGCGATCCTCTTCAGCGCCTCTGCCTGCCGCACAGCTGCCCGTTTCGTCCGCTTCCTCATCGCTCGGTCCTCCTGTTGGGGGTAAACGGCAGGGTGTACATCCTCTCCAGCGTGGCGAGCTCACGAGCCCAGTGCTCGTGCTTCGCCTTGTGGTCGGCTCCGCGATCCATCGGCCGGAAGTCACACAGCGAACACGGCCGAGCCGGCCGCTCGCCGATCCGCCACCAGCGCTCGAGAAGCGCGAGGTTGATGCGGCCCTCGTGGTTGAGCCAGCGCTTCCCGAGCTCGATGGCCCTGCGGTCGTCGTCGGTCATCTACCCACCTCCTTCCGGGCCCGTCGCGCCCACCGGGTTGCTGCGGCTCTCTTGGCGATGGCCCGCCGCCGCCGCGGCGACAGACTCAGAGCTCGTGCGTGCCCGCCCATCCGTCCGCGCTCTCGTCATGCAGCACCCCTGTTGCATAGGTCAACAAGAAATGCGACACCCCTAACGCATGGGATTACTTGACCTTTTCTCCGAACGGCTGCTACCGTGCGGGCGATGGCTCGACAGAAGAAGGCGAAACCGATCCCGCCGGCCGTGCTCGAGTGGCTTCGTCAGGAAGGCGCCCGCGGTGGCCGGATAGGCGCGGCGGCGCGATGGAAAGACGTGCCTGCCGCGGCGCGGAGCGAGGGAGCTCGGAAGGCCGCTCGCGCCCGCTGGGCGAAGGTGAAGAAGAAATCGCCCCGTGTTTAGCAAACCGCTCGCGGCCGTGACCTACGACGATGTGCTCCAGTTCTGCGGAACGTTCGCCGAGGGTGTACGCGTCGAGTACAAGAGCACGCCCGTCAACATCCCTAAAGTCGTTTCGTCCTTCGCCAACACCGTCGGCGGAATCTGGGTGATCGGCGTGGATGCCGATGCGGCCAACCGTGCAGTCCTGCCACCGGTCGGCTTCAAGGGGACCGGCATCGAAGAGCAGATCGTGCAGAGCGCCCAGACTGGCGTCTACCCGAGTCTCACGCCAGACGTGCGCGTCCTCGACATTCCTGACAAACCCGGCTACAGGATCGCGGTCGTGAAGGTGCTGGAGAGCGTCGAGGCACCGCATGCCATCGAGAACTCCACGCGTGTCTACGTTCGCGCCGCCAGTACATCCACGCCGATTGAGCTCGCAGACCTCGAACGCATCGACTATCTTCTGCAGCGTCGGCGGGCGCCTGAGCAGCGGCGCGAGGAGCTAGTTGACCGCGCTGCGGCTCGGTCCCCGTTGTCTCCGTTGTCGTCAGGTGTCGACCATCGCCGCATGCGAGTCATAGTCGCGCCCGTATTCCCTCGGGGGATGCTCTTCTCCTACGACACGCTGTACACAATAGCGAAGCGCCTCGATGACCAGGGTGACAGGATGCTGCGGAGTTTCCGCATGGTCCACGAAGGTGTAATGGGCGGCCGGCTTGCTGACCCTCAAACCCAGCACCACCTGGAAGTATCCACTCATGGTGTGCTCTTCTTCGAGCTACCTGTGGAGCACAGCGGAACCGGCTCTGATAAACGTACGCAGTTCTTGTTCCTGAAAGACCTGCTCTGGCCCATCTTGCGCGGAGTGGACATCGCTTTGCCGTTCTTCAACGGGTTGCTCACGAATCTCCTCGTTCGCTGCGAACTGCACGGATGCGAGGGTGTCGCCTACCTGTTCACCGCGCCCTCGAATCTCGCCCGCCCCGACGACGAGATCGCCCACAGACAATGCGCGGATTGGGTGATCCGCGTATCGGCCTACGTGGCAGCCGACAACCTGGCGAACCAGCGGATCGACATCTTCACCGACGTGCTGCGCCAGATGCTGTGGGCGTTTAGCTACCGGCCCAAGAGCGACTTCAGGGAGACAGTCGAGCGAGTGGTGAAGGGTTAGAGCCCGAAGGGGCAGCCTCTCGAGGGCGGCCCCTCCCCTTCGGGCGAATGCCGGGCGTCTCGGCAGCCACCCGGTAGCCCGAGTGTTACCGCGCTAGCTCAGCGGGAGCTGTGTCCCGGGTGGGGCGTCGGCCGGCGGCTCCTCGATCGTGATGGTGTGCTCGATGCCGGGATCGCCGAGGTGCCGCACGTGCAGCCGGAAGATCGCCGTGGCCGCCCAAGCGGAGGACGCCTCCCGAGTCCAGCCGCAGGAGCAGGTGACGAGCCACTGAGGCCTTACCTTGCCCGTCAACGGATCATGGGCCTCCGCTGCCACAATGTCCCGCGAGTCTGCTTTCTGAGACGGGCAGACGTTCCAGGGCCCAAGGGGAAACAATGCCCGAAAGGGCCCTCGGCCCCCGGGCGACTTGCCCTCCGACAGGCCCGCGTCCTCGCGGCGCTAGCTACCGGGAAACGTAACCCCCCGCCACCTGGACGATCTGCTCAACGCCCAGCCGTGGCAGTCGAAATGCAATTCCAAATGGCGTGTGGCGTCGACAGGACCCGACAGGAGGAGCGGCCATGAGGAACAAGCTGATGGGGGCGGTGGTACTAGCGGCGGTGGCGTTCGTGTTCCCGGTCGCACCCGGGATGGTCGGAGGGGCGGCGGCCGGGGGCCATGGTGGGCCCTCGAGGAGCGCAGGGCCCGCCGCAGGGGCCAAGGCGCCTGTGCCCCCGACGAAGGATGCCGGCAGCCCGACCACGCAGGCCAAGGGCGCGTCAGGCCTTTCACCCGAGCCCGAGCGGGTCGAGGCCGCCAAGGGAAAGAAGGCCGACCCCTTCGCAGGCATCGGCGATATCAAGGGCGAGAGCACTGACAAGGATCATAGAGACTGGCTGCAGTTCTAGTAGATCGACGTGTTCCTCAGCATCCAGGGCGAGAGCATCGACAAGGATCACAAGGACTGGGTCTGGTGACCTCGCCCCTGTCGCGGGCATCCATGGAGTCGGCCCGCTCCGCGCGGCCCGGGCCGACTCCGCCGGGTTCGAGCTCGAGGAGGACGGCCACAGGATAGCGAGAAGAACGAATCGAGTTCAGCTTCGAAAATAGTCACTTGATGTTAGCGAGCCGCAGTCGCACGCCGGCCACACTCGCTTAGCGTCTACACCACCATCCACCCTCGCCGCTGCGGCGGTGCTCCTGACGGAAGGCGTCTAGGGCCGCGAGCAGCTCTGGCGTGGCGGTCGGCCCCAGCTGCCCGCGGCCCCGCCAGCGCCCGCTGAGAGTTAGCGCGTTGTCCCGACGTGGGCAGGGACTTCCTGCCCCAGTGGAGCCCCGCCACAAACGCCCTTGTGCTCTCCCGAATGTGCGCCGACCTCGGCCGAGCCGAGGCCCGGAGAGTTCCCCCGACGTGCACCTTGTCCGGCATGTGACTTGCTGTCCTGGGAGCCTCAGGATACGGTAGGGCGCTCTAATGCTGGCTTAGGTGAACGGATCAAGCGTTTCAGTGTCGTGGGAGTTTTGGAGGGGTCGATGGCCCGCGGTCCCCATTCTGAGCTGCTTCCTCTCGTCCTCCGGTGCCCGTGCGGGACGACTCCCGGCACCTTTGGCGGGCTGGACGCCGACTGCTTCAGCGCGAACGGTTCACTCGGGTTCTCGTCAAGTCCGACCCACTTGGGCACCAGTCAAGACACGCGACTTGTCCGAGGTGTGTCTTCCAGGACAGGATGCGGACCAGTCAAAGCAAATCCTCATAGCTGGGAGGAACTCATGACCCCGTGTCGGTTGCCCGAACCTCAGACAACTGGCTCGATCACGGAGTCTCGATGTCTTGCTCTCCTGGCCCCATTTGGTTTCACTTCCGGCGCACTGGTCTGGTCTGGATACAGATACCTCGTCGCGCTCCCGCTCCTGGTTTCCGTACTGCTGCTGGCGGGTTGTGCGACAGGGACCTCCTCACGTGGGGGGACGCACTACGGATTCGAGTGGGCCGATATCGCAGGAGCGATCGCGCGTGGGGAGATACGCGAGGCGCTCGCTTACTACGAGCAACAGGCCGCAGATCTCCAGCGCCGAGGGCACACTCTGGAAGCTGCAAAAGCTCATACCGCCGCTTCATTCGCTTCGCTCCGTCTCGGTGCCTATCAGAAGGGGGTCGACCACGGGGTGCAAGCGGCGGCACTGCTAACCCGACAACGTCTCACACGCGAAGTGCTCGACAGTCAGCTACTCAACTATGTGGCTCTCGGCGACAACTACCTTGGCGTGAGAGATCGAGGGGAAGCTAGGCGTGTTTATCAACTAGGGCTTCGCCGAACTGAGGCGTTACGGGATATCTCCGCAGTGATGTGGTCGGGTCACTTTTCTCGAAGCGAAGGGTGGGTGGACTTCTCAGAGGGCGATTTTGGTGCGGCTGCCCAACGGGCCAATCTTGCTCTCACGCACTATCAGAGGTTTCGAGCCTCCCTGTCCGTGAGAGACAGCAGCTATGACCAACTCAAAAGAGATGTCCGCTGGTGGGAAGGATTGAGCTTGCGTCTGCTCGGTCAATCTTACGATCGCCTGGGACGCCTTCGCGAGGCTGACACTGCTCTGACCCAGGCTCTCGAGATTACTAGAGCTCTCGGAGTCAAGGAAACCGAAGCTGATGTGCTCCTTGCGCTGGGATCCGTCTCCGTCGCGCGAAGGGACTACGTCCGCGCGCTATCGTATTACGAACAGGCGCTGCCTCTTGCCATTCGCGTAGCTCGGGTTCCCACGTTGCCCTGGATCTACGCAGCGATGGGACAAAGCTATGACCGACTAGGCCGCCAAGATGAATCGCTCACTGCCTATCGCCAATCCATGGCTCTAGTAGAGGATCTGCGACAGCAACTGCAAGACCCGGGGTTCCGAGCTGCCTTTGTCGAGGACAAGCAGGTCATTTACCAGGGAGCCGTGCATTCAGCGCTATCCATCGGACGAGTGGATGACGCATTTGCGTATTCTGAGCGAGCGCGCGCGCGGGCGTTCTTGGATCTCTTGGGAAACCAGACGGCCCTGTCCAAGGGCAAGACCCGTGCATTGATGGAAGAGGAGGCTGGCGTTCGTGCGCGCGTAGTCGAGGCGCAGGTGTTTGTGCAGAGCGCGACCGAGCCGAAGGATCGAGCGAGGGCGCGCCAGCAAATGGACGCGGCGGAACGCTCCTATCGGGAGTTTCTCGACCGGGTGAGAAGAGAAAGTTCAGAGCAGGCTTCGCTGATGGTCGTGGAGCCCGTCAGCGTTCAAGAGGTACAGGCATTGCTTCCGGAGGGGGCCACACTACTAGAATACTTTGTAACGGGGCGCGACTCCGTCGTCTGGATCATTGACCGAGCAGGCGAGAACGCGGTCCAGCTACCGACGGGCAGGGCCGAGGTCCGCAGGCTCGTCGCCGACTATCGTGCTGCGATCGCAGAACGTGCGCCAATCGGACAGATCGAAGACCAAGCCCGGGCACTGTACGCGGTGCTGATTGCAAAAGCCCGCCCCTATATCCACGGGGATCGGCTCCTTGTTGTGCCTCATGATGTTCTTCACTACCTTCCGTTCGCAGCGCTCCAGAGCCCTGTAGGCCGTTGGCTCGTCGAGGAATATACGGTGGCGACGCTGCCGAGCGCCAGCGTGCTCAAGTACCTTCTTGGGAAGCCTGAGGGGGCGAGTTCGGGCGTCCTTGCAGTGGGCAACCCCGATCTCGGCCCAGCGCTCAACCTCCGCTATGCCGAGCTCGAGGCAAGAAGCATCGGGGACCGGAATCCGACAGCGACAGTTTTGATCGGGAAGCAAGCCACAGAGCGCCAGGTCAAGGCTTTGGGCGGACAAATGGGGCTTCTGCACTTTGCCACGCACGCCGAGCTCAGCGCGACGGACCCGCTCGCATCGGCTCTCCTCCTGGTTCCAGAGCCCCCGGACGACGGCCGATTGGAAGTGAGGGAGATCTTCGGGCTCGATCTGCACGCCCGCCTCGTGGTGCTCTCGGCCTGCGAGACCGGCCTCGGGAAGCTGTCGACCGGGGATGAGTTAGTGGGTCTCCAGCGCGCGTTTCTGTACGCGGGGACGCCGGCGGTCGTGACGACGCTTTGGAAGGTCGACGATCAAGCCAGCTACTGGTTGATGAGGGACTTCTACAAGCACCTGGATACGCAGGGGCCGGCGGAGGCTCTGCGCGAGGCGCAGCGCACGATACGGCAGGAGTTTGCGCATCCCTTTGCCTGGGCCGCGTTCGGACTCACGGGGGTTCCGTGGTAGCGGATCGGGGTTACGGATTCCGCCCCGGGCAGCCTGTGCCTATGGGCCTGAACAGAAGCGAGACGAGCGAGCAGGAGAGGGCATCATGGGCGTCAAGGTGAACGTGGTCGCGGGGCTGTTTATGATGCTGTTTATGATGGCCGTTGTCGGGGCCGAAGTCATTGCAGGTCCGTCGACGGCTCAGGCCACCGAGCCAGCCGGAGTGATCACCGAGATTGACCTCAGAGAAGGCCAGGCGGAGGTGAAACGCGCGAGCCTCCCGGGCTGGCGACCGGCTGGGCCACTGCTGACGTTGGAAGCGGGCGATACCGTTCGCACCAGCCGGGACGCTACGGTCGTGATTCTGCTCGCTGGCCGTCGCGGGACTGTCAAGGTCGCCGCAGCGAATTCGCCTTTTGAAGTCCCAGCCCTGGGCCTAACCGCTGACCAGAACAAACTCGCCCGAGGATGGATCCTGTTGGAAGAGAGCGTTAAGGCACTCCTAAAGGTGTCGAATGACGGGACGCAGGCGACGCTGGGTACGCGCGGACACGCTAGCCCGCCGGTCATCGTGACACCACGCAACGGGTCAGTCTTGCCGGATTCTGTCGTGTTCCAGTGGGTTGGGCGGTGGACCTCGCGCTACACGATCCGCGTCATCGGTCCGTCTGGTCTTGTGTTCGAGCGTAAAGATCTGGCAGAGATGACCTTCACGTACCCGCCGGAGGCGGCGCCCCTGACGGCCGGTGTGCACTACCGCCTTCGGGTAACCACTGAGGGCGAATCACCTCAAGAGGTATGGTTCGAGGTGGTGGATCCAGTGCGAGCCGAGACCATCCGGCGGGACCTCGCGGAACTTGCGGCGGACGCCGGGCCCATGCTCTCACCGAATACCCTCGTCGTAGTTCAGACGGCGTACTTGGCGAATCATGGACTTCTCGTGGACTCACGCCTGAGGTTGATGCTGGCGCTGCAGAGGGATCCTAACGAAGCGACCTTCCACGTTCTACTCGGCGACATCTACGAACGCCTTGGCTTGCCTGGGCAGGCGGCCGAGTCGTTTGATCACGCACGATTCCTGGCAAAGCGGCGGGCCCAACGCTGACGACATGCGGACGGACGGCGTGGAGTCGTCGACCGCGGCGCGTACGACGGAGGTCCTTGATGGAGGTGAACAACACCTCGGGCTCCACCATGGAGACCTCGGTTGATCTTGCGTTCCGTTTGGTGCTGGTCAGTTGTGCTGGTTCAGAATGACCGAAGTCACGCACTTGCGGACGGGGTGGTCCAAGGTTCGAGTCCTTGACGGCCCACCAATCACATCGGCCACTCGCAGAGCATCGCAGGTGGCCGATGCTGCTTATGTGTGATCGCTTGAGTGATTCGCGGCGTGCTCAGGAACGAGGTCGATCTCAGGTACGGCTGGATCTGCCGGCGTGAGCATGCCCTCGAGGCGTGAGACGGCCGAGCGTAGGTGCTCCGGACTCAGGTGGGCATACCGCATCACCATCGCCAGGGAGCTGTGGCCCAGAAGATCCTTCAGCTCGGGCAGGGTGGCGCCCCGCTGGATGGCCCAGGAGGCGAAGGTATGGCGTAGGTCGTGAAAGTGGAAGTCCGGCACCTTGGCGGCCTTCACCGCGGCCTCCCAGGCCTTTCGGAA
>WNFC01015101.1_pt1 | contig 10789 bp, 8 predicted proteins | sample 5400541 | NCBI WGS metagenome assembly WNFC01 (sample SAMN13153342, study PRJNA577476) | soil metagenome | isolation source: 120 cm saprolite under Douglas fir tree site 2 hole 2 replicate 1 | place: USA:California | collected 2015-04-18
CGTCGATCGACACGGCGCCATTTCGCGGCGGCGCGTTCGTGCTGCGCAACACCAATCACATGGTGCGGACCTATCCCGGATGCGACGGGCTCAAGACCGGCTTCTACAGCGAAGCGGGCTTCAACGTAGTCGCGACCGCAAAGCGCGGCGGGCTTCGCCTGATTGCGGTCGTGCTAGGCACGCCCCGAGTCAATCTCACCAATTTCAAGCAGGCGTCTGAACTTCTGTCGCAGGGATTTTTGAATTACGAAATGCATCCGATCGCGAAAAAAGGATCGCCTGTGGCGCAAAGCGTTGCGGTGACAGGCGCTGAGACTGAGAGCATCAAGCCAATCTGGGCATCCGATGCGGGCGTATTTGTGAAGCGCGGCGACGCGAAGAGCGTAATCAAGGTTGACTACAGCCTGCCGCCTTCGATCGCGGCGCCGATTAACGCCGGACAGCAGATCGGCACCGCCAATGTGACCGAAAGCGGCAAGTCAGTCGCGACGATCGCGTTGCTCGCACCGGCGGAGATACCAAAAAAAGGCTCTATAGTTAAACGTTTGTTTAGTTTTTTCTGATTGTTCAATTTTGCAAAATGTCGCATACGTAACATTCACGGTTAGGTATCGATCTCCGCACCTGATAGTCTGGCTTATTGAACCCTCGTCAATATGACTCAAAAAGATAAATTCTACCGCGCCTATATGGACTTTTTCGAAACCGCGGAGCGCAAGCGCCGCTGGAATATCTTCGACGATGTCCCTTGGGATCAGATTTCTCCCGAAACAAATAGTGAGCAGCGCGCGATTCGTATCGAGACCTACTGCGCAGAAGAAATGTATCTGCCCGACTACAATATCGCCGGCGTCGAGATGGCGCGCGGGGTGTTCGGACTCGCGTGGTTTCAGACTGCGTGGAGCATGGAGGAGTCGCGCCACGGACTGGTGCTGAAAGAGTACCTGCTCCGCTCCGGTCTGCGCAGCGCCGACCAAATCGACAAGCTCGAAAGCGACGTGTTCGCGCGCTCCTGGAAAATCCCGTTCCCGACGCGGCGCCAGATGAGTTGCTACGGAGCACTGCAGGAAGCAGCGACTTACCTTGCCTATCGGGCGCAAAAAGAGCGCGCCGAACTCGAAGACGACAAACCGCTCGCGGCGATTTTCTTTTTGCTCAGCCGCGACGAAGCTGCGCACGCGGGCTTCTACCGCGAGATGATCGAGATTGAGATGGCTGAGGATCGCGTCGGCACACTTCGCGACCTCGCCTACGTGATCGCAAACTTCAAGATGCCCGGCGACGGATTGATTCCGAACTACCAGGAAAATCTCAAGATTGGCGGCGGCGGAATCAGCCCGCGACTGTTCTTCACCCGCGCAATACTGCCGATACTGAAGCAGCTCGGAACCTCGCGCGACGAGCTCAAAGTGAGCTCAGCGATTCCGCTCAGGGCTGCGTCCTGAGACTCTCCGCGATATAATCCGCTCCGGCGCGTCGCCACTGGACGCCGACCGCAACGCGATGAACCGGAACCGACTCCTGATTGGCGCCGCGGCTATTTTTCTGATCTGGGCCGGCGTCAACCTCGCGCTTCACTTCGGGATGAAGCATCACGACCATCTCGATTACGACATCGCGCAAGCCTTCCCGCCCGACAAACCGACGGATCATGGACCATGAGCTGCACACCGGCTTCGGATGGCGTCCCAATGATTTTTTTCTATGGGGTCCGAAAGTTGCCGCCGACAACAATTCCGATCGTCAACTCGGAATCATACAGGCGGTGCGCGAGACCACCCGCATCTTCAAAGATCACCTGACCAAGGTTTCATCGAATCAGTACGATCCAAATCTCGTCATCGCCGACACCGATTTCCGCAACGACGCCGAGAAGTGGATATTGCCGGCGCCCGAGGGCAAATACGAAGACGGCATCGAGCGGCTCAGGAAGTACGTCGCAGGATTGCATACGACCCCGCCGTCATCGCGCGAGCTCAACACCCGCGCAGTCGAACTGGTCAGGCTCGTGCAGACCTGGACCGACCTGCTCGGCGACGCGCATGCGAACCTGTACCGAACCGCCAAGGACGACGGCAGTCCCGTCCATAGCTGGGACTGCGACCATTATTTCTACCACTCACAGGGCTACGCGCATGTGATGTACCACATGATGCTCGCGATCGAGCGCGAGTATGCGGGACAGCTCAAGGACGATCCGGTGCTGAAGACGATGCTCGACGAATCAATCGACGCGCTAGGCAAGGCCGCGGTGATGAAGCCGATTGTCGTGATGAATGGCTCGCCGGACGGAATCTTCGCAAACCACCGCCGCAACCTCGACGCCTACATCACCGAAGCACGCCAGAAGATGTACTCGATCCGCGAAGAACTCCAACGCTCCCCGCTGTAGCCTTACTGCGCGTCCGGCCCGCTGATCAGTCATCGTCAGTCAGGCCAGACGCGTTAGATTAGCTGTTCGCCCTAATGTCCTTCCTGTTGCTGGAACTCTTGGTAGGTTCGATTATCGCCAGGTGCGCGGTTGTGATACTCACTGCCTTCCGCACCGTGAGCGCGCCCATTGTACCATCGCCAGCTGTTTCCGTGCTGCCGGTACACGTTGCCATCGCTGTCCCGAAATCGCCATCCGTTTTGCGCTTCAACCCAGTGGCCCCGACGTCCCTGATACCAGACGTCGTCCGCATCGCCTGCGGCCATCCCGGGACCGACCCATCGCCAGCTTTCGCCGGAACGCCGGTACACGTTGCCATCGAGGTCGCGGAAGAGCCATTCGTTTCGTTCTTGAATCCAATGGCCGCGGCGTCCCTGGTACCATTCGCTCGCTTCGGCTCGGGCCATTGGGGCCTCTGACCATCGCCAGTTATCGCCGTACTGCCGATACTCGCTGCCGCTCCTGTCCCGGAACCGCCACGCGTTTTGCTCCTGAATCCAATGGCCCTGGCGTCCCTGATACCACTCGTCATACGGATCGGCCCTGACTGATCTCGCCGATAAAACAAACGAACAGATCAGAATGACAAGGGTTGCTAATGCTAAAGTTCTCGTCCTCATTCTTCTTCCTCCGGTTGCGGGTCCCACAATCACTATTTTGATTTTAGTAAAAATGGACGATCCACACGACCCGGGCATTCGTTACATATGGAACAAAAGGAGCGCTTTATCCTGCAACAATAAGGGTTTTTTGCTCGTAACTCCGACCGTAAGCCAACTCTCGCAGCTTCAACAATTGGGAGAACGGCGCATCCCTATCCTCGCCTCTCCCTTCGGGAGAGGTCGTCGCGCGCCCCCGCGCGACGGGTGAGGGCGCTCGCGCGTCCCCGCTTATAACGTTACGATTCTTCTGCTTCAAAAATGCGGACGAAACCGCCCACTGACGCAATAATCCTCGATCGCGCACGCCGCCTACGGCGAGAAATGACTGACGCTGAGCGCAAGCTCTGGAGGCTCCTCCGCGATAGGACTGTGATCGGCGTCAAGTTCAGGCGTCAAGTGCCGATAGGAAATTTCATCACGGACTTCTGCTGTATCGAACATCGACTTATTATCGAGTTGGACGGCGGCCAGCACGCTGAACAAGAAGATGCCGACGCATTGAGAAGTCGGTTCCTTGCCCAAGAAGGATTTCGGGTTTTGCGCTTTTGGAACGACAGGGTGTTTAACGGCGTGGAATTTGTGATGGAGGAAATTCTTGCGGTGATTGCCAGGGGCGGGCCAACGCCCTCACCCGGCGCGCGCAACGCGCGCCGACCTCTCCCGAAGGGAGAGGCGGGATAACGCCGAGAGATGCCACTGCGCGCGGCGTAAGAATCCCGGAGGCGCCCCCTACAACTCGACAAACGGACACAGCAGCATCACGCCCCCGCGCACTAGCATCTCGAGCATCGCCGGTGCCCATCTGACCGGGATTCCTAATGCGCCCGCGAATGCGCGCATTGCCCACGGCGTCGATAGCTCGAGGCCGGCGCCGCGCAGTCCCAGCCATCGGCGCTCAGCGCGATAGGTCACCAACTCGTGACGCTGATGCTCCTCGATCTTCGCGCGCTTTCGCGCAATCGCGATCGCCGTTGACAAGCCGCCAATCTCGTCGACCAGCCCGCGCTCCTTGGCCGCGAGGCCGCTCCAGATGCGCCCTTTCGCGACCGCCTCGGTCTGCTCGGGGCTCAGATGCCGTCCCTCCGCAACTTTCGCGGTGAACGCGGAATACATATGGCCGATCGTTTCGTTCATTTGCGCAAGCTCGTCTTCTGTCAGCGCGCGCGCAATCGACATCGCGTCGCTTACCGGCGCGGTCTTCACATATTCGAGATTGACGCCAAGCTCATGCATCAGGCCGCCGAGATTGAACTTCGCGTAGACCACGCCAATGGAGCCGGTGATAGTCGTCGACTCGGCGACGATCGCGTCGGCTCCGGCCGCGACGTAGTAGCCGCCCGAACCCGCCACGTCGCCCATCGAAACCACGACCGGCTTGCCGCGGCCCTGCGCCTCGCGCACCGCGCGCCAGACCATATCCGATCCCACCGCGGAACCGCCGGGCGAGTTGACCCGGAACACGATTGCGCGCACCCGCTCGTCGCGCGAGGCGCGCTCAATCTGCGCCGCGGTCGCGATTCCGCTGATAACTTCCTGCGCAGTGGGTGCGTCACCTGCAATCACCGGCCCGCTGCCATGGACCAGCGCGATTCGCTCGCGGCGCCCGCGCTCGCGGGTGAAGATTGCGTGGCGCCGATATCGCGACAGGTTGACGAAGGTCTTGCGCTTGGCCTCGGGATCGAACTCGGCGCGGATATCTTCGATATAACCCTCGCGATCGATAAGACTGTTATCGACCGCGAACTTTGCGCTGACGAATCCCGCCGCGATCAGTTCGCGCGCACGCTCCGGAGTAAGCTTGCGTGCCGACGCGATCGTCTCGACCAGGACCTTCTCCCAGTCGCCGACGACCGCCTCCATGCTCTCGCGCAGCGCCGGGGACATCGCGTCGCGCGCGAGCGTCTCGGCGGCGCCCTTGTACTCTTTCCATTGCAGCGTCTGCGCCTGGATCTTCAGCTTCGCGAACGCGTTGCGCAAAAACACTCCGCCCGTAGCTACGCCCAGCAAGGTGAACATGGTGTCTGGATTCGCGACTATTTCCGAACCGCCCGCCGCGACCATGTAATCGCGCAGCCCCGCGTTATCGCCCTGGATAATCGCAATCACCCGCTTCCCCGCCGAATGCGCCGCGCGGAGCAGACGATGAATCTCGTGCGCGGTCGCGAGCCCCGCTTCGAGTCCCGCTATTTCGACCACAATCGCACGCACGCCGCGATCGGTCGCCGCCGACTCGAGCGCATAGCGGAGACTATCGAGGCTGAGCGCGCCGCGACGCAGGATCTGATCGAGCGGCGAGCGCGTCACGTCTTCTTCGATCGGACCCGCAAGCCGAATCATCACCACCGCGTCGCGCGGAATTCGCGACGGCCGCACTACCGCAAGCCAGAACGCAGCCACAATCGCGAGCGCCATCGCGAGAACCGCGATTCCCGCAGCCCAGTGGCCGGCGGCGCATAGAATCGCGCCCGCGGCCGACATGATCGAGATCAAAATCGCGAGTCGAACCTCGCGGCTTATCCACAATCCTTTGAATGGGTTCTTCATCGGTATCGATTATCGCTAGATATCGTCGCCGGTGACAACGGAGCCGGTCCGGACACTGGGTGCAGGGGTCACCCCCTGCCTATATAATGCTGCGGTGATAACGGAGCCGGTATGGATACTGGGCGCAGGGGTCAGCCCCTGCAGGTCTTTCCTCACCCTCATTCTCGCCCTTGCTGCCGTCGGTTTGTGCGCGTGCTCGACCACCGTCGATACGCCCAAGCCAAAGCCCCCGTTCGTCGCGCGCTCTCAGACGCTCGAAATAACCAACGGCATCAAGGTACTAACCACGGTCGGAATGCCGAATGGATTTGCGCCGATCGCCGGGCGCCCTCCGATCTGGTTGCAAAATGGCGCGGAAATTGGCGTCGTCGGAACGGAGAATGGACATACTGTCGTATACGGCCTAGGCGGAGCCGGATGGCGCACCGGGCGGATACTCGCGGCAGAAACCGGGCCGCGCGCGGTCGAAGCGGGAACGATCGTCGACGTGGCCGCGAGTCCTGACGGGATGACGCTAGCGACCGCGATGGTCACTGCCGATGGCAAACGCCTGGACGTGATCACTCGCGATTTAATCGCGACCGGCGCCGGCAATGTGATCGTCAGTTTCGACGGACACTACGATTCCGTCTCGATGAGCTGGCTCAACGGCGCGACCATCGCGATGGCGTTACGACGGCATCCTGAGCCGCCGCCCGAGGTTCATCCAAAGTCCGAGCAAAGCCAAGAGCAAAGCGGAGACAGCAACGAGCTCGACACCGAGCCACCAACAAATCCTGCCGACGGATTGCAATTGATCGTCATCGCGGGCTCGAGCAGCGTCGCACCGCTGAAACTTCCGTGCGCGATGTCTCAGCTCAGTTGGAGCGAGCACGGAGTTTACGCAGTCGGCCAGGGTGACCGCGATGCACCGCCGATAATAATCGATCGGCGCAAATCCACCTGCACCAGGTTTCACATAACCGAGCCGATTCACGTGCTCGATTGGGACGCTGATGATGAAGGCTCGTTTCTCTACGTCGGCCCCGACCCCAGCCGTCACAGTATTGGCGTCTATAAATACGACATCGCAACTGGCGCCGAGAAATTGATTGCGGTATCGACCGCGGCGGCGTCGTTCACCGATGGCGGCGACGTGGTCGCACTCGGCAATCAGAAGTTGACATTTCGCGGAGCAATCGAGCATCCGGAGGAGCCGATGCTCGCGCAGGTCGCGATCTCCGAGCCCGAGCAAAGCCAGGTCGATCTAAAATCGCTCGGCTTCAACACGGTCCCCAACATGTTCGCCGAAAGCACGATGTCCTATTCGAAGGGTTCCGACGACACCGTGATGCAAATCTACGCGCCGAGCCTGCCGGTGCCGTGGCGAAAAATCGTGAGCTATTCGCTCCGCACCGACAGCGCGTTCCTGCTCGCCGCCGGCCCGGCCCGCGGCACAGTCACGATGAGCTGGTCGCCGAAAGGTCGCTGGGTAGCAATCCTGGACGGCGACGCATCGACAGGCACGGTGCTGAGCGTGCTAGTCCCCCCGCGATGATAGGAACCTAACCCCCTAACCCCCTTCCCTTAACAAGGAAGGGGGAACCGAAAAAAAGGGGACCCTTCCCTTAACAAGGAAGGGGAACCAAATAGGATTATTTTTTCTTTCTCTTGAGAGCTGGCCTTCCCCCACTTTCTCGGTTCCCCCTTCCTTGTTAAGGGAAGGGGGTTAGGGGGTTAGGTTCTTTGCTCTCTCTTCCCACTTCGGAACATTCACACCCATCACAATCAGCCACAGGCACAGTGACAGCTCCCCAATAAAAGAAGGAACGAGAATAGCGGGGAATATTTTCGCCTGGAAAGCAGGCGCCAGGAACAGCGCGAAGGTATCGGTCAGATAGCAGATAGCCGCGATTGCCACCAAGACGCCGAGCGTCTTCGGAAAGTATCCCGAGTTGAAAATCAAATACCCTTCGAGAAGTAAGACGAAGCTGAAGATCGTCAGGCTGATCCCAAAGCCATACGCATGCAAGTTTACAGATAGCAACGCGAGAGCTTGAAGTTGATGTGGGTCGAAGACCTTCAGATAGTCCGCACCTCCTAGAAGGAGCAAAGGTGCAAAATGACTCAGCGCATTGATTCCCTCGATCGCGATACTGACCAGGTTGAAAAACACCGCGAGCAAAGCAAGGTTTCTGTTCACCGGGCTCAGCAATATGTAAAAGATCAACACTAGCGGGACGGCACACACATAGATCGCCAGGTCGCCGGCGAAAGCGATTCGCCACATCCATTCAGGCGCCATGATGTTCTTAGCCGTAGCCGCAGCATCTCCCGGCACGATAAGCCGAGATCGCACAACGCCCTCAGCGAAGCCGCCGGCTATAATGATGATCAGATAGAGCAGTCCACCAATTCTCGCGTAAGTTTGTGGCGATATTTCAGCGGCAGGATCTGTCATGCGCGTCGGAACCTAACCCCCTGACCCCCTTCCCTTAACAAGGAAGGGGGAACCGAGAAAAGTGGGGCTGCGCCCAGTCCCTAACGCTCTAGCGAAGGTAGAATTCTTCCGGCGACAGCGGAGCCGGCATCCTGACTTGGGTGCAGGGGCTGGCCCCTGCTTCCCCTTCCTTGTTAAGAGAAGGGTCCCTTTTTTTTCGGTCCCCCCTTCCTTGTTAAGGGAAGGGGGTTAGGGGGTTAGGTTCTTCAGCTCGCGATTCGTGCTCGATTCTCGAAATACTCTGCGACCGTGCGGAACGCGACAGCGGCACGCTCGAAGCTGTCGAACACGATCAGGCCTCGTGAGCGCGCGAGTTGCTTGCCTCTCGCGACGATCGCCTCCAAATGCGCCGGATGCATCACGATTGCAAACGGCTTCGCCGAGCGTTCGGCGAATCCCTTGAGCCGGTCGAGCAGGCCGGTAATTTCATCTTCGTGCGCAGCCCATCGCGCGGCGCGAAAACCGGTTCCTACTTCCAGCACGATCGCGTCGATTAGAGGATCGCGTTCGAGGATCTCCAGGATCCGATCCAGATTTCCCGGATGCACTCCGGAACCGATCGTCCCGCCCGCGTCGAGCGGATTTCGGTAGCTGCCGCCGATAACGTTGAAGAACGACTTGAGCTCTGTGTACGACGACTCCGACAGCGCCGGTATCTCGAGTCCCGCCGCGGCGAAGGTGTCGGTGATCACGACCGACTGCCCGCCGGTCATCGCGACCAGTCCCATCGCACGGCCGCCGAGCCGTCTCCCGCGCGCGAACAACTCGACCGCATCGAGCATCGCGTCAAGATTGGCGACTTCGACCGCGCAGCTCTGCCGGACCATCGCGCGCCAGGTTGCTTCCGACGTCGCGAGCGACCCGGTATGCGAGAAGGTCGCGCGCGCGCCCGCCTCGGTGATTCCGCCCTTCCAGATCACCACCGGATGACGCTCGGCCGCGCGCCGCACGCTGTCGAAGAAGCGCCGCCCGTCGCGCACTCCTTCAATATACATTCCGATCACGGTGGTCGCCGGATCCTCGCTCATCAGATCGATATAGTCGGCCGCCTCGAGCACCAGCACGTTGCCAATCGAGGCCGCCTTGTTGACTTCGATTCCATGCGTTGGCGCCTGCAGGCAAAAGTTGATCGTGTGGGTGCCGCTTTGTGAGATGAAGCAGACGTTACCCGCCGCGCCCACTTTCTCCTCGGGAAAATTGCACATTCCCGCGCCCGGACTATAAAGTCCCATGCAATTTGGACCGACCAGCGCGATTTCCGAGTTGAGCGCGATATCGCGAAGTTCCGCTTCGAGGCGGATTCCGAGTTCTTCCGCCGTTTCGGAAAATCCGGAAGTGAAAAATCCGATCGAGCCGACCCGATTCGCGACGCAGTCCTTCAAGATGCGCGGTGCTATCTGCCGCGGCACCGCACTGACCGCATAATCGATCGGCTCGGTGATTTCCGCCAGGCTCTTGCGATTCTCCACTCCGAGCGCCTCGATTCCCGGAATTTCGTTCGCGTCGATCTGAACCGAGTAGAGCTTGCCCTTCAGATGCGCCATCGCGCGCAGCCACATATATCCGCCCATCCGCTTGTCGCCGATCACCGCAACCGCGCGCGGGTTGAAGGCTCGCTTCAGATTTTCCAGACGCGCCGCATGATTCGGATCGGGCGCTGCTGTCGCGGCATTTTCAGGCGCGAGCACGATTCGCGCGTCCAGAATCGCGAGGCCGTCGTTGTACGCGACTACTGGATTCAGATCCATCTAGGCAATTTCCGGATGCGCCGCGGCGAATCCCGCGACCGTTTCTAGTAGCGAGACTATCGCGTCGATATCGACGCCGGGCCGGCCGCGAACCCCGCGCAGGATCTGAGCGCCGCGCAATTCCGCGAGCATCGTAGCGGCCTCGCGCCCGCCAATCGGCGCCAGGCGAAGCGCCGTATCGTGCATCGTCTCGACCAACACCCCACCGAACCCGACCATCACCATCGCGCCGAAGCGGGCATCGCGCGTCGTCCCGACCAGCAGCTCGACCCCGATGCGCGCCATCGGCTGCACTGCGACGCCCTCGAAGCGCGCACTCGGCATTCTCGCGGCGAGATTGCTGCGAATCCGCTCGAACGCGGCGCGGACCGGGAAGCCTGCTTTTGCCGACGCGCTCGCGGCCGCATCAGCGCTCGCCGCGACCTCCGGCACCGTCACCGGCAAGCCGAGCGAATGGATAATTCGCTTGCTCTCGATTTCGCTGAGAACCGCACGTCCGCTCGATCGAGCCGACGCAATTATTGACGAAATTATAGAGTCGCTCACGTTTGTCGCGTATAGCAGAGCCCAAGAAATATTTGAACCCGCCGCGAGAACAGGAACCTAACCCCCCTGACCCCCTTCCCTTTGAAGGAAGGGGGACCGAGAAAATGGGGCACCCCAACTTCGCATGAGCAAGAGAAAAATATCTTCTCTGGTTCTCCTTCCTTGTAAGGGAAGGGGTTAGGGGTTAGGTTCCCCGGGTCAGGCTGCCTCCCCCGATGCAACCTGCCCGGGTACCAGACAGGGACTATTGAATCAGACTCGGAGGCATCTCTGCTCCCCAAGCTGAGTCTCGAACTGGTGGCTCACCCGCTACCAACAGGAAGACCAGCGCCTGAATATGCATGGCCCGTGCCAGTGCAAAACATGTTGTAGGTATTCG
>WNFC01009472.1_pt1 | contig 10788 bp, 14 predicted proteins | sample 5400541 | NCBI WGS metagenome assembly WNFC01 (sample SAMN13153342, study PRJNA577476) | soil metagenome | isolation source: 120 cm saprolite under Douglas fir tree site 2 hole 2 replicate 1 | place: USA:California | collected 2015-04-18
CGCCGCACCTGTCCCGCGTGCGCCGCCCGAGCGAAAGGAATCAGCTCGGAAAATGGTGTCCGTTAAACTTCCTTATCGCCCTCTTTTTGTTCGTCGCAGCACTTCTCCAGACTCCAATTGCACGATATCTCGTTTGAGCCTACTTCAACGATGGTCAGCCAGAAGTGGAGGAATTCTGGCAACGAGAAGCTTCGTGCTTCAGTACCCAATGCCATCTCGATGACAGGCTCGCTCCCGCGCAGGGACAAGAGCCTCACCGTCATATCCTGCTTTTCGAGGCCGCACACAACCTCTACAGGTTCGTCGCCCAGCAAGCCTTTGGCTGGCCTCTTTTGAGGCAACTCACCGGCGACCTCTGCTGGACGATTCATGCTAAGTCCTGGCTTCGCTGCCACATCCTACGGAATTCTATTGGCGTTAAACCAAACATCTCGTAGAACCTTCTCGCGAAACCCTGTTGAGTTTGATAACCCGCGTCAGCGGCGATCACCTTTACGGGCACATCCGTCGCTTGCAATTGTTTTGCTGCCAGAACGAGCCGTCGTTTTCTAGCGTATTCGTTGATCGAGATCCCTGCGGATTCCTTGAATAGCCGGCGCGCCTGGCGAGGAGAAAGAGAGAGCTCGAGTTCGTTACAAATATCGCCCACGCTGATGTACCGGACCTTGGGAGGATCTGCGTCAATGAAGTCCTTTAGTTTCTTGGCTCGCCAGTCCATTTGGCCTTCGGCTGTCTGCGGAAAAAGCACTGCAACAAGCGAATCCAGTGTTTCGAGTCTCTGAAGGAAACGCTGGTCGTGAATCATGGTTCGCCCCCCTGCTTGAGTGACGTGGACTGGCGTCCGGCTCTGGGACGGCCGAAACACTAAGTCCACAGAACACTCATCGTTCAATGACCACCTTTTCTTGCACCAAGCCCGTTAGTTCCAGCTCCGCCAGGCAATCACTGGTATCGCGCTCCAGTTCTTCACGAGAAACCGCGAAGTGGGTTTCGAGTACGTCCACGACGCCTTCGAGGCTGACTCCTGCCGGGCTTCCCGCGATCGTCACCCATACTTGTGCAGCAACTCCATTCAGGCTGTAGCAGAGCCCTTCTTTGACATTGAGGAGCACTGCCCCATCACCGATATAGGTGGAGCGCACGCCAGGAGAAACCAACCATCCACATATATAGGTGGAGTTCACTTTCCCTCCGTTCTGCCCGTTAGAAGCGCTGTGGGCTGGTCGCCAGTCCAAGCCAACAAGTTCGTCCAATCGCTTTGAAATCCGTTGATCCGAACAAACGCGCGCAGTGCGGAGGATGTGAACATCCGCTCTTTTGTAGGTCATTGGGGTACGTCCATTCCAATCGATCTCTCTGAGGTCCAGGTTTCTCACCAGGTTCCACCGCATCGTATCGGGATGGTGTCGATGAATTTGTTGAGCGTCTCAACGCTCCCCTCCAGTTGAGTGCTGGTCCTTCCCTTCGGCGGGCCGAGCCGAGAACGAAGCCGAGGTTGTTGATCACTAGCTCCTGCACGCACCTAGCACACCACAAGCACCAATTTTCCTAGAGATGAAATGGCCTCCGCAGCGAACGAGACTCATTTGCTGCAGGTTGTCCAGGAACTTGGAAACATCGCTCGCTAATCGTTCGCGGGGAATCTCCAAGGTCTCCTCGAGGACCCCGACAATGCCTTCGAGAGTGATTCCCGATGGGCTGGATTCCATGGCCAGCCATATTCGACTCGCGATATGGTTTAGGCTGTAGCAGATTTCCTTGGGGACATTGACCACCAGCGCCCCATCGTCGGTATACGTTGCCAGCACGTTGGGAGAAATCAACCACACGGTACCTTTATCCGCCTTCCCACTCCCTGCTCCCGCTTCTAGGACCGCCGGCTCTTGAGCATTTCTGCGTTCACTCACTGACTCGCCCGACGGGCGTTTTCGGACGAACCCGCTTCGCGCTAGGTCGGCGACCACTCCGCAAGTTTCGGTCTCGAGCATGTTTCTCGGAAGTGGAGCTGCTGTTTCAAGTAAGTCCACAATCTCCTTCACCGTGATTCCTACCGGAGTCCATTTGATTAGCAGCCACACCGCTCCAGCAAGTAACGCTAGATCGCAAGACATGCCTCTGTCGAAATCGAGTAGCCGCAATCCGTCGAGGGTTCGAATCGACTGTACGTTTCGAGAGACGACCCAAACAGTCTTGTCAGTGATCTTCATCATTGCGTATTTCTGAGCGCCCTGGCTGTAAGACGGCTTCTTGAGCTTGGCAACAATGACTCCTTCAGTGTGGCCCTGTTCTGGGTTAGCTTGGCCGATCGGTACACCGCAGGTTGTCGCAACGGAAAGCGGAGGGGCCGCGCCTTATTAGTTCATATTTGCCAAAGCTCCTATCGGCTGCTTCTTTCTCTCCTTCGCGCCGACTCTACTAACGCGTCCAAGTATGCGCTGGTCGCTTGACGGCCCACTTCGATCATGGTCAGCCAGAAGTCAGTGAATTCCGCCAGCGGGAACGTTCGTACTTCCGAACCGAGAGCGAGTTCGACAAGAGGCCCCGAGTCCGGCGCGTCGGTGAGCGTGACCGTCATGTCTTGCTTTTCAACCCGATAGACCAGCATGGCCTAATCCTCTAAGGCGTCACACGTGCAGCCTGTTCTCTCTGGCCCAGGCCGCCGGCGCATTCGACAGTTCGGTTCTCACGGAGGCACGCCATGTGTTCCGAAGCATGTCAACCCCGCGCGCTGGCGGCCCTGGACCCATGAACGAGGCCGTTCCGTTGAACAAGCCCCATATTTTCGAGTTTCGATAAGCACTCATCGATGTCGCCTACGAGCTGCTCGTGGGAGATTTTGTAGTGAGTTTCCATCACGTCCACGAGCCCGCGAAGATCGACTCCTGAAGGGCTCGCTTCCACTGTGCTCCAGACTCGTGCAGCAACTGGATTGAGGCTGTAGCAGAGCCCCTTTCGAATATCGAGAAGCACAGCGCCATCTTCGGAATATGTGGAACGGACGTCTGGAGAAACCAACCACCTAGCGTTTGCATCCGTTTTCACTCTTTCCCTCCGGCAGAAGTGTCTGAGTTCGAAGCAAGTGGTCTCGGGATTGGCTGAGGCCGTTTGTAAGACTGTCTCGCGCTATCGCTTGCGTCGCCGACGCACATGAAGGTTTGGCACAAATTCAAATGGGTGTGTGAAAAAAAATGTTTCTGCTCCGAATCCGGGCCTATGTTGATGAACGGCGCATGGGAGGTTGGTGCCTGAAGTGTGTCTTCGCGGTCGTTGTCTCGTTGCTTTCAAAGACTTACGGGCAACAATTGCATCGGGTTGGGCACGATTTAGGTGACGCCCAGCGGTTGTAGTCCGAACCGCGATTTCCCTTCAAGGAGAGAATGGCGGTCGAGAATCCGACCTGACGTGACTGCCCTTCGATGTTCTTCGACATTTAAACCGGGGGCAGGTCATGATGCCAGCGGTTTTCAAAGGCCAGCTTGGGCTTGCCCCTAAACAAATGGTACCGCTTTTTTTATGAAACTTGGAACGGCGCGGATCCCAGAGGTGGGGAGTCCAGGTTAGGGATGGAGGAACGGCTTTCATCATTTTAATTAGTCTGTAACGAGCCGTACCATTGACTCACTATAGTATAGGGAGTAGCGTACCTTTTCATGACCCGGGGTCGGTCGCTCCAGTCTAGGAATCCACCGGGCCCTCCGGGGCAACGTCTCAAAGCCCTGCGCGAGGCTTTGGGAATTAGTGGTCGAGACGTGCAGACCTATAGCCGCCTAATCGCGCACTCGCAAGGGAACAAGAGATATTGTGTCTCCCACAGTTCTTTGGTAGAGATCGAGAACTCCACCAGGGTCCCGAGTGTCCACAAACTCTTCACACTGAGCGCACTCTATCGAATTAATTTCGTGGACCTCCTTCTTTTCTTTGGGATCGACCTGGATCAGATCACCACAGCGCGCCTCGCGGTCAAACTGCCCAAGACTCATCTCGTTCCTTCTGAGATCTATGACACAGAACGTCGTGTAAGCTTTCCAGTGAGATTCGACCCAGGTGCGAGGATTGAAGAGACAAATCTCCTCTCCCGCATTGTCCAGACTTGGGGCGAAGTACCTATCGCATTCGTTCAGAATCTCGGTCTTCGTAAATATCTGTACGCATTTGTTGGAATGGATGACAACACGCTCTACCCGATGATTCGTCCAGGCGCCTTCATCCAGATAGATGACCAGGACACCAAGATTGATCCGGATCCGGGAGAGAACGAGTTTGAGCGTCCTATATACTTCTTTCAGCTTAGAGACGGCTATGCATATGGCTGGTGTGAATTGGAAGCCAAGGTCCTGAGCATCATTCCTCATTCGATGTCGGGAAGAAAGACACGGCAATTCAACTATCCAGACGATATAGACGTTGTCGGCCGCGTAGTTGCTGTGGCGATGCCGCTCCGTCGGAAACCAGCCCGGTCAGCTTTGTCTGCCCCTGACCCTAAGAGAATTCAATAGACGGGCGGAGATGTCGATCCTAGTCCTAACTGATTCAGCGACCTTCCCAAATCGGCTCTCATACAAACCGAAGTTCTATTGATCTCTTTGACCACTTGAGTTCTCCTGGGATAGTGCTGAAAAAATAACTAGGCGACACTCAATTGCACCCCGGAGAGAGACTAAAGGCAATCCGCAGGCAACATGGGATTTCTACGCGTCAGGTCGAAAAGTACAGCCGGCAGATCGCAAAGATCGAGGGTCGTGAGAAGTTCTATATTTCCAACGCGTGGCTCAGCCAGATAGAAGCCACAGGGGCAGTCCCGAGTGTTCAAAAACTTTTCAGCTTAAGCGCGATCTATCGCGTCAATTTTGTCGAGTTGCTGTACCTCTTTGGGATCGACCTTGAGAGAATCGGCCTACACGAGCTCGAAATCCGTCTGCCGAAAACCCACCCCGCAAGGCTGGAAGTCTACGATGAAGGCAGGACCGCCACTTTTCCCGTGCGCTTCCACGAAGGACTTAAAGTTGAGAAGACGACTCTAGTGTCACGCATCGTGAAAATGTGTGGCGAGGTACCGATTTGGGTCATTCGGCATTTGGATATCAAGAATTCTGAGTACGGCTATATCGGCCTTCGGGACTATACGATGGATCCCCTTATCCCACCGGGCTCCTTCGTGCAGATAGACAACCAGGTGCACGAAATCCTTCGGGCCTCTACGTGGCGGACAGAATTGGATCGGCCGATCTATTTTGTAAAAATTCCAGGCGGGTATGCTTGCTCTTGGTGTGAAGTGAAGAGGAACCAGTTAACCCTGGTTCCCCATCCACTCTCACGCAGTCGCCTTCGGCACTTCGCCTATACCCAAGAGGCTGAAATTATCGGCCGAGTGATCGGTATTGCTATGAGGATTGTTCGTCGCGAAGAGCAGACTCCTGGCGTGTCTGCAAGATCTCCAAGGCGATCTTGACGTTGGACAAGAAAATCTCAGCGGCGAGCTTATCGCACTCCGAAGGAATCGTTACGCGGTAGGATCCGAGATTTTTCCAACTCCGCAAAACGTCTCCCGGCCTTACCTCTGTCAAAGAAATATATTTCCGCAGTTCCGCGATCAGTTCTTCCAAAGAGCAAAAAAGTAGCCGATCGAAAATCTCTGTGTGGCAAGCAGCCATTGCTTTGGAAGCGACGGTTTCACTGAAATGAAATGCGAGACCGTCATGCGAGTAGCGGCCACTACTGAGATCGCGTGAAGAAGCCAGATAAACCAAGCGGCTGAAGTCGCACGGGAGCCTTGAGAGAGTGCGACTTCTTAGGTCAGTTATTGCCGGCTCAAGGTCAATGTTCCTCGTTGCGTAGCTCATATTTTAGCGGTGTTCAGGCTTTGGGCCGTTCTTTGATTAAAGCCGGTCTCAAGCTCTTTGTGGTTTGCGGGGTCCACGACGGCCATGAGTCGCCCAAACGCAGCGCGCTGCGACGCCACCCACTTAAGCGTATGTCGGACGATCTTGCGAGTCCGGACAGGACCGCGAAGCCAGACCCAGCCGATCAAACAGTTGCAGAGAATGAGAAACAAAAGGTAGCTCAGCGCAAGCTTTATCTCCATCATAATTTGCAGGTCTTTGCTCTGCCGCACGGCCACCACATGTGATCGCATGATCTGCGACGTTCGTATACGTGTGTGCCGAAGCCAGGCAAGGGCAAGAACTGTGCGTTCGCGCTGAAACATTCGTTGAATTTGGGGAGGTGTTTCGCGCAAAATGAAATCCCAATCCTGCGGACCAAAAATCCTCTGGCCAAGGTCACGTCGCGAACCGACGCTTCTCGAACCTAAGAGATGCTGCGGTGTCAAAAGTTCTGCTGTATTTCTGCGGACGACGGCATCCCAAACCCACCCCACCAAAACTGCCAAAAGGAGCAGCCCGAGGAAAAAATAAGGCAGCCACTGGATCATAGTTGGCCGCCCATCTTCAAATAGGAACGTGCTCTGGAGAGGATTCTCTTGGTCTGTTCGGAAAGGTATTTATAGTCGCGCTCGATCTTTGAATCCGGGCATGGTTCAGGATTGGCGTGATAGGACCAGAGGGCGAAGCACCAGATCGATAGCGTGACCAGATAGGCTATGGGCAGGATAGACCGCCACCCGGGCCGCGAGCCAAATCCAGGCAGCGATCCAAATCCGAGGGACATCACGCTAGCAGCGACATAGAAGCTATACCCGACGACAATTCCTATCAGATTTCTGCCGATAGGGACCTTATAGTAGGCAAGCAAACCGATGATCACGAACAGTAGCACTGACTGGAGAGCGCGCATATCGCGCTCCAGCGCGGCCATAGTCTCCCTAGGTGGCCAAACAGAGCCGCTTAACGCACCCGCGACAATGTTCAGTATCACTGCGGCTAGAATGCAAAGAAGCAGGGCGTTGGCGATTCGCACCGCGCCCCGATACTTCTTGAAAATCTGTGAATAGATTTCCAGTATGACTGCGTAGCCGACTGTCGCAGCAAAATATTGCGTGTACCAGTAGAAAGCCGGATAAGAGCCAGGGCGTAAAGTAAAGACCGCAAAGCGGAGCAGCGAGACGATGAGAACACTGGCAAGATAGAAGTAAAAAGTCGGATAACTTCTGAAGAACTTTCCTTGGACCGATCGCGCCAAGAGAAGAACTTCCGCGAAGTTCGCCGTCCACCACAGGATTTGCGTGAACATGCTGGGCGGTCCCGTAAATCTTTAACCGGATAATAACAGAAATGGGGGGAAAACTCGCGAGAGTTTTCCCCGAGGCGTATCGGAACTAAGCAGGGATGCCTGCAGTCATTAGTTTCCATGGAAATGGAGGTGGTGGCGGCACAGGGTCGCCGCCGTCAGCCCTCAATTCCGGTGGTGCAACAGCAGTGGAAGGCATTGGTCCCCCTAGAGAAACCAGACCAACCAGCACCGCAAGTGATACCAACGAAACGAGTTTGCGAGTCTTCATAAGTTCTCCTCTTCTGGGGCAGGGCCCCTAAAATCAAGATAGCGGCTTCTTCCTCGCAGTTATGAGAGTCCTGTAGTCCGCTCGGTCCACCGAGCAGTTACGAGGAGAACTTCGGGACAAGGTTCGAGGTCGCTTAGTCAAAAAAAACATCCACGTCGCCGTATGCCAGCTATGATTCCTGAGGAGAAGACGGGGCGGATGGGTCGGGGTGTCGGAGTATTTGGAGTTATAATGTTGGGAGCAACTAGCGCACAGAAGGTAGGTTCGTGTGATTATTGGAGATCGCTTACGCGAGATGCGTGAAGAGAAAAAGCTTTCACAGGGGGACATTGAAAAGCGGACTGGCCTGCTTCGGTGCTACATTTCGCGGGTAGAAAACGGACACACCGTTCCGGCGATCGAAACGTTAGAAAAGCTGGCTCGCGCGTTGGAAGTTCCTCTTTACCAGCTTTTTTATGAGGGAGAGGAGACGCCCAAACTGCCCAATCTTCCTAAACGGAAATCGCCTGACGACATCGCCTGGGGCAGTTCCGGTAAAGACGGGCGCTTTCTTAGCAAGCTTCGTCGCTTGTTGGCCAAAAGTGAGGAAGCAGATCGCAAGCTTCTCCTCCACATGGCCCAGAAAATGGCAAAGAGCTAGCGTCGCATTTTGACTGTGCGGATGGCAGCCGTTCTGTCCGGCTGGGACTCCGCGACCTACCTTGACTCTTCTCTGCGATAGCTCTATGCATTGGCCGTTCGCACTCGGTGTGCCCCTTTTTGCGCCCGTATTCACAGCAATTCGGCGCCACGCGAATCATAAGTCTTCACGTACCGATCCGCTGCGCTTCCAAGTCAGCATGGCGAGAAATTAAACGGCTCGTTGAGTGTCGTTTCAACTTCAGTCGTCCAGAAGTGCCACCTCAACGGTGTTGTCGTCTGTACTCCTTTTTCAGCCGCTTTCACTCTCAAGCACCGCGAGTGCAAACAATCCAGCGCCCGGCGGCGCGGCGGTCTTCTGCTTCGCGGGAGCGCCCCTACGGGGTCTTGGTTCCTCCCACTTCGCGGGCACCCTCCAAGAAAGCAGACCTTGGCACTTGGGAGCTGTCTCACACTCGCGCCCTCCGGGTGGTGTGCCTTGAGAGACTCAGGGCATCAAAGGAGATTTTTCTATGTACGTATATGTTAAGTGGAATAGGTTTTCGAGCTGATTCGCTCGCCGACGGCTGAGTCATTAGAGCATGGCTTGAGTCTCGCTGACCACTCCCGGAACGAAGGCCTGCGCCGCCGCAGGCGGCGCGTTTATGCCTGAGTGGAGGGAGGGGCCAGGGAAAGAATATTGGGCGAGTCTTGTCCGAGGGGGTCGTCTCTCGAATACCGCCGTCTGCGTCGTTTGCATTACATTCCTAGTTGCTCGTAATCCGTTCAGAGTCGATGCCAAGCGCGGAGATCACTTCCTACAAGCCGGGTTGAACAAGACGAGCAAAATCTTCTGGCCGTTGTGTCGTTGGTTGAAATCAAGCCTCTGCAACCAGAAACCATTCCGCCGCAATACGTTCCGAATACCCTGCAACCATCCGAATTGATAATGCGCACCGCACCCCTGCCTGCTCATCAGACAAGAATCCGCGGATTCGACTCCCGGCACTCCCCCAGTTTTCGCACAGGAATCACATTTGGGGCCAAGAGTCACATCCCGAAAATGTGCCGGCCTGGGACAGGTTGAGCCCATCTCTTCTGTGTTCCGATTTATTCGCCTCCGGCAACCACGATTAACTCTCCGCTGATCCACCGGGAGTCGTCTGAGGCTAGGAATACAGTCGGCAAAGCCACGTCATCGGGTTCTCCCATGCGTCCCAATGGAGTCAGTTCTACATAATGCTTTTGCATCGGACTGTCAGCGAGTCCACCTGCGATAAATCCTTCTGTGGTGATCACACCGGGATTGAGCGAGTTGACCCGGATCTTGCGCGGCCCAAGCTCTTTGGACAGCACTTTTGTGATTGCGTCTACAGCAGCCTTACTAGCTGAAGAAATAACTGATTTTGCGGGCGCAACTGAGTTAACGCGAGACCCGATGTTAATGATGCTGCCGCCTTCGGCCGGAAAGAGAGGGAGTGCAGCTTTTGTCGTCAGGAGCAATCCCAAAACATTGAGGTTATGTTCGCGATGATACTTCTCGGCAGTCACCTCTTCGAGTGGTCCGAAGGCGTAGATGCCTGCGTTGTTCACAAGAATGTCCACCCTCCCGTAGGTCTCTTTCGTCCTCGCAAATAGCTCAGCTATCTCTGTCTCATTCGATACGTCGGCGCCAATCGCGACTGCGTTCCCACCCGCTGCGACGATTTCTGAAACTACCTTATCCGCACCACATTTGCTGGTGTGGTAGTTCACTACGACCGAAGCGCCTTCCGCTGCGAGCTGTCTAGCAATGGCAGCCCCTATGCCCTTCGATGCTCCCGTAACGACAGCAACCTTGTTCGCAAGTTTCATTTGCCCCTCTTTGTCTTGTACGTGCCACAGGCCTCGTGTTCACTCGTATACATTGAGTGCAATGGAAGTGCCATTCCCAATTCGTTGAAATGAACAGCCCTTAGCCATTTATCGCGAGCTGTTTTGTCAGCGTTTGCTGAACATTCGGCTCTTAAGCTCGGCCTTTACCTAGATTGGTTTGGTTTTTTCGGAAGGGGTACAGAGTGGCGGTGTACACAGCGACAATACTTGGAGGAAGAAAGCGTCGTGTAGTGCTACACATCTGCAGCATCTCAAGTGTTGATATGTGGGAAAAGTGTTACGCGGTCTTGAAGCGGTGCCTGTTGATTCCTAATTTTCTTATTTTTGACTCCAGCGTCTGCCTCGGCATGCCTAGTTTGGAGGCTGCACCTTTTGGGCCTCCGATTACACCCGCGGCTTCCCGAAGAGCAACTTCGAGCATTTCTCTCTCGCGCTCGACAAGACTGGCGGCTAGCGGAACAGATGTCATCGCTGCTTTCGGAGCGGCCCGCGTAAGCCAGGCTTCGTCGACCGAGAAGGTGTCGCCCTCGGACAGGATCACGGCACGTTCAATCACATTCTGTAATTCCCGAATGTTTCCTGGCCAGTCATAAGCCTGGAACAGTTCGAGGGTTTTCTTGTTGATGCTCCCAAACCTTTTGCCTGCTTTGGCACCGAAACGATCGATCAGATAGTCAACCAGTAAAGAAATATCATCCGCCCTATCGCGCAATGGTGGTATTTGAATGGGGAAAACATTGAGTCGATAAAACAAGTCCTGGCGGAAATGGCCCTCTGTCACAGCCGTGTTCAAATTCCTGTTTGTAGCGGCCAGTACCCGAACATCGACTGCAATCGAT
>WNFC01015919.1_pt1 | contig 10788 bp, 14 predicted proteins | sample 5400541 | NCBI WGS metagenome assembly WNFC01 (sample SAMN13153342, study PRJNA577476) | soil metagenome | isolation source: 120 cm saprolite under Douglas fir tree site 2 hole 2 replicate 1 | place: USA:California | collected 2015-04-18
AATTTCGGGCGGACGGCTTTGTGGAAATGAGATAAAGTCATATTTGTCGCCGCGGCGAGGGGCACGTGCGGAGGTGAGCATGAGAGCCGCTACCCGCCTGGTTACGCTTATCGCGATAATTCTGTTATTGCCTGGAATGCTCACTGCGCGTGCCGCCGAGGAGGTCGATCTCCTCCTCGTGCTTTCGTCCGATGTTTCGCGCAGCATTGATACCCCGAAATTTAAGCTTCAGCGCAACGGTTATGCTGCCGCCATCGTCAATCCGCGCGTTGTCCAAGCTATTCGCTCGGGCGCCCTAGGCAAGATCGGTGTCAGCTTCGTTGAATGGTCGGGTGTCGGGGCGCAAAAGATCGTCATCGACTGGACCATCATCCATGACGAGGCCTCGGCGAAGGATTTCTCCGCCCAGGTGATCGAAGCTCCGCGTGCTTTCGCGGATCGAACTTCGATTAGCGGCGGCATCGATTTCGCCGTAGCGCAACTCGCTCGCTCACCCTACCGAGCGGCACGCCGCACCATCGACATTTCGGGTGACGGAACCAACAATTCCGGCCGCGACGCCAGCGTTGCGCGTGACGAGGCTCTTGCCAAAGGCGTGACCATCAATGGCCTCGTCATTCTGACCGAGCAGCCGCTGTCATTTAGCGCCGAACACACCAATCCGCCGGGCGGTCTCGAAAATTACTACCGAAACAATGTGGTTGGCGGCCCTGGGGCCTTCGTCATGGTCGCCGAGAACTTCAATTCGTTCGGGCAGGCGATCCTCAACAAGCTCATTGCAGAAATCGCGGCCAACCCATACCCCAAGCAAGCGCAGCTCCGTTGAATAGGAGCGCCAGCGCAAAAGCAGGGCCGCGGCGAGCGCGGTCCCCAGCACGTTGTGGTGCAGACGCTTCTGCGCGGATCCAGGACTTGAGCCCGTAGCGCTCCCGGGTCTTCGGCTTCATGTGCGGAAGGGGTCGCCACGGCTGCTTTCGAAGAAAGCAGCCGCCGTCGCTGACATGCTGGATCGTCTCAGGCTGACCCTAACCGGACCCGGACCAGGCGCCGGGTTGCAAGCATCAGACGTACAACTTTTGGCCCCGCGGCCTACTCGATCACCTCGTCGGCGCGCTGCAGTGTTGCCGTCGGCACCTCGATGTCGAGCGCTTTCGCGGTTTTATGTTGATGACGACCGGGATGCGGGCCCCGCTGCACCGACGGATCGCCGGTTTCTCGCCTTTCAGGATACGACCCAAATAGTTGCTGGTCCATGAACAGGTCGGGGTCGATGCGGTCCAATGATGCTGCGCAGCCAATCGGCGCACGGAGTGGAATTCGGCAAAGCTGCGAGCAAGGCGAGTGCGCGTTGCCCAATCGACGATGTCGCCGTCACATAACACCAGCAACAACGCTCGCGCAGCGGATACAACTTGCAGGCCTGCCGGGCATACTTGGTCTTCGCGAAATGATCGAGCAGCGCGCGCAGGCATAGCCTTGACAGGTTCATAAGCACATTCATAATGAACTACTTACCAAAATAGCGGTGACGTGTTGGCGATCCGAGCAATCTACGTCGGAGGAGACACGCGATGCGTCCTACGAATTTCGCGTTTTGGCTTGGATCGGTCGCCATTGCCGGCCTATCAGGAACCGCTTCGACTGCTCAACAAGCCCCGAAGAGTGAAACCGCGCCGTGCTTTAACTTAAGTTGCCCCATTGAGCCCGTTGCCAAGGCGCCCACCAAGAGTGAGACCGGAGCACCGGACAAGCCGTACGACTGGAAGGCAAGTTTCGCCAAATACAAAGTTGGCAAAGTGCCCCGCACGCCTGATGGCAAGCCGGACCTCCATGGTATATGGAGCCGGTCCATCCTCACGCCACTCGAGCGGCCGGGCAGCGAATCTGACAAGGCGGAATATGATGCATCAGTCCGGGCCGAGCTCGAGGATGCTGCGCAGCAAAGACAGTTCGACCTTCGCACTGAACCCACTAATACTCCACCGGGTGAAAAAACCACGGATGCTTACAACACGTTCTGGAGAGACGGTTTTTGGTACAAAGTGCCGATGACAAGTCTTCATACGTCTCAGGTCGTCGATCCACCGAACGGGCAACTGCCGCCGCTAACTCCTGCCGCCAGGGAACAACGGGCCCGTGCCGACTACTTGCTAAATCGTCCGGCTACTGGTCCGGAAGACCGGCCTCCTTCGAGCCGGTGCGTTCGTCCTATCGGCGTGGGTCCGCCGTTTACCGGTTCGGGTCCTGGGGGGCAAGAATCCACCTTGCAGATTATTCAGAGCCCCAAGGCGGTGATTGTTCGTGTGGAAGCCCTTCGATCACAGTTGATTTACCTAGACGGACGTCCACGTCCCCCCGCGAGCGTTCATCTAGAGACGGGTGCCGCGCGCGGGCACTGGGATGGCGATACGCTCGTCGTTGAATACACGAATTTCGCGGCGGACGCTGACGGTACTGCGAGGAAGCGCCTGACCGAGCGCTGGAAGCGCCTGGATTACATGCACTTGCGCTTTACGGATTCACGATGGATGATCCAGCAACCCGGACGAAACCGTATAGCGTAGAATTCGTAATGTGGCGGCTGACGGATCAGGAACAACTCGTGGAGTATGCGTGCCACGAAGGCAACGTCGGTCTCGAGTTCACGTTATCCGGAGCGCGGGCCAAAGAGAGGGAAGAAGAGGAACAGCAACAGAAGTAGCAGCCGAGTGATTCGGCAAGGATTGGCTCGGAGACGAAAGCGATGAAACATCGAAAACTGTTGATGTTTATGCTTATCGCGATGGCGCTGATTCCCCTGGCCCCCCCAGCGAGCGCGCATCACTCGTTCGCGGCCGAATACGATGCGAATAGGCCAGTGACGCTGACGGGATCCGTGACCAAAATGGCGTGGATCAATCCTCATTCATGGATTTACATTGATGTCAAAAAGCCTGATGGAAACGTTGAGAATTGGGCCGTCGAGGCGGGACCTCCAGGTACGTTGATAAGAGCGGGGTTCACGAAGGAATCCTTGGCTCCTGGCACTGTGATCATAGTGAACGGCTACCGCGCAAAAGACGGAGCTTTGAGAGCGAATGGACGCGATATTACGTTGCCGGATGGGCGATCGCTCTTCGTGGGAGGATCCAGCCCGGACGCGCCAAAGGACTTTCCGGCGACCAACAAGTGAGGAATTGCGATATTAAGCGAATAGAGTCTTGGCGTGTGAAATCATCGAAGAGGCACAGCATGGCTGATTGCAATCGCATCGGTCGACGGACGAGCGTCTTGGCAGCGACCTTTGCGATTGGAGCATTTACCTTCGCGATGTCGGCTTGGGCTCTTGAGCCCGCTCAGGAGGGATCGGCCGTTGCGTACAGCACGAACGATTTGGGAATGCAGTTCGTTTCGGTTCCCGCCGGGCAGTTCCCAATGGGGTGCTCTGAAGGTGCAAAGCCGGTGGAATGCAGCGCCGACGAAAAGCCGCGACACACCGTACAAGTCACAAAAGCTTTCGAACTCGGAAAGACGGAAGTGACGCAAAAGCAATGGCAAGCGGTGATGGGCTCGAATCCCAGTCGGTATAAGGGCGACACGCTTCCCGTGGAACAAGTCAGCTTTCAGGATGTGCAGGCGTTCCTCAGCAAACTGAACGCACGCAACGACGGATTTCTCTATCGGCTGCCAACCGAAGCCGAATGGGAATATGCGGCGAGAGCCGGCACAGCGGACCAGTTTGCGGGCGCGAACGTGGCGAACTCGCTGGGCCGGCGTTCGCCAGCGGACGATTGGGCTTGGTATAATGTAGAGAAGACCCAACCTGTGGCAAATAAAAAGCCTAATGCTTGGGGCCTCTACGACATGCGCGGGAATGTGGCGGAATGGGTGCAGGATTGGTACGACTCCAAGTATTACTCGAAGAGTCCGATGCCTGATCCCAAGGGGTCCGACAGCAGTGATGGGGGACGGGGAGTGCGCGGTGGGACCTTCCACGACGATGGGCCCTGGCTGACGCGAGTGTCACTTCGCATGCATTTTCCGGAGGATTACCGACATTTTGACCTCGGTTTTCGAGTCGTGCGTGAGAAACGTTAGATCATTGGGGAATCGGAGTGAACCGGACTCTCTCCGTCGTGATTTCGTTTGGTGTGGTTGTTTGTTTTGGCGCAACTGCCCTAGGGCAGGCCGGGGCGCCCACCCAACGGGTTCATATTCCTGGTATCCCGGATCGAACCTCGATTTACCCCAAGTCGATGGATCGCGGGGATAACTTCGTTTCAATCGGTTGTGTAGCAAAATCCCCCAACGGGGAATTCCGCATTACGGACTGGAGAGGCGGCGAGCGGCCACCCGTAGCGGGAGCGCCTCCGTTTGCCGCGAGGGCGCCACAGGTGTTTCGGCTTCAAGGAGACCAGGAGATGCTGAATTTCCAGGTTGGCCATGAAGTGCAGATCACTGGACCGATCGTGGAAAAAGCGGATGCGTCTCGCCCCCCGGGGATGAAGGTGGAATCGATTTTGTACCTTTCCCGAACCTGCTGGAAAAGGGGAACTACGACGACAGAAGAACCCGCCAAGCCGCAACCACGATGAGCTGGTGCTCGATTCGAATGGAGGATCTGAATGCGAGCTTCCAATAAGTACATAGCCATCATGGCCATCCTCGTGGTGATCGTGCAAGGGATCATCGTGTCCCCGGCATTCGCGCAGAAGGCGCCGGCGCGGCCAGTGGCCCGGCCGCTGGCCACTGCCCCTGCCCCAAAATACAGAGGCCCGCGAACCGCCGATGGTAAGCCGGACTTGACCGGGATTTGGCAGGCCATGAACACCGCCGAATGGGATATTCAAGCCCACGATGCAAAGGCAGGACCGCTTGTCGTGATGGGGGCGGTGGGCGCAATTCCCGCCGGCTTTGGCGTCGTTGAAGACGGACCGCTTCCATATCGGCCTGAAGCGCTTGCCAAGAAGCGGGAAAATGAAGCAAATTGGCTCGCTCTGGATCCGGTTGTTAAATGCTTCCTGCCCGGCCTGCCACGGGCGACCTACATGCCGTTTCCATTTCAAATCGTGCAATCGCCGCAGTTCGTGTCGTTCACCTACGAATTTGCCTTCGCCTCACGCGTTGTGAATATCGAGATGAAGAGCAAGGCTCCAGTCGATTCCTGGATGGGTTGGTCGAGCGGTTCGTGGGACGGAGATACGTTGGTGGTCGACGTGACCGGGATGGTTGAGGATACTTGGTTTGACCGGGCAGGAGACTATCATAGCGACGCGTTGCACCTCACCGAGCGTTACACACCCACGAGCGAGAATACGCTTCACTATGAAGTGACTGTCGACGATCCCAAGGTCTACACCCGTCCCTGGAAGATGAGCATGCCGCTGTACCGGCGGATGGAAAAGAACTTGCAATTGTTGGAATTCAACTGTGTGCCATACGTAGAGGAGCTTATGTACGGGCATCTTCGCAAGGTTCGAACCCCCGGTGAAATAGAAGAAGAGGACAAAGCCCCGATCCAGAATCCGGGTGGAAATTAGAACTATGCGCGAAAGTTGGAAACGGCGTGAAAGGGTGAAGCGGCGTATCGCGGGGGTATTTGAGGCTTCCACTTCTCCACCGAAGGAGTGATGCGCCATTGACGATCCGCCGTCGCATCCGTGATCTCCCGCGCTGATTTAAGGGACTTATCGCGTTTTTGGTTGAATAGGAACCGAGTTCAACTTGCCCCTTTATGATGTGCGCAGGTACGGCCGCTTGTGGCCCATAGCTGAGACGGCGGCCACCGGCCGGCGTCTCAGCTATGGGCCAGAACTTGACATGATCTGGTTCGCGCTAAATTGGACCTCAGCACCGCTTAGAGCGTTCTCCGTTTAGGTTGACCATACCCTGAATTTGCGAGATATGCAGCGCATTCAGCTCGGGAGATTTGATCGAGACACCAGGCAACAGCCTTGCAGAGGCTTGTGACGGTGAAGGCGCTGTTGCGAAGAGTATAGGCAGCGATTTTGCGGAGAAGTGCCTTGAGCTTGGCGAATAGTTGCTCGATGGGATTTAGGTCAGGGCTGTATGCGGGGAGGTAGAACGGAATTGCGCCGCGAGCCTCAATGGCTTCTTCGATACCATCGACTTTATGGACACTGACGTTGTCCATGAACACGATGTCGCCTCGCTTCAGGGTCGGAGCAAGAAACTGTTGCGTATAGGCCTTGAACATCTCGCCGGTCATCGGTCCTTCGAGCACAAAGGGCGCGGTAACGCGATCATGGCGCAGCGCAGCGATGAAGGTGATGGTTTTCCAGTTGCCGTGCGGCAGCTTTTGGACGAGCCGCTCACCCTGCGGCGCCCAACCGTAGAGACGGGCAATCGTCGTGGAGACGCTGGTTTCGTCGATAAAGACAAGGCGCTTCGGATCAAGCCCTGGCTGCCGCTTCTGCAAGGCCTTACGTGCGGCGGCGACATCCGGCCGATCTTGCTGGGCGGCCCGTAGACTTTTTTTTAAAGCGCAAATTTAAATGATGCAGAAATCGGGAGATCGACGACTGACCAACCGTCACTTTCTCCGTCGCCAGTACGGCCTTGAGCTCAGCCAGCGTGATATCCGGCTGCTCTGCCACCAATTGCCGGACCAGGTCCTCGTGCGCCGCCAGAGCATACCCCTTGTATCCGCCGAATTTGGCCGGACTGACACTGCCCGTTTCGCGGTGGAGCCTACGAAAGCGGACCACAGAGCTGATACTCACACCGAGGCGCTCCGCAATTTCCGGTATCGTGGCGCCCTCCTCCTCCGCCCTCACCACGCGCGTACGCAAATCCTCCGAATACGGCTTCCCCATCCCATACTGGCCTCCTTTCCAGCGCGAATCTTGAATCCGATTCGTGTCCGTATGGGAATCCCTCCAGATTCAGTCTTTTCGGGAAACGCTCTAGGATTTTCGCCGAGAATACAGGTATCCACCGAGGGCCCCCAGCACGGGGCCCAGCGGCAGGAGCGAGAGGTGCAGCGCCGCGCTGCCGCTGAGTACAGAGTACACTCCGCCTGCGACGCAAAGAATTGACGAAAGTGCCCCGTTGAGGACCTCGTCGTGCTTGGCGGGTCAAAGGCTGCCTTGAGACTACGTTGGCATCACGACTGGTGTGCCCCAGATAGCCGCCGACTTCACGCACACTAAAGTCGGCAGGGTCGGGCGGGAAGAGACACCATATAAGCCCCTTCCGCGTGCGCGGTGGATTAATGTAGCCTTATCCGCGAGCTGCCCCACCGCGACGTGCCGAAGTTCGCGGCGACTGCGCCATCAATCTTGACAGGGGGAACTCGATGAAAGTTCAGCGCCGTCAATTTCTGCGCCTGACTGCGGGAGCTGCTGCGCTCCCGGCTGTTTCGCGGATCGCAAGAGCGCAGACCTATCCGTCGCGTCCCATCACTATGATCGTGCCGTTCCCGGCGGGCGGCCCGACTGATGTCGTCGCGCGAGTCGTGGTCGAGCGGATGAAAGCGCCGCTTGGGCAACCCGTCATCATCGAAAACCTCGGCGGAGCGGACGGAAGCATCGGTGTCGGTCGGGCCGCTCGCGCGCCACCCGACGGCTATACGATCGACCTTGGCCTCATGGACACGCATGTGCTGAACGGCGCTTTCTATTCCCTTCAATATGACGTATTGCATGACTTCGAGCCCATCTCGCCGCTGGTCACAAGTACTTTTTGCAAGGAAAACGATGCCGGCTAAAAACCTGGGCGAATTGATCACCTGGCTGAAGGCCAATCCCAACAAGGCATCGGCGGCAGTCGTCACATCAGGTCTCCACCTGCTAACCGCGTTCTTTCAGAAAGAAACTGGGACGCAATTCACCCTTGTGCCCTATCGTGGCGGCGCCCCCGCAATGCAAGACTTGGTGTCCGGTCAGATCGACCTGTTTTTCAGAGCGGCAGACGGGCTAGCGCTAATGCGGGCCGGAAGCATAAAGGCGTATGCCGTGACAAGCGACACGCGCTTGTCGCTGGCACCCGACGTCCCGACCTTTGCCGAGATGGGACTGTCGGCTCTTTCCCACTCCGTGTGGTTCGGGCTTTTCGCGCCAAAGGGGACGCCGAAGGACATTATCGGCAAGCTCAATGCCGCGGCCGTGGAAGCATTGGTGCATCCGGAGGTGCGATTTCGATTCGCCGAACTCGGTTTTGAGGTCTTTCCGCGCGAGCGGCAAATCCCGGAGGTGCTCGGCGCCCTAGTGAAGGCAGATGCTGAGAAATGGTGGCCGATCATCAAGGAGTTTGGGATCAAGGGGGGCTGACCGGCGGAGTCCGGTGAGGGCCGCCTTCGCGAGTGCGTGATCATCACGACCGGTGCACACCAAATAGCCGCCAACTTGCTGCAGCGCCCAAGTCGGCAGAGTCGGGCCAGGAGCAGACGCTTCCGATCTCCGATCTAATTCCTCTTGAGATAAGACCGCCTTCATCGCCATGAATATTCGCGCACCGCAAGTGTCTGCCTGCCGGCTTTACGGCAGTGGGCGATGACGCCGCCTCCGCGCATTCTGCCGCGAAGCAATCGGAGACCTTACGGGATCGCCCGCACCGCTTGCACGACCACGATGCACCCAGGCAAAGTGCCCCCAACGAAGGCCGTCTGGCAATGAACGAGCGAGGCAAGCAAGGTGGACTTTTTCGATGGTAGCTGGGTTCAGCACATTCTGGCAAACTACGGCTACGCGGCCATCTTCATTGTTGTGATGCTGGAGAGCGCTGGTGTTCCGCTGCCGGGGGAAACAATCCTGGTCAGTGCTGCAGCCTTTGCCGGCAACAAACATTCTTTGGACATACGCTACGTTATTGCGGCGGCTGCGGGCGGAGCGATCGTTGGCGACAACATCGGTTTCTGGGTCGGCAGAGAGTTTGGTACGCCGTTGCTTTCGCGATGGGGATATCTGATCGGACTCGACGAACGGAAGAGGAAGCTGGGACAGTATCTATTTACCCGCCACGGCGGGAAGATCGTCTTCTTCGGACGTTTCGTTGCTTTGCTGCGCGCCTTTGCGGCACTGCTAGCTGGCGCGAATGGATTATCCCCTTTGCGGTTTCTCATCTTCAATGCGGCGGGGGGAATTGTCTGGGCGACAATGTTCGGAGTTGGCGGATACATACTTGGAGAAGGTATTCGTCGAATCGCTGGACCATTTGGATGGGCGGTGCTCACTGCGGCGATCGTTTTTGCAGTCCTTCTTTGGCGCTACTACAAGAAAAATGAGGAACGATTCCTGGACGAGGCGGAAGCAGCAGCGGCCAATGATGCCTGGCAACAATAGAGTCGGCGCCGGGCAGGTCGCGGCAAACGTATGAATGCCGAAACGCCGCACGTCGATTTGTGCGGTTCGGGCACGGGCTCCCCACTGCGTTACACCACGACCGGTGTACCTCAGATAGCTGCAACGCCCAAATCGGCAGAGTCGGGCCAGACTCGGCCGCGCCGACCACCTCCACGGCACGCGTATGCGCGGCCGATGCTCCCCAGTAAGCGGACCCATATGGGGCGGCCGGATCGGGGCAGCCTTGGGCCACAACCGGACTCATGCAGTGCAGCATAACAACATCATTCAATCACTTCGTGGGCGCTGAGTACAAACGGTTTCCGGTGTCCTCAGCCGAGCGGATTCTTTGGGCTCAAGGCCAAGGGCAGGCGGCAGTTTGAAATCACGGCGTACCGATGCACTGCATGCGGATATCTGGATTCGTACGCCGGAACTTGAGGACGCGCTCGACACTGATCCTCATAGCGCATAACGTTCCCTGCGGCGGCCCGCGAAGCATTCCGCCTCACGACGCACGGCCATCCATACATGATGGCATGCTAAAACAACCTCTGCGTGATGACGTACTGTAAAAAACTCATTTGTGTATCCGTTGGGCAAAATGCAATGAGTGCAAGTGTTACGACCGCTGCGGGGACCCAAAGCGTGAACAGCAGATAACTCTTCCGGATTCTCCGCCTTCTCGTGACGACTATTTCGTAGATCGCGGTGAAGGCCAGGACTGGGACGCTGAAAAAAATTGGGTAGATGGCGCCGCCCAAGCCCATTGGGATGTGAAGCATCTCCCAAGCAAATAGAATGAAAAACAGATACCAAAATAAGAGCGCCCAGACGTAGACGATGAGTGTGGCTGAGGTCGCCCACAGCCATGGTCGTTGGTCTAGAGCTACCACGCTAACTCCTGTGCGAAAAGCTGCCGTCGCATCCCCTCCCAGCAACGACCAATTTTACTTCCGCTCATGGGCACGAAAGCGGCGCAAAGACGTCATATAATATAAGCGCCAATCGGAAAGTTGGGCGCGGCCAAGGTCAGCAAGGTCAGGATCACGTACAACGGCCGACGAGCGCTCGAAGGCTGACCTGGCGCCTGTGATCATCGCTCGATCACGAGTCGCCCAGCAGCCATGCGTTATTTCGGATAGGCCAGTAGGGTAGTGGCACCGCTGGGGCGAGGCCACTCGTCTGGCTTCCTAAGCGGCGATGGCTTCCTTCGGCTTGCGCTTCGCTCCCGCGCTCGCGAACCTGATACGACCGATCCGAAGGGCTTCCGCCCGCTGCTCCACGGTGAGATCGGAGCGAAGCGCCACCACTACCTTGAGACCCGTCTCCGGATCGGCTCCCCGGTTGATGTCACCAACGCGGCGCTCGTGCAGGAATGCTCTTGGGAAGAATTTAACAAGGCCATGGGTCGCTCTGTTCCGGCCGGAACAGACCGACTTAACGGCGATCATGGCTTTGAAAAGGCACGCAGCGCCTATTTTGATGGCGAGGATATAGTCGGTGG
>WNFC01009473.1_pt1 | contig 10787 bp, 10 predicted proteins | sample 5400541 | NCBI WGS metagenome assembly WNFC01 (sample SAMN13153342, study PRJNA577476) | soil metagenome | isolation source: 120 cm saprolite under Douglas fir tree site 2 hole 2 replicate 1 | place: USA:California | collected 2015-04-18
CCCAAAAGGAATGGGACGCTTTACTTGGCAGACCATTCTACGGCGTCAAAAAAGGGTTTACTTATCGGGTGCCAGTCTCCATCGGATATGAGAACGACTTACCTATACCAACCATCGTCCAGAAAGATCTGGTGGTCGTCAATAAGATTGGCTTTTGGATCTTCCTGGTCATCTTCGCCCTGAGTCTATACGTGTTTTGGTGGCTGGCCACCAACAAAGGGATAATTCGCGATCCCTGCCCTGATCTATCTGAGAACAAGCGACCTTACAGTTTGGGCCGAACTCAGATGGCCTTCTGGTTTTTCGTAGTTGCCACATCCTACGTTTTGATTTGGATGATCACCAGCAATCGTGATGCGCTGACAGCAGAGTCCCTTGCTCTGCTTGGCATCAGCACCGCCACCGCCTTGGGAGCGGCGGTTGTGGGCTCGAGTAACCGTAACGCCGCTCAAACCAAGCAGAAGGATCTGGAGCTGGAGCGTGACACGCTGAAAGAGCGATTGGCCCAGTTTGTCGAGGAAAAGAAAACAAGTACCGCTGACAAGCTGACCGAGCTGAATAGAGAAGAAGCCGAAAAGACTGCTCGGCTGGCTCAGGTGGAAAAAGAACTCGTGGTGCCGGTGGCCCAGAGAGCGCCCCAGGAATCGCAGGGGTTTCTAAGTGACATTCTCTCCGACGATGAGGGGATAAGTTTGCACCGTTTCCAGATGGCTATCTGGACTATTGTGCTGGGCGTCATTTTCGTGGCGGCTGTTTATAACAGCCTCGCAATGCCTAAGCTTAGTGGAACATTGCTCGCCCTGATGGGTATCAGCGGCGGCACTTACATTGGCTTCAAGTTTCCAGAGAACCCGGGCTAACCCGCTGTAGTGGACTCGCGAACAGGCGCTCACGAGTTTTCCGTTTCATCAACGCTCTTAGCTTACGGCCGGATCGGATTGAGCGAGGAAAGTGTTAGAAAACAACAAAGACACCTTGAACGAGAAACCGGTGACTGATGAGAGCATGGCGCTTAAGAGTGATCTCGTGGTGCCGAAACCATTTCAACTCACAAAGCTACCTAAGGAGAACGTCTCGTCAAAAACAGACGACAAGAAGGACGACGGCAGCCCCGAGGAGAGTGGCATCTCTGGACGAGTTGATGCGAAGGACGGCAAGCCTGCTTCCGGCGGCTTACTGTATTTGTTGCGAGATATAGGAGCAGCCTTTCTCTGGTTGTTCATAGGCGAAAAAGGTTGGAAGGCTGGAAACTATGACCTGGCTATAGGCAGTTGGATAATAGGTACCAGCATTGGTCTTGTGCTCTACGTTTGGCCCGGCTACAAGCTGGATCCCATTATCTGCTTCCTCGTTGTTCCCGGTGTCCTGCTCATACTCGCTTTCATCCTTCACAAGCTTAGCGAGTCGATCCCCAACTGATTGAATCGGGCGCTCACTTGGACACTTTTGGGTTCACTACTGGAAACTCTGGAAAATGCGTCGTTACAAAGAATCTTGCAAAAAGCCTTGACAAGGACAAGGCCGTGGAATATCGTGCGCCCGTTCTCAATGCCAATGCCGCACGCCGACTGATCTGACTCTCACATTCCTTGCTAGCTATCGGTTTGAGTAGATCTTTAAGGCTTCTCGCGACTGCAGTTCCAGCGTCAGCAAAATTGACGAGCAAACGCAGTAACTCGGCGTAACTTAACTCTTTGAACTGCCCAGTAGACTAGTTTCTCAATAGTTCACTCAGGTGCAGGCAATCGCCCACGGAGAGATACCCCCATGAAACGAATGCAACACCTTATCTTTGCATTGTCGCTCTTGCGACCGGCCGTGGAAAGCGAACGCGAGCGTTGTGAAAACACCAATCAGAAGTACCAACGAAGACTCGTCAAGTGCAAGGGCTGCATAACTATGATTCGGGTAGTCATCTTCCTTTGCTTGATTAGCATCGCTCCAACGATGGCCCAGAAAAAACCAGTTGCGCTTGAGGCCAACACCGAACTGTCTCCAGCCAGTAAGGACTATTACGCAGAGGTTGCTAAAGCCTACAAGGCTGACATTAGCGCGGGCAATACTAACCAGGCTTTGGTAGATCGGAACCGTCTCATCTATTTGGCGATAGATCAGATGGATCTCAACTTTTATGATTTTCAGAAGAACACCAGGAAGAAACGGGCGCTTTTTCAAACCATCCTGGATATCTTGGAGATTGGGGCCTCGACTGCTATCAGTGTTACTAAGGGGGAGCGAGCAAAAACGGTAATTGCCGAGGGCTTGGGAGCAGTCCAGGCAGGTCGCACCTCTATCAACAAGAATTTCGCCCTGAAAGACACTCAAATTCTATTCAACAAGATGGTATCTAAACGCGCGCAAATATTGGGAAACATTTTGACCAGAACTGTGCAACCCGTGGATCAGTATCCGTTCGAATCAGCTCTCATCGATTTGATCGGCTATTACCGGGCCGGAACATTCGACGGAGCTTTGGAGAATTTGAACATTGATACAGGTGCCGAGGCTGACGAGGCAACCAAGCAGGTAGAAAACATTAAGATCGCCACTCAAGCACAACTTGACGCATCAATCGTGCTGCGCGCGACGCTTGCCGATTTATTCACCAAACTCAGCGACCCTAATAAAACGGTTAGTGATGCCGCCGACAAAAAGCTGAAGGCCGGTTTGAAAGCTGTCCCAGAACTCCTCGATGGACTTACGCCGGCAGCGGTTGACCAATTGACACCCACTGAGCTGGATAAGGTGTATCGTCAAGTCAGGCAGAAGTTAGTGAAAGATCGAGACAAGATGCAAAAACTAATTGACGCGCTCAAATGAGCGGGACCGATGAGGAGACTTTATGGATCCCAGTACAATCGACGGAAATCAAGATCTCCAAGCCCAGCAAACCACTCTAAACTTCACGGAGAACACCGCCTCTGTCAAAACGGTTTCTTACGAGCAAGCGCCTGGGCAGGGTCACTTTAACCTTGCCACTTTTGAGGATGTTCCTCAGACTGTTGTGCTACCGCCGCTGCTTCTCGTTGAAGCGCCTGGTGGGCAGCCCAGTGTGCCCTCTGGCAAACAATTACTCTGGGTTTCTGATATCTGGGTGTCGGGTGTAATCAAGAAAGTTGCCGGCATCAGGTGAGCCGCCCAACGAAATTCTCAGACGGCGCACGCAACGTTGTCTGCTAGTTAGCGAGTGGCTGCTTATTTGCCGGCCTCTTTGGTTATCCCTGGTTTGGCAAATCTCACGATTAGTTTCACGAAAGGAGCATCAACATGTCAGTTTTGAAACAAGGTTCCAGCGGTCCAGACGTGACCACGCTGCAAACGAGATTGAAAGAGTTGGGTTTCGACCCGAACGGAGTTGATGGAAACTTTGGTCCGGGAACGAAGGGTGCTTTGATTGCTTTTCAGAAAAGCAAGGGTCTCACGGCTGATGGTATAGCGGGCCCGCAAACCATGGAAGCCTTGCAACTCGGCGGCGCAACCGCCACTGCCACTAACACGGGCACGACCACCAGCAGTGGCGGCAGCGTTGGTTCCGGAGTTGCGACTGGCGCCGCGCCAGCGGTTGCGGGCGTCACCGCCGAGATCGTTTCCAAGATGTTTCCGGGAGTACCTATTACTAACATCAAGGAGAATCTTCCTTTTGTCCTTCAAGCTTTGGCTGATGCCGGGCTCGCAGATAAGCCAATGGTTCTTATGGCCCTGGCCACCATCCGTGCGGAAACAGGAAACTTCACGCCGCTTAGCGAATTCCAATCCAAATTCAACACCCCACCAGGCGGGCCACCGTTTAGCTTGTACGACAACCGCCACGATCTCGGTAATCAGGGTGCTCCCGACGGCGCAAACTTCAAGGGCCGAGGCTACATTCAACTGACCGGACGTTCCAACTACCAGGTACATGGCGCCGCGATTGGACTGGGAAATCAACTCATCGATAATCCGAAGCTGGCAAACCAGCCCGACATTGCCGCCAAACTCTTAGCAAGTTTTATCAAGAGCAAAGAGCAAGCGATCAGGAATGCTTTGAATGCCGGCGACTTGAGGAAGGCGCGGAAATTGGTGAATGGTGGCAGCCATGGGTTGGATCAGTTTACCCAGGCTTTCAATACGGGACAGAAGCTTCTCGCTTAAGTCCAAACCTTCCTCACCTGTGGCACTCGAAAGGGAAGGAGTTGTTCATGGCATATAAGTCGACAAAGAAAAAAACAGTTCAAAAGAAAGCGGTCAAGAAAAAGACAGTAAAGAAGAAGCTCAGCACGGCCGCGCCTGCTGCAAAGCGGGTGAGCAGGAAAAAGAAATCGGTGAAAGCTGGCGCCATTCAGGATCGCCAGTGGAAATTGCCGGCCAGTTATTGCGCCGGCGGAAAGGGCTGGGCAACGTTGCGCGACGTTGTCGACCCCGACGTGCCGACGATGACTTATTCCGAGTTGTCAGCAAAGCAGCGCGCAGAGCTAGTGGCAAAGCGCATCGCTCAACAGCCCAAGTTCCAAATTGCAATGCTGGGCGCCGGCTTGATTGACCAGAAACGCGCCATGGCTGAAGTGAAGGCCCAGACATCAATTGGCCGGGCTTTGATGGAAATTGAACAGCGAGTAATCAATCACCAGGTGACCAAAGCCATCCGGTCGGAACAACAGAAACCCGCAAAGAAAGCAAAGAAGAAAAAACCGCAATGAACTCGCGCTAAAAAACAGCTCCGCTCAACTCGCGGACCTCATTAAATATCTTCGAGGAACCAAGCCATGGCTCGTAAGAAACCCGTCGCTGGAAATAATAACAAACGCCCTCACAACCGGCCCCGCAAGCAAGCGGTTTCGCTTAACACGGATTTAGTAGTGCTGGCCATCGATGCTGCTTTCGAAGTCATCACCCAGGCAGGCTTCAACTATCGGCAGCAGAATGTCTATCCCTACCTGCAACAAAAGGGATTTTCTATCAAACGATCACAGGAATCTCTGGCGCGGCGCGTTTACGTGGCGCCCGAAGCGGTCAAGCCTCACGTAATTTACATGACCGGCGTCGGTCATGGAGGTTACGACTCTTATACGGGCGATTTCTATGACACGATTTTCAGTGTCGGCAACTACAGCCCTGAAGAGTGTTACGGAAAAATCGTTCACTTCATCTCCTGCGAAACGGCGCGCGATCTTGGCCCGGATTTCATAAGCCATGGCTGCCGGGCCTATTTCGGGTATGACGAAAACTTTACTTTCCTGCTCGATTCAGCCGACATCTTTTTCGAATGTGACTCCGAAATCGACCGCGGCTTTGCCGACGGTTTGAATGCGAAGCAGGTGCACGAACGAGTCAACCTGCTTTTCAACAAACACATTGACGCGCTGCGCCAACAAGGAAGCGACTACAAGGCTGCCACGCTCGAATTTGATCGCGATCATTTGCGCGGGCCGCTCTCGGGACCGCAGTGGGGCGACCCGCTGGCGTCACTGACCGGTTAACGAACTTTGCAAAAAAATATTTAGACACTTGCTTCAAAACTCGCCTAATCACAAGAGGAGGTCCCCAAAAATCTCATGCGCTTACGTTACCTTGTCCTGCTAACCGCTTTGACATTCACAGGCGTTCAAACTAATCCCAATCTTCATGCTCAATCTGTAATCAGTTCGTTACGAGTTCCGCCGCAAGCGGGCCAGGTTGAGGTGCGCAAACCAAGGAAGAGCGATACCTCGATCCGGCTGGATCAAATGAATATTCCGGCCGCGCCTGTCAGTCTCGGTCCGCCGACTGAAAAGCCCATTCGGCTGAATCCAAGTATCTCAGTCGCGCTCGGTCTGTCGCCTGACGGCGCCTTGCAATCGACACCGGGCTCGCCGCACCCAGCAACGATCGGCGCTGCCAAAGATGGTCTTGGCAGTAACTTTCCGAATTTCCAAATCGAGAATGCACCACCCGATACCAGCGGAGCGGTGGGAAAGACCCAGTTTGTGCAATGGGTCAACACTTCGTTTGCGATATTCGACAAGGCGACTGGTAATCGTCTGCTTGGCCCCATCAAGGGAAAGTTTTTATGGCAGGGTTTGGGCGGCCCGGGAGCACCGGTGCCCTGCGAAGTAAATAACGACGGCGACCCGGTCGTTTCCTATGACCGGGTTGCTAATCGCTGGGTGCTTTCGCAGTTCTCAGTAAACGGCGGCACCTTTGCCCAATGTATCGCCGTCTCGGAAACTTCCGATGCCCTGGGCCGTTATCATCGCTACGAGTATGAAGAGCCCGCCTTCAACGACTATCCACACATGGGAGTCTGGCGGGATGCTTACTATTTTTCCTACAACATGTTTGAAGGCCTCTCGGGCGCGCGCGCGTGCGCTTACGATCGTCGCAAGATGATGGTTGGCGATCCCAATGCCACCGAACAGTGCTTTCAGTTAGGCTTGCCGTTCTTTGGTATTTTGCCTTCGGATGCTGACGGCCGCACATTCGCGCCTGTCGGCAGACCAAACTACTTTGTTGGCCTGGGCACTAACAGTCTGCTGCTTTGGAAGTTTCATGTAGACTTTGCCAATCCGGTTAACACGACGATGGGCACTGGTCCAACACATCAACCAAATGCAACGCTTCCGGTAGCCAGATTCAATCTGGCTTGCAGCGGCACGGGGCAAACTTGCGTGCCGCAACCGGGTACAACTCACCAGCTTGATTCACTGGGCGAGCGCCTGATGTTTCGTCTTGCTTACCGCAAATTCACTTCGCGTGAAGTCCTGGTGCTTAATCACACCGTGGACATTGGACCACCCACGGGTAGAACCGCTATTCGCTGGTATGAGATCCGTAATCCAAACGATGCGCAGCCAATCGTTTTTCAGCAGGGAACATACTCGCCTGATGCAACGCACCGCTGGATGGGCAGCATTGCAATGGACAAGGTCGGCAACATCGCGCTGGCGTACAGCATTTCAGGCAATAGCGTGAAACCGGGCGTTGCGTTTACTGCACGCGCTCCGACTGACGTAGCTGGGCTTATGGGAGCCGAAAGCGTGCTCAAGGCTGGCGGTGGCATACAGGATACATCGTCGCGCCATTTGTCTCGCTGGGGAGATTACAGTGGCTTGACAGTTGATCCCGTGGACGACTGCACTTTCTGGTTCACCACGGAATTTCAGGCCGCGAACGGAGTCTTCAATTGGCGCACGACCATCGCCAAGTTCAAGTTGAATAGTTGTCATTAACTTGCGCCGGCGGGCACCAACCAGAGGTCGTCTTTTTGGGAAGGCGACCTCTTTTTTTTGGAGTGCAATCGATGAAAATCCTATTGCGTCGTGGGTCGACGAATACAGAACCGGGAGCGGTAGCGACTGGGTCTGCGAAGCGTGGAATTCACCGTCATTGTAAGCTGGCGTTCTTGGCGATCCATGAAATGGAGGTGTTGTTTATCGCAAGTCCGACCCAGTCGCTACGCTCCCGGTTCTGTATTCGTCGACCCACGATGCAAATAAACTCAGTAGGCTAATTCATACTCCTATCAAGGGTTCTGATTTCGTTGCCTGTTATCGCGTTTGCGACTTTTTGTACCGCTAGGTGGTACTTACCTCATGCCACTACAGGGAAATAAGGCCACTCGCTGGTATAATGCCGCTCCGGAAAAGAAACTCAAAAACCTAACTTGAACACAGATCCCCAACCTGCTGACAAACTCTGCGGAGTGCTGTTACCGATCACGACTCCATTTCACCAGGATGGCGAGGTGGATCTTTCCGGACTCCGTTCCAATATCGTGAAATGGAATAAAACGGGAATTGCCGGCAACGTCGTACTCGGTTCAACCGGCGAGCGCGTCAATCTCGACGAAGCCGAGCAACTTGAAGTAATGGCGACAGCTCGCGAAGAGGTGCCTGCGGATCGATTGTTCATTGCCGGCGTGGGCCAGCAGAGCACCCGCGGCACAATTCAGGAAATCGAGAAACTCGTCCGCGCTGTGTCGGTTGATGCTGTGCTTGTTATCACGCCGCACTTCTATCGCCCAGCCATTACTCAGGACGCATTGGTGGCCCATTACACCGCCGTTGCCGGCGTGTCTCCAGTTCCGCTTATTCTTTATTCCATGCCGGCGCTGACAGGAATCAAAATTGAGCCTGCCACCGCTGCGGCGCTAAGCATGCATGCGAACATCATTGGCATAAAAGACAGCTCAAATGACATAGCGGCGTTACAGGAAACACTCAAACTAGTGCGCGATGATTTTGCGGTGCTAACCGGGAACGGTACAGTCTTGCGCGAAGCCCTGGGCGCGGGAGCGTGCGGTGCAATTCTTGCGGTCGGATGTGTGGCGCCGGAACTTTGTCTGGAGGTCTTCCGCTCCGTGCAAGCAGGTGACCGTGAACGCAGCGAGCGTTTGCAAACCGCACTTACCCCGCTCGCTGCGGCAGTTACGACTCGTTTCGGCATTGGCGGTCTTAAAACCGCGCTCGACCTGCGGGGGTTTGCAGGTGGTCAGGTGCGCGCGCCTTTGCGGCAGCCTGGGGACGAAGCGCGGGATGAGATTCAACGTTGTCTTCAGGCCGCCGAGCAAGCGCTGCTGGTCGAAGCGCCCTCGCCCGCGTAAAATGTTTGTCAGGAGCAACCCTAAACTTGAGTACCGCCGAACCTGCCTGTTACAGCACGCCTGAAGAATCCGGACTGCGCGTAGAGACTGTGTCGTTTGAAAGTGTTCCTCATCAGACGCGTCTCTTTCTCGATTACCTGCGCGATCCGCTGGCGCTGCGCGAGTTTTATCCGTCAGCGGTCAGGTTTCATCACGAACTCCCGTCGCGCGCGCCGGAAGTGCTCGCTGCTTATAAGACCGATCGCAATCAACTTTGTGATGCGCTGCTGGATATGAATGCATCGTGGGGCGCCGGCGAGGCCACGCTGAAGAACATTGAAATGCTGCGCGACGCTGATTGCCTTGCGGCCGTGTCGGGCCAGCAGGCGGGTTTGTTTACTGGCCCGCTCTACACAATTTACAAATCGCTGTCGGCGGTGAAACTGGCGGGTTGCTTGACGCAGCGCAACACCAAAACAGTTCCCGTTTTCTGGATCGCCACCGAGGATCACGACTTTCCTGAAGTCGCCAAAGCGGAATTTATCGGTCGCGATTGCCGCCTCGCGCAAGTGGAGGTTTCGCCGGCGTTGCATAAAGAAGACCAGCCGGTTGGTCGCGTGATGATCGATGACTCGATCAATACGGTTCTGAATCAATTGCTGGAACTGCTTCCCATTTCGGAATTCACGCCCGATCTCGAAGCAGTCTTGCGCGATTCGTGGCAGCCCGGCCGCACATACGGTGAAGCGTTTGCGCGCATGATGACGGCATTGCTGGGTCGGCATGGATTAATACTTCTCGATCCGCTCGATGGACGGTTGAAAAAACTGGCGGCACCGCTGTATGCCGGCGCAGCGTCACATGCGCATGAAATTGCGACCGCAATTGAAACGCGCAGCCAAAGGCTGGTCGAGGCCGGTTATCATGCCCAGGTAACGCCATCCGAAAATTCTTTCCCGCTATTCCTGCATGATGCGAGCGGCGCGCGGCATGCGCTGGTGCGCACAGCAGCAGGAAAATACACGACCAAAAGCGATGACGAAGAGTTCACCGCGGACGAGCTGGCGCAAATGGCGTTGGCCCAGCCTGAACGGTTCAGTCCAAATGTTACGCTGCGCGCAGTGGTCCAGGATTACTTGCTGCCAAGCATTTCCTATTACGGCGGCGCCGCCGAGATCGCTTACTTCGCGCAGACCGCCGAAGTCTATCGAATACTGGGAAGACCGGCGACGCCTATCCTGCCACGCGCCAGTCTGACAATGATCGAGTCGCATACCGGCCGGGTGCTCGAGCGTTATGGACTGGGACTGGCGGATCTATTTGCCGGTGCGGAAAATGTTTTGGCGCGCGTCGTCGAGGAACATCTGGGCGCAGCTACGGCGAAAACATTTGGGACGACGGAAGAATCGGTTAACAGCGAGCTCGACAAATTGCGGGAACAACTGCGCACGATTGATCCAACCTTAGCGGATGCGCTGGAAACCGGCCGGCGCAAAATCAACTATCAACTCGAAGGTTTGCGCACGCGCTTTCATCGAGCGCAGATGACGCGCGATGAAGCCGCGCACCGGCAACTGCAACGCGCCTTCGATCAACTTTATCCACACAAAGAGTTGCAGGAGCGCCACATCAACATCACTTCGCTGCTCGCCCGCCACGGCCGCTACGTGGTTGAGTGGATCTATAACGCGATCAACATTGGATCGAATGAGCATCAGATTGTTTATCTGTAGATGTGAGATGTGAGATGTCAGATGTCAGTCGGCAAAAAATACAGAGCCATCGTGACTTAATCGTCTGGCAAAAGTCGATGGATTTGGTGACAGCTGTTTATAAACTTACGGATGATTTCCCAAAATCCGAACTTTACGGCCTGACAAGCCAGATCAGACGTTGCGCCGCTTCAATTCCAGCGAACATTGCAGAAGGACAAGGCCGGCGGCTTGCCGGTGAGTTCTTGCAGTTTCTTGGTAACGCGCGAGGTTCGCTCCTGGAGCTGGACACACATTTGGAAATTGCTGTTCGACTTGGCATGCTAAACAAGGAATCACATTCAACACTGATGGAACAGCTCATGGAAGTCAGAAAGCTTTTGAATGGTTTGATGCGCTCGATAAGGCCAGCCTAGGTTTTTACTGACATCTGACATCTGATATCTGACATCTTTAATCATGTCAAAAATCCGCGTCCTTCCTGACCATCTTTCAAATCAAATCGCTGCCGGCGAAGTTGTCGAACGGCCGGCGTCGGT
>WNFC01010246.1_pt1 | contig 10786 bp, 11 predicted proteins | sample 5400541 | NCBI WGS metagenome assembly WNFC01 (sample SAMN13153342, study PRJNA577476) | soil metagenome | isolation source: 120 cm saprolite under Douglas fir tree site 2 hole 2 replicate 1 | place: USA:California | collected 2015-04-18
ACTTTCACAACCGCGAACTCGCACGCGACAAAGAACCCATTCAACGCCACCAGTGCCGCGATCACCAGTAGTTTGCCCGTGAGAACCCCAGGCGAATCCCACCGGGTCACAACCGCATCCGCTAACGGGATCGTTGGCAAAAAGGAAAATAACAAAGAGTTCATCTTCTTGTAGCGACCGGCCTGTGGCGGGTTTCGATTGTACGTCGCACAGCGACGTGGCTACGCCCAAGTTTACCAGCTCGATTTCGTCACGCCAGGAATCAATCCCTGCGACGCGAGCTCGCGAAACGTCAGACGCGACACCTTGAACCGGCGAATGAATGCGCGACGACGTCCGGTCACCTCGCAGCGATTCACCACGCGAGTCGGGCTGGCATCGCGCGGAAGCTGCGCCAGACCGGCATAATCCTTCTTCGCCTTCAACTCAGCGCGCACTGCGGCGTATTTCTTGACCGTCGCGCGCTTGCGTTCATTGCGATTGATCCAGGAAGCCGTCGCGCGCTTGCGTTCATTGCGATTGATCCAGGAAGTCTTCGCCATAAGAAGCGCGGAATTTAGTTGAGTGCTGCGGAAATGCAAATTCGTTGCTGTAGCCACGGCGCTGCTTGGCACGCCGTAGCAAGGGTGAAGCGGGTGCGCCGTAATTTCTTTTGACCTCCCACAGGGGCAATGGCTACATCGCATCCGCCAATGATCCCGCTTTTTCGCAAAGATTTTCCATCCTCAAAAGACGAGCTCGCTCAAGCCCTCGATGAAGCGCTCCACAGGCTCGTGCACAAAGAGGGCTCGATTGTCGAAGTCCGCTCGCGAGTTTTCCCGTACCTCGACGAAATCGCGATCAATTTCGACGGCACGCGCTTCGATTCGCTTCCACCAGCGCCATCGGCAGCAGCCGAGCAAATAAAACCGGCATTCGAGGCCGCCGTCGTGACGCTAAGCGCGCAAAAAATTTCCATCCACGGTGTGCCGCTCGATTTACGAATGGAAGCGCGCGACGTCCTTTTACACAATGGCACGGACGCAAATGGCGAGGCCATGTTGCTCATGCAGAAAGTGCGCGATGGTCAGGTAACGGTTTCGGTAAAACAATTGGAGCTTGAAAAAGCAATCGCGCAGATCGGCGCTCGCGAAATGGGCCGGCACGGAATTACGCTCGAGGAAGTGCACCTGGCGATGCGCGCGCGCGGTCCGCGATCGCTTGCCGCCGACGTTCACGTTCAGGCGCGAAAATTTCTCCTGCGCGCCAAGATCGATATCTCCGGCCAGATCGACATCGACGAAAATTTCGTTGCGAAAATTTTCTTGAAATGCAAAAACGATGGCGCAATTGGATCGCTTGCCCGTAGCGCGCTCGATCCGATTTTGGGCCGGCTTAACAATAAAAGTTTTTCGTTTGCCTCCGTTCTCCTCGGCGAGATTCAATTCCGTGACGTTCGCCTCGCTGTTGCAGACACTGTCGAACTTACTGCCGATTTTGGATCGGCGCCCCGGGCCACTTAGTTCCTTGCTGGAATCACTGCCGCGCCAGGCGTCGGAATAAGAGCGCGCCGAGCACGATGAAGAGCACGTTTGGAAACCAGACGAGCAGCTCGGGATGCACTCTTGGATTTCCGCGCAGCGTGTCACCGATGATGACAAATAGAAAATACGTAACCGCAACAATTAATCCGACCGCGAACCCGACCGAAGTTTCGCGCCGATGCGCCGTCACGCCAAGGGGCACGCCGATGATCGCAAAAGCGAGGCATGCAAACGGAAATGAAAAGCGTTTGTTAATCTCGGTCCGGCTGGCGCTCTGCTCGCGTTTGTTTCCGCTTTTCAATTGTTCGAGCAATTGTTGGATCGACAGCGCGGAACGGCTCGGCCGCTTTTTTTCCTTTTCGTAAAGCTCCTCGAGGCTGATCGGCAGCGTGCCTTCAGCCATGTTGATGCCGTCGCGGATTTTGCGCAGGTCGTTCGGATTCTTTTCATCGCGCTGCTGATAACGTGCGTTGTAGAGATGCATAAGGATTCGTTTGTTCTGAAGATCGGCCTCCAACATGCCGCTGCGCGCGAAAGTCACTTTCATCGGCAACGAATTTTCATCCAGCTCGAAAACGGTGATATTTTCAAGTCGATTGCCTTCCTTTTTGCCAACATAAATTTTTCGGCCGGGAAATTGGTCAATCACCTGATCGCTGCCGAAGAGCGCCATCGGATCACGCGTGGCGAGGTCGAAAATTGTGCTGCGCAATTTTTCCTGAGCAGCAGGGGCGACTTGCACGTTCAGCCACGAACAGATCGCCGTAGAGACGAGGGCAATACCAGCAAGCGGAACACAGACGCGTGTGACGCTCACACCGTTCGCGCGCAACGCGATCAGTTCATTATCGGCGGAAAGCCGGCCGAAGACGAGCAGGATCGCGGTTAACAATCCCCATGGAATGGTGAAGATGAGAGAGAACGGCAGCACGTATGCAATGAAGGCGAGCAAATATTCCATCGGTACGTCATGATTGACGAGCAGCGGCAGGAGCTTGCGGAAAATGTTGCCGACCACCAGCACGAGGCTCAGCACGGCGATCGCGAAAAGCACATTCACCAGCAACTCGCGGCTCACGAACTTATCGATCAACTTCATTTCTTAAACGGACGCCCGGCCACAGATTAACACAGATTCTGAACCTAAACCCTAAAACGTCTTAAAATGCAGACGTTATCTGCGTTTCATGTGTGTCGATCTGTTGGCTGGAAAGACCATCAGTTTCCGATAAAATCCTCCTGTCCATGGACAAGACCGACACGTACGACGTAGCCATTATCGGAGGTGGCCCGGCCGGCAGCACGGCCGCGGCTTTGTTGGCGCGGGCCGGGCGATGCGTGATCGTCTTCGAGCGGGAAAAATTTCCGCGGTTTCACATCGGCGAATCGCTTCTGCCCTTCAGTATGAAAGCGTTTACGCGGCTTGGTTTGCACGAGAAATTTGCCCGCGCTGGGTTCATGGAAAAGTTCGGCGGCGAAATGTGCAGCGCCTGCGGCGACAACGGCGTGAAATTTTATTTCAAGGACGGCTTCCGCTCGCAAACCGATCACGCCTACCAGGTCACGCGGGCCGATTTCGACAAAGTTCTGCTCGACCATGCAGCCGAAAACGGAGCGGAAGTGCATGAGGAAACAAACGTCGAGCGCATCGAGTTTTCAGATGACCATGTCGATCTTAGCGTCACGTCCGCCAAAAATTGGTCGCGAGAAATTCGCGCACGCTATTTGATTGACGCCAGCGGCCGCAATTCACTTGTCGGAAATTATTTCAAGCTCAAGAAGAACTACGATCACCTCCAGAAGATGTCGATCTTCGCGCACTACCACGGGGTCGAGCGCGATACAGGAATCGACGGCACACTCACGCGAATGGTTCGCGGGATTGACCGCTGGTTTTGGATCATTCCTTTAACGGCCGAGCGGACCAGCATCGGCATCGTCCTGGATTCGGCGACATTTCGCGCGGCAAAAAAATCTCCGGAGGAGTTTTTGGAGATAGTCTTGGCCGAACAGCCGCAGCTTGCAAAGCGAATGCAGAACGCCATGTGCGTATCGCCAGTTTACACCGCCGCCGATTTTTCCTATCGCAACACGCGGCTCACCGGCGACCGCTGGCTGCTCGCGGGGGACGCGGCCGGCTTTATCGATCCGGTCTTCAGTAGCGGCGTCTTTCTCGCCGTTCTCGCCGGCGAAAATGCAGCCGACGCATTAAACGAAGTTCTCGATCATCCGAAGAAAGCCAGAAAGCTTTTCGCGCGTTACGAGCTGAAAATCAATCGCGCCATGGATGTGTATCTACGCTTTGTCAATGCGTGGTACACGAAAGAATTCATCGAGGTGTTCTTGCACCCGCAGAAGTTCTTGCAAATTCCGCCAGCGGTAAACGCGGTCCTCGGCGGCAACATCGGTAATAGTTTCGCGATTAAATGGCGCATGTCGGTCTTCTACCTGCTCCTTTGGTTGCAGCGTTACCTGCCGCTTTGCCCGCGCCGCACGCTGGTGCCAAAGACGGAAGAGTTGCCAAATCCAAGCAAATCGGTCGTCGCGATCTCCTGAGTGTCCATGTCGATCTTCGAGAGCCGGGCCATCGTCATTGCCTTTTTATCAGTTTACCTAACGAGTTGCGCAACGATTTCGCCACACGAATTCGCGGAACCGGCCAGGGACTGGCAGGTGCGGAGTGGCCAGCTTTTGTATCGCAATCCGAAGCGAACGCTCATCGGCGAAGTTTACGTTCGTTTCTCGAAGACTGGTGATTTGGAGCTGACGTTTTCAAAAGGCCCGGGCATTACGCTTCTGGTTTTGCATCAGGACGCGAGCTTTGCCGAATCAAAAGGCCCGCTTGCGGGTCGAGGCTGGTCAGGGCCAATCGATCGGGCGCCGCAGCAATTGCGTGGCTGGCTTGGCCTGCGCGATAAACTGATCAACGCGCAAAATCGACAATCAATTCGATACAGCATGCGCGCCGAGGAATTTTTGTTTCAGTTCTGACAATCGAGCGAACCGCAGCACGAAAACGCGGGAGAACAGGGCGCGCAGCGCCAGGTGAAGGTTGCCCAAGTGTACTAGTCGCCGTATCAGCTGGATTCATCGTTGCGAAAAAATATTCGGAGTGATGTCCGAACCGAAGATCGACAATATCTGGCCTTTCCATGCGTATCAGTGACTTCATTGCGCGGATGATGACACAACGGCGCGGCTTCGTCTGGTGCGGCGTCGCGGTGCTGGCGACTGTTTGCATTGCAATTCTTGTCATGCGGATGCAGCTCGATTCGGACGTGCTCAACATGTTGCCCGCCCGGTTCCCTTCGATCCAAGGATTGAAGATTTATGATCGCGAATTTGAGCAGACACGTGAACTGACCTTCGCGCTTGTGTGCCAACCGAACGAGATCGAGAAGCTAGAGGAATTCGCGCCAGCTTTCACGGAGAAATTGCAAAAGCAGCCGTGGTGCGAGCGCCTGCTGACCGGCTCGCCAATGGAAACCCCGGATGGAATTCGCGATCTGCAATCGATCGCGGTGCCGCTGCTGCTGAACCTCGAGCCGGCGGCCTTTGACAAGACAATGTCGATCTTGCAGCCGCAAAAAATTCGCGATCGACTGCACCGTTTACATCAACAGATCGAGGCCGGTTCACCGCGTCCGGAATTTGAACTTAGGTTTGATCCGCTCGGCTTGATCGCGCCGGCGCTCAAACCTTTCGCTGAAAGCAATGCCCTCGAACAAGAGCAGCCGCTCACCTCCCCGGATCGGACGATGCGCGTTTTTCTCGTGGTCACGAATCAGCAGTCGATCAGCGCATTTGAGTGCCAGCGGTTGATGCGCCAGGTAAACGCGTTTCGTGAGCGTGCCCGCGATGGTTGGAATGGCGGGCCGTTGGAACTCCTGGTGACCGGGCGTTCTGCCTATGTCTCTGAAATTTCGCTGAGCATTCGTTACGACATCGTCACCACACTTGCTAGTTCGATCCTGCTCGTCGGAGTAATTTTTTACATTGGGTTTCGTCGATGGGCGCCACTGATCGGCATGGGTTTCTCGCTTCTGCTCGCCTGTTTGGTCGCCCTGGCTTTTGGGCTCTTCCTCTTCGGGCAGCTCAGCATGGTGGCAGTCGGTTTCTCCGCCATCCTCGTTGGACTCGGTGTCGATTTCGCGATCCTGATTTTCGGTCGTTATCAACAAGCTCGGATCGATGGTGAGCCGTACGAGCAAGCGATCGCCACGTCGGTGGCAAAACTGGGACGCGCTGTTTTCTTTGGTGCGCTGACAACTGCGGTGGGGTTCATGGCGCTCGTGCTCAGCGGTTCAATGGGCTTCTCGCAGCTCGGTGTCTTGATCGCGATCGGTATTTTCTTCGCTGGACTTTTCATGTGCACAATTTTATTTCTGTTCGTTAGGCCATGGCAACCGCCGATGCGCCACGACTGGGTCTTCGAATTAGTAAAGCGTTACGTTCGATGGAGCGTACAACGCCCTGCACCGATGCTGATTCTCTCGAGCGCCGTCTTGCTGTTGCTCAGCGCAATTGGATTTTCGCCAGTTCCTCCGATTCATTTCGAAGCGAGCACACGCTCGCTCGAGCCGAAAAACAGTCGCGCTGGCTATGCGCTAAAGGAAATCATGCACAAAATGCCCACGCGCTGGGAGCCGGTTCTCGCCATCGTGCGCGCGCCTGACGCTCAAACACTTCATGATGATTGGCAAAAAATCGCCGCGCACTGGGGCCGGCTGCAAGCCGCGGGCAAGATCAAAAGCTTTTCCACTCCGGCGGCGCTGTGTCTTTCGCCAGAATGGATGCAACGAAACCGCCAACGTCTGAGCGCGATTGATTTTCAGACGGTGCGCCAAATATTTGGAGAAACGCTCGACCTCGAGGGATTCAGCCGCGACGCGTTTGCTCCAGCCTTCACCTTGCTCGATCAATTGGAGGGCCTTGTCGATCCAAACATGCCGTTGCCTGATTGGCATAGCCGGTTGCCGAAATCGTCGAGCTGGTGGTTTTTGATTGATCGTTATTTTGCAAAAGACCCCCTACTCACCACCGGTTTCGCGACAGGCAACGCGCCGATCGCGACGCATGAGCAGCGCCAAGAACTGGGGGCCGACTTGCCGGTGCGCGACGTTCCGATGACTCTTTCCGGCTGGAGTTATGCTCTCGCCGATTTGGTGCCGTGGTCGCACCGGCAGCTTCTCATCATCAGCGCGTTGATGGCGGTCTTCGACGTTTCGCTGCTGGCCATCCTGTATCGCGATTTTCGCCTTTGGATCATCCAAGTGATTACGCTTGCCTTTGGAATCGGGGCTATGGTCGCGACCATGAAGCTGCTGAACATCCATTTGAACTTGCTCAACGTGCTCGCGTTCCGACTGGTGCTCGCAATCGGTGTCGATTACGGAATCTACGTTGTGCTCGTCTGGCAAAAAACGCGCGAACTGGAGCACGATGTCGCGGGAGTGGTAAAACCGGTCTTACTCGCCGGATTGACCGCGGTTAGCGGGTTCGGCTCGTTAGGCTGGGCGCGCAATCCTTCCATCAGCAGCCTCGGGATCGCCTGCGCCATCGGTATATTTTGGAGCTTGCTCGCGACAATTTTTTTTACTTTGCCGGCAATGTCTGCAGCTAGGCCGAAACGTTGGCGCGAAAACAAGTGAGATCGACAATCACCTGAGAAAGATTTTGAAAATTACAGGGACGGACCGCCGGACCGTGCGTTATCGGTGCGCTCGGGTCCGAACCGGACATCCGCTGTCGCGCCCTACCTTGGCTTTAGCAGCCATCCTGTTTTCTGTTTTCGTCCGCCCCGCGTCCGCACAGCCGCTTTCGCCGGTCGACGTGAACAACTTGCTCGCGCGAATCCATAATCTGGACGCGACCTCGCCGAACCTACGAATGGACTTTCAGGAGCAAAGAATCGTTCATCTCATGAATAAGCCAATTGTGTATTCTGGGAAAATCTGGTTCCAGGCTCCGAATAAATTCCGTCGCGAAGTGCGAGGCAATTCACCCAGCGTCAACGTAAGCGATGGACAGCAGCTGTGGATTTACTATCCGAATTTCAAATCGGCCGAGCGTTATTTGTTAGGCAGACGCTCACCAGCGGATGCCGCCATTGCCGGGATCAACACCGCGTTAAACCTCGAAGGCGTTGAAGCAACCTTTCAGATCAGCGGGAACAAGATCGACAATCACTATGAGTTACAACTTTTGCCACGTTCGCCTTCGATGAAACGAATGTTCCAAAGATTTGGTTTACGGATTAACCAAGATCTCTTTGTGGAACGAACGGAAATATTGCAACCAAACGGCGACCGGATCGTCACGACCTATTCGAATCAATCCCGCGCGCCAATTCCTCAATCGACATTCGAATTCACGCCGCCCCCTGGGACTGAGGTGACAACGCCGCTCGGGCGCTAACGACGAGGCCCGCGTCCATCCAACGGCCGTGGAGTTGACTGGGTCCGCCTCGTAGCGAATAGAAGTTGCACCACTTGCACCATCCTGTTTTCGATTGGCCGTATTTTCGATTGAAAAATATTGGCCCGGCGAATTAAAATACTCTTCCAAGTTACTCGACGCTTCCGCGTTTTTCAGTTAAACAGACTCGCTCGTGAGAAGAATTCTTCTCGTTGCGTTGATTCTCTTCAGCCCAGTAGCCGTGTTTGCGACAGATCGCGACAGCGCCGAAGTCACTTCGCACATCCCGCGGCATCACGTCGAGTCGAGCGCGCTCCGGTCGGTTGGATTCAGCAAACGCCGACACATTCTGGAGATCGAATTTACCAACGGGGCAATCTATCGCTATGCCGATGTTCCGTCGTCGGTGTATCGCGATTTACTGTCTGCCGACTCAAAGGCGCGCTACTACGATCTGAATATCAAACGCAATTACCAGTCGATTCGAGTGAAACCGCGCGTGAAAGATCAGCCGAACAATTGAAACGAGTTTGGCGCGCGCGACTTGAGGCCCTGCGCAATCGCCTCGCTCTCACACCCAAAGAAAAACGGGTCATCGCCTTCGTCTTCGCCGCGTTCTTTCTCGGAGTCTGCGCCAAATGCTACCGAGAAACTCATCCGCAAACGCCACCTCAGATGGACAAGAAACATCCGTGGCGAAAATATCAGATACCGTCGCCTTCCCAAGCACGATCGCCAGCGAAAATCACGCGTGAAAGTCAGCCCTTTATCTCCCCTATCGAGATCGTAACGCGCGAAGAAAGAAGCCTCGCTCCCTCGGGCAGCCCACCGATTGCGCAACGGGTTGTCACTGAGCATGCGCCTGCCAGCCAAGCGCAACCTCCAATTATGAAAACTTCCGCTTAGGCTGGCTTAATGCTGCAAACCAGGGCCGACGGCTCTCCTTTGATCCATCTATGTTTGCCCAACCGGCCAGATCTCCGGATCGTAACGATGTGCGAAAACAAATTGATGCGTTCACAGACCAGATTTGTGAAGTGATTGTGGGCAAGACCGAAGCGGTGAAATTGGCAGTCGCCTGTCTGCTCGCACGTGGTCATTTGCTAATCGAAGATATTCCGGGTGTCGGTAAGACGACACTCTCCCAGGCACTTGCACGTTCCCTTGCGCTTGGCTTTCAACGCATCCAATTCACCAGCGACCTGCTTCCCGCCGACATTCTCGGCAATTCAATTTTCGACCGAGAAGAGCAACGCTTCGTCTTTCACCGCGGCCCGCTTTTCTCGCAAGTGGTGCTGATTGACGAGGTCAATCGGGCAACCGCCAAGACGCAAAGCGCATTGCTCGAAGCAATGGAGGAACACCACATCTCGGTGGATGGCGTGACTTACAAACTGCCGCAGCCGTTTTTTGTGGTTGCAACTCAGAATCCCCAGTATCAAGTCGGAACTTTTCCGCTGCCCGAGTCCCAGCTCGATCGGTTTTTGATGCGGATCGAACTGGGCGTGCCGGATCGTGCCAGCGAGCGGACGATGCTTCTTGGGATGGACCGCCGCGAGATGCTCAAGGAATTGAAGCCCGTGTTTACGCCGCAAATCTTGCTCGAGATTCAGGAGGCCGTGCGCGAGGTACACACTTCAGCCGCGCTACTCGATTACCTGCAGGACTTACTCGATGCTTCGCGACAGCGGCACAGTACGGGTTTGTCGCCTCGCGCCGGTCTGGCATTAAAACATGCTTCGCAAGCATGGGCCCTTATGAGCGGGCGCGACATGGTGCTGCCGGAAGATATTCAAGCGGTAGCCCGAGCGGTGATGGCTCACCGGTTGGGACACGATATCAAGCAGCCTGGACAAAGTGGCCGCACGCTGGCTGACGCTCTGTTGCACAGTGTGCCCGTTCCATGAAACAGCCACGAATGCCGCGCATTTATCCGGCTAGTAGCCTGGCGGGCCTGCTTTTTGTCCTGATCGCGATCTGGTATGCCGCCGCCACTCAGAGTAACGCCGCGGCCTATGTGCTTTTGTTCGTTCTCACGGCTGTCTTTTTCGTTTCCATTCCACATACGCTCCTTAATCTCGTTGGTCTGAAAGCGACGGCTCAATCGGTGAAGCCGACGTTCGCGGGGGACGAGGTTTCGCTGCCCGTCGAGATCGTCAATCAATCCACTGTCGCGCGCCATGGCATCGAGCTAAGCCTACTAGGTTGCAAAGGGCGGCCGCAGCGTATCAACCACGTCCCGGCGGGCAAAGCAACCCGCGTCACACTTAGGTTTGCAGCACTCAAGCGCGGCCAGCATCAGATCGGCACGTTGCGTCTCGAGTGCGTGTATCCTCTTGGCTTCCTGCGGGCATTTAGATCGGTAACTACGCGGCAGCAGTATCTTGTTTACCCAAGGCCCGCCGGTGACCCTAATCTCCCCATGGAGTGTGCGAGCCCAGGCGAGAACAAATCGCAACCCGAACTAGGAGAAGGCGACGATTTCGCGGGCCTGCGGCCCTACACTCTCGGCGAGTCGCAACGGCATGTCGATTGGAAAGCAGTAGCTCGCGGCCAGGAATTGATGACGAAGCAGTTTTCCACCGAGACGCGCGGCTCGCTCTGTTTCGACTTTGCGGCGGCGCGGTTTCCCCATATTGAAGATCAGCTCTCGCAGCTCACGCTCTGGGTCATCGAGGCCGAGCGAGCGCGGCGTGCATACGGTCTGCTTTTACCTACCGGTGAGATTGCACCGTCCCTCGGACAAGCGCATTTTCATCGATGTCTGCGGGCGCTCGCCTTGTTTGATGAAGATGCCTCGTGACAAGGACACGCGCATTCCGCGACGACCGTTCCTTTGGCTGGCC
>WNFC01010706.1_pt1 | contig 10786 bp, 4 predicted proteins | sample 5400541 | NCBI WGS metagenome assembly WNFC01 (sample SAMN13153342, study PRJNA577476) | soil metagenome | isolation source: 120 cm saprolite under Douglas fir tree site 2 hole 2 replicate 1 | place: USA:California | collected 2015-04-18
GGATCGCGCCGGCGCGCGGCGACGATCGCCGCCGTGGTGGGACTGGCCGTCGTCATCGCCGCTCTGGTCGGCTGGTCGCGCCTCCCCGGACCCGTGCGCCGGGAGCCGGGCCTCGACGTCCTCCTCATCACCATCGACACGCTCCGCGCGGACGCCCTCGGCTGCTACGGGAATCGCACGATCGAGACACCCTGGATCGACCGCCTGGCCGCCGACGGTGTGCGGTTCGAGCAGGCGCACGCCCAGAACGTGGTCACGCTCCCTTCGCACGCGAACATCCTCTCCGGCCGGTACCCGCTCGATCACGGTGTCCGTGACAACTCCGGCTTCCGCTTCCCCAGTGGCGTGGACACGCTGGCCACCCTGCTCAAGCGGGCCGGCTACGTGACGGGCGCCTTCGTGAGCGCGTTCCCGCTCGACTCGAGGTTCGGCCTCGACCGGGGCTTCGACGTCTACGACGATCGCCTGGGGGATCCCGAGGCGCGCACCGCGTTCCTCATGCCGGAAAGGTCGGGGGCGCGTACGGTGCAAGAGGCGCAGAAGTGGCGGGCGACCCAGGGAGCGGCGCGGACCTTCACGTGGATCCACCTCTACGAGCCGCACTTCCCGTACGTTCCGCCGGAGCCCTTCGCGTCGCGCTACGCGCAGTCTCCCTATCACGGCGAAGTGGCGTACGCGGACAGCCTGCTCGGCCCGGTCCTCGAGCCGCTCCTTCGCGCCGGCAAGGAGGGCCACACGCTCGTGGTCCTCACCGGCGATCACGGCGAAGGCCTGGGTGAGCACGGGGAGAAGACGCACGGCATCTTCGCCTACGACACCACGCTCCGCGTCCCCTTGATCCTCTACGCACCCCGCCTCTTCGGCCCGCGGGCGCCGGTGGACAGGGTCCGGCACATCGACATCCTCCCCACGGTGCTCGATGCCCTCGGGCTCGAGGCGCCGAAGGAGGCGTCCGGGCGCAGCCTCCTCGCGCTGGCCGCCGGGCGCAGCGCGGCCCCGGCGCCGAGCTATTTCGAGGCCCTCTCCTCGTCCGTGAACCGCGGGTGGGCGCCGCTGACCGGCCTGGCCCAGGACCGCTTCAAGTTCATCGACCTGCCCATCCCGGAGCTCTACGACCTGGAGGCCGATCCGCACGAGACCAGGAACCTGGCCGCCGCGGAGCCCGTCGAGCTGGAGGCGATCCGCGGCCAGCTTGCGCGGTTGCGCACCGCCGACCGCGAGATCGCGCGGGGCGCGGAGAGCGCGGAGACCCGCGAGCGGCTGCGCAGCCTCGGATACGCGAGCGCGACCGCGCCCGCCAAGGCGCGCTACACGCAGGACGACGATCCCAAGCGGCTGATCGGGCTCGACGCGGCGATCCAGGACGTCGTGACCCTCTACCAGAGCGGCGACCTCGCGGGCGGGCTCGCCCGCATCCAGGACGTCCTGAAGCAACGGCCCGACATGCCGCTCGCCCTGCAGCACCTCGCATTCCTGCAACGGGAGTCGGGCGATCTCGGGGACGCGGTCGCGACCCTGCGGCGCGCAATCGCCTTGAACCCGGAGGACACCGACACCGCGGCCCTCCTCGGCGCCTACCTGAACGAGTCCGGCCGCGCGCGCGAGGCGGCCGCGTTCCTCGCCGTGTACGCGGAACGGAAGGATCCCGACCTCGACGTCCTGATGGCGCGGGGCGCGGCGCTCGCGCAGATCGGCCGCACGCAGGAGGCCATCGACACGTTCAATCGCGCACTCGCCATCGATCCCTCGAACGCGGCGGCCAAGGCCAACCTCGGCACCGTCTCGCTCGCCATCAACGACTACCCACGCGCGCGGGCGATCCTGGAGGAGGCGCTGGCCCTCGATCCCGACGTGTCGCGCGCGCACAACGCGCTCGGCGTGATCGCGGCGGAGACGGGCCACCCGGAGGAAGCGATCGAGCACTGGAAGCGGGCGGTGGAGCTGAACCCACGGGAGTGGGACACCCTCTTCAACCTGGGGAAGCTGTTGCGGCGCCAGGGGCGAGAGGCCGAAGCACGGCCGTACATCGAGCGCTTCGTGCAGACCGCACCCCCCGCGCAGTACGCCGCCGACATCCGGCAGCTCCGAGCGTCCCTCGCTCGCTGAGCCAGCGGCCGCTCGGCGCCCCGCCGATGCGGCTGGCCGGATCCGGGATGCAATCGATTGGATCACCAGCGGCGATCCGGTCCCCGGAAAGACTGAAACAAAGGACTTGCGCGGTGAGGGAGCCGGGCGCGGGCCTTGCTATCAGTGCACGTTCTACTCAGAATACTGGACATCTTTTCCGTCGATCCCGGGGTTTCCCGGTTACGCCCGCCTCGAGCGGGCAGGAGGGGCAGTTCATGAAACGACCCATTGGGCTCGTGCTCGCCCTGCTGTTGGGTGCCGTCCCCATGCTGTGGGCACAGGCCTCGAGCGGCAACATTTATGGCTCCGTCGCTGACGCGTCGGGTGCCGTGCTTCCGGGCGCCCTCATCACGGTTTCCGGCGCCAACACGGGCGGCCGCACGACGACGTCCGGGACTCAGGGCGACTTCCGCTTCCTGAACCTGGACCCCGGGACCTACAAGCTCGCCGTGAGCATGAAGGGCTTCGGCACCGTCAACCGCGAAGTCGTCGTGACCACCGGCCAGAACGTGAACCTCTCGTTCGCCTTGAAGGTGGCCGGTCAATCCGAGGAAGTGACGGTCACCGCCGAGACTCCGGTCGTCGACACCAAGCGTGTCGGCACCGCGACCACCCTGACCAAGGAGGAGCTCTCGCAGGTCCCGCAGTCGCGCGACCCCTGGGCCGTGCTCAAGACGATTCCCGGCGTCATCGTGGACCGCGTCAACGTGGCGGGCAACGAGAGCGGCCAGCAGTCGGGCTTCGTCGGCAAGGGCGCGCTGCCCAGCGACACCCAGTGGAACCTGGACGGCGTCGTCATCACCGACGTCAACTCGAACGGCGCATCGTCCTCGTACTACGACTTCGACGCTTTCGAGGAGATCAACGTCACCACCGGTGGCGGCGATCTGAAGGTGCAGTCGGGCGGCCTCGGGATCAACTTCGTGACCAAGCGCGGCACGAACCTGTTCCACGGCTCCGTGCGCGGCTTCCTGGCCAATCACAAGCTCCAGTCCAACAACCGGCCCGCCGAGATCACGGACCGGGCCCAGGCGAACCACACCGACCAGATCTTCGACTGGGGTGGCGAGCTGAGCGGACCGATCGTGAAGGACAAGCTCTGGTTCTGGGGGTCCTACGGCAAGAACGACATCCGCATCGTCCGTTTCACGCAGACGAAGGACAAGACGCTCCTCAAGAACTGGAACGCGAAGCTGAACTGGCAGGCCAGCGGCAACGACATGCTCTCTCTGTTCTGGTTCAACGGGGCGAAGGTCAAGATCGGGCGCGATCCGGGCGTGGTCACCAACGAGCCCAACAGCTTCCTCTGGAACCAGGGCAACTTCTACCCCGAGGAGGGCTGCACGGTCCCTTGCGGTCTGCACGGGCTCTGGAAGACGGAGTGGAATCACACGTTCGGGCCGAACTTCAACCTGAACGCGAAGTACGCGTACTACGGCTGGGGTTACGGGTTCGCCCCCGGAGCCCAAGGCACGGATGGCGGGCTGAACGGCGGTTGGGACTACGACCTCGACCAGGCCTTCGGAGCCTACCTCGGTTTCACCGCGCGCAAGCCCTGGCACGTCGTGAACGTCGACGGCAACTACTTCAAGCACGCCATGGGCGGCCAGCACGAGTTCAAGTTCGGCTTCGCCTACCGGAAGGATCCGGCGCGCACGACCACGACGTACGCCGGAAACCAGACCCCGGCCATCAACAACGGCGGCGGTGACACCGTGGCGCAGATCACGCGGCAGCGCAACGTGCGCTTCACGGAGAAGATCGCCAGCGGGTACGTCGGTGACACGTTCAGCAAGGGACGCATGACCCTGAGCGCCGGCGTCCGCTACGACTGGCAGCACGCCTTCAACGAGGCCAGCACCGCGACCGCCAACCCGCTCTTCCCGGACCTCCTGCCCCAGCTCGTTTACGACGGCAGCGGCCCGACGATCACCTGGAAGGACTTCTCTCCCCGTGTGAGCCTCAACGTCGGGCTCGACGAGGCGAAGAAGACCGTCCTCCGCGCCTCGTATGCGCGGTACGCCGGCCAGCTCTTCCCGAACGACGTCACCGTCGCGAACCCGGTCGGCGGCTACTCGACCTTCCTGGCCTATCGGTGGAACGATAAGAACCACGACCACCTCGCGACGAAGGACGAGATCCTGCTCAACGAGGGCGTCCTCTACTACAACAACGTCGATCCCGCCCATCCCACGGCGCTCGTCTCGCCCAACAAGATCGACCCGAACTACCACGCGAGCAAGGACAACGAGGTCATCGTCGGGCTCGATCGCGAGATCGGTGGAAACGTCGCCGTGGGCCTCGCCTACACCTGGCGCAAGGTGAACGACGTCTCGAGCTACTTCCCGCGCATCGGGATGACGTCGGCCGACTACACGGCGAACGCCCCCGTGACCCAGAACGGGTTCACGGCCCGTACGTTCTCGCCCAACCAGGCGAAGATCAACGCGACCAACAGCGGCCAGATCCTCACCAACCGGCCGGACTACAGCACGGGATACAACGGGCTGGAGCTGACGCTGGTCAAACGGATGTCGAACAAGTGGTTCGCGCGCGGGGCGTTCTCGCTCATGGATTGGCACGAGAACATCGGGCCAGGGGCGATCCAGAGCCCGACCCGCTCGGATACCACGGGCGGCCAGGCGGGCTCCGCCGAGAGCAAGAACTCCGGTCCCGGGGTGGACGGAGGCCAGATCGCGCCCCGCTCGGGCGGCTCCGGCAAGGGAGACATCTTCTTCAACGCGCGGTGGCAGGCCGTCTTGAACGCCCTCTACCAGCTCCCCGGCAACTTCGAGGTCGGCATGAGCCTCTTCGGCCGGCAGGGTTACGTCTACCCGGTCGTCCTCCGCTTGAATGCGGGCGGGGATGGCGCGGTCCGAACCCTGGCCGTCGCCAACATCGACGACCAGCGCTACAAGAACCTCTTCGATGCCGACTTCCGGCTCGCGAACAACATCAAGCTGGGAGGCCGCGCCACTCTGGGCATCACGGCCGACCTCTTCAACGCGTTCAACAGCGGGACGATCCTCGGACGGAATCGGCAGGCGAACTCCGGCGCGTTCGGATCGCCGACCGACGTGCTGGCTCCGCGGATCCTGCGTATCGGCGTTCGGTTCGGCTTCTAGTCCTCGCTTCCGGTCGTTCGCATCGTTCTCGGCCCCGGGGTCACTCACCCCGGGGCCGTTCGTTTTTCCCGCCCTCCGCGCGCGACCCTCTAGAATGCCGGGGTGGCGCGCGCGAAGAAGCGGAGTCCGGCCGTTCCGCCCGCCGCGCCCCGGCGGCGGGCGGCGGCCGTCGCGCTCACCATCGTCGCCCTCGGCCTCGCCGGACTCGCCCTCGGATGGTGGACGCGGCCTCGCCCTTCGCGTCCCAATCTGCTCCTCGTCACCATCGACACTCTCCGTGCCGATCACGTCGGGGTCTACGGAGGGCGCGACGTCCAGACGCCGACCCTCGATGCCCTGGCCGCGCGCGGCGTCCGCTTCGAGCACGCGGAGACGCCGGTGCCGATCACCGGCCCCTCGCACGCCAGCATCCTCACCGGCCTCTATCCGCCCGTGCACGGCGTCCGCGACAACATCGTCTTCTCCCTGGACGGGCGTCACCGCACGCTGGCCACGCGGCTCAAGGCCGCCGGCTATCGCACCGCGGCCTTCGTGGGCGCCTACCCGGTGGCGGCGGCGTTCGGATTCAAGCAGGGATTCGATTCCTTCAGCGAGAACTTCAAGGAGAGCGACGTCCCCGGGGCGGGGGCGCAGCGCGCCGCGAACGAAGTGGCGGACGACGCGCTCTCCTGGCTGGCCCGGCCGGGTGACGGGCCGTTCTTCGTCTGGATGCACCTCTACGATCCCCATGCCCCCTACGACCCCCCCGAGCCCTATCGCACCGCTTTCGCCGGCCGCCCCTACGACGGCGAAATCGCGTTCGCGGACGCGCAGCTCGGGCGGGTGCTCGGCTGGCTGCGCTCGGCGGGCCACGAGGATGACACCGTCGTGGCCGTCCTCTCCGACCACGGCGAGTCGCTGGGCGAGCACGGCGAGGTCACTCACGCCGTGCTCCTCTACGAGGCGACCCTGCGCGTGCCGCTGCTGCTCGCGGGTCCGGGTGTGCCGCGCGGGAAGACCGTGGCCGCGCGCGTGGTCACGGTCGACCTTGCGCCCACTCTCCTGAAGCTTCTGGAGGTGGCGCCGGGACCGGAGATGACCGGCCGCGATCTCCGTCCCGCCCTGCGCGGCGAGCGTCTTCCCCCCGAGCCCCTGTACGCGGAGAGCCTCTTCGGTCGCCTCAACTGCCGCTGGTCGTCGCTGCGGGCCTGGACGTCGGACGATTGGAAGCTCGTGCAGGGCAGCCGCACCGAGCTGTTCCACCTGACCGAGGATCCAGACGAGACGCGCAACCGGGCGGAGGAGGAGGGCCCGCGCGTCGAGCGCATGCGCGCGGCCCTGCGGAGCGCGGTGGCCCGGATGGCGCCGGGCGGGGACCAGGCCCGCACCGCCGCCATCACCCCCGAGCAGGAAGCGATCCTCAAGAGCCTCGGCTACGTCGGCGGCTCCGGCGGCGCCGGCGATCTCGACGAGCCCGGGCTGCCCGATCCGCGCGATCGCGTTCACCTCTTCGAGCGCATGCAGGTCATCCTGAGGGCCCAGAACATCCCGCTCGCGCGCGCGGCCGCGGAGGCGGCGGCCATCGCGGAAGAGGACCCCGGAAACCCGTTCGCGTTCACGACCGTCGCCTCCCTCGCCTACCGCGCCGGCCGGCTGGCCGAAGCCGCGCGGGCCTTCCATCGTGCGCTGGAGCTGGATCCCGAGCGTCCGGACGTGCGCCAGAACTACGGCAAGCTGCTGCGCGACATGGACCGGCTGGAGGACTCGGAGAAGGAGCTGCGGCTCGCCCTCGCGCAGACGGACGCCGAGGACGCGCGCGCGCGATCGAGCCTGGCCGAGACCCTGATCCGGCTCGGCCAGACGGAGGAAGCGGGCCGGCTCGTTGCGGACGCGCTGCGCATCGAGCCCGGCGATCCCGAAGCGCTGGCCGCGCAGGGACGGCTCTTCGCGGCCCAGGGCAAGCTCGAGGACGCCGCCCGGAGCCTCGGCACGGCCGCGGCCAGCGGCGACGTCGATGCGCGCATCGAGCTGGCGCGCGTCTGGCTGCGGAGCGGCGACCGCGCGCGGGCGCGCGAAGAGGCGGGGGCAGTCGTCGCCGCCAATCCCGGCCATCCCTGGGCCCTGGCCGTGCTGGGCCAGGTCCTCGTCCTCGACGGCCAACGCGAGGAGGGCCTGGCCCTGCTCCGTCGCGCAGAGGCGGCGCGGCCGCGGCGCCCCGAGGCCTGGCTCAGCCTCGCCGAGGGATTCGACGCGGCCCAGGACAAGGCGGCGGCGGCGCGGTGCCGCCAGGCCGCGCGGGCGCTCCGCGGGGACTAGAATCCTTGAAGCAACTCGTTCCAGGACGAGTAATCCACCCGCGCGGCGCGCGGGTGGCTCGGTGGTGGTCTTGCGGGCGGGTGCCTCGCCAGGGAAATGACTGTACTCAGATCGCGTACAAGCATCGTCCTCGTCAGGGGCTCGCGCCAAGACCCCGTGCCGCCGCCGAAATCGCCCGCTGGGGCCTCACAAGACGCTCTTGATGGCTCGGGACGGTCTCTCCTGTCCCGCGCCTCTTCACGGGGCAAACCATCGTACGCAAATCACGTACAATGAAATCCTCGCGAGACCGTCCTGCGGCGCGACCTTCGCGGTGCGGAGCAAGAGGCGAAATCGTCAGCGAAAGCGCGGGTCGCGCGGGAACTTCGACCGCGCGCGCGCGGCCCACTCCCGCGCGGCCGCCCCGTCCCCAAGCAGCGAGAACGTCTTCACGACCGTCCAGTAGGCCTCGGGGTCCTCGCGCGGCGTCGCCGTAACGAGCCCCTCCACGACCTCTCGCGCCTCGCCGTCGCGTCCCTGCGAGCGGTAGAGCATGGCCAGCCCCACGCGCCCCTCGCGCGACCAGGGCACGTCCTTGATCTCGGCCAGGAACTCCCGCTCCGCGTCCGCTTCGCGGCCGAGGCGGGCCAGGCAATCGGCCATGCGCGCGTGGAGGGTGAGGACGATCGATCCCTTCTCCAGCCGGTTCGCCTCTTGCGCCTTGCCGAAGGCGGCCAGCGCGTCTTCGTAGCGCCCGGCCTTCTGGGCCACGACGCCGAGGGCGAAGTGGCTCATCGCGCGCTGCGGGTCCGCCTCCAGGCTGCGTCGCGCGGCGGCGGCGGCCTCTTCGGGCCGATTGAGGTCGAGAAGGATCTGGGCCTGCATCTCGTACCCCTTGCCGGGCTCGCGGCGCGCGGCGAGGTCGGCGTGCTGAAGGGCGACGTCACGCCGGCCCTCCAGGGCGAAGATCCGGCCTAGCGCGAGGTGCGGCTCGGCGCTGGTGGGATCGAGCGCGACCGTGCGATCGAGCGCTTCGATCGCCTCCTTCTTGCGGTCCATCTCGGTCAGGGTCACGCCCAGCATCTCCCAGGCGTCGCGCATGTCGGGGTTGGCTCGGACCACCTTGCGCAGCTGGTCGACAGCCTCCGCCCGGCGTCCGCCCAGCCGGAGGGACAAGCCCGTCTTGAAGTCTTCGTAGGCCTGGATGTGGTCCTTGGGGTCGGGCCGCGGGCCAGTGGACGGCTGCGTGCCCGCCGACCCCACGTAGCCGAGCGCCTGCAGCTTCTCGCGCACGTCGCGCGGCACTTCCTCGGGCGCGGACGCGGCGCCCCCCGCGCCACGCTGCTCGAGCCAGGCGTTCATGGCCGCGGCCACGCTCGCCCGCTCCGCGGCGAGGTTGCGCTGCTCGGTCTTGTCGCTCGACAGGTCGAACAGCTCCGGACGCGGGGCACGCACGTAGCGGTACCGCCCCTCGGTGGCCGCGAACAGCTCGCTCCAGCCGAGGTGGTAGCGCGGATAGAGGGTCTCGGAGTACACGGGATGACCGGAGGCCGCGCCGGAGAGCGCGCCGCGCAGGGAGACGCCGTCGAGGCCCTTCGCTTCGAGCCCGGCCAGCTCGAGCAGCGTGGGCGCGAGGTCGGCCTGGGCCACCGTGCCCGCCACGCGCGTGCCGCCGTGGACACCGCGGGGCAGGCGCAGGACGAGCGGGATGTGCACGGCTTCGCGGTAGAGGAAGATGCCGTGCTCCGCCTCGCCGTGGTCGCCGAGCCCCTCTCCGTGATCCGAGGTCACGGCGATGATGGCGCGGTCGTAGAGGCCGCTCGTCTGGAGGGCCCCGACCAGGCGCCCGACGAGCTCGTCCGCGTAGGCGATCTCTCCGTCGTAGGGCAGGGCGTGGCCGCGATAGGCCGGCGGCGGCGTGTAGGGCGAGTGCGGCTCGTAGAGATGGAGGAAAGCGAAGAAGCGCGCGCCCTTCTGGGCCCCGATCCAGCGCGAGAGCGCCTCCACGGCCACGGCGCCGTCGCGCTGGAGGTTGCCGATGGACTCCGTCCCGCCTTCCACTTCGATGGCGTCGTCGTAGAAGTCGAAACCTTGCGCGATCCCCGTCGTTGCCCGCAGGACGTAGGCGGAGACGGCCGCCCCCGTGTGCAGTCCGGCCGCCTTGAAGCGAGTGGCCAGCGTGGCGTGATCGGGAGAGAGCCGGAAGCCGATGTTGTCGCGCACGCCGTGGTGCGGGGGCAGGAGGCCGGTCAGCATCGAGGCGTGCGCGGGCAGCGTGAGGGGACAGTGGCTGTAGAGATCGTCGAAGACGATGCCCTCGCGGCCGAGGCGGTCGATGTGGGGAGTGGACCCCGCCCCGTAGCCGTAGAGGGGAAGGTGATCCGCGCGCAGGGTGTCGATCGAGATGACGACGACGGGCGCATCCGGAAATACAGAGGCGGACCCGCCCGAGGGCGAAGGCCGGCAGGCCCAAAGGGTCGCGCCCGCGAGAAGGGTCGTGAGCGCCGCGCGCCGCATTCCTCGGGCGATCTTACCCCGAGCCCCATCGTGGCCGCGTGCTAACATCGGCGGCTCCGGCATGAAGGACATCGTCACCGCCGAAGACGTCCAGTCCGTGCCGCCCGGAGGCGAAGTCACGGCCGCGCCGGGCGCGATCGTGACGCCCTGGGCCGCGCTCAAGGAAGAGATCAAGACCCATCTGACGCGCCTGGGCTACCGGTTCCACGACCTCGGCACCTTCTCCACCGAGCCCGTGGACTATCCCGACATCGCGCTGGCCGTCGCGCGCGTGGTCCGCGCCGGCGACGCCCGCCTCGGCATCCTGGTGGACGGGGCGGGGATCGGCTCCGCCATGGCCGCCAACAAGGTGCCCGGTGTGCGCGCCGCGCCCTGCACGGACGAAGCGGCCGCGCGCAACGCGCGCGAGCACAACGACGCCAACGTCCTCACCCTCGGGTCGAAGTTCGTGGACGCGACGCGCATGCAGGGGATCGTCGAGGCCTTCCTCACCACGCACTGCACGGAGGAACGGCACGCCCGCCGCGTCGGCAAGATCAAGGCCATCGAGGACTCGTATCTGAAGGAGCCCAGGCTGCGGTGAGCGACGCGTTCCTGGTCGACCGCATCGTCCGCGCCGTCCTCGCCCAGATGGGCGGGGGCGCGGACGAGCCGCCCTGCGCCTGCCACTCCGCGCCGGGGGGCTGCTGCCCCGACCGCCTCGGGCGGCTGGTCGGCCACGGGGCCGCCCGCTTCGGCCTGCA
>WNFC01009476.1_pt2 | contig 10785 bp, 9 predicted proteins | sample 5400541 | NCBI WGS metagenome assembly WNFC01 (sample SAMN13153342, study PRJNA577476) | soil metagenome | isolation source: 120 cm saprolite under Douglas fir tree site 2 hole 2 replicate 1 | place: USA:California | collected 2015-04-18
CAACGCCGGCTATTACTGGGTCCATCAGGACTGGTTCGACGTCGACAGCTGGTTCAACGGCCAAACCATCACGACCCGGCCCGACGGCGGCGCGGTCGGCGGCACGGTCGGTTACAACTATGTCCTGAACGGGCTGCTGCTCGGCCTCGAGGCCGATCTCGACTGGCTCAGCGTCACCGCCCAGAACCGGGTCAACAACCTGACCTATCGCGTCGGGACGACGAGCACCTCGACCTCAACCTCGACCTCGACCGATTTCTACGGCAACACGACGACCACGACCACGACCTCGACGACGAGCAACCCGCCGGCGACGACCAGCGTCAAGCTCAAATCGGATTGGCCCTGGGCGGGCTCGCTGCGGGCGCGTGCCGGCGTGCCGTTCGACCGCGGCCTGGTCTACCTGACCGCCGGCGTCGCCTTGGCGGAATGGACCGACAAATGGACCGACACCAGCGCCTGCCCGACCGGCTGGACCTGCAGCTATTCGAAATCGGGCGTCACCCCGGGCGGGCTGTTCGGCGGCGGCGTCGAATACGCGCTGACCGACCATCTGCTGGTCGGCACCTCGATCAACTGGGTGGAGTACCAGACGCGCACCTCGCCGGCGCTCTACTACTACTCCCAGGCGATTCCCTATCGCTACAAGATGCCGGCCGACAGCTTCTACCTGCGCCTCAGCGTCAACTACAAGCTATGGTGAGGACGACCGGATTTCCGACAAAGGCTCGCAACATCGTGATTGAGCGGCGCGCTGCATCGGGCTAGAGATAACCGGCAGCGTGGCGTTTCTCGCGAGGCCCCTGCGCGGCAATCTGGGAGAGCCATGCCATGCGACCCGCTCCGCGCCTGCTGGCCCTGGCCACCGCCGTGCCGCCTTACGCGCTCGGCCAGGAAGAGGTGATCGAGCGCGTCAAGCGGCTGTTCGGGCGCTCGGCGGAGATCGATCGGCTGTTGCCGGTCTTCGTCAACAGCGGCATCCAGCAACGCTACTCCTCGGTGCCGCTCGAATGGTATGACGAGCCGCACGGCTGGGCGGAGCGCAACCGCGCCTATCTGACCGGCGCGCTCGATCTCTTGGAAACCGTCACCGGGCGCGTCCTCGACCGCGCTGGCCTCGCGCCGGAGGCGCTCGGCGGCATCGTCGTAGTGTCGACGACTGGCGTCGCGACCCCGAGCCTCGACGCTTTGCTGATGGAACGGATGGGCTTGCCGCGCACCCTGGTGCGCCTGCCGATATTCGGGCTTGGCTGCGCCGGCGGGGTGATCGGCCTGTCGCGCGCCGCGAACCTGGCGGCGGCGATGCCCGACAAGGCGGTGCTCTGTCTCGTCGTCGAATTGTGCACGCTGTCCTTCCGCCGCGACGACCTGGCGAAGAGCAACATCGTCGCCACCGCGCTGTTCGGCGACGGCGCCGCCGCCGCGCTGTTGCGATGCGCCAAGGGAGACGGGGGCGCGGGCCCCGCGGTCGTCGCCGCCGGCGAGCACACCTGGCCGCAGAGCCTCGACATCATGGGCTGGGATGTCGCCGAGGACGGGCTCAAGGCGATCTTCTCGCGCGACATACCGCGGCTGATCAACGCCGAGCTCGATCCGGTGGCGCGCGATTTCCTCGGCCGCCATGGGCTGGGCGTTGCCGATATCGACCGCTTTGTCTGCCACCCCGGCGGTCCCAAGGTGCTCGACGCCTTCGAGCAGGTGTTCGGCCTCTCGGTTGGCGCGCTGACCGATGCGCGCGGCGTGTTGCGCGACTACGGCAACATGTCGGCGGCCAGCGTCCTGTTCGTGCTCGACCGCATGCTGGCGCAGACCCAGGCCGACGGCGAGGCCTGGGAGCGGGCATTGATGACCGCGCTCGGGCCGGGTTTTACCGCGGGTTTTGCGCTGCTGAGCCATCGGTGAGCCTGTTTCATGCGGTGCTCGGCCTGGTCGTGCTGCAACGCCTCGCCGAGCTGGTTCTCGCCGCCCGCAATACCAGCCGGCTGCGCGCCGAGGGCGCCTTCGAGCTCGACGCGCGCGGCTATCCCGCCTTTGTCCTGCTGCATGGCGGCTGGCTGCTCAGCCTGGCGCTGTTGGTCCCGGCGACCGCACCGCCGTCCTGGCCGCTCCTGGCAGTTTATGCCGTGCTGCAGCTCGGCCGGGTCTGGGTCATCGCCAGCCTCGGCCGCCACTGGACGACCCGGCTGATCGTGCTGCCCGGCGCGCCCTTGGTGCGCCGCGGGCCGTACCGTTTTGTCCGCCATCCCAATTACCTGATCGTCGCCGCGGAGATCGCGGTGTTACCGCTCGCCTTTGGCGCGGTGGCGATCGCGGTCGTGTTCTCGCTGGCCAACCTGTTGCTGGTCGCCCGCCGCATCGCGATCGAGGAGCGCGCGCTGGCGCCGCGCCGCCAGGCCTGACCGGGCAGGCTCGGGCGAGCTATCGCATTTGCGAAGGGCAGCCCCACGCAACCGGCTATAGGCACGGCCGGCGGGATATAGTATCCCTTCCTTATTATCTCCTTAGGCGCATTATCAGCCTGGCGTCCTATTGTGGGGTGGCACGGTGGATCTGGAACGCAGCTTTGGGTTTCTCGTCAACGACGTCGCGCGCCTGTTCGGCCGCCGCTTCGATCACAATGGCCGCCGGCTCGGCTTGACCCGGGCCCAATGCCGTACCCTCGGCTATCTCGCCCGCAACGAGGGCATCAACCAGGCCGGCCTCGCCGATCTGTTGGAGATCCGGCCGATGACGCTGGTTCGGCAGATCGACCGGATGGAGGAGGCGGGCTGGATCGAGCGCCGTCCCGACCCGGCCGACCGCCGCGCCCGGCGTCTGTTCTTGACCGCCAAGGCCTGGCCGATCCTCGACCGAATCTTTGACGTCGCGAACGAGACCCGCGAGGAGGCATTGAACCGCCTGTCGGCGGATGAATCCGAAACCCTGATCGAGCTGTTGGACCGCGTGCACGGGGCATTGTCCGAGCGGGTTCCGCCGCCGCTCGACGGCGTCGCGAAGCCGCCTGTCGTATCGGCGCGGCGTTCGCCCGAGGCGAAAGCGGAGGCGGCAGCCGACGAGATCTCCGGAAGGCGACCGGCACCGCTGGCGGTGATCGGGGCCGGCCAATGACGACCTCGACCGAAGACGAGGCACCGCTGCGCGGGCTGCGCCGGGTCATGGGCGACCGCGACGCCTCGGTCGCGACCCGGCCGGGGCGGCCGTTGCGCCAGCGGCTGCGGCTGCCGCTGATGCTGGCCGGGCCGATCGTCGTGCTGATCGCCGCGTCCTGGTGGTATCTGACCAGCGGCCGCTATGTCTCGACCGATGACGCCTATGTCCAGGCGGCGCGGACGATGATCAGCAGCGACATCTCCGGCCGGGTCGTGTCGATCGCGGTGCATGACAATCAGCGGGTCTCCAGGGGCGAGGAGCTGTTCCGGATCGATGACCGGCCGTTCCGCATCGCCGTCGAGGAGGCCACGGCCCAGTTCGCCGCGGCGCGGCTGCAGATCGAGGCGATGAAGGCGACCTATCGCCAGAAGCTTGCCGAACTCCGATCGGCCGAGGACACCGTCGCCTATCAGCAGCGCGAATACGACCGTCAGCGCCAACTCGCCGCCAGCGGCGTCGCGGCGCGCTCTACCTTCGACCAGGTGCAGAACGCGCTGCAGACGGCGCAGCACAAGGTGACCTCGACCCAGAGCGATGCCAACAACATCCTGGCTCAGCTGGGCGGCGATGCGAACACGCCGACGGACCAGCACCCCTCGGTGCAACGCGCCCAGGCGGCGCTCGACAAGGCCCAGCTCGATTTCAGCTACACCGTGGTCCGCGCCGGCGAGAGCGGCACCGTCACCAAGGTCGAGCAGCTTCAGGTCGGCTCTTACGTCACCGCCTCGACCCCGGTGTTCGCGATGATGTCGAAGCGCATCTGGGTCGAGGCCAATTTCAAGGAAACCGAGCTGACCCATATGCGCCCCGGCCAGGACGCGACGGTCGAGGTCGATACCTATCCGGACCTCGTGTTCAAGGCCAAGGTCGTCAGCATGAGCCCCGGCACCGGCCTGACCTTCTCGCTATTGCCGCCCGAGAACGCGACCGGCAACTGGGTCAAGGTGGTGCAGCGCCTGCCGGTAAGGCTGGCGCTCGAGGACGTCGACCCCCGGAATACGCCGCTGCACGCCGGGCTCAGCGCGACGGTCGAGATCGACACCCAATACCGTCGCCCATGGCTCGCCTGGCTCGACCGCACGACGGACCGCCTGTTCGGCACCGCCCGGGCGGGCGAGGCGCAACATTGAGGGGAGAACAAGCCCCCGCCCCTGCCGCCAACCGCGTCGCCATCACCGCTTCGATCATGCTGGCGACGTTTATGCAGGGGGTCGACACGACGATCACCAATGTCGCGCTGCCGCACATGCAGGGCAGCCTGTCGGCCTCGCAGGACCAGATCGCCTGGGTTGTCACCTCCTACATCGTCGCCGCCGCGATCATGACGCCGTTGACCGGCTGGCTCGCCGGCCGCTTCGGCATCAAATACGTCTTCCTGATCTCGGTCATCGGCTTCACCCTGGCCTCGGCCCTGTGCGGCGCCGCGACGAGCCTTGCCCAGCTGGTGATCTACCGCCTATTGCAAGGCGTCTGCGGCGCGGCCCTCGTGCCCTTGTCGCAAGCCGTGCTGTTCCAGATCAACCCGCCCGAGCGCCATGCCAAGGCGATGGCGGTGTGGGGCATGGGGGTGATCCTCGGCCCGATCATCGGCCCGGCGCTCGGCGGCTATTTGACCGACTATTACAATTGGCGCTGGGTGTTCTACATCAACCTGCCGTTCGGGGTGCTCGCCGCGATCGGCATCCTCGTCTTCATCCACGAGACCCGCCACGGCCATCGCGAGCCGTTCGACTTTTTCGGCTTCGCGAGTCTCAGCCTGGCGATCGGCGCGCTGCAGATGCTGCTCGACCGCGGCGAATTGAAGGATTGGTTCGGCTCGATCGAAATCTGGATCGAGGCGACGATCGCCGGTCTCGGCCTTTATTTGTTTGTCGTCCATACCGCGACCGCGACCGTCCGCTCGTTTCTGAACCGCGAGCTGCTGAAAGACGGCAACTGCATGATCGGCACCGTGCTGATGTTCGTGATCGGCATGCCGCTCTATGGCACGATGACGCTGCTGCCGCTGATGCTGCAGAATTTGATGAACTATCCCGTGGTGACGACCGGGCTGGTGACGGCGCCGCGCGGCGTCGGCACGATGGTGGCGATGATCCTGGTGGCGCGCCTGATCGGGCGCGTCGATGTCAGGCTGATCATTCTGACCGGGCTCGCGGTAACCGTCGTGTCGATGTGGCAGATGACCGGCTTTTCCTTGCAGATGGGGATGGGCCCAATCATCACCTCGGGAGTATTGCAGGGCTTCGGTCTCGGCTTTGTCTTCACTCCGCTCAGCACGATCACCTTCTCGACCCTGCCGCGCAACATCCTGACGCAGGGCACGGCGATCTTCAGCCTGATGCGCAACATCGGCGGCAGCATCGGCATCTCGATCGTCGTGGCATTGCTCGCCGAGAACACCCAGACCGTGCATTCGCGGCTGGTCGAGCATCTACGCCCGGACAACCCGCTCGCCCAGGCGCCCTACCTGATGCCGCCCTTCAGCCTGACCACCCCGGCCGGCGTCGCCGCGCTCAACGCCGAGGCGACTCGCCAGGCGGCGATGGTCGCCTATATCGACGACTTCAAGCTGATGATGCTGATCGTCATCCTCGCGGCGCCGCTGATCCTGTTGCTGCGCAAGCCGCGCGCCGCCCGCCCTCCCGCGCCTGCGGCGGCGGAGTGAGTGTCTCGATGACCGATGATCTCGCATACGTCTCGGCGGCTGAGCTGGCGCGGCTGATCGCCGGGCGGGCGGTATCGCCGGTCGAGGTGGTGGACGGCGTGCTCGACCGCATCGAGCGCTCGCAGCCGGTGCTGAACGCCTTCATCACGGTATGCGCCGAGGAGGCGCGGCAAGCGGCACGAGAGGCTGAGGCGGCGGTGATGCGCGGCGAGAAGCTCGGGCCACTGCACGGCGTGCCGTTCGCGGTCAAGGATCTGGTCAACACCGCCGGCGTGCGCACGACCTTCGGCTCGGTCGCGCTGGCCGACAACATCCCGGCCGCCGATTCCCCGGCGGTGGCGCGGCTCAAGGCGGCGGGCGCGATCCTGGTCGGCAAGACGACGACCCCGGAATTCGGCCATAAATGCTTCACCTCGGCGCCATTGTTCGGCCGCACCGCCAACCCGTGGGACCTGGCGCGCACGCCGGGCGGGTCGAGCGGCGGTGCCGCGGCGGCGGTCGCGGCCGGGCTGGCGCCCATCGGCATCGGGACCGACGGCGGTGGGTCGAGCCGCATCCCGGCGGCGTGCTGCGGTGTCGTCGGCTTCAAGCAGACGCTGGGCCTGGTGCCGCACGACCTGACCCCGGACGGGTTCGGCAACCAGTCGCACATCACGCCGATGACCCGCACCGTGATGGACAGCGCGCTGATTCTGCAGGCGATGGCCGGGCCGCACCCCTGCGACCCGCATGCGCTAGGCCTGCCGGCGCCGGATTTTGTCGCGGCGGCGCGGCCCGATACCAAGACTGGGGGCGATCTCAAGGGCGTGCGCATCGCCTGGCGGCCCTTGCTCGGCAACATGATGTTGTCGGTTGAGGTGCGCGCGGCCTGCGAGCGGGCGCTCGCCACCTTCGCCGAACTCGGCGCGATCGTCACGCTGGTCGACGACCAGTTCGCCAGCACCGAGCCGATCTGGCTGATCCTGACGCAGAGTTTCTGGAATGCGCGGTTTCGCCGCTATGTCGCGGAATTCGGGCCGCGCATGAGCGACACGCTGCTGCGCCAGATGGACAATGGCGCCGGCCACAGCGCGGTCGCGTTGCAGCAGGCGATGTTCGAGCGCACCCGGGTGTTTCGCGAGATCCAGGGCTGGTTTAAGGATTATGACATCGTCGCGACCCCGACCCTGTCGCGCACCGCGCTCTCGATCGACCATGATTTTTTCGCCGCGATCGAGATCGACGGCCAGATCGCCGATACCGTGCGCAAGGCGTGGTACCCCTATACCTTGCCGTTCAACCTGTCGGGCAACCCGGCGGTCACGCTGCCTTGCGGCCGGGCCGGGGATGGGCTGCCGATCGGCTTGCAGCTGGTCGGGCCGCATCTCGGTGACGCGCGGCTTCTCCGCGCGGCCGCTTTGTTCGAGATGGCGCGGCCCTGGGCCGACGAGCGGCCGCGCGTGCCGGGGCTCTGACGAACAGGCGGCCGGAGAGCGGGCCGGTGATGCCCGGGCACCTCGTCGCGATCCCATCCTGGTACAAGAGCGCGCGCGGCTCGGGCGGCGGCTATTTCCACGATCAGGCATTGGCGTTGCAGCGGGCCGGCTGGCGGGTCGCGATGCTGGCGCCGGACATCTACACCCCGCGCGACTTGCGGCGAGGACAGGCGCCGGCGGTGCGCGGGCGCGCATTCAGCAGCGACGACGACGGCCTGCCGACCTGGCGGCGCAATGCGCTGGTGCCGGTGCCGCGCCTGCCCTATCGCAACGCGGCGGCCTTTGCGTTGTGCGGGCTGCGGCTGTTCGCCCAGTACCGCGCGGCGAATGGCGCACCGGACCTGATCCAGGCGCATGGCGCGCTGAACGCCGGGGTCGCGGCATTGGCGATCCGGCGGCGCTACGGCATCCCGTTCATCCTGACCGAGCACAGCACCGCCTTCGCGCAGGGCAGGCTGCGCTGGTGGGAGCGCGACCTGGTGCGGCGCGTGATTGCCGGCGCCGAACGCTGCCTTGCGGTCAGCCCGCAGCTGGCCCGCCTGCTCGAAGCACAATACCCGGGATCGTCATGGCAAGTCCTGCCGAACCCGCTCGGCGATGTCTTTGTCGCCGATGCCGCCATTTCCGCGCCGCGCGACCCTGCGGCGCCGTTCGTGTTTGTCTGCGTCGCCCGCCTGTCGCCCGAGAAAGGGCACGCGCTGCTGATCGGGGCCTTCGCCGAGGCGTTCGGCGGGGACCCGGGCGCGCGGTTGCGGATCGTCGGCGAGGGGCCGATGCGAGAGACGCTCGAACGCCTCTGCGCCGCGCGCGGCATCGCCGGCCAGGTGGACTTCCTCGGACTGTTGCCCGCTTCCGGCGTGCGCGACCAATTGCTGGCCGCCGACGCCTTTGTCCTCGCCAGCGATGTCGAGACCTTCGGCGTCGTCGTGATCGAGGCGCTGGCGTGCGGCTGCCCGGTCGTGGTCACGGCGAGCGGCGGCCCGGATCACCTGGTCACTGCCGCGAACGGGCGGCTGGTCCCGACCGGCGATCCCTCGCCGCTGAGCGACGCGCTGCGCGAGATGCGCCGCCACGCCGCCGACTACGACCGGGCGGCAATCCGCGCCGATGCCTTGCGGCTTTACGGCCCCGACGCCTTCGCCCGCCGCTTCGCCGAAGCGATCGGCGAGGGGAGCGGAGCCGAGCGCCAGCGGTCGACACGCTTGTTCAGCGATTTCCGCAGCCGATAGACGAGGCGAAAGGTCGGCAGCTTGAACCGCCATGGCGATTGCCGCTTGTACCGCAGGAAAATCTCCGCCCCCGGGCCGCGGAAGCGGAAGCGCCAGGGCTTGTGCGCGCTCGTATAGTGCAGCAGTACGGCGTCGTTCAGCCGCGCTGCCGGCAACGGCCCCGAATCGAGGCCGATCTGCAGGTTCCAGCAGTCGGAGAGCGGGGTGATCATGCCGCAGAGGCAGGCGTTGATCGCGTCCTGGTCGGCCAAAGCGAGCTTGTCCGGGTTGGCGCTCATCCAAGCGATGATCTGCCCGGCGATATCGCCTTTCCGCCATGCCGCGAGATTGATCAGCAGCACGCCCGAATTGAAATACACAGCATCGGCGGGCAAGCCCAAACGCGCCTTCCAGCGCTCGGCCGTCCGGTCGGGAACCGCACCCAACAGCGGGATCGCCTCGGCCTCCTCCCCGAGTTGCCACAGGGGCCGCAGCGCGCCGGTACAGATGATGTCGCAATCGAGATAGAGGATCCGAGAGAGGCTCGCTGGCAGCAGGTCGGCAATCAGCAGCCGGGCATAGGCGGTGCGGCTGAGATGGTTGCCGACGCCGTCGGAATAGCCCGCCAGGCGTGTCGCGACGTCGTAAACCGCGAGGCGGGAGCCGGCGCGCGCGACCAGCGCCGCGAGCTTGCGCCGGTCACGCGCTCGCATGCCATCGGACAGCAGATGGATGTCGAAGGTCTCGCCCGGATTGGCGCGCAATACCGAGGCGAGCATGATCCCGGCATAGCCGCCGTAACGCGCGTCGGCGGCGCACAACAGGTGGATCGGATCGCTCGGATCGGCGGCGGGCATCGGCAGCGGTTCTAGCACGCCCCGCGCCCGGAAGGTTCTTGCTGGTCGGAAAGAATTCGCCCCATCCTGATCGCGATCATCAGCCGACGGACGCCCCGCGATGGCCATTCTGTTCCGTTCCACCCCGGCGGCGACGGCGCGCTGGCGGCCATTGCTCGCCCGGCTGATGCCGCAGCACGAGATCCGCTTCTGGCCGGAGCTCGGCGATCCGGCGGCGATCGAGTATGCCCTGGTCTGGCAGCCCGAGCCGGGGGTGCTCGCGCGATTGCCGAAGCTCCGGCTGATCGTCGGGCTCGGCGCCGGCGTCGACCATCTGCTGCGCGACCCGGAATTGCCGCGGCACATCCCGATCATGCGCCTCGTCGACCCGTACATGACCGACGCGATGAGCGAATTCGTCGCGCTGCAGGTGTTGCGCCTGCATCGCCAGGACCTCGACTACCTGGCGCAGCAGCATGCCCGCGAGTGGCGCGAATTGGAGCAGAAGAACGCCGCCGAGCGGCCGGTCGGCATTCTCGGTTTCGGCACGCTCGGCCAAAATGCCGGCCGAAAGCTCAAATCGCTCGGCTTTCCGGTCGCCGGCTGGAGCCGCTCGGCGAAAGCGGTGGCGGGTTTCGAGATGCATGCCGGCGCGGCCGGGCTCGACGCGCTGGTCGCCGCCAGTGAGATCCTCGTCTGCCTGTTGCCATTGACCGCCGCGACCGAGGGCATCCTCAACGCCGGCCTGTTGGCCCGTCTGCCGCATGGCGCGGGGCTGGTCAATGCCGGGCGCGGCGGTCATCTGGTCGAAGCCGACCTGATCCCGGCGCTCGATTCCGGGCAGTTGTCGGGCGCCGTGCTCGACGTCTTCCGCGAGGAGCCGCTGCCGCCGGACCATCCGTACTGGCATCACCCGCGCATCCTCGTGACGCCGCATATCGCGGCCGAGACCCATCCGCCGACCGCGGCGGCGATCATCGGCGAGGCGATCCGCCATTTCGAGGCCGGGCAGCCGGTCGCCAACCTGGTCGATTGGGCGCGCGGTTATTGAGGCGGATCAATCGAGCCTATTGAGCGGCCGGGCGCGGCTCCTCTTCGAGCGGGCGGAATTCGGGCCGGAACCAGCGCTCGGCGATCAATGTCGGCACGACCGCGCTCAAGATCACCGCGGTGACCAGGACCGTGTACTGCTCTTGGTCGATGATGTGGTTGGTAAAGCCGAACAATGCCGAGATGCTGCCGAAGGTCAGCCCGGTGCACATCAACAAGGTGGTGTACATGCCCTCGCGCGGGTCGAAGCGAAAGGCTTTGGTCAATGGCAGGATGCCGACGAATTTGGTCAGCATCTTCATGCCGAGAAAGGCGCCGATCAGCCCGGCTGCGGCGATCACCGTGCGCGCCTCGACCAGCGAGCCCGCCTTCACGAAATAAAATGGCGTCATTACGGCGAA
>WNFC01013939.1_pt1 | contig 10785 bp, 5 predicted proteins | sample 5400541 | NCBI WGS metagenome assembly WNFC01 (sample SAMN13153342, study PRJNA577476) | soil metagenome | isolation source: 120 cm saprolite under Douglas fir tree site 2 hole 2 replicate 1 | place: USA:California | collected 2015-04-18
GAGCGAAGGCAGGGCCCGGTATTGAGTTCGTCGATACTGCTGAAAGCTGGCCGGACAAGTTTTTGTCTTTCACTTTGTGCAAAATCTTAAAAAGAACGAATCTTCTGCAAAAGTATAGCAAGCCGCACCAAGCAAGGTTGAGAAAAGACAGAACGCTCCGGACTCCGCCACCCATTTGTGCCTGCGAACTTGCCTGTATGAGTAGCTTTACAACGTACGCGTTTCGGCGACACGTTTTAGCTGGATGGACTTGCCGGCAGAGGGTCCTCCCGGGGGCTGCCTTCCGTAAAAAGTAAGGAGTGGCCATGAATCAGGCCCGGTATTCGAATTGCTAGCGTATTCGACGGACGGCGACGAGCATAGTGGAGTTCGGGGCCCCGGAAACTGTGCGGGATCGAATCAGGGCCTCAAACCAGATATTTTGAGAGATGCTATCTGAGGCAGAAATGCCGAGCGCGGTCATGAGTTGACGCCGATTTTCCTCATCCGCGAGGAACCGGCCCGCTGCTTCCGTTCCCTCCTGCTGAAGACCTTGGAATGCGAGCACGCTTCCGTCGTGGGTCGCGTTTGGAAGCAGGGAAATGGTGGCGTAATCTTCTCCCATCGTTCCTGTCCACCGCAGGCCTTCATATTGTGGCTGTTCACCGGGTAGAGGGTTTTTGTTCACAAATACTTTGGCGCTCTTACCGACGACGGTCTCACTCTCATGGAAGTTAAGCTTGTCCTGTAGAAGCGTCACCCAGGGGTTAGAGCCAGGGCTTCCTATGAAAATGTAATTGTTGTGGTCCAGGTCGCGCATCCTCAGGTCCCGCGGATAGCGCACGGACACCTGCGATTGCAGTGCACCCGCCATTTTGAAAAGGGAGACGACATCCGCTACATCCGCGAATGAAGTGAGCGTCGAGTTCGAAATATACTCACTCAGTCGAAAATCGGCTTCACCAATCTTGCTGACGGGCGTGCTCCGCAGAAAATCCCGGCGGAGATACTGGTCGAGAGATCCTGGCTGACTCGCAAGGATACGGGACATTCCATAGTTGCTGTCGGCTACCACAATGATCGTCTGGTGTCGCGTATCGAAAATCTGAGAAGACGGCCAAGAAAGAGAAGCGGTGCCTGACACCGCGCCGGCCGTCCGATGCGGAATGACGCGGTACGACAACACTGCGCACAGCATGGTCAGAATGCCGCATATGGCCCAAGGAACCATCGCTCGGCGGCGCCAAGCCACGACTGGAATCACCGTAGATGCAATTGCTGCGGGGAGGCCGGCAGTTTTCAGAACCGTTCTGAATACCGGGGCGTAGGAGCCTTTGGGTATGTCCAGTATGAGCGGCTCATTACGACCTTCTTCATTGAAATACTCGTGAAGTTTCAGGCGCAGCTGCCGAGCGTGAACCCGTACGGAGCTGTCCTCCAGGGGGCTGTAATCGGAAGGTTTGTGGAACAGCGCGTTGCCGATGTGTTGCTCGGTTAATTCGTGCGCATTCCCATGAATGGTCTGCTCGCTGATGAACTGCAACAAATCTCTGAGCCGGGTGCTCTTCTGAAACGGCGGACTGGATACAATTCGTTGTACGAGCTGCCAGCGCTCATCAGCAAGGAGGTCGTCAGCGGCTAGGGGTTGTGAAACGGTCGTTCGCGGTGAGGCCATACTCTATTAATTATTTCAATACAGCGAAATGATTCTATCACAGAGCTTTTCCAGGTCAAGTAACTAACACCCTTCTTTCCAATGATTTCGCGCGATTGTGCCGATGCGAACGCCGGTGAATCACCTTGACTTCACAGGTGAGACCCTTTCCTTGAGTCATCAAGAGGTCAACCATTTGTCCACGATCCATCGACAGCGCGATTGATGCAGCCCCAAAGGGAGTTATAGACGTTGAATAATCGGGGTCGCCGAGCACCCCGCGGATACTGGACTGGCAGTCTGGAAATTCTGTTTAATAAGCGAGGGATAGCGGAAACGTATGGCCTACAGATTCATTTCGCGGCGTTGCTTCATCGAGAGCTCGATCACGGGTGGCCTGGCTGTTGGTCTTGGATGGGGAACCGAACCCTTACGCGAAGCCGCCCCCGCAATGCCCCCTGCCACGGATGGGTTGACGTTAAAGGTTACCGGCGACGCCAAACAGGGCTACGGTGTTGCCCTTTTTTTCAAAGGCCAGCCCGTTATCCGGCACAACCACGGAGGGGAATTTTCGGCGGTCTTCCAAAACGAAGAACGTAGCCTGGAAGATCGTGTTAACGACTGGAAGGCGGCTTCGTGGGCGGGCGATGCCACACACGTGACCCTTGACGGTGAGTGCAAGCTCAAGAATTTAAACACGACGGTGTTTGTGCACGTGGACTATGAGCGAATCACTCCCAGTGTGGTGCGAAAGAAGATCCGGCTGCGCCAAGCCGATATGTTTCTGCTGTTCTACCAATTGAGCAATCGTCTGGAGCCACAGGAGAGTCCCGCAAAGCTGTGGAGTTTCGATCAGTTGAACTGGCAAGGCGGGGCGTTGCACGAATATTTTCCAGCCGCCGGGTTCTGCATGAAGAATGGTCTCTGCGTCGGCCTGCTGACGGACTCCGGCTACCGCAATCAATGGACGCGAATCGTCCGCCGGGACGGCAGGCCTGTGAAGCCTGCGCCACGACGCATTCCGGACGCCAATCTTTATTCCTGTTCATCTCCCGAGGAACGCAGCAGCGGCAATTTCTTTGTCCAGCAGACCTTCGGTGAAGTTACGCAGCAGATCGCCGGAGAGCATACTGCGCAAACCGTGACCCTGCCGGAGATTTCTTCTTGGAGAAAACTTGGCGAGGCCACTCTGGAAGAACGCGATGGTGTGGTCATCTTGTCCACACGGAGTGCCGAAGACGGTGTGATCATTCCCTTTGCGGCAAGAGGCTCCGCGCTACTTTCGGTGCGCATGGAGTATCGTTCAGCTGCTCCGATGGCACTTGGGGTTTGGAGAGTGGATGAGCAATTGCGCAAGTTGGACGACATCACTCTTTACAACGATGGCGTGCCTGCATCGCCAGAAGCGTGGTCCGAGTTTCAGACGGCGGTGTTTGTCCCAGGATTGGAAGGATATGGCAGCGCTCTCTTCCTTTCCGTTGCTCCTTCGGAGCAAGCCTTGAACGTGGAGGTAACAGGCGGGTTCGCGAAGGTCGAGGTACGCGGGCTGCAAGCTCACCGCATTGCTACCCGCTGCGAACCATACCATCGGCTGGAAATGGATCACGCCGAGGAGAAAACCGTATTCGTGTTTGCGGATGAAACGATACCCGACACGGTTCGAGGTCACCGGCTTGCGAGTCAGCTTTATCTGGCTGAGGGTCTTGATTTCAAGGGTGGGGAAACCGAAAAGGTAGTTTACGCTGACCTCATGATGCTTTGTTGGATTGCAGGACCCGAGAGTTTCCGGCCGATCCTTGCACCGAGCATCTGGTATTCCGCGGCCGGCGAGATGTACCTCCGCGACAGCTTCTTCGCGCTGAACGGGATTCACAACCGAGAATTGAATGAGAGCGTTTTTGGCCTGTGGGGCGAAAATCAGGGATCGGACGGGTCGATCAACACGCTGGTGGAACCCAATCTCGCAAACGTGGAGCGCAAATCGAACGATTCGACGCCCCTTTGGCTGCTGTGGGCATTCTTGAATCGTCGGCGCTTCGGAACCAAGTTGCCGATGGAAAAGTTGCGGAAAGCGGCGGAATATTGTCTGCAAACGTATGATGCGCGCCGCGACGCGGTTTGCCGGGCGCAGTTTGTGATGGGCCAACTCGACGTCATCCGGTACCCGGAGGGTACGTCCACCATTTGTGAAAACCAGGGGATGCTGGCCGTCACACTGAGAGTGATTAAGGAATTGCAGATTCCTGGAGTGAGAGAAACGCTGTCCGAAGAACATCTTGCCCGGGCAGAGGCCCTCTATCGTAGCTATTACGACCCCGCACGAAAATTCATGCGTCCGGCGCGAGACATCGCGGATGCCATCGGATTTGCAGAGATTTTCCCGGAGTATCTTTCACTTTGGCTATTTGAGAGAAAAATCCTGACGGATGAGATGGTTGTGAACCATCTTGATCGCATTCCAGTGATGATGCCAAGGAAAGATTGCCCGCATCCTGAAGCGGGTGGCACGGTGCGGCCGATACTGATCGGACTTCCAGAAGGAGGGAAGGGGTGGAGCTATTTCGGAGAGAAATGGCACCCCATGGTCAGTGATTCCTTTGCATTGAACTACGCAAATCGCGGCATGGACGGAATCTATTACAACGGCGGCAGCTGGATGCGGATTGAAATCTGCGGTTATGTCACCGGTAAGCTTCACGGATGGAGCGGCGCCAGGAAGGCCATCGCAAACCGGCTATGGGCGGAACTCAATATTGCCACTGACTTCCCGACCAGCCAGGAATACCTTGCCACCGACCCGGCACACGCGTTCTTTGGCTACCATCGCGTCTTTGCGTGGAATTCGTTCATCCTTCAGGCGTTGGAGCAGGCAGCTGTCCGGAACCCAGCAATGGATCCTGACCATTTTGCGAATCGCGCGAGAAAATCCGATTTTTCATAGGGATTTACCTGTCACAGCGCTAACTTGCTTCTTTTCAAGAGAGCCGTGCGGCGGCAAGGCTTTGCTCGCAGGTGAATCACAATGAATTCACGTGTAACACCCTTTCCTTCAAACGGCACATAGGTCAACCATGCGTTAACACTGCCCGCATAGTACAAAAGTACTAGATTGCAGGGCAGAACTTAATCCAAGTTCGCTTTGGGTGTTCAACTCTAAGTGCAAGAGCTCAACTTCGCGACATCTGGCTTGGAGCCTTATTTAGAGTCTGAGCAGGGTGGTAGGGAGAACAATCCATGAAAAGATTCATCTATACTCTTGCGTATATCCTTTTTGCATTAACATTACCTCTTCACGCCCAGACTACGAATGGCAGCATTCAGGGCACTGTAACCGATCCGAGTGGTGCAGCAGTCGGCGGTGCCAGCGTGACAGGTCGGAACCTGGATACCGGGCTCACGATTACAACCGTGACCACCGATGCGGGACTTTATTCATTGGCGAACCTGCCGCCCGGCCGGTACGCCGTTACTATAGAGGGGCCTGGCCTGAAGAAATACTTGCGGGAAGGTGTCACGGTGCAGACGGGTGCTACGGTTGCCTTGGACGTCCAGATGCAGCTTGGCGCGGTCTCAGAGAACGTGAAGGTTATTGCCGACGCCAGCCAGCTTGAAACCGCAACCTCAGATATCGGTTCGACAGTGGGGACGAGCCTGGTTGCGAATCTGCCGCTGGAGGTGTCCGGCACCATCCGCAACCCCGTACAATTCATCACACTGATCCCCGGGTTCGTGGGAAATGTGGGGAACGACCCAGGGAGCAATTCAACGGACGACTTCAAGGTAAACGGAGGCCAGGAGGGTGGCACTGATGTGCTTGTCGACGGCGTGTCGATTTCTTTGGTTTCGCCCAATACACAGTGGAACAAAGGTGTCTCGACGGAAGCCGTACAAGAATTCAAAGTGCTGCAGAGTAATTTCTCGCCTGAGTATGGGGAATCCGGCGACGGGATTGTAAGCCTTACGCTAAAATCTGGTACCAACGAATTACATGCGTCTGTTTATGACTTTCTGCGCAACCGCGCGCTGGACGCCAACAGTTGGAAAAACAACACTATTGGTCAGCCCAAGTCGGTGAACACGCAAAACGACTTTGGTTTTACGTCGGGCGGTCCGGTCTTTGTCCCTCATCTCTACAATGGGAGAGACAAGACCTTCTTTTTCTTTGATTACGAGGGATTTCGATTTAGAAGCGGGGGTACCGGTACACCCTCCCTGCCTACGGAAGCTTTTCGCAAGGGCGACTTTTCGGCCCTCTGCAACACTGGGTTTACGGGCGGCGTCTGCAATGACAAGGACGCCACTATGCAGACTATCCATCAGCTCTATGACCCCACCACGCATGCGGCTATCCCTGGGGATATCCTGACAAATGACCCGAATTTTACGCCAAGCGCGGTGATGACTAAGGTATTTGCGCTACTTCCTCCCACAAACGGCAGCCTCTCTAACAACGTAATCGACCATACCCTCTCGAGAACGACCGCGAATCTATTTGATGTCAAGATTGATCACATAATCTCGCAGAAGCAGCGGATCTCCGGTGGCTTCGACTACGACAACACGAAGACGGGCAGTGTTTCCAGCCTGACACCCATCTTTGGGTCGAGCTTGCCGCAAAATACTCGGTATGCGCGTTTCAGTCACAATTACATTTTCGGGCCGTCGGTCGTCAACCAATTCCTGATCGGATTTAGCCGCCGGTTCCGCGGTGAAGTCGCCAACAGCCTCGGGCAGGGATACCCGGCAAAGATCGGGCTCACGGGGGTGCAGAACACCACCTTCCCATGCATTAAATTTACCGCCAGCCCTTTCGGTTACCAAGAGCAGCTGAACAACTGTGGCGATTCTGAATTTGCAGACAACGTATATCAACTGAATGATTCTGTCAGCTGGATCAAGGGCAAGCACAACTTCAAGTTTGGCGGCGGAGTCCGCATGCTCCAATTTAACGTGCGGCGGCTGACTCAGTCCTCCGGCGAATTCGATTTTAACGCCGCTGAGACCAGCAGCACTGGCAACTCGTCTGGAACGGGTGGAGATCCGGTGGCCAGCTCACTCTTTGGCGTTGTGAACCAGTCGACCTTGAACTACGGTGCTTTTAGCGGTGTGCGATACAAGGATTACTCCTTCTACGCGCAGGACTCGTACAAGTTGAGGACCCGCCTAACTCTGAATTACGGCCTGCGCTACGATCTCGACCTGCCGGCTTCCGAAGCGTTTGATCGGTTTTCAGCGGTTGACCCGAAGCTCGCTAACCCGGGTGCCGGAAACATTCTCGGGGCTTACACCTATTTCGGGACGGGGACCGGGCGGAATGGGCGAAAGCGTCCGCAAGATACCTACACGAAAGCATTCGGCCCGCGCGTAGGCTTCGCTTACAGCATCAACGATAAGACCGTATTTCGCGGCGGTTATGGTATTTTCTACGAACCGCTCAAGGAAGGATCGTTTGCCGACCAGGACGGCCTCGGATTTTTCAATCGGCAAACGATTACGCCAACAAATGGCGGTCCAATCCAAATTGATAACGGCGTGACACGCATTTTCCCCTTATCCGGACCCTTTACGCCCGAAGCGCAGAACGGCAGCAACGGAGTGATTCTCGTTCCCTCAAACAGCGGACGCCCTGCTGACATCCAGACTTGGAATCTCGATATACAACGCCAGATCACCACGAACATGGTCGTAAGCGTGGCCTATGTCGGCTCCAAGGGCACTCACCTGCCGGCTCTGAACATCATTCCCAACCAGGTGAACCCATCGTTCCTCTCGCTTGGTAACGAATTGGCTATGAACGCTTCCTGCTTGGCAAACAATGGTTGTCCTAATGCGATTGCTGCTGGTGTCAAATTGCCTTACCCCACCTTTACAGGGAACATCAACCAATTACTTCGACCGTTTCCTCAGTACGGCGATTTTAACCAGGAAGATAACTCGTTCACCCCGGATCGCACCGGCAACTCCACCTATCACGCCATGCAGTTGCAAGTGGACAAGCGCTTTGCGCAGGGGTTGACCTTCCTCGTGTCCTATACCGTCTCGAAGAACATTACCGATGCCGACTCCGCGGGACCCGGCGTTTCTGGTTTCATCGGCACAAATAGCTTTATCGGCCAAAATTCCTACAATCGCGGAGCTGAAAAAGCCGTTAGCCAGCTCGATACGCCGCAAAGTCTTGTGGCCAGCTTCTTCTATGAGTTGCCGGTCGGGCATGGCAAGCGCTACTTAAATGAGGGTGGAGTTGTGGACCGTGTCGCAGGCGGTTGGTACGTCTCAGGTGTGGGATCCTACAAGTCCGGAACTCCTACGACAGTATATGGGCCTTGTACCGGCACTGCGGGCGCGGTCTTGTTTGGCGGGTGTGAATCTACGGGAATTGCCCGAGTCAATGTCTTGCCCGGAGTGCCCGAAACGAATAAGAGTTCAAATTTCAATCCTGCAACGACTTCATTCTACAATTCTGCGGCTTTCACGGCCGCGGCTCCTCTGACGTTCGGCAACGAACCGCGTTCCCTCTCTCACGCTCGAACCTTTGGCGGTCGGAACGAGGACATCTCCCTGGGTAAGAAAACTCGCCTCTTCGGCGAAAAGGCAACCATCGACTTTCGTGCGGAGTTCTTCAACATCTTCAATCGACACATCTACCAGGCACCGAGTGGATTCGTCGCGAACGTAAATAGTCCATTTATTCCTCCAGGCGGTCCTGGATGTTCCAGCCGTCTGGCCTGTGGCTTCGGTGCCGTTACGGATGCTAGCGGACCGCGAACCATTCAATTTGGCCTAAAGATCGCGTATTGATATCGGGAAGCTCTGCCCGGAAAGCAAACTGGGCAGAGCTGTACCCAGTTCTCTAATGCCGGAGTAACAGCCATATGAGTCAGTTGAATCGGCGTCGCTTCATGAAGACGCTGGTGATTACCGCCGTGGGTGCTGCCCCAGCTTATGCGGGTTCTCCCATAAGAATCGCCCTGCCATCATCCGAATCAGATCTCCCAACGCTCTCCACAAATCTTGAAAATGGATCCCAGCAACTACGCATATCCCCAACCGGGTCGCCGCTCGCTTATCAGAACTTCCTGCGTGTCGGCGACGCATGGAAACCAGCCACGCTGGCGAACAACGCGGTCGTAACAGGCGCTTCCTTTCCGCTGGTGACCTCGCATGTTCGGCGTGAGGGTTTGAGTGTTTTCTGCGAAGGGGCGGGTAACGCGGAAGGCTTGGACGGCAAAGGTTTGTCCTATGGCTGGGAGTCGGAAATCAGCGCTCTGAACCACGATGCTGATGCGCCCTGGTTCCGGTTTCGAACCACACTCCACCTCCCCGCGCCCGTCAGGCTGCGCCAGGACGGCCGTGAGTTCATCTTCCACTCTTATGGAAGGCCAGTCGGGAAGCTGGAGGCGCGTGTTGTTGGAACAGCCCACGCGAAACTCTTTGGGCACCTACGGCAATGATCTTCCGGCAGTTTATCTTCTGGACCAGAGCGTCGGCGTCGAGACGATGATGTACTTCGATGTCGGCGAGATGGGTTGGATGTCGACTGAAAATCTTCCGCGCTTTCTGGTTTATCGCTGCTCCAGCATTTCACGGATCGAACGCGACGGCACCCAGCGACTCGGCGTGGGTCTGCTTGCCGAGCAGAGCACAGGCAATGTCCTTCCCGAGGGCGACGTTAGATTCACCTACTGGCTACTTCAGCGGCCCGTGACTCGCTTGCTCACGGAACAGGAGTCCGTGACAAGGTGGATGCAAGCACTGCTGCCCCTGTTTGAGGAAAAACTTACCTGGCCGGCTTGTGCCACTACCTGGAAGGAATTCGCCTCAGGTACAGTGGAAGACTTGCAGGACAAAAGCGCGACTCAGATTGAGGTGAACGGTCACACCGGGTTGCGCGCCTACGTTAGGGCCAGCTCCCAGCTCTGGAACGACTCCGCTGACAACTTCGAGCTGATGACCATCGCCGATGTCCTGTGGCCTTCGCTTCTCTATCTCCGACTACATCCTTCGCCCAGTTTTGAACTCGAGTGCAATGATCTGCTGGCCGATCTTCCTAATTTCTACCATGCGGACACCCGCAGTATCAGCAACGATTTCACGAGCCCACGGAATGAGAGGGCTGATTCGTGGTACCCCTTCGAGAACGCCCTCATCAAGTATCCCATGATCGGTTCTTTAGCGGGATCAAGGGAAGTTACGGATCATTTCCTTGACGCCTTTCAGACCGCCCAAAAGATGGCTCAGCAGTACGATTATCTTTTCCCGATTTATTACCAGGTTGCCACTCTTCGGGCCGAAGGTGCCGGCACGAATTATGCCGTCGGTGGCTTATATGCTTGGGCAGCGATCGCGGCGAATCGATTGACTGGAGAAGAGCACTATCTCGAAGAAGCCCGGCGCGCGATCCGCGTTTTGTATACCGTGCCGGCAGAACGACTCTTTCACGAGCCCCAGGAACTTGCCTACGGTGCGCTCGCGGCGGCGGAACTCGGTATGCAGGAGGAGGCGAAGTACCTGCTGTGCGAAGAACTCCGCATGTTTTACTGGTACTCCGATCCCAGTCAGAAGTCCCACGACATTCGCGGAATGGTCCAGGCCGCAGCTTCCATTCTGTATCCAGCGTTCAAGGAGAACGTGGAAGCCATTCTCCCATGGACGGGAATCATGAAACGAGGGATCGTTTTTGAGGGGCTCCTGCGTTTCATGGACCAGCAGCGGCGGAACAACTTCTATTTCTTCCAGGACTGTTCGGGAAACCGTAAGCGCGCGCCATCAGCTTTCATTCCCTTCGAAAATCTGGGCACCTTGGAACTCGGTGGCATGACCGGAAATGTGGGCAAGGAAATTTACGGCGCCGGTGAATCACTTTGGATGTACCTGATGTTTGAAGCGCTAGGGCAGGTCAGTGACCGGGAACTGATGCTGGTGAACCTGGACCTCCTCGACGCGGCCCATGCAAAAGAGTTTCCTTCACCAGAGCTGAATTTCATCTTGTACAACCCAACAGCCGTTACCCGATCTGCAACGATCGCGATTTCTGCAGCGAGACAGCGAACCGTTCGTATGAGTGTAAATGGCAAGACCACTAGCGAGACGCTGCAAGTCCCGAGACAGTCTTTCATCCGATTGCTGGCCGAATTCTGACCAGTAGATTTTTT
>WNFC01009478.1_pt1 | contig 10784 bp, 11 predicted proteins | sample 5400541 | NCBI WGS metagenome assembly WNFC01 (sample SAMN13153342, study PRJNA577476) | soil metagenome | isolation source: 120 cm saprolite under Douglas fir tree site 2 hole 2 replicate 1 | place: USA:California | collected 2015-04-18
TCCCTGCTTCCCGGTGACAGAGTGTCACGCCTTTGACAGCGACTGCCGTATCCGCCTGCCAATGTCAGCACGGTCCCCATCAGCAGTTCCTGCTGCAGCACTCAGTCCGCGTCGATTGCAGAGCCAGTCGGTGTGGCGACCGGGTTGCTTCCCCATACATCAGGGAGACAAGTTATGACCAGCATCGACACGGCAGGTTCTCAAGTTTCTGAATCCGAGATCTCAGCGACACTTGTTTCGCTACGAGAGCGTTTTGAGGCCGTGCGCCGCGATGCAATTCAACGTGTGCGCGGACGCCTGGGCAATTTGAGTCCCGCCCAAGAGAACGCGATCGATTCGCTCAGTCATGGCATCATCGAAAAGGTGTTGCAGGCGCCAATGGCCATGTTAAAGAACGCGAGCGCAGGCAATCAGGCTGTCTTTGTTCTCGAGACGGTGCGCAGAATCTTCAATCTGCAAACGTAAAGAATTAGGTTCCCTCCTCACAACTTCTCGGCAAAGAGGTTATTCGGGTGTGCGGCCAATCGCATTTATGAGCTCGTCGTGAGCTTGCAAGTAGTCCAGCCGTGACTGCAGAAGGAGCGCCGTGGCGTCGTACTCCTGAGCGGTTGCGGTTTCCGCCTGCGAATTCAGCGCGGCCCCTTGCAACAGTTTCTGCTGCATTACGCGGTTAGACTCGGTGCGCAGAGCCACGACTTCTTCGGACACCTTCAACATCTGCTGCGTCCTGTCAAGCTTGTTGTACGCAGTTTCGACTGCAAGTTCGACCTCATCCGTCAGCTTCGCGAGGTTCTCTTTCGCTTGAGACCGCTGCGCTTCACGTTCACGCAGCGAGGCCTTCTTACGCCCGGAGTCGAACACGTCAAAGCCGAAGTGAATACCAAAGGTACCGAAGTTGCGCGCCAAGAACGGGACATTTTCCTGGTAGCTGTAGCGGGCAAAGGCCTCAACATCGGGGACCCACATATCTGTCTTCGCCAAGCGGACCACGGCCTCAGCTTTCTGCACCTCAGCACGAGCCGCAAGGATTTCCGGATGTGAGGCCATGGCAGCGCTGACACATTCCTCACGCGGACAAGTCTCCTGAAATTCAGGAACAGCAGGATCCAGATCCAAGGGGGTGGTTAGTGGCAGGCCTGTCAAGTCGTTGAGCTTCAGCTTTAGATCTGACAGCTGAAGGTCGGTAGTCAGTATTTCTTGCTTGGCTTCCAGCAATTGCGCGCGGCTGTCGATCAAGTCTTGTTCCAGCGTGCTGCCGAACTTCACCTGCTCGACGCGCTCGCCCTGAAGATCCTCGGAGGCTTTTATTCTCGCCTCAGTGGCGCTTCGATGCGCCTGCGCAATCAGGATCTTGTAATAGACCTGATGGACCGCGAGCGCTACGCCGTTTCCGGTAAGCTGTGCCTTCTCGCGTGAGGCTTTTACCTCGGCTTGGGCCATATCGTTTGCCCGCTTGATCTTCAGCAGCGTGGTCAAGGGCTGGGTGATTTGTGTTCCGCTGGTCGTAAAGGTTTTGCCGCCCTGGTTGATGATCGCATTCACAGGTGGAATCGACGTTCCCCCGGCGACGCCGAGGCTACCGGCCTTAATCTGAATCAACTCAGTATCTGTCACGTGCAGAAAGCTGCTGTCATTCCGTATCGATGGAAAATACGAACTCTTCGCGACCTCCTTCGCTTGTCGTTTCTCCTCAACCGCGTAGCCGGCAATGCGGACGTCGTGGTTGTGCTTAAGGGCCAACTGAACGGCTTCCTGCAGTGTCATGTGGCGGGAGGGTGGCGTATTGCCTGTTTCCTCGGCCCCGGCAAGGCAGGACGAGAAGGCGATCGTTATTAGTAGGAGGAGTGCAGCATTTCGTTTCATTAATTCGACTCCTTCGCGGAGGCTGTTATCCGCTGTTGCGTGCTCAGGTCGCCATAGTCCAACGGCGATTGGCGCAGCAAAGCGACAAGGATCAATGCGCATGCGCAACTCCAGGCGATCAGTAGGAACCCGTCGAGAATGCTCAAGCTGTAGGCCTGTAGACGCAGTCGGGCCGCAATCAGATCGATGGCGCGCGTTCCTGCGGCAGCCATGCCGGACGATTTAGCGTAAAGACTTGCGGTCATGGCGTGAACGTTCTGACCGGTGATCCAGTCGCCACCGCTGACGTGGAGCCCCAAAAGGTTCGAGTGCAGCTTTTCGCGTTGCGCCAGAAAATGGCCCATGTAGATGGCGCCTGCGGTGCCGCCGAATATGCGGATGGTGTGAAGGAAAGCCGAAAAGGTCAGGACCCACTCAGGTTTTGCCAAAGCCCCCGCGAAGATTGCTTGCAGAACGATGCAGCCCACAAGTCCGATAAATGCAAACGCCTGTCCGATGCCGGTGAGCAATTCGGTGCGGTAGAAGTTCTCCGCCGCCCACGTGCTGCTGTACTGAGAATTCAACCAGGCGGCAAAGGCAGTACACGCGAGGCCGATGGCGAGGAGGAGACGAGGATCAAATTTGCGCAGCAAAAGAAGCCCAGCCGTGAACGCGAGGGGAATAAGTGGGACAGCGCTCCAGATGATCGCAGGTCCAATCTGGTCGGGTTCGAACCCGCGAATGGCCAGCGCCTGCGGGACCAGAATAATGGTTGTGCAAAGCGTGAAGCGGAACAAGAAGAGCAGGCTCCCCAACAGCATGGTGTTCCACTTCAGCAGATAAGGCAGTGCTACCAGAGGATTGGGGCCGCGTAGCCTCCGAACCAGCGCGCAGAGCAGGAATAACGCCCCGTCGGCGAACAATGCGTTGAATACTCCGGAGCGCCACCAGTCGAGCCTCTCACCTTGTTCGCAAGCGGCCAGCAACATAGCGAGGCCCGCGCTAGCGTACAAAAACCCCGCGAAGCTCGGGGCGCGCCCGGATTTCTTCGATGAGCTGGCCTTGGGTATTCCGTAATAGATACAAATCATCATCGCGGGTGTGATGAGAGCCGAATTCCAAAACATCCAATTCGAAGAAAGATGATCTCTGTACCAACCGTAGAGCGAAGGTGCGATATTCACTGCACCGTCCACGAAGGTTGCGTACAAGGCAAGTGTGAAAGGAAGGTATCGAAGGGGGATGTTGCGTAGCGCGAACGTGAGGGTGAGTGGATAGAACGTGCCTGAAGTCAGGCCGCCCAGAAGCACCATTGCAATCGCCAGGCCGTAACTGTGCACAAAGGGCAGGAAGATAAACAGTACGGTGAAGAGCGCGGCGGCTGTGAGCAAGATGCGCCGTGGTCCCATCAGGCCGCCGAGATACACGGTGAAGGGGCCGATAAACATCAGGCCGATATCGAAGGCAGTGCCAATCCACGCGCTCTCGTCATATCCAAATCCATGGAGGCCCCTGAAACCTGCCAAGCCGAGGGAGATCATCCGGCTGGTGAGCGTGACAACTCCTGCGCCCGTCACTACACCTAGAATCCCCAACAGGGGCCTGGTCGAAACCTCCGAAGGTATCGCCGCGGCGACAGCGTGCGCGATCTCTGTGGCAGACGGACGAATTGTGATGCTCGAAGCTGCCATATGTTCTAGCTCACCGTCTCGTGCGGACAGTTGCGATCACCGAAATTCCGGGCCGCAGTTTCGTCGCGAAGGTCGAATCATCCAGTGCGATCTTGACCGGAATACGCTGCACGATTTTTGTGAAGTTGCCAGTGGCATTGTCAGGAGGCAACAAAGCGAATTGTGATCCGCTAGCTGGTGCAATCTCGACCACTTTGCCGCGAATCAGTTGTCCTGGATATTGGTCAATGCGAACTTCGGCAGGGTCGCCGACCTTCACATTGGTCAACTGCGTTTCCCGGAAGTTCGCTTGCACCCATTTCGTGAGAGCAACGAACAAGATCACCTGCGTGCCGGGAGAGACAAGTTGTCCAGGCCGAACTTGTCGTTCACCGACGGTCCCGTCGCCCGGAGCGTAGATTTTGGCGTAACCAATGTTCACTGAGGCTGCGGCAAGGTTTGCCTGCTTCGCTTGCAGATCGGCCTGAAGTTGGATCCCCTGCGATTCGACGACGGCTTTGCTGCGGCGCTCGGCCTCCGCAGCGAGTTCACTGCTCTGCAAAAATGTCCGGGCTTGAAGGAGATCAGCATCCCGGCTGGCAAATTGGCCCGACATGTTTCCTTCCGCGGCAACGGCGGCTTCGAGGCTCTGCTGAGTAGCCGAGTGACTCTGATAAAGGCCTTCCTGGCGTTTACGTTCAGAGCGAGCACGAATCAACTCAGCTTGTACAGCTTCCTTGCCAGCTTCGGCTGCTGCAATCTGCGCCTTTGCTTGATCGATACCGGCCACGGCTTTAGCGATGCGCGCGTCCTGCAACTGCCGCTGGCGAAGATTTTCCTCAATGCCTGCGCGCGCAGCCGCAACTGCGGCATTGGCTTGATCAACCTGCGCCCGATAGTCATCGTCCTGCAACTCGACGAGGAGGTCGCCCTTGTGGACCTGTTGGTAGTCGGTCACATCCACCGCGCGCACAATACCTGCCACCTTGGTACTCAGGGGAGTAAGATCGCCGCGAACGTAAGCATCATCTGTGACCTGTTCGACCTTGCCACCTTCCCACGCATTCCAGTTATGTGTGATAGTGAGCACAATGGCCAAAGCGAGAATCACCACGAGAATTGGGGTTATGTAGCTTTTCCACCTGGCACCTCGGCGAGGAACAGCCTCATCTGTACTGATCTTTGGCGGCACCGGGTTCGAAACGGGTGTCGCAGATCCAGCGGACACTGGCGAAGTGGACATTAAGTTTGCTCCTTGAGTGTCAAGGGATCTCGAAGCGCGAGAGTTCGCATGACTCAATTGCAGCAACTACAGTTCCATTCACGACAACGAACAATAACCAACGCGAATCGCAGGTTTCTGCGCGCAATCGGAACAAATCGTTTTCTTCTGTTTGAAAAACCCGATGGCCCGCTGCATTTCCATGGTGCGCCATGTCACGTGACACTTGACACCGTGTGCCACTGGACTCTGTCCTGCAAGGTGGTCTTCTCGGAATTCCGGCTCACCAACGTCTCAACCAGTCCACTACAAACTTTTTGGATTGATAGGTACAAAGAGGAACGCGCATAGAAAACAACCTCCGGATTCCAGCGAAGTTACTTGAAGCAACAGTGCCTCCTCGGTCGAGTCGCCGGACTCGCCGACCTATCCAATGTTCAGTTTCGCTCAGCTGTCGTGGAGCCGGTCGCCACATCCGCAGGCATTAGACTCAGCAGCTTACTAATCGCCCGCTCCATGGTGCGGTTCATTTCAGAAACCACCGCGGGGACGTCGCCCTTATTTACGTCTCCAACCTCGGAAACAGCCTTGGTCCACACGGTCGCACCCGTAGCGAGATTTGTCATCTGCGCGGAGATTGCGACTTCGACCTTGACGCTGCCCTCATAGTCGACTTCCTCGAGCTTTTCCAATCGTCCACTGAGCACGTAGTCGATGTCGGAGCGACCATCGTAAGGCTTGACTCGGGCAAAGTGGCCGCTGGCGCGAAGTCGCTCGATTACTGAGTTGGTTACGAACTCACAAGGGTTAATCGCCCAACGGTGGTAAGCATAGAAGCCGATTCGTTCTGGAGACGGTTTGTACACAATGGTTCCCTGCCTCAGGTAAGCGGGCGCGCGAAATTCACGGATTGCCAGGGTGGCATGCGCGCTTTCTGCGGGAGGCGGATCGGGCGGTGCCGGCAGGTTGAGAGTGTAGTAGTTTGGGTACCTAACCCTCCCTCCACAGCTGGCCAGGATCATGAGAGCTGCCAGAGAGACGACAATCGTTGTCAGAGTTCTTTTCATATTCATCCGCCGGCGCCGCGCGCCGAAACGGGCGAGAACGCCCGCCCTTTCATTCGATCGCATTATTTCGGCATCTTTCTATCTTCGGGCTGTTTGATCCGAATCAGGCTCCACGGACGCTGTTTCACCGAATCAGTCAACTCGTCCAGGTTCTGTGTCGCAGTGCGCAGGTTTTCGATCGTGTCATCAATCTTGTAATCATTCGCCCTCACCAGCACCTGCATGTCAGCCAGCAATTGCTTGGCTTCGAGCAAAGTGTTCTGCAATTCCGCTAGATCTTTGCGGACGGGCTCGCGGACATCGCTGACAGTGCCATTTACGTTTTGGATGGTCTCATCGGCGTGCTGGCTCAGCGCGTTCAACTGATCGGTAAGACGATCGATCTTGGGCCGTTCAGTCGCCAGCATTTCGTTGACATTGTCCAAGACGGCTCGAATCCTCTGCTGATTGGGTTTCCCGGTCACGGTATTCAGGTTGGCAAGCAGACTGCGCGCATCTCCGCTGATCCCATCCAGTTCTCCCCGCGCCTGCGTGATCAAACTGTTCGCGTTGTCGGCCACAACGGCCATCTTGCCGGCGATCTCGTCCAGGCTGGCGGCTTCCTGTGATGAAATGGTTGAGCCTGGTGGAAGACGTCTCGCGTCATTGCCGCCTGTCGTAATGGACAGTGCGGCTCCACTCATCACGCTGACCAGCCCCAACTTGGCTACAGACTTTTCGTTCACCGGGGTGTTTTGTTTCACATCAACCAGAATTTCAATCTTGGTGGCGTCGGACGCGGCAGGCCGTACCGCCGTCACCTTTCCCACGTTTATGCCGCCAAACAGCACCGACGCTCCCGGCTCCAGCCCACCGGCGTAGCGAAGGTAGGTGCGGTATGGAACGGTGTGTCCACTAAATTCCGCGTTGATGAGGTAGATGAGCGTGAATGCCAGGATCGAAAAGCATCCAAGGACAAAGGCTCCAACCTTTGCTTGTGTGGTCACGGGTATGTCTCCTGAGACTGCATATACTTTTCGAAGTACGCGGCCACAGCTGGCGCTTTCGCTATGTTTTCGGGAATGCGATCGAGAAACCGGCGTACGCGCGGATTTTGACTTGCTTTAAGTTCATCTTTCGTGCCGACCGAGCTAAATGAACCCTGATACAACATGGCGATGCGGTCGGCGATGCGGAACGCGCTCGGGAGTTCGTGAGTAACGACAATGACTGTCATTTGTAACGCCTCCTTGAGGAGCAGAATCAATTCATCGAGTTCCGCAGCGACGATGGGATCAAGTCCGGCCGATGGTTCATCGAGCACGAGGATTTCAGGGCCGAGCGCGAGCGCGCGTGCCACGGCCGCGCGCTTCTTCATGCCACCCGAGAGTTCCCGGGGAAGTAACTTGCCATACTCCGCGAGACCGACCGCGGCCAGCTTCATCCAGACCACAAGGTCAATGATTGAGGGTGCAAGCCGTGTGTGTTCACGCAACGGCAAGGCGACGTTGTCTTCCACGGTCAGCGAATTGAACAAGGCTGCGCTTTGAAAGGCCACACCGATCGAACGGTGGATCTTCTTCAACTCGGACTTTGAGCAGCGCGTGATATCCATTCCCTTGATATGGATGCTGCCCGACTTGGGGCGCTCTAGCCCGATAATCTGGCGCAATAGGGTACTTTTCCCTGAGCCACTGCCACCCAACAGCACCATTGTTTCCCCGTGTTCGATGTCGAGATTCAATCCATTCAGCACCGTGCGGCTGTCGTATTCAACCACAAGATCACGGACAGAAATGATCGGCATCAGCGTTTCACCGTGAAATAAAAGATGGCGGTGAAGACCGCATCTGCCACGATGACGAGGAAGGTCGACTTCACCACCGCGCTGGTGGTGGAGTGGCCGACCGAATCGGGACCTCCGCGGACACGAAACCCTTCCAGGCATCCAACGTGAGCAATGATGGTTGCGAACACCACGCTCTTGATTAATCCTGTGATCACGTCGCGCAGGTTGATGGAATTGAACACATAGTGGACGTACAACAGTGGCGCCAAGCGAGTGCTGAAGAACATGAACAAACCACCGGCGAAAATCCCAAAGAAATTCGAGATAATGCTGAGGCACGGGACCGAAATCAAAGCCGCCAAATACTTGGGTGCGAGCACAAACTCGATCGGCTCCAGCGCCATCACGCGGAGGGAATCGAGTTCCTCGGTGACTTTCATGGTCCCGATTTCAGCCGCGAAAGCCGAGCCGGATCGTCCGCTTACGGCAATCGCTGTGAGGAGTGGGCCGAGTTCGCGCGTGAAGCCGACGGCGACCAATTCAATGACGTATTGCACTGCTCCAAAACGGCGCAGTTCAGAAGCTCCTTGCATCGCGAGAATGAATCCAGTGCAGATCGCCATCAACGAGACCATGGGCATTGCATCGACGCCGATTTCCAGCATCTGCCTCACAGTAGCCTGCCAACGATAGCGATTTCCAACAAAGGGCAGTGCTTGTCCCACGGCCCGCAATGTGGCCCAGAGCTGAATATTCAGACTTCCGACGTAGTCGAGATGTTCGATTGTTCTTTCGCCTACGTTTTCGAGAACCTTGGCCATCAAGAGACCTTCTCTTTACAGTCGCTGGCTTCGAACAGAGCCAGTACGCCCGTGACCTCAAATCGCCGGAGCACAGAGCCACCGAGTCCCTGCAAGCAAAATGTCATCTGACGATGGCGGGCGATTTTAAGAGCTTCGATCAAAGTCGCGATCCCAGACGCTTCAATGTGGGCAAGGCCGGTTAAGTCTACGGTGATATCCCGAGGCGAAGGTTCTTCCGCCAGCACCTGTAATAAGCGATCGCGAAGATCTGGCGAGGAATCCACAGTCGTGCGGCCGTTCAATCGAACAAGTACTTCATCATGGTTCTGAAGCACTGTGATCCCGAGACCGCCTTCTGAAGTGATCGGAACCTGCCCCACTCTAGCCTCCTCAAACGCCTCTCGACAGTTTGCCCTCGCGATCTTGAGTCGCGGTTTTTCCTGCTCAGGACAGTCTGCTGTTTGCACTCAACCTTCCACAACGGCGCACACGATGCAGCCCATCCATCTTTGCTGACGATGACTGTGTGTTGATTCGAGAAGCGGAGCAAGCCATCGCCTCGCAGCCGCGCGAAGGTCCTAACGCTAAGTATTAATTGCGTCTATGACGCCCATGGGTCAAATGGACATCCAACGACTGTTTCTGCTGTTGGCAAGACAAGTGCTTTGTATCGCTCGCCCGCACGATCACCTGTGGTTTAGGCTTCTCAAGCCACAAGGAAATGGCGGCTCTGATGTCACCAGTCATGACATGTCTGTCAAATGCGTGACATGCCAACCTAAGTAGCTCTGTGAGGCGTTGCTGTTGTAAGAACATCGCGAGTGCGCCGGGACAGCTTCATTGCAGCAGACGATCGGGATCGCGGCAGCGGAATTGCTTGAGGAGACCAACAGAGAAAGCAGCTCTGGGTTGATGCCAAGCTGCGAATCGGAGAACAAATGGATCGTCTGGTTGTTTCATGCAGCCACGGCAAGACTTACCACCTAGGTCGACGCCACGCTTTGTGGCTCTCGATTGTCCTGCTTTGCTGCAGCCTGACTGCGCCGGCGCAGAAAAAAACTCAGCTAGGAGACACGAGCGCACCATTCAGCACTCGGGCGACTCATCTGCTGGGATTCGCAAACGCGAGGAATAACAGCAACGGGATATTGTCCGTTCAGGCCGACTCCCTGCAATTTCAGCAGAGAGGGAAGCCTGGCGAACAAGTGAAGATCGGTTCTGTTCGGGATGTTTTTCTGGGCGGCGAAAGCAAGCAGGTCGGTGGTTTGCCGATGACTCTGGGCAAGGCTGCGGCCCCATTCGGCGGTGGCCGAGTCGTCAGTCTCTTTGCCCACAAGAAGTACGACACCGTGAGTCTTGAATATATGGACGCGGATGGAGGAATTCACGGTGCGATCTTCCAGCTGAAGAAGGGACAAGCAGAGATTGTAAAGAATGAACTGATGGCTCGAGGCGTAACTGTCAGTTCCCGCCAAGATCAGTCGACGAAAGAAAGCGCTCCGGAGGCCAGGCATGAAAACAAGTAAATGCAATTTATGGATCACTTGTGGGATCGCGTTGGTGGCTATCATCCTTGCATTTCCTGGCCGGCTGCACGGCCAGACTCCGGCTTCGAAATCCTCTGACGGCAACGGGACTTCCGCCGCACGCCGGAGCGTTCAAGTCAACCAGGTTGACCCTGGGAACCTGGACCTCGCCTACTCGTTTCAAATCGCGATCTACGAGAATCTCGTCGAGGAATTGAATAAGACAAAGCAATTCCAGCAGGTTTTCCGCGATGGCGACCGTAGGGCCGGCGGGTTTCCGAATCTGCTGGTTCTGAAGACAACCGTTGAGAGATACACACCGGGTAACGAAACGCGGCGGGCTGTGACCACTATAAGCGGTGCCACGAAGTTGACTGTGCGGAGTGAATTGCTCACACGCGAGGGAAGAGTCGTTTTTGAGCGCACCGTAAATGGTGATGTTCGCTTCTTCGGCAGTAATTTGCGGGCTACACACAACCTAGCGCACAACATCGCGAAAACGATCAAGCAACCATCCGGGTCAGGTTCCGGGCAACCAACCGCGATACTCACCGGCCAACTCTGAGTCAGGTTTGTTTGCCGTAGTTAGAAACACTAACATCAGCTTGATCTCTGCTAAACGTAGTCGATGCGCTCTGGATATTGCTTGTGCTTGCGACAGCAGACCCCGTGCTCGAACCCGCCGTTACTTTCCGAGCCTGTGCTCTGGCAAGCGTCGTCAAGGAAGGCCGAAACAGGTGAAACGGTACGGTCACATTGTCACCCGTTGTGCGATAGTCGCAATCGCAATATCCGGCGGGCTCTCTGCTGACACCACGCAAAACTCGTATCAACTCCCGTCGGACGCACAAGTTATCGGATATCTCCTGCAATCGGTGACCTGGTA
>WNFC01011670.1_pt1 | contig 10783 bp, 11 predicted proteins | sample 5400541 | NCBI WGS metagenome assembly WNFC01 (sample SAMN13153342, study PRJNA577476) | soil metagenome | isolation source: 120 cm saprolite under Douglas fir tree site 2 hole 2 replicate 1 | place: USA:California | collected 2015-04-18
GGGCGTAGCGGCCGTTGGAATTGAAGCCATAGCCGATCACCGGCTTGCCCTCGACCTCGAGGTCGGTCTCGATCGCCACGACGCTCGCCGTCATCTGGCTGAAGTCGATATAGGCGTTGGCGATGTTGGAGCGGATCGGCGAGACGATGTCGCGGATGTCGACGATGCGCATGACTACTCCCTCAGGCGGCCGCGGCGCGGCTGTTCTGTCGCATCAGCAGCCACATGGCGATGGCGGCGTTCAGCACGTTCCACGCAATACCATTGATGAAGGCGGCGCGGTACGAGCCCGTCAGGTCGAACAGCACGCCGCCCATCCAGCCGCCCAGCGCCATGCCGACGACGGTGATGGAGATGGTGAAGCCGACGCGCGTGGCGGCTTCGCGCGGCGGGAAGTATTCGCGCACGATGATGGCGTAGGAGGGCACGATGCCGCCCTGGAACAGGCCGAACAGGATCGAGGCGAGATAGAGCGAGGTGAGGCCATCGGCAATCAGGTAGACGACCAGCGCAATGCCTTGCAGGGTCGAGCCCAGCAGCAGCGTGGTGACGCCGCCCACTCGGTCGGCGATCCAGCCCGAGCCGATGCGGCTCACGATGCCGAAGCCCAGCATCAGCGACAGCATTTCCGCGCCGCGCGCCACGCCGTAGCCGAGATCGGCGCAGTAGGCGACGATATGAACCTGCGGCATCGACATGGCGACGCAGCAGGCGATGCCGGCCACGGCCAGTAGCGCCTGCAGGGCGTTGGGCGAGAGGCCGAGGGCGGCTTGCGAGCGGCGCGCGACCGTGGCGATCTGGGTTTCCTCGTGGTCCGGCGGCTGACGTCGCAGCGTCAGCGCCAGCGGTATCATCGTCACGACGCAGAAGGCGGCGGCCGTGAGGTAGGTCGTACGCCAGCCGAGCTCGCGGATCATCGGATCGACGATGGGCGGCCACAGGGCACCGGCGATGTAGTTGCCCGAGGCGGCGATGGCGACGGCGACGCCGCGTCGCTTCTCGAACCAGTGCGAGACGTCGGCGACCAGCGGCCCGAAAGTGGCGGCCGCGCTGAAGCCGATCAGGACCTGGGCGGCCGCGAACAACGTCAGCGACGAAGTCGTGGACGCGAGTGCAAAGCCCAGCGAGAGGCCGACGGCGCTCAGGATGAGAGCCCGAAGGCGCTCAGGATCGAGGTGATGACGATGCCGCGGCGATCGACCAGCCGGCCCGCCAGCACGCCGCCGGCGAAGAAGCCCAGCATGTTCATGGTGTAGGCGAAGGAGATGTCGGCGCGGCTGACGCCGAGATCGGCCTGCACGGTCGGCAAAGCCACCGCCAGGCACCACATGCCGATGCCGCCGACCGTGCTCAACGCCACGCTGGCGGCCAGCCGCCGCCAGGCGTAGCCCGAATCGATACCCCGCATGTTGTGCAATCAGCCGCCGGCAACGCCCTGCGTGTTGACGTAGAGGGCGTACAGCGAATGGCTCGCCGCGATGAACAGCCGGTTGCGGTAGCGGCCGCCGAAGCAGAGGTTGGCGGCGCGCTCGGGCAGGTCGATATGGCCGATCGGCTTGCCGGACGAATTGAATATCCGCACGCCGTCGAGCTCGGGCGAGCCCATGCCCCAGCCGCACCACAGGTTGCCGTCGACATCGACCCGGAAGCCGTCGGGCGAGCCGCCCGGGCCGGCATCGATCAGCACCGCGCCGCCACTAAGCTTGGTACCGTCGGCCGCGATGTCGTAGGAGACGATCGTGCGGTGCGGCTCGGCGCGCGAGGCCACGACATAGAGCTTCTTCTCGTCGGGCGAGAAGGCGAGGCCGTTCGGGCCGGCGACCTCGTCGATCATCATCGTCAGTTTGCCGGTGGCGGCGTCGAGGCGATAGACGGCGGGCTTGTTGTCGCTCTCCGCCTTGTGGCCCTCGTAATAGCCCAGGATGCCGAAGGTCGGGTCGGTGAACCACACCGAGCCGTCGGACTTCACGACCACGTCGTTGGGCGAGTTGAGCGGCTTGCCGTTGTAGGAATCGGCCAGCACGGTAATGGCGCCGTCATACTCGAAGCGCACGACCCGCCGCGCATCGTGCTCGCAGGCGATCAGCCGGCCGCGCCGGTCGCGGGTGTGGCCGTTGGCGTTGTTCGAGGGCTTGCGGAAGATCGAGACGGCGCCACTCTCTTCGTCCCAGCGCAGCACGCGGTTGTTGGGGATGTCGCTCCACAAGAGATAACGACCGTCGCCGAAGTAGACCGGCCCCTCGGCCCAGCGGCAGCCGGTGTAGAGCCGTTCCACGGACGCAAGCGGCAGGCGATACTTGTTGAACGACGGATCGAGCACGCGCACGGCGGCGTCGGGATAACGCTCGTTGGGTTGCCACATCTTGATTTCCTCGGGCTCGTTCTTGATCGGCCAGAGATTACAGCGTCCAATTCGTCAAGTCTCTCCCGCCTCATCCGTCGGCAAGTGTCGTGCGAGGTCCATGCCGTCGTGCAGAATACGAACGATTTCGATCAGCCCGTCACCGACGACGCGGAACAAAACGAGATGACGAGCTCGACGACGCGTTCCGGCAACGTGCAATGTGTGGAGGCCCTTGCCGACTTCAGGGCGAGACCTTGCTCCAAGCGTGGAAGGGCCCTCGGACAGGCTCGCGAAGGTTGCTATGAGAGCTTCTTCGTAGATACGCGCTTGCTCCTCGCCAAATCGGTTCTCGGCCCAAAGCAGGATGCCCTGGAAATCGGTATCGGCTAAATCGGACAGCCGAACGCGCCACTGATGGCGTGTCGACGTCACTTCCGTGCGCGATTGCCGCGGGGCTTGGCGAGCACCTTATCGGCCACCTCGCGGAGGTAGCCATCCAGATCGGCAAAAGAGCCGAACGCCTTGTAACGGCCGGCCTCCAAGTCGTCGATGCCGGCCTGAGCCGCCTCACGGAGGGCCTTGAGACGCGCGCGATCCTCGGCCTCTCGACTTTCCACCAAGCGAAGCCCCTCGCGCAGGACCTCGCTGGCGTTCTGATATCGACCAGAATCGACAAGCTTTTCGATCAGGTCTGCCTGATGTTCGGTAAGGACGACATTACGCGTCGGCATCAACAGCTCCTGAGCAGGATTGGCATACTATGCCAATGGCGGACCTTCGACAAGGTGGCTCAGTCGTCATCAACCCCATACGCCGCCTTCGCCTGCGCCTCGCTGACCAGCCCAAGCTTCACGTCGCGCGCAACCTGCGCCCGGCTGCGCTTCTTCGGATCGCCGAAGCCGCCGCCGCCCGGCATGTCGACCACCAGGCGTTCGCCGGCCGGGATGGTCTGGAAGCCCTTTGCCTTGAGCTCCTGGCCCGACGCCAGCGACAGCTTTCCGTTGCCGCCGGGCCCGCCGCCGTCGCGGCCGCGCGCCGGGTGCTTGACCCGCTCGAAGGTGGCGAAGATGCCGAACGGCGCACCCTCGCGGTGCTCGACTTCCATGACCTGGCCGAGGCCGCCGCGATATTGACCGGCGCCGCCGGAATCCTGGCGGTACTCCTTCTTCCACACCACGACGGGCGCGATGGTCTCGGTGATCTCGACCGGCACGTTGCGCACGCCCGATGGGAAGGGCGTGGCCGACAGCCCGTCGAGGCTGGGTCGCGCGCCGGCGCCGCCGGAATGGAAGGTCGTCACCATGAAGGGCCGACTGTTGCCGATCGTGCCGGTCATGCCGTGGCCGGCGCCGAGCTTCAGGTTCCACAGGTTGCTGGTGCCTTCGGCCGGCACCTTGCCCGGGATCACCTGATGCAGCGCGTCGTAGCAGACGTCGGGCAACATGTGGCCGATCGTGCTGCGCGCGTTCACCGCAGCAGGCCATAGCGCGTTGACGATGGTGTTGTCGGGCGCCGTCACCAGGATCGAATCGAGCGTGCCGGCATTGTTGGGGATGGTCGGCGCCACCACGCATTTGATGCCGAAGGCGGTGTAGGCCTCGGTGTAGCACATCGGCGAATTGATGCCGTAGATCGACGAGCCCGAGGTGCCGGCATAATCGACGGCGATGTGGTCGGCGTTGATGGTGACGGCGGCATGCAGGTCGATCGGCGCGTCGTAGCCGTCGATGCGCATATGACCCTTAAAAGTGCCGCGCGGCAGCTTGCCGATGGCGGCTACCATGCCGGCGCGGCTTTTCTCGATGATGTGGCTGCCGAGCTCGTCGAGATCGTCGATGCCGTGCTCGGCCATCATGGCGGAAAGCCGCTTCTCGCCGATGCCGTTGCAGCCGATCAGGGCATGGAAGTCGCCCTCGACCTGCACCGGCTCGCGCACATTGGCGCGCACGATGCGCATCACGCTCTCATCGATCTTGCCTTCGCGCATCAGCGGCAGCAGCGGCAGGAACAGGCCCTCGTGGAAGACCTGCCGTCCGTCGGGCGACTGGCCGAGGCCACCGATATCGACCACGTGCGTGGTGCAGGAGAACAGGGCCACCAGCTTGCTGTTGTGGAAGGCCGGCGAGGTGACGACGATGTCGTAGAGATGGCCGGTGCCCTTCCACGGGTCGTTGGTCACATAGGCGTCGCCCGGCTTCATGGTCTCGACCGGGAACTCGCGGATGAAATGGATGACGCTGCGGGCCATCGAGTTCACGTGGCCCGGCGTGCCGGTGACGGCCTGGGCCAGCATGCGGCCTTCGAGGTCGAACACGCCGGCCGAGATGTCGCCCGCCTCGCGTGCGCTGGTCGAGAAGGCGGTGCGCACGAGGGCGCGGGCCTGCTCCTCGACGACGGAGAGCAGGCGATTCCACATCACCTGCAAGCGGATATCGGCGGGCGTACTCATGTCACATCCTCCAGCACGATCTGGCCCAAGCCATTGATGCGGGCGCTAAAGCCCTGCGGCACGACGGTGGTGGTGCCATCCTCGACGATCAGCGCCGGCCCGTCGAGCGACATGCCGGGGCCGAGCACAGCGCGTTCATGGATCGCAGCGTTCTCGCGCCGGCCCGATACAGGGTCCAAAACCTCGCGATGGCCGCTCGGCGGGGGTGCGACGGCCTTCGCGGGCATGCCGGTGGGCTTGGGCAGCGGCCGGTCGGTGGCGATCGACAGCGTCCAGGTCAACGCCTCGACCTCGAGCTTGGGAATGGCGCGGCCGAACACCGTTTCGTAGGTCTCCTCGAAGCGGCAGCGCAGGTCGGGCGCGGCGTCGGCGCCGAACGGCTGGTTGGGCAGCGGCACCGCGATCTCATGGCCTTGGCCGCGATAGCGCATGAAGGCCAGGCGCGTCTCGACCAGCGCCTCGCCGGGCGCCGCCGGGCGCACGACCATCTCAGCCTCGGCGCGCATGGCGGCGAACAGCTCGTTCAGCATCTTGGCGTCGAACATGTCGAGCCGGACATGGCGCGTGCGCACGACCTCGTAGGCGATCGGCGCGCGCAGGAAGCCGAAGGCCGAGCCGACGCCGGCGCCGACCGGCACGACGACCCGCTTCATGCCGAGCTTGCGGGCAAGCCGCGCGGCATGGAGAGGGGCGGCGCCGCCGAAGGCGATCAGGGTGCGCTCGGCGGTGTCCTTGCCGTTCTCCACGGCGTGCACGCGGGCGGCACTCGCCATGGTCTCGTCGACGATCTCGGCCACACCCGCCGCGGCGCCCTGGGCATCGGTCTTGAGCGGCCCTGCGAGCGACTGCAACGCCGCCTCGGCCTTGTCGCGATAAAGCGGAATGGCGCCGCCGGCGAAGCGCTTGGGATCGAGGCGGCCCAGCGCGGTGTCGGCGTCGGTGACGGTGGGCTCAGTGCCGCCGTTTCCATAGCAGGCGGGACCGGGCGCGCTGCCTGCCGAATCGGGGCCGACCTGCAGGCGGCCCAGCGCATCGAGGCGGGCGATCGAGCCGCCGCCGGCGCCGATCTCGACCAGCTCGATCACCGGGATGCGCACCGGCAGGCCGCTGCCCTGCACGAAGCGGTAGGCGCGCGCCACCTCGAACTGGCGCGAGCGCTGCAGGCTGAGATCGTCGAGCAAGGTGAGCTTGGCCGTGGTGCCGCCCATGTCGAAGGCCACGGCCTTGGCCAGCCCGTTCTCCGCCGCGACGGTCAAGGCCAGGATCGCGCCGCCCGCCGGGCCCGATTCGACCAGGCGCACGGGATAGCGTTGCGCCGTGTCGACCGTGGTGATGCCGCCCGACGACATCATCAGCAGCAGGGGGCCGGCGATGCCTTCCTTCTTGAGCTTGGTCTCGAGCGCGCCGAGATAGCCCGCCATGCGCGGCAGCACATAGGCGTTGGCGATGGTGGTCGAGGTGCGCTCGTACTCGCGGATCTCGGGGCAGACGTCGCAGCTGAGCGAAATCGCCACGCCCGGCAACTCTTCGGCGAGGATCGCGCCGGCGCGCCGTTCGTGCGCCTCGTTGGTGAAGCTGTGCAGGAAGCAGACGGCCACCGCCTCGACCTTGCGCGCGCGCAGCTCGGCCGCCACGGCGCGCACCGCCTGCTCGTCGAGCGCCAAAAGCACCGCGCCGTCGGCTGCCACCCGCTCGGGCACGCCGAAGCGCAGGTCGCGTGGCACCAGCGGCTCGGGCCGCTCCATATAGATGTCGTACTGCTCGAAGCGGTGCTCCCAGGCGATCTCGAGGGAGTCGCGGAAGCCCTCGGTGGTGACCAGGGCGGTGTGCGCGCCCTTGCGCTCGATCAGCGCGTTGGTGGCAAGCGTCGTGCCATGCACGACGAGGCCGACATCGGCGGCCCGGCACTTGGCCTCGGCCAGGATGGTGCGCACGCCATCCAGCACGCCGCGTTCGGGCGCGTCGGTCGTCGTCAGGACTTTCAGCGCATGGGCGCCGTCGGCGGTCTCCAGCACGACGTCGGTGAAAGTGCCGCCGATATCGACGGCCAGGCGGGCAGACATCACTCTTCGGCCCTGATGTTGCCCTTGGCGATCACCTGGGCCCACACCGCCGAATCGCGCTTGATGAAAGCGAGGTAGTCGGCACGCGACAGGTTGGCCGGATGCAGGCCGTTGTCGTCGTATTTCTTCTTCACCTCGGGGTCGGCCATCACTTTGAGGATGGCGGCCGACAGGCGATCGACGATGACGTCGGGCGTACCGGGCGGCGCATCGATGCCATACCAGTTCCATGCCTCGTAGCCCGGCACCGCCTCGGCCAGTGCCGGCGTGTCGGGCAACACGGGCCAGCGTTCGGGCGAGGTCACGGCCATGGCGCGCGCCTTGCCGCCCTTGATGACGCCCAGCGTCGCGGGATCGCCGAAATAGGCGTCGACGATGCCGGCGGAGAGATCGTTCAGCGCCGGGCCGGTGCCGCGATAGGGCACGTGCACCATTTTCAGCCCGGACATCTGGGTGAAGTACTCGCCGGCCAGATGCTGGCTGGTGCCGATGCCGCCCGACGCCCAGCGGATCTCCGTGTGCCTGGCCAGTTCCATGAACTCCAGCAGCGTCCCGGCGGGAAGGTCGTTGCGCACGGCTATGATCAAGGGCATGCGCACCAGCCGCGTGATGTGGGCGAGCGCCATCGGATCGAACGGCATCTTGCGCATGTGCGGCCCGGCGCTGAGCGTGCTGACGCCGGTGAGGCTCAGCGTATAGCCGTCGGGCGGGGCGTGCGACATCGCCTCGACGCCGATCAGGCCGCCGGCGCCGCCCTTGTTTTCGATGATGATCGGCTGGCCGAGTTCCTTCGACAGCGGCTCCATCAGGAGCCGGGCCGTCAGGTCGACGCCGCCGCCCGGCGGATAGGGCACGATGATCTTGATCGGCCGCTCGGGATATTTGCCCTGCGCCCCTCCGCGCCGCGGCCGAATGACGGCGGGCAGCGCCAGCGCCGCAACCAGCAGACTTCTACGAGTATTACGCAAGACAACCCCTCTACGCTCCCCGTCGGAGCTTGACAGGGCTGTGGCGGTGGTTCAACACTTAACCTAATGGTTAAGTATAAATCACAAGGGTGAGTCGTAATGAAGAAGACCTACCGAGGCGGCTGCCACTGTGGCGCCGTGCGCTTCGAATGCGAGATCGATCCGGTCGAGGGCACGAGCAAGTGCAATTGCTCGGTCTGCGCCAAGGGAAGGTTCTGGAAGGCCATCGCCAGAAAGGACGCTTTCCGGCTGCTGCACGGAGAGGACGCTCTGTCTGACTATCAATTCGGCAGCAGGACCATCCATCATCTCTTCTGCCGGACTTGCGGCATCAAGCCCTTCGGGCGCGGGCACATGGAAGCGTTGGGCGGTACGTTCTATGCGGTCAACGTCGCGTGCCTGGAAGGCGCGGCGCCGGAAGAAATGGCGGCCGGGCCCATCGAGTATCAAGACGGCCGCAACAACGCCTGGGACAAGATGCCTTCGGAGACGCGCCACCTCTGAGAGGCGCTTACATCCCGACCTTGCGGAACACCTCGACGAAACGCTCGACGTCCTCTTCGTCGTTATAGACGTGCGGACTGATCCGGAGCCGACCGAGCCGCGGTGCGGCATAGACATTCTCCGCCGCGAGCTTTTTAGGCAAATCCTGCGCCATGCCCTGCGGAAATTGCAGGCTGAGCACGTGCGGCGCGCGCAGCTTCTTGTCGATCACGCGTACGCCGGAGTTCGCGAGGCCATCCGCCAAGCGATCGGTCAACATCGACAGCCGTGCAACGATCGGCTCGTTGCCCCAGCCCGCCATCATCTCCATGCCGACCGCCGCCATCTCGAGCGAGATGAAATGGTCGCGCTCACCCATGTCGTAGCGCCGCGCGCCTTCGACGTAGGAGACGTCGCGGAAATAGACCGTATCCTCGGCCGACACCGCCTTGCGCGATGCCGATATCTGCTCGAGCGGCACGCCGTTCTGCCGCCGCTTGGCGACATACATGAAGGCGCGGCCGTAGGGGCCGAGCACCCACTTGTAGGTCGGGAAGATCAGGAAATCGGGATCGAGCGTTTTCACATCGATGCGGCGGACGCCCGCATCGTGCGTGGCATCGACCAGCAGCGCGGCGCCTTTCTCCTTCGCCGCCTGGGCGACGCGCGGCATGTCGAGCGCGCCGCCGTCCGACCAATGCACCGAGGAGATCGACACCAGGGCAAGCGGCGCCGCGCCCGGCCGCTCGATCGCCTCGAGCACCGCGGAGGTCCAGTCGCCGTCGGCGGGCTGCTTCACCGTCTCGACCGTGTAGCCGCCGGTTTCGGCGCGGCTCATCCATTCGAGCACCGGCGAGGTGTGATCGTCCTGCAGCACCAGCACCCGGCTGCCGCGCGGGATCGCCATGACCTTGCCGGCGGTCGCCACGCCGTAGCCGACGGACGGGATCAGGGCGACGTCGGCAGGATCGGCGCCGATCAAGGCGGCGGCGGCCTTGCGCGCGCGCTCGTATTGCTGGGACTGGAAATTGCTTTCCAGCTTCCACGGCTGGCCCTTGCGCCCAACGGCGGCGCGGCCGGCCTCCTGCACAGCGAGCGGCAAGGGACTCCAGGAAGCGGCGTTCAGGAAACAGACGTCGCGCGGGATGTCGAACAGCGCGCGTTGACAAGGAAGCATGAAGATCTCCGCCATCAGGGTGAGAGGAGACTAGCGCGGCGCGCGGCCGCCATGCCCGACAATTTCTCGGGGCCGTCCCCGATGGGATAGACTGCCAGCCATGCGTCATTTCCCGCCGCGCCGCCTGATCTGCCTCACCGAGGAGACGGTCGAGACGCTTTATCTGCTGGGCGAGCAGGATCGCATCGTCGGCGTCTCGGGCTACGCCGTGCGTCCGCCCGAGGTGCGGCTAAAACCAAGGGTGAGCGCCTTCACCTCGGCGCGCCTCGACAAGATTCTGGCCTTGAAGCCCGACCTCGTGCTGGCTTTCTCCGACCTGCAGGCCGAGATCGTGAGCGACCTCGCCAAATCAGGCGTCGCCGTCCATCTGTTCAACCAGCGTGACCTTGCCGGGATCTTCGCCATGATCCGCACATTGGGCGCACTGGTCGGCGCCGGCGACAAGGCCGAGGCGTTGGCGCGCTCGCTCGAGGCAAGGGTCGTGGAAGCGGCGCGCGCCAGCAAGGGATCGACGCACCGGCCACGGGTCTACTTCGAGGAATGGAACGATCCGATGATCTCGGCCATCGGCTGGGTGTCGGAGCTGATCGAGGTGGCGGGCGGCGAGGAAGTGTTCGCGCATTTGCGCAGTGCGGCCGGCGCGCGCGAGCGCATCGTGTCTTCCGAAGCGGTGATCGCCGCACGACCCGATGTGATCCTGGCCTCGTGGTGCGGCCGCAAGGTCGTGCCGCGCCAGATCGCCGAGCGGCCGGGCTGGGCGGTGCTGCCGGCCGTCGCCAACGGCCGCATCGTCGAGATCAAGTCGCCTCTCATTCTCCAGCCTGGCCCGGCGGCGCTGACCGACGGGCTCGATGCGATTAGAGCGGCTCTGAAATAAGTTTCTTCGACGCTCGCATGAGCATGTCTCGTGCGCCCGATTACCTGCGATGTAATTGAGAGAGGAACGGCTGAGGCCCACGTTCGACTCGTCCACCCAAGGAGGGTTCAGATGAGTTACGAATCCCGCCATCGCATTGCCCAGCAGCCGGACGCGTTTGTGACACCCGTGTTGCCGCGGCCGTCGCTCGGCCTCCGACTGGCAGCAACCCTCAGGCTGTGGTGCGAGCGCAACGCGGCCCGGCGCTATCTCGCGACTATGGACGCGCGCAGCCTGCGCGATGCGGGGATCTCGCCGGCGGCGGCAGCCTACGAATCGGGCAAATCGTTCTGGCAGCCCCTCGGCCCGCTGCGCTAGGGTTTCGGCCTCACTGTCGCCATACCGCCGCGTCGTGTTAGGAACCAGTGTCGTCGGCAAGCGTT
>WNFC01012269.1_pt1 | contig 10783 bp, 11 predicted proteins | sample 5400541 | NCBI WGS metagenome assembly WNFC01 (sample SAMN13153342, study PRJNA577476) | soil metagenome | isolation source: 120 cm saprolite under Douglas fir tree site 2 hole 2 replicate 1 | place: USA:California | collected 2015-04-18
AGAACCGCGCGACCGTGACGCGGCTCGCCTACCGGCCGCGTTTCCACAACCCCGATCTCGCCAAATGGCTGCACCGCATCGACGTGCCGACCTTGCTGCTGTGGGGAGAGAAGGACGGGCTGGTGCCGCCCGCCTTTGGCGAGGCCTATCGCGCGCTGATCCCAGGCGCGCGGCCGGTCGTGCTGGCCGATGCCGGGCATGCCCCGTTCGACGAGCAGAGGGACGCGTTCCTCGCCGTGCTGCTCGATTTTATCGGCGGCGCCGCGTCAGCTGCCGCAGGGAGCGCCGGCTGATGCGCCGCTCAGCGCGGCGGTATCGACCGCAATCTCGACCGGCACGCACATGCCCTCGGGCTGGCACGCCCCGACCTCCAGCTGAACGCGGCCGGATTGCGCTGTGCCGGGACGGCGCTTCAGCTCGATCCGCAGCGGCAGCGGGAAATAATCGTCCGCGACCGCGACGGTCTTGGGCAATGCCTCGTCCCACCCGCCGGCCGCCGATTGCGCGGTAATCAGCACCCCGTAAGGGCCGCTGAGCTTGGCGCCGCGAACCGTGCTGAGACAGGCGGTCACGCCCTCCGGGGTCGACGACAGATCGAAGACGACGTTATCGACGACGCTCTGGAGATTGGGCTCGCGCGCCTCGGCCCAGGAGGCGACGGCGCCGAGCATGGCGATACACAGCAGCGAGCGCAGGACGTTGCGCACCGGGCGCATACTCAGGCGGCCAGCGGCAAAAGCTTGGTCCGCCACATGTCGGTGCTGTTGGCGGCCATCTGGATCGAGCGGCCGCTGATCACGAAGAACCAGGGCGTGCCCCTCATGTTGGCGTAGGAATCGCGCACCCATTTGAGGTCGGCCGGCCATGCCGCGTCTTCGCGGACATCGCGCAGGCTGCTGACGGTGACGGTGCGAAAGCCAATGCCGTTCTTTTGCAATCCCCGCACAAACGCGTCTTTGTGATCGACTTCCCAAGCGCGGCAGACCCGGCAATCGGCCGCCGAAACATAAAGCACCCAGCTGCCCGGTGCGGTCGCTTGACCCAAACGGCTGGCGCCGCCAACCAACAGACCGGCTCCGATGCCGATCAACAGCTCTCGCCTATTCGCCATCATTCTTTAATCCCGGATTGGCTGGACGGCCCTGGCTCGCGGCCTGCCGTCCTTAACAAAAGGTTACCCTTCGCAACAGACGGTAACAGTCCGGGATAATGTTGTTACTTAATGTCGAATGTCAAGACAGGAAAAATGCTTCAAAGAAAACGCGAATGCGTCAGCAGACAAAGTACTTCTGGTTTTGCAACGGCCGCACCGAGGCGCGCATCTGGCGGTCATAGGCCTCGCGCCAGCCGAGCCGGGCGTCGGTGACGAAATCGCCGCTGCGCACCGCGTACATCAGATCGGGATCGTCGACCCCGGGCGGCACGGTACCGTCCTTGGCCAATGTCCGCGCCGCCTGCAGCAGCCGCCGGCGGGTGCGCATGATCATCCGGTCGCTCGGCGCCAGATGCTCGAACAAATGGTCGGTGATCGGCCCCATGCTCTCGGTCACCGCCTGGTCCTGGGCATGGATGCCGGTGATGCCGGTGAAGTTGCCGCCGCTCTGCTGCGCTTCGCGGTCGACCAGCCAATCGTTTGTCGGCCCGCCCCTGAGACGCCAGCGGCCGTACCAGTCGGTCGCGTTCGGCAGGTAGTCGAACTGGCGCTGGAAGCCCGGCATCTGCTGGCCCTGCCTGTTCGGGCCGATCGATGGCGGGTGGTGGCGCCACATCAGGCTGACGAACATCGTATGGCTATCGTCCATCGGGATCCAGGCGCGGTTGTGCAAATGCTCGGTGAATTTGCCCTGCGGCGTCTGGGTCCAGAACGGCAGCATGAAATTAGCGAAGCGCCAGTACATGCGGCCGGCTTCGGCCGGGCGGTAGGCGGCGTACATCGTGCCGTAATCGGTGTCGGCCACGTGATAGTCGGGCGCGCGGTTGGTGACGGTGTAGCGGAAGAGGTTGTCTTCGGGCACGTCGCCCGGGTCGATGGCGCCGGCATGCAGGAAGCCGAAATGCGAGGTGTCGATGTCGCCCTCGAGCGCCTGCAGCCAGTTGCATTCGCGCTGGACGAAATTGATCTGCACCTCGGTTTCGGGCAGCAAGGTCGCCTCGATCGCCGGCAGCGGCGGCGCTTCCTGGCGCTCGCCCATATAGACCCAGACGAGGCCGTTGCGTTCGGCGACCTTGTAGGCCTTCGCCTTGATATGACGCTTGAAATCCGGATTGCCGGCGATGTTCGGCGTATCGACGCAATTGCCTTCGGCGTCGTATTTCCAGCCGTGATAGATGCAGCGGATGCCGTTCTGCTCGTTGCGCCCGAGGAACAAGGAAGCGCAGCGATGCGGGCAGCGGTGGTCCATGACCCCGACCCGCCCCGAGCTGTCGCGGAACGCGATCAGCTGCTCGCCGAGCAGCAACAGCCGCATCGGCGCGCCGTCGCGCGCCAACTCCGACGACATCGCCGCCGGCAGCCAGTACTGCCGCATCAGATTACCCATCGGGCTGCCCGGGCCGACGCGGACCAGATCGTCGCTGTCCTTCCGACGCATGGCGCTATCCTTTCACGACCAGAAGGCGAAGCCGAGACCGGTGCCGGTGCCAGCCGGGGTGCGATAGCCTGGCTCGTAGAGCGACCATTCGAGCGAGAGATGCTCGACCGCGCCGGCGACGCAGATCCAGTTGCGGATCTCCGAGCTGCCCGAATTGAGTTTTTCACGCGGCAAGGATTGGATCGCCGCGGCATCCTTGCGCTGCAACAGATCGATAAACCCGCGGTCGAGCGCCTCGTCGACGACGAAATGCGACAGCCCGCCCGAGCCGGCGATGCCGACCCTGATGTCGGCGGGATAGCTCTCGACCGCGGCGCGGATCGCCTGGCCGAGCTTGTAGCAGCGCCGCGGCGTCGGCTGGTTCGGCGGGTAGTAAGTGTTGATGCAGACCGGCACGATCGGCACGACGTCCTTCATGATCCGCTTGTGGACAAAGCCGATCGCATGACCCTCGCCTTCGCCCTCGGGCACCGCTGCCGAGGCGGCGATGTCGAACTCGCCGTCGATCAATTGGTCGATCAGGTGGCGCGCCAATCCGGCATCGACCGGGTAGTCGCGCGGCTCTTTTTCCTCGTGCCACCGGGCGCTCGCCCGCCATCCCCAATCGGGGTTGGCAACCGGCGCCAGCGGGACGTTGCGGATTGTCTCGCCGTAATAGACCAGGATGCCGGGCATGTTCTGGGAGTGATAGAGTTCCTCCTGGTCGTCGCCGACGACGATCAGCGTGTCGAGCTTCGCCTCGCGCAGGTAATCGCCGAGCCTCGCCATCGCGCCCTGAACCGCAGCGTGGCGCGCCTGCATCCGCTCGGGGGCGATCTCGCCCGCGATACCGGCCGGCGCATGCTTCAGCTGCCCGTCATAGGCGGTCAGCCGCCCTTCGGTATCGAGCAGGTTGGTGCGCTTGGAGTCGCGCTCATAAAAGCGCGGCCAATCGGTCGGCGGCGCGTTGAGCATCGGGGTATGCGAGGTGCCGATCCCAAGGACGAGCTGGGCCATCATGTCCTCCCGTTCGAGCGCTCGGCGGATTGTAGCGCAGTTTCTCAGAACCGGGGAGCGCGACGGCACAGGCGCGTGATAGCCTTGCCCAGCGGGCATGACGCGGCAAAGGAGCTGAGAAATGCTGCAGACCTATGAGGGTGGCTGCCATTGCGGCCGGGTGCGCTTCCGGGTGCGGGCCGATCTGGCGCTGGTGTCCGAGTGCAACTGCTCGATCTGCACCAAGAAGGGCATTCTGCATCTCGGCGCCGCGCGCGCGGATTTCGAATCGCTGAGCGGCGACGACGCGCTGGCGACCTACCAGTTCAACACCGGCACCGCGCGGCACATGTTCTGCATGCATTGCGGCATCCATGCGTTCGGGGTGCCGCGGCTGCATCCCGACCGGATCACCGTCAACGCGCGTTGTCTCGACGGGATCGATGTCGCGGCCCTGAAGCCGAGCCGGTTGTTCGACGGGCGCCACTGGGAAGAGGCGGCACGCGCCCGCCGCGCTGAAGAAACGGGCGGCCGAGCCTAGCGCAGGGCCGCCGCGGCGGCCGCCGCCCGGCTCGGCTCCGTCCGGCCAATAATGTCCGGCGACTGCGTGCTGGTAGCCGGCTTCTCCGCGGCGCGCCGCTTGACGGCCAATTTCCCGGCGGCGGCGGCTGACTGAGCTTCCGCTGAAACATCCGCGGATGTTTCGCGCGGCACTGGACGGGGGCGCGGCCGAGCGACCAGCACGATGACGCCGAGCCCGGGATCGCGCGACACGGCGAGTTCGATTGCGGGTGACGGCGGGCTCAGCCCGATCTGCAGCTCGCGCGATACGGCCGCGCTGTCGGCCGGTTCGGCCGGCTGGCTGACGACGACCGCGGCCTGCAGAGCCGCCGGTGCTTCGCCCTTCACCAACAGGCGGAGATCGGCGGCGACGGCGGCGGCCGGGATCGGCCTCGCCACTTCGCGCATGTGCCTCAGCACCACCTCCTGCTCACCGCGCAACGAGGGCGTTGCCGGCCCGCTCGGGTCTAGCTGCGCCTCCGCCTCCAGCCGGTCGAAAGCGGCTTTCAGAAACAAGAGTTCGCGCTGCCGGCGACCGAGATCGTCTTGATCGAGCCAGGTGAAATTCCCGAAAACCCCGCCGGTGCCCGATGGCGCGGCCTGCCAGCCGACGATCACCCCAAGCACCGCGAGCGACAACAGGGCGGCGGCAATCAGTGGACCCATCGTCAACAGCTTCGGCATGATTTCCCCGATCATGCTGCGGCACCGGCATTCCTGCGCCGGCTGCATATTGCCCGGCGAGTGGGCATCGGTCTATCCGCACAGGCGCGGTGCACCCAAATCATTCGCGGAACACGCTGATCCGCGGGACATTCGCGATGCTCCCGGCGGCATCGCGCCTCGCCTGGCCGGCGCAATAACGGCGAAGGGCGTGGCGTCGCCGAGCGCCGTTGGGTATCGTCCCGGCCTCGGGGAGGACACCGCGATGGCGAAAAACGGCTTCAGGCTGATCGACGCGGAAATGCACGTCATGGAGCCAACGGATCTGTGGCAGCGCTACATCGACCCCGAATTCCGGGCGCGCGCGCCGCGGCGGCTCGATGAGCGCCGCTGGGACATCCGCACGCTGGTCGAGGGCGAGGTCATGGCGCAGATACCGGGCGGCGACTGGCCGGCCCTGACCGATGCCGAAGAAAAGGCGCTCGCCGAGCGCTATTCGGAGGAAATCGCGCGCAACTTCGATCCCGAATCGCAGGTCCGGGCGATGGACAAGGAAGGGCTCGATCTGGCGATCCTGTTCCCGACCTCGGCGATGTATGTGACCGCGTTCACCCGGATGGATGCGCGCTTCGCCGCCGCGGCGTGCCGGGCCTACAACGACTGGCTGCATGACTACATCGAGGCCGCCGATCCGAAGCGGCTGTTCGGCGCCGCTGCGGTCTCGCCGCATGACGTCGCCACCGCGGTCGACGAGACGCGCCGCGCGGTGGCCGAGCTCGGCATGAAGGCCGTCTTCCTGCGCCCCAACATCTACAACGACCGGGCATGGCACGACGCCTGTTACGATCCGCTCTGGGCGGCGTGTCAGGAGCTGAATGTCCCGATCGGTTTCCACGAGACCACCGGCTCGCGCATGAAGGCGGCCGGCACCGATCGCTTCCAGAATCTGGGGATCGCGCACATCTCGACCCATTCGATGGAGCAGATGCTGGCCTGCATGGATATCATCATGGGCGGCGTCATGGAGCGCTTTCCGCGCCTGCGCTTCGCCTTTCTCGAGGGGCAATGCGGCTGGCTGCCGTTCTGGCTCGACCGCATGGACGAGCATTACGAATGGCGCGAGCCGTATGGCGAGATGACCCATTTGTCGGCGAAGCCCTCGGAATATTTCCGCCGGCAAGGGTTCTGCGCGGTCGAGTGCGACGAGGAGTTTGTCGCGCATGTCGTCGCTGCATTCGGCGACGACAACCTCGTGACGACGACCGATTACCCGCATGGCGATTCGAAATATCCCAAGGCGATGGATCGCTTCCTCGCCCTGCCGCTCTCGGACCGCAGCAAGCAAAAGATCCTGTGGGACAACGCGCTGCGCCTCTACGCGCTATAGTACAGGATAGGGGTCAGGTTTATCGGAGCCGGGACCATCGGCGTGCGGAACGCCGCCGGCGTACCGACTCCAGCTTTAAGAGTATCGGGCCATGCGTCTCTTTCTCGACCGGCTTAAAATCGAGCACAAGCTCGCGGTGCTGTGCTCGGCGTTCCTGCTGCCGATCATCTTTCTGACCTATCTGTTCATCGCGGAAACCGAAAAGCAGGTGACCTTCGCCGCCAAGGAACGTGAGGGCACCACCTATGTCGCCGCCCTCGGCACCGAGTTGCGCACGCTGATCGCGCTGTCGCAGGGAACCGCCTCTCCCGCCGATCTCGCCAAGGCCCAGGCAGAGGTGGCGAAGCTGGATCGGGACAAGGCCGAAGCCACGAATGCGACCGCCTCCGCCGCCAAGGCGGCCGAGGCGGTGCGCGCCGCGCAGGCGCTGCCTAAGGATGCGCCGATCGCCGCCTATGACCCGGCGATCGACGCCGTCCTCGACCATATCGCCACGGTGGCGGACGGCGCCAATCTGACCGTCGACCCCGAACTCGACAGCTTCTATTCCGAGGATCTGGCAACGGTGAAGATGCCGGCGGTGGTGGTCGCGGCGAGCCGCGTCCTCGACGCCGCCCTGGCGATCGTCGCCGTCGAGCGGCCCACTCCGGAAATGACGGTGCGGTTCCTGACCCGCAAGGGCGAGCGGACGGCGGCGCTCAGGGGATTGGACGGCGCCATCACCTCGGCCGAGCGCGGCAATCGCGACGGCACGGTGAAGCCGGCTCTCGATGCCGCTTACCGCGAGCTGATCGGCCGCTCGGCGGCCTACGGCAAGCTGCTGGACTCGCCCGCCGCGCTCGGCGGGCAACGGCCCACCGCCGACGCCCTGAGAGAGGCCCAGGCCGCGATGCAGCAGGCATCGGGCGTCTTTTGGCAGGCCTCGATCGCCGAGCTCGACCACCTGTTGGCGGCCCGCATCGCCGGTCTGAACGGTCGCATGGCGTGGAACCTGTTCCTGACCTTCGCTGTTTTCCTGGCCTCCGTCGCCCTCGCCTGGTGGGTCGCCCGCTCGATCAGCCGGCCGCTCTACCGCCTCCATCAGCCGATGCATGACCTCGCCCTCGGCAATATGGCCGTCTCCGTTCCCCACACCGAGCGCAGCGACGAGATCGGCGTGATGGCCCGGGATGTCGAGGTGTTCAAGGAGGACGCCATCGAGCTCTCCCAGCTGGCCGGGCAGGTGATCGCCTCGGCCCGTCAGGTGGCGATCGCCACCGATCAGGCGAGCGGCGCGGTCGGCCAGGTGTCGGAGGGCGCCCAGGCGCAGCTCTCGGCGCTGCGCCGCGTCGCCGCCGCCGTCACCCAGAGCACCGCGGCGATCACCGAGGTCAGCCACAGCACCCAGGGCGCGCACGAACTCTCCGGCGCCATCGCTGGGCAGGTCGGCGACGGCCAGGCGCGCATGCGCGCGATGGCGGAGGTGGTCAGAGGCACCGCCGAGACGGCCAAGCGCGCCGAGAAGATGGCCGAATCCATCTCGCAGATCGCCGATCAGACGCACATGGTGGCGCTCAACGCTGCGATCGAGGCGGCGCGGGCCGGCGAGCACAGCAAGGGCTTCGCCGTCGTTGCCGAGGAGGTGCGCAAGCTTGCCGAACATTCCGGCGAATTGGCCCGGGAGATCGGGCAGGTCGTGCGGTCCGCCACCGCGGAATCGCAGATGGCCGGGTCGATGGTCGAGGAGGTTAACGCCAAGATGGACTCGATCTCAAAGAACGTGCGGCGCAACGACACCCTGACCGCCGCGGTGGCGACCTCGATGGAGGAGCAGCAGGCCACCGTGGCCGAGATCAACCAGAGCATCGACGGTCTGACCCGGATCGCCCAATCCAATGCGACGGCGGCCGAGGAGATCGCCGCGACGATGATCGACCTGTCGCGCCTGGCCGAGCAGTCGAAGGGTCAGGTCGAAGGATTCGCGCGCAACAAGGACGGTCGCTTGGCCGGGCCGGCCGGCGACGGACCGCTGCCCCGCACTGACGCCCAGTCGCCGGAGCAGGAGGAAAGCGCAGTCGGACAGCGCACCGCGCCGTTGCGTGTCGTAGGCCGGTGATGAAAATCGGCTTTATCGGCGTCGGCAACATCGGCGCGCCGATTGCCGGCCAGCTGCTCGCGGCCGGTCATAGGCTCCTCGTTTACGACATCCGCCGCGCCGGCGCGGACGCACTCCTCGCGGCGGGCGCCGAGTGGTCGGAATCGCCGGGCTCGCTGACCGCCCAATGCGAGGTCGTCGCCACCTGTCTGCCGGGCCGGCCGAGATGGAGCAGGTCTGCCTCGGCCCCGGCGGCATCGTCGGGCAGCTGAAGCCCGGCGCGCTGTACATCGACCACACGACCAATGCGCCCGCTCTGGCGCGGCAGGTTCACGCCCTGCTCGCCGCCAGGAACGTCGCGATGCTCGACGCGCCGGTCAGTGGCGGCATGGAAGGCGCTCGGACCCGCGACCTGTTGGTGATGGCGGGCGGTGATCCCGCCGATTTCGAGCGCGCCCGTCCGTTGCTCGACGCGATCGCGAAACGCGTCATCCACACCGGCGACATCGGCACCGGGTCGATCGCCAAGATCATGCACAATTGCGCGAGCTTTACGCTCGACATGCTGATGGCGGAATGCTGGACGGCGGGCGTCAAGGCCGGGATCGACGCGGCGACGATCGTCGATGTCTTCAACGAGGCCGCGCTTGGACAGATGATGAGCCTCAAGGTGCGGCTGCCCGCGACCTATCTGCGCGGCGATTTTGCACCGCGTTTTTCGCTCGCGCTGGCGCGCAAGGATCTGGGGCTGGCGCTCGATCTGGCGCGAGCCACGGATACGCCGATGCGTCTTGCCGCCCTGTGCGAGCAGGAACTGATCGAGGCGGTCGGCCGTGGCTGGGCCGATCGCGACGCCTCAATCTTTCTGACATTGCAGGAGGAGCGCGCCGGGGTCGAGGTGCGCCTGCCACCTGCCTGAGCGGCTCTTCCAAGCAAGGCTAACCGCGACGCGGCCGGGCCGGAAGCCCAGGAGAGTTCCGGCCCGGCCGGCTGTCTCGGGGTCTCGGGTACCGCGGTGGGCGTGTCCTCCCCAAGACAGCTATGCCCATATTGCCGGTCCTCCACCCAAGGTCAATTAATTTATCCTTTAGGTTAGGCGCGAGCCGGACGGGCGCGGGTGCCGCTCTGGGATCGAATTATTACGAAATCTCAATGCAATAAGGTCAATTCCACTACTTGTGCGGGATACCGGACAATTTTGTCTCGTTTTAACTGTCGATTCATGTCTGCCGATCATACTGCGCGATGACATGACCTTCTTTCCGAGAGTGAAGCACATGACCAATCAGCCTAAGACACGTTTGAACCGCGGGAGCGCGCTGGTCGCCTCCGCGCTGTTTCTCTTCGCCGCGGGCGTCGCGCAGCCGGCGCGAGCGGGTACCGCAACGACGACGCTCGGCGTCTCGCTGACCATCAACGCCGGCTGCAACGTCTCGAGCACCTCGGTCGCGTTCCCGGCGCAGAGCGTCCTCAGTTCCGCCGTCAGCCAGACCGGAACGGTGAGCGTGACCTGCACCAACACCACGCCCTATAATGTTGGCCTCGATCAGGGCGCCGGGTCGGGCGCGACGGTGACGAATCGGCTGATGACCGGGCCCGGTTCCGCTACCGTTACCTACGGTCTCTATGAGGATTCGGGGCACACAGCCGTCTGGGGCAACACGATCGGCACCAATACGGAGACGGGCACCGGTAACGGCACCGCCCAGACGCTTACCGTCTACGGCCACATCGCGGCGCAGACGACGCCGGCGCCGGGCGCCTATGCCGATACGGTCAACGTCACCGTAACCTTCTGAGCCCGCGCGAGGCCGCAACCGTGACAATGATGCGGTTGCGGCGCAGAGGGGGATTGTACGGGTGACAGGCCGCACGATGATCACGGTAAAGAGAGCCTTTTTCGGCATACTGAGCAGCGCCGCTTGCCTCATCCCCCTCGGTCAGTCCTCACAGGCGGCCGGCTTTGATGCCCGCCCGGTGACGATCGAGACGCGTGGCGGAAACATCGCCTCGATCACCGTGACCAACCCGGGCGATCGCAAGATCTACCTGGAAAACTCGGTGCACGAATGGCGGCAGGACGCCTCCGGCCGCGATGTCCTTAGCGATTCGTCGGCGGCGGTCGTCTCACCACCGGGTATGTGGGTGCAGCCGGGCGCGACCTACAATCTGCGCATCCAGCTGCCGCCGGCCAGCGACCGCGAGCTCGCCTTTCGCGTGATTCTCCAGCAGCTGCCGGACAAGAGCGAGATCCAGGCCGGGCGCATCGTGTTTGCCGTGACCCAATCGCTGCCGGCTTTCTCCGAACCGGCGCAACTGACGCCGGCTGCGCTGCGCGCCCATCTCGTCGACCCGCACCACCTGATGATCACCAATGACGGCGGCAGGCGGGCCCGCCTCGCCGACATCAAGGCGGGCGGACAGCTCGTCGGTCCCGGATTGGTCGGCTACGCGCTGGCGCATTCCAGCGTGTTGGTCGCGCTGAAGTCGCCGGTGCGCGGTGGATCGGTCGAAATCGAGACAGACCAGGGC
>WNFC01009479.1_pt1 | contig 10782 bp, 7 predicted proteins | sample 5400541 | NCBI WGS metagenome assembly WNFC01 (sample SAMN13153342, study PRJNA577476) | soil metagenome | isolation source: 120 cm saprolite under Douglas fir tree site 2 hole 2 replicate 1 | place: USA:California | collected 2015-04-18
AAGACCGTGTAAACGGCAAGCTCATGCTCAATGGCAAGGGTTTGGCCGGTTACGTCATCACGGCCAGCGGGCAAAAGCTTGCCTTCGCCGCCTATGTGAATCATGTTTCTCTTCCGCCGGATCCCGAATCCGCGCAAGCCGTCGCCGGCCAAGCCCTGGGAGAAATTGCCGCCGCAGCCTATGACGCTCCTCTCGACGCGCCGAGCGAAGTTGCAAACTACGACATCCTCATCCGCAACGGCCACATCATCGACGGCACCGGCAACCCCTGGTTTGCGGCCGATGTGGCTATCGCTGGGGATCGCATTGCCGCCATTGGAGACTTGCACGACGCGCACGCAAAGCGCGAAATCGACGCCCAGAGCCGCATCGTCTCGCCCGGCTTCATCGATATGCTCGGCCAATCCGAGTTTTCTCTCTTGCTCGACAATCGCTCGCTCAGCAAGCTTGCACAGGGCATCACCACGGAGATTACCGGCGAAGGCGGCTCCGTCGCTCCCCAAAACGAAAAAACTCTCGCCCCGCTGAAGCCGCTCCTCGATCATTACAAATTCACCGTCGACTGGACCTCCCTGGACCAATACGCTCGCCGCCTCGAAAAGCAAGGCACTCCGCTCAACCTCGGCACCTATGTCGGCTCCTCACAAGTACGCGAAGCCATCATCGGCGATGACGACCGTGCGCCAACTCCCGCCGAACTCCAGCAAATGCAAGCTCTCGTGGAACAAGCCATGAAAGACGGCGCCCTCGGCGTCTCCAGTGCGCTCATCTATCCGCCCAATATCTACGCCAAAACCGACGAACTCATCGCGCTCGCTAAAGTCGCCTCCAAGTACGGCGGCTTGTACGCCACGCATATGCGCAGCGAGGGCGCTTCCGAAACCACCGCGCTTGCCGAAGCCATCCGCATCGGTCGCGACGCGAATCTGCCGGTGGAAGTCTTTCACCTCAAGGTCAGTGGCAAGCCCCGCTGGGGCAACATGAAAAATGTGGTCGCCACCATTCAGGCCGCGCGTGATTCCGGCTTGGACATCGCCGCCGACATGTATCCCTACATCGCCGGCTCCACCGCGCTGGCCTCGGCCCTGCCGCCGTGGGTCGCGGATGGCGGAGCGCAAAAGCTTCTCGCTCGCATCAAAGAGCCGGAAATTCGCGCACGCATCAAGAAAGAGCTGGCTGGCGACCATCCTGACTGGGAAAACCTTTTTTACGACTGTGGCGGCGCGTCCGGCGTGCTGATCGCCTCGGTGCAAAATCCCGAGCTCAAGGAGTGGGAAGGAAAAACCGTCGCCGACGTGGCAAGAGCCTGGAAGAAATCACCGGAAGACACGTTGATGGATTTCGTGCTCGCCGACAACGCGCAAACCGGCGCGATCTATTTTATGGCCAGCGAGGAAGATTTAAAGACCGGTCTCTCGCAGCCCTGGACCAGTATCGGCCTCGACTCCGGCGAGATGTCCCTCGAGGGCCCGATCTTCGAGCCGCACACCCACCCCCGCGCCTTCGGCTCCATGGCGCGGTTCCTCGGCCGCTACGTGCGCGACGAGCATCTTCTGCCGTTGGAAATGGCCATCCGCAAAATTACGTCGCTTCCCGCGCAGCGCGAGCATCTGCAAGACCGCGGCCTCCTCAAGCCCGGCTATTTCGCCGACATCACCATTTTCGATGCCGCAAAAATCATCGACCACGCCACCTTCACCAATCCCGCGCAGTTATCCGAAGGTGTGGACTACACCATCGTCAATGGTCAGATCGAATTCGATCACGGAAAGCTTACAGGAGTAACTGCGGGGCATTTCCTCCGCGGCCGCGGCTGGCAACCTTCCAGCAACTAAGGTTTCGTGAAGGCACGGCGTCAGGCCTGCGGTAACTGATGCCAAGACCTCGCCGTGTCATCCTGAGAGTACCCGACGAGGGTACCCGAAGGACCTCAGCGTCCAAAGCAATCCACACGAAATGTGCGGTCGCCCAGGCTTCTTCAGTTGTGCGGTGAACTTAGCAGATCATCAAGTCAGCGAAGTCTTCCCCAACTCCGCCAGCCTGCGTTCGTAAATCATCTCGCACCACCCATGCTTTCCGTGGTAGCGAAAAACAATCTTGTGCCCCGGCGCGATCTTCGCGCGCGACTTCACCACAGAATCGGTCAGCTCCACCCACTGCCCGTTCACCAGGTAGCTGCCTTCCCACCCGCGCAGCTCGAATTTCCCATCATTCTTCAGCGTCAGAGGCGCTGCCGCACAGGGCACCAGCTTCCCCCCAACCTTGGCTTGTGAACACTCGTAGCGCCCGGAAACGTCGATGCTTTGGGCTTTGCCCGACGGCAGAACCACGGCCGACAATGCGAGAAACGCACAAAAATAGGAGGCCTTCAGGGCTAGGCCGGGTCTCATTTAACCCTCCCGCTCCAGGCGCACCGCTGCGGGGCGCCACCTGGCCATAAGTACAGGTGCACGTCGTTCACCATCTGTGCTGAGCCTAAATCCTTATCTAACAGCCAGTTAGCAAACCGAGAATCCCGCCGGCCGCGTTCCACGGGAACACTTCTGTCCTTCCGTTCTATCCCTGTGGAAATCTTGTGCAGACGCCTTCACCAACCCTTCCCGCCTACTGCTGCGGTAGCTCCGCAGCCGCCTGCCCATCCTTCCGGGGGTCGGACGCGCCGTAATTCACGCCTGCCGCAAAATCCCGCAGCACCGCCTGCCCCCCTCCCACCGCTGCGGAATAGGTCCCCACGACCTCGATCTTGTGCCCTTTCTCCGCCAGTTCCTTGCGCACTCCCCCCGAGAAGCGGTTCTCCATCATCACGTCGCAACCCGCAAACGTGTGCTTCGTGAACCGTGGCGCCTCCAGTGCCACCTGAATATTCATCTTGAAGTCCGCGATATTCGCCATAAACTGCGCGTGCGCTTGCGACTGGTTCCACCCGCCCATAATCCCAAACGCCATCCGTGTTTCGCCCTTTTGCGCAAATCCCGGAATGATCGTATGCCGCGGCCGCTTGTGCCCGCCCAACGCATTTGGCGACGAGGGATCAAGTGAAAAAAGTCCTCCCCGATTGTGCAGCACAAATCCCGTTCCCGGCGCCACGATCCCTGAACCAAATCCCGCGTAATTGCTCTGAATCAGCGAGACCATGTTGCCGTCGCGGTCCACCACGCTCAGGTACGTCGTGTCGCTCCCGCCCGGCAGCTCCCCCGCGCTCACGTCGCACTGCGCGTGTTCCGCGTCAATCAATTTTGCGCGCTGCGCCGCCCATTCCTTGGCGAGCAGCGTCGCCACTGGCAGCTTCTGCCCGCGCGGATCGGCGATATACTTCGCCATGTCGGCGTAAGCCAGTTTCTTCGCCTCGATCATCGCGTGCAGCGCCTTCGTCGACCCGAAGCCGAACTGCGCGATCGGGAACGTCTCGATAATGTTCAACATTTCCAGCGCCGCAATTCCCTGTCCGTTCGGCGGCATCTCGTAAACCGTCCAATCGCGATACGCCGTCGAAATCGGCTCCACAAATTCACTCGAATACGCCGCGAGATCCTCCGCCGTCATCGTCCCGCTGTGGCGCTTCATGGTCTCCAGGATTTTCTTCGAGATTTCGCCTTTGTAAAACGCGTCGCGTCCGTGCTCCGCAATCTGTTGGAGCGACCAAGCCAAATCCGGATTCCGAAAAATTTCGCCGACCCGCGGAGCATGATCGTTCGGCAAGTAAACTTTCGCCGCCGCCTCGTCGCCCCGCAGCAGGTCCACTTCAGCCGCCCAATACGCCGCGGTCCACTCCGGAACCGGAAATCCCTCCCCCGCCAGCCGAATCGCCGCCGCCAAATCTTCCGTTAATTTCTTTCGCCCAAACTTATCCGCCAATTTCTGCCAGCCATCCACCGCTCCCGGCACGGTGATCGCGTGCACTCCGTGCTGCGGCATCTCCCGTATGCCTTGCTTCTGCAAAAACTCAATCGTCAGCCCTTTAGGCGCCCAGCCGCTGGCGTTCAATCCATACAGCTTGTCAGCCTTCGCGTCATACACAATCGCAAATAGGTCCCCGCCGATGCCGTTCATCATCGGCTCGACCAATCCCATCATCGCGTTCGTCGCAATCGCCGCATCCACAGCATTCCCGCCGTGCTCCAGAATGCGCACGCCAGCCTGCGCCGCCAGTGGCGACTCCGCGGCCACAATCCCCCCGCGCGAAATCACCATCGACCGCCCCTGCGAGCGATCCTGCGCAAAAATCGCCGGCGTAGCCATCATCGTTAGCGTCAGAACATACCCCCAAACCCCCAACCGTCGGGAGATTTGCCTGCCTCCTCCTCGATTCTCCATGCCCATCTCCCCTTCACACCGCGCGCACTGTATCGCGGACGTAGCGCCTCCGCAAGCGCGCAAAATCCCGAGCGTGCACCTGAATCTTAGTAGTGGCTCAGTTTCCGGTAAGCGCTGCGGGCACTGGCCGGTTGTGCTTTTGATGCGCTGCCACCCCGGGGTTAGTCAACGAGGAAGACGAGCGATCCGAGAAGGTAGCACGGAGCGGCACTGGCTGAGTTAGCGGACCGAGCTACGAATGTCCCGGCACGCTGTTGATCTGCACCAAATTCCGTGGTTGTCCATCCGATTGGGGAACAAATCCCGGCCGCATGAACTGAATTGCCCGGCGGCTTTCAGCTTCCAGAGACTCGGCGACCTGCCGCGCATAGCGGATGAAGTGGTGACCGGAGAGCGCAAGCTCGAACCCAAGTCGCCTTTTCTGCGGGTGCAATCCCCAGCGCAACATGAGCCGTCGCATATAGCGCCAATACGCCCGACGATAGTCCGAGAGCACGCCTTGCTTCCAAACAGATTTAAGCAGCACTCTCAATAAATACAGCAAAGAAAGCGCCGGGGCTCTCTGTTCAGGTTGAAGTTGCCAGCGGTCCAGGGAATCGAGTACACGTTCGTAGAAGCGGCGCGGGTCGTAAAGTGTAAGTAGCATCCGCTTCGTGCCGTCGAGCAGTTCGGGCAGGGGCAGCACTGTCCGGAAGTTCGGAGGGTCAAAGTTACTCGGCTCGGGATTGTCTTGAAGGAGCCGGCCCTCTCTTTTCATGCGTTCATATAGCGGAGTGGTAGGCGGCGCCTGCAGGACACCGGTCATCGCCCAAGGGATGGCAGCACGCTCTACAAACTCAATCTGCTGGTCAAAAATATCTGGTGGATCGCTATCAAAGCCGACGATGAAGCCACCCATGACCCAAAGCCCATGCTGCTGAATCAAGCGTATGCTGTCCAATGGGTCCCGGCGGAGATTCTGAAATTTTTTTGTTTCCTTTAGCGACTCCGTGGAGGGCGATTCGATCCCGATGAACACACGACAGAAATTTGCTTTGACCATCGCATCCAGTAGTGCCGGCCGCGAAGCAAGATCAATGGAAGCTTCGGTGAAGAACGCGAACGGATACCGGTTGCGGCGCTGCCACCGTTCCAACTCCTGGGCGAGCTCCAAAGCCGCCTTGTGATTGCCAATAAAATTATCGTCGACAACGAATACTCCTTTCCGCCAGCCGAGCTGCAGAAGCGCCTCGAGTTCTCCGATCAATTGCGCCGGAGATTTCGTCCTCGGGCGGCGTCCGTAGATCGTTATGATGTCGCAAAACTCACACGTAAACGGGCAGCCTCGCGAAAATTGCACCGACATGAAGGTGTATTTGTTCAGTGCCAATAGGTCGAAACGCGGCACCGGGGTGCGCCTGACATCGGGCTTTTCCGTAATACTGTACAGCCTGCGGGCTGAGCCGCGCTCGAGATCTGCGGCGATCTCTGGGAAGATTTCATCCGGCTCACCCACGACTACATGGTCAGCCAGCGGCAGTAACGCCTCCGGTTCGCTGCTGGCATAAGGACCTCCGATCATGGTTCGCCGATTCAGCTTGGAGGCACGTGCGAGCGTTTGGCGCACGCCTTCGCGCTGAACCGCCATTGCACTGACCATCACAAGATCGGCACAGAGGATGTCCTCGTCGCTCAACTCTTCAAATGCAAGGTCAACGAGACGGATTTTCCATTGTTTGGGACAAAGCGTGGCAACGGTGATGAGCCCGAGCGGAGGCACGAGGGAGCGCTCTGGGACGATTTCCATCACCTCCGCAAGGCTCCAAAAGGTGGCAGGAAAGCGCGGCCAGACCATCAGAACTTTGATCGCAGATCCGAGTGGCGGGAAAGACCTAACGTCTTCGAGATCTCCGTCCATGAATTAATCTCTCATCTGAGCTGTTCTGGAATCCGGTATCCGAGGATTGGTAGGAGCGAAGTATAGCACGGGCCACAAAAATGCAATTGGGGAAGGGGCGAGCGGATGAAAGACTCCTGACGTGCGGTAATCATCATTCGGAGTTCGACATGACCGAGTTGAAGATATCAATTGGGCCCCAAATCGGGCCTTGCAACAGATCGAATAAGCCGTAATTCCTGATAAGTTCGGTGAACTCAACAGGTCGATGCAACACCATCTAATATAAATCTTCTCTTCAGAGGTGGTGTCTATGGCCCAAGGGAAACGGGCGGGGCTTTCTGCGGCGCATAGGACCGAGGTATGGTGCCGTTGGAAGGCGGGGCAATCGTTGCATATGATTGGGCGCGCATTCGGCAAGCCACATACGTCAATTCACTGTCTGTTGTCGCATCACGGTGGGATTGTTCCGGCAGCCCGTCGGCGCTCGCTGCTAGTACTCACAGCGGCTGAGCGAGAGGACATCTCTCGAGGGCTCGCTTCCGGTTCGTCGATTCGTGATATAGCCAAACGCGGCGCTCGCAGCCTTTGCTGCAGTCTATTGGCTCACCTAGCTGCAATGCTTGCGACCACTCAACACCGCGCTGCACCCGCCGCCTGCGGAAACTGACGCGGGGCGGCCGCGCGTGAGCGCGATGGGCACTGGGTGCTTGAAGAGCGGCCCAAGGAAACCACGGAAGCGCTGCAAAAGTTTCTCTGATGCTCACGGCAATGGCAGAGTGTGTGCCTGCCTAGTAGCCGCCCGTGCCGACCTGAAGCACCGTTCGGCTCTCTTCTTGATGCTTTCCCGAGGCGAAAGGCAATCACTCAAAGGAGATAGGCGCGGCGAAGAACTCTCGTACTAAAGCGTCAGTTGAGCCCATCCATTCTGTGCGGTTTCTCGGCAAACCGACGCACTACGCGTCGCTGCTGAGGCTTTGAGGGGTGTCCAGCGTCTGGGCGCGGGCCATTTTTCGGAGTTCTCAGCTTTCAGTCGTCAGTTCTCGGTGCGGAAAGGCAGGATGCGGGCTGGCGTCGCCGGGTAGTGGGTCAGTTTCCGAATACGCCGTCACTCGGCCGAAACGAGTTTCGCGATTCAACTCATTGCGATGACTTCCCTGAGCTCAGCTTATCGCCTGGAAATGCCGCGCCCGATACCGTCCAGAAATACTTGAGAGGGGAATTTTGAAGTCCGAGCTGGTGTGCACCCTTCACCGCAAGTGTCTTCGTTGGGTCGCGTGGATCGATCGATATGAAGTCACCGGGATCGACACCCTTTTCCACCCAACTGATGAGCAGATCGAGATGGGTCAACTGAACGCCAAGGCTAACCGGCTTGCAGTTGGCGTCCACGAACTCTTCTTCGAGCGTGGCGGGCACGTGACCCATTGTCGGCACAAGGTACCAGCGAAATTGGTCTGCCAGACCTTGATCGATAATTCTTTGCACATACTTGACGGCTGTGAGCGGATAGATATTTGGATCCACCGCGCCGTGAACCTTTAGGATCTTGGTTTTGATCTGTCCGGTCGGTATTAGTCGGGAGATGGCAGTCCGCACCTCAGGAGGACGGGTCTCGGGATCCCAGCGCCGCAGGAGGACCGTGCCGTTGTCGACTGCAGCCCCATAAGCAGGATCGACCTCATTCAGGACTCGGCGCGTATTCAGCGGGCCTGTGCTCCAAGCCAGGGTGGCATCGAACGGATGGGCATACACCGTGGGGTCGCCGCTTGTAGCAGGCACTCGGAACCGAGAATCGTGTGCCGTCACCGGATTATCGGTGTACGGGGGGATGATGGGCATGAGAATGCTCGCTGTGGCCGGAAGCTTGAAGAAAAGTCGTTCGTCATCTGTCAGAGCAGCCGGAATAAATTCCTCATGGGGCGCTCCGGAACGAGGCGTGATTTTCATGCGGCGACCAATTTTGCTAATCCGCCATTACGTGATCGTCGGCGGGATTGACGGCCTTGAGATCATTGAGCAGGCGAATCTGCTCCAGCGCGGAGTCAACGAGATCGCCGCCTCCTCGTTCTTCGATGATCCCATGGAAGGGCGTTCCAGCGAGCTCGCTCGAGTACGCCAGGAATCGTGCACCCCGCGACTCGCCCCACGCGTAAATATAGGTTGGAGCTGGGAGGCCGGGCCCGACAACATCTGCTGCGCAAACACGACAACTTCGTTGAGACGCGGTCCCCATTGCCATAGCCCCGCGGTATGAAGACCCTCGCGCTTGTCGGATTGTGGGATGCGGAGATCAGGGGCCCGTCCGGGCTCCATATCGCTCCGGCGCGGACGATCGATGTGTGTATGTCAGCGTGCGCGGGAGTGACGAGGACGGTAGCACCGTTCCTGACGGCGGTAACGGGTTCAGCACAGACGGCACGATCAATGTTCCACTGGGAACGCAGGGCACGCCCGACTTGGGGATCGTTGAGTTTATCAACGAGCGACTTCAGTGGATCAGACGGATCGGTCGGCGAGCGCGGGTCGCTCTGTGCCACAACCTGTCTCGGGTTAAAAGTGATCAGAACCATCACCAGAAGGGCTAGCCGTAGCGTAGGAGTCCTGCTGGCCCTGATCCAAACATGTGTCACGAGCACCGCGACACGAAGCGGAATTGCATTTTGAGTCTCCACAAGCAGACGGCGTTGTATACCCCGTAGTGAGGGAGCGCACCGAGTCCCCGTTGCAGAGCGGAACGAATTCGATTGGGTCGTGTTCCAGCTGGCTTCGCGAATTACGGTGTTGCTCGGTATTTATCCTGGCGTGGTCCGCGTTCTGCCGGGGCATGGATGGTCGGACTTGTGACAAAGGGCTCGGAAGGTGACTTGAAAATAGCGCGCAGAAACCGCGTCTGAGCTTGATCGACAGTTCGGTCCTGATCGATTCACTCGGGCAAAATCGCCGGGGAGTCAAGGATGGCCACATCTCCGTTTGCGACTTTACGGACGTGTTGCACTACGGGATCGACAGGTTTAGAGCGACATTTCCCGGACGGGAACGTACGCTGTTGGGCAATGAGGAGCAATCATGCAGGACTCGAAAACGGTTTCCGGGAACGTATGGAGTGGCGGACAAATTGTTGCCTGGGTGGTGCTGCTCTTTTTCTTGATCTTTCTTTGTTTGCTTCCCTTCCTCATCGGGGGTGTGCGTCTCTCTGGCCTCGGTAAGCTTTCTCCGTCCTCGCCGCTATTTGCTCTGTGTATCGCGGGTTTTACCTTCGTCGGTTATACCCCGACGCTGTCCGCACTCTTGGTCGCAGGGCTTTTTCCTGGGGGCGGCGGAGCCCGCTCCGTGCTGAGCCAAGTGCGGACCTGGCGTGTTCCGATTGGTTGGTATGCAGTCGCTGTGTTTGGACCGGCGGTCCTGTTCCTGCTCGATGAAGGGGTCAATCTTGTTTTGGGTGGTTCACCACCACAGTACTGGATCGTTTGGCCTACCGTCTCTGGATTTTTTCCTGGTTCGCTGTTCTTTAGCGTTATGGGCGTGCTTGCCGGAACCTTAGGCGAGGAGTTCGGCTGGCGGGGTTTTGCGCAGCCGCGGTTGCACAAGCGCTATGGCGCCCTGAAGGCAAGCATTCTCATCGGGCTCGTTTGGGGCACGTTTCATCTTTGGATTTTGCCGATTTGTCACTGCATGAGTCTTACCGACGTGCTGGTGACGCAATACCTCCGGCTCATCGCGACGGCGGTCATCTATGCCTGGATTTATAACAGCACGAACGAGAGTCTGTTTCTCGTGATGGTGGCACACGCGGCGCACAACATCACGGTCGATCTGATGCCGCAAGTCGGGGGGAGCGCCGTAATCGTCGCCTTGAGCTATGTCGCGGTTGCCGTCGTCGTTGTCCTCATGACGGACCCGCGAACGCTGACCCGCTCGAACAGCGGGAACCGCCCCTAACTAAACAGTGCCGGCCCAACTGCCCGACGATTTGGCCTGGTCCGGGTGTATCGTCGCGAACTCGGAAATTGCCAAAGGCGCTACCTTGCGTACGGAACCTTTTGACGACAGGCCGAGTAAGACAGGGTAGAGGCCGATGACCGACGAACCAGGTGGCGAGCTTCTTATGCGGTTCGTGCAGGGCGACCTGGACGCCTTCGAATCTTTGTACAGGGAGTACCACGGCGAAGTTTATCAGTGGGCAATGCGGATTGTCAGAGATGTGGGCATCGCCGAAGATGTCCTTGTCGATGCATTCTGGCGGGTCTACCGCGGGCGCGCCCAGTTTGACGCCTCGCGGAGCTTTGGTGCATGGATGCGACGGATAACGACAAATGTTGCGCTCGACCATCTACGGGCCATGCAGTCGCGGGCCAGCTGGGTGACAATCCAGGACAAGATCGCAGCGCCCGCGACGGTGGCTCATGGCCTGAGCGAATCCGTCCTCCGGGCGTTCCGTAATTTGCCACCGAAACTTCAGATTGTCGCCACCCTTGCGCTCATAGAGGAGCTCCCCTATGCGGAAATCGCGGATGCTCTCCATTTACCTGTCGGCACCGTTAAGTCGCGCTCATTCCGCGCCATTCGTGCGCTAAGAAAGGAGTTGGCCC
>WNFC01009481.1_pt1 | contig 10782 bp, 10 predicted proteins | sample 5400541 | NCBI WGS metagenome assembly WNFC01 (sample SAMN13153342, study PRJNA577476) | soil metagenome | isolation source: 120 cm saprolite under Douglas fir tree site 2 hole 2 replicate 1 | place: USA:California | collected 2015-04-18
CGCGGCCACATCAGCGTCGGCAGCCGCCTCTCGCGGTCGCGATAGGGCGCGCGGTAGGCTTCCATTTCATCTTCGGTTAGTTTCCTCACGATGCCTCCCGGCAGGACCACCTCGACGAACATCTTGTCGTCCAGGACCATTCGTTCGCCCTCGGGCGAGCGCAAGGCGCGGAACCGTTTGTCGCGACCGCCGCCGAAATCCTCCCATCGGCGGGGCTGAACGATCGCCTCGAAGTAGGCGATGGCCTTGACCTGGTCCGGATAGCGGCGGGCGCGATAGAAGGCGATGGGCGCGCCCCAATCGTGTCCGACCAAGATGACGTTCTTGGTCAGCGCCAAGGCGTCGACCCAGGCGTCCATGTAGCGGACATGATCGACGAAACGGTAGGACTTGGTCGGCGACTTTCCCGACCAGCCCATTCCGATCAGGTCGGGCGCCAGGCAACGGCGATGCGGCGCGAGATGCGGGATGATATTGCGCCACTGATAGGACCAGGTCGGGTTACCGTGCAGGAACACGACGGGCTCGCCCTCGCCGACATCGACATAGCTGATCTCGCTGTCGAGGACCTTGACCCGCCGCCGCCGCAGATGGTCGGGGCCCTCGGGTTCCGGCGTGGTGGCGATCGCTTCGGAGCGCGCTTCGTCCATCCAGTGGAGACCGAGAGCCGAGATGCCGCCCAGTGTGAGGCCGGCCAGCGTGCGGCGGGAGATGTGTCCCGGCATCATGGCGCCTGCGCCCGCGATCGACGCCAGCCGTCGACGGTCCATGCATCCCATTCGCGCAGCAGGAACAGCGCCGCGAACGCCCCCCAGGTCGGCCACGTCGAGATCCACAGATGGTTGCCCACCTTGGCGAGGCCCCAAGGGTCGAACAGCTGGCGCCAGCTCACCAGCACCGTGACGGTGTGCACGAGCAGCGACAGGCCGTAGCTGATGGTCCGAAACGCGCCAAAAAGAAACGCCAGCGACAGGACGAGCTCGGCAACGCCGAGCGCGTAGGACGCCCCCGTCGGCAGCGCCAGTCCGTAGAACCCTTGCGCGATGCGGATGGCGGCGCTCGGCAGGATCAGCTTTTCGATGCTCCACTGGAGCAGGAAGATGCCGAGGAAGAACCGCAGGATCAGAAGCGCCGCTGCGACGCGCTTGTCGGCCGGGGGTAACATTCCGTGTCTCCTCTATGCCGCCCCGACGAGCGCGGGCAGCTCCGCCAGGGTCTTGATCTCGCGGTCGGGCGCGCCGGGAAGCCGTTCCCGGCGCTGGCCGTATCGATTGCACCACACGACCTGCATGCCGAACGCCGAGGCCGCGTAGGCGTCCCAGGCATTCGAGGATTGGAACGCGATGGCCGAGGCCGGAACACCGAGGCGGTCGACGGCGAGCTGATAGACTTTCGGATGCGGCTTGTAGACGCCGACCTCTTCGACCGAGAGGACGGCATCGAGGAGCCCGTCGAGCTTGGCGCCTTTGACGACCGCGTCGAGCATCTTTGGCGAGCCGTTCGAAAGAATCGCGGTTCGCAGCCCTGCGCTCTTGAGCTGACGCAATACGTTGGGAACCTCCGGAAACGCATCCAGCGTGAGGTAAAGTGTCATCAGCCGATCGCGCAGGCCCGGCTTGTCGATCGCGAGCGTCTCCAAGGCGAAGTCGAGCGCGTCGCCCGTCACCTGCCAGAAATCGACGTGGCGGCCTTGCGTCGCGCGCAGCCACGTATATTGCAGCTGCTTGTCGCGCCACAGCGCGGTGACCTTATCGATCTGGTCGCCCAGCACGTCGCGGCATCCTCTCGCCGCGGCGGCGAAATCGAACAGCGTTCCATACGCATCGAACACGCAGGCCTTCACGCCTTTCAGACTGTCGCCGCTCATTGCGTGTTTGCTCCTTGGCCGGACGAAGACCACGCGCCCCTCTACCGACTGAAATGGCGCTCGCTGTCGAGAATAGCGCGCCAGGGCAGCATATAGCGACCGGCCCACCCGGCCAGGGCCGAAAGCGCGAAGACGCTGCCGAATTGCCAAACCAGGACCATCAGGCCGGCGTCCTGCGGATGGAAGAACCGCAGTCCAAAATTTCCCAGTCCGGCGGCGGCGAGAGCGCCCAGCGCGATCGTCAGCCGTGGCGTCAGCGGCGCGCCGCGGCGCAGCATCGCCAGCATGGCAACGGCTGGCAGAGCGCCCACCAGCGCAATGCTCGGAAAACACAGCCAGTCGGGACGCAGCGTCAGCCCGTCGGGACCCGAGCTGATCCAGTCCTGAACGCATCCCTGCCCCAGGGTCGCCAGCCAGACCGCCAGCGGAAGAGCGGGAGCAAGAATGAATTTTCGGCTGTAACCGGGGATCACGCTGGCAAAAGCCGCGAGAGCCGCGGCGACGCCGGTCGCAAGCGCGGCGAGCTGCTCGATGACATAACGCCATTCCGAGAGCTTCGCCATCAGATCGCTTCGCGGGGAGACCACGAATATCACAAGGCCGAGATAGGCGATCGCGAGCGCGACCCATGCGCTCGTCCTGACCCAAGGGCGCGGCAACGGTTGGACCGGCTCTGCACTTTCCGCCAACCGATGAATCAACGCGCCAGTATCATGGTCCATGGCCATCAGGCATTGGTCAGCAACCTGCGGAGGTTGGCGACGGCGCGATGAACCGAGACCTTCAAGGCGCCGATGCTGGTGCCCGTTGCCACCGATGCATCCTTCAGCGACATCTCACGGAGCTTGAGCATTTCGATCGCCTGTCGCTGGCGGAGCGGAAGACGGACAATGGCCTGCCTCAGGGCCTCCGGGTCGCGGTACTCCTCCGCGTCTCTATTCGCCGGGACGTCGGAAAAGGTTACGGGTTCAACGCTCGCCTCGCGGAGGGTTCGGCGAGCATACCGGCGTGCGCCGTCCGCCAGGCGATTGCGGGTGATGGCCATGAGCCAGGGCATGAAGGGCCGCTTCGGATCGTAGGTGGCGCGCACGGCGTGCAGGGACAGAAGGGTCTCCTGCACCAGATCCTCGACATCCTGCGGTTGGAGGAATCGCCGGCTCTGCCGCACGACCGAACGCACCCGCGGAGTGATCTCCTTCAGGAGCCGCTGATACGCCGCGATGTCCCCGGCCTGGGCGGCAGCCATAAGCGCGGCCAGCCCCGCATCGCTATCGGTCGCCGATGCCATCGTCGTGCATCCGAAGCGCCGCCCCTCACGCATCCGTGAGCATTGACGCGTGCCAGGATCGTAACCTTCACCGTCATCAAGCCGAATTCAACATCAGGTGAGCCAATATCGGCTCGCGCCACATGGAGAATGAACAATGTCACGTCCGATCGGAATCATTGTGTCAATTGCCATTGCTCTCGTCGCCGCATCCGCGGCTCCGGCGATGGCCAAAAGTTCGAAGTACCGGCACGCCGCATCGCAGTCCAGCTTCGCGGGAGCGTATGCCTCCACGCTGCCGACTCCGCGAGCACTGGCTGATCGCCAGTCGTTCTACTACCGGCAGTAAACAGTCCCAACGCTTGCGTTCCCGAGCGGCCGGCTGCCAAGCCGGCCGCTTTGGCGTCGTGAACCTGCACCTTTTTCCACGCGAACTGCGGATTAGGGCTTTCCAGTCCGAATTGACGAGATATCGTTGCCGCGATTTCATGGGATCGAGCAGAGGCGCTTCGGATCATCGGAATGACGGCGGCGGCCGCAATCGGAATCATGTGCAAGGCGCCGCGTCCGGGCCAGACAAAGACGCGCCTCGCCGCGATGATCGGCGCCGACGCCGCGGCCGCGCTGTCGGCCTGCTTCCTGCGCGACATCGCGGCTACGATCGAGGAATTGCCCGCGCGGCTCGGATGCAAGGGCTACGGCGTCTACGCGCCGGCCGGCACCGAGCCGGAGCTGCGCCGCATTTTTCCGTCATCCTTCGGACTGCTGCTGCAAGCCGACAGCGAATTCGGCAACGTGCTGTACGGCGCCACGCGCGACTTGCTCGTGGCCGGACACGACTGCGTCGCATTGGTCAACGGCGACAGCCCGACGCTTCCTCCCGCGTTGCTTGTCGAGGCAATCGAAGCGCTGCGCCGGCCCGGCGATCGCATGGTTTTGGGGCCCGCCAGCGACGGCGGCTATTACCTGATCGGGCTGAAAACTCCGCATCGGCACGTATTCACGGATATTCCGTGGGGCACGGATGCGGTCGCACGGCTGACCATCGAGCGCGCCGCGCAGATCGATCTCGAGACTGTGCTTCTCCCCGAGTGGTACGACGTCGATGACGCGACGACGCTCGGATGGCTGCGCGACGAGCTGGCCGGGCGTTCGGATCGCTTTCGTGACGGCGGCGACGCGGCGGCGACGCGCGCCTATCTCGCCACCACGTCCATGGCGGCAAAGTGAACAGCCCGGGCCCACTCGCCGCGGATATGCCGACCGCCGGCGTCGACGAAAGAGCCTCACTCTTGCGCCTCGGCCTGCTCGGCACGACGATCACGGCGCTGACCGCGGCGACACCGTTCGCGTTCTGGGCGGGCGGGGACAACGCCTACATGGCATGCGCGATCGCCACCGGCCTGATCGCGCTGGCCGCAAGCCGCGCCGGGGAACGCAGCAAGGCCACGCACGCGCTTTGGCTGATCGTCGGCGTCGCGGTCCTCGTGCGCGCGATCCTGCTGTTCGTCGATCCGCTGCTGTCGACCGACATCTACCGCTACATCTGGGACGGCAAGGTGCAGGCGGCCGGCATCAACCCGTATCGCTACATCCCCGCCGACGAAGCGCTCGCGGCGCTGCGCGACGCCGCGATCTATACCCACATCAACCGCGCCAACTACGCGGTCACGATCTACCCGCCCGTCGCGCAGATGTTCTTCTTCGCGGTGACGCGGTTCGGCGAGAACGTGACGACGATGCGGCTCGCGCTGCTCGCTTGCGAAGCCGTGACCGCGACGCTGATCGTGCTGTTGCTGCGGCGGCTCGCCCGTCCCACGACGCGCGTCGTCGCCTATCTGTGGCATCCGCTGCCGCTGTGGGAGATCGCCAACAGCGGCCATGTCGACGCGCTGATGACCGCGCTGATGATGCTGGGAATCTGGCTCGCGGTCGCCGGGCGGCCGCTGCGCGGCGCGGTCGCGATCGCGCTCGGCGCGCTGGTCAAGCCGTTTGCGGCGCTCGCGCTGCCGGCGATATGGCGGCCGTGGGACTGGAAGATGCCGCTCGCGGTGCTCGCCGTCGTCGCGCTCTGCTATGCGCCCTACCTGTCGGTCGGAACGGACGTATTCGGCTTTCTTCTCCGCTACTTCACCGAGGAGGGCATTTCCACCGGCGAGGTTGTCTGGCCGCTTGCGGTCTGGCGGACGGTTGCCGGGGCCTGGCCCGGCGATCTGGCAGTCTATGCCGCGGTCGCCACGATGGTCGTCGCGGCGCTTGCGCTGCGGGCCGCGTTCCGGGAACCGCGGTCGGTCGAAACGAGTCTCGCCGACATCAACACGCTGTTACTGGCCTCCCTGCTCCTGCTGTCGCCGAACTATCCGTGGTACTTCTTGATCGCGACGCCCTTCGTGGCCCTGATCGGCGGCTTGCCCACATGGGCCGTCACGGTGGGCGCGGTCTTGCTGCAGGAGGAAGCGACGTGGGATCCCTACGTGCCGCTGTTAATCCGCAAATCGATCCACTACGGTTTGTTCTTCCTGGCCTGCGGCTACGTGATGTGGCGCGCACACAGCCGCATGGCGCCGAGAGAGAGTATCCGCGATGAGCACGGCGATGCCCGCTGAGGCGACCAAACGCGCCGTCGATCCGCGCCGCTATCACGAGTCGATCGCGGGCGAGCGCGGCAGCGTGGCGGCGCGCCCGCCGGTCTGCCTCTATCTCGAGACCACCAACCGCTGCAACCTGCTGTGCACCACCTGTCCGCGCACCTACGAGGAGCTCGAGCCGCCGGCCGACATGAGCTGGGATCTGTTCGTCTCGCTCGTCGACCAAGTCCCCGATCTCGCCCGCGCGGTCCTGCACGGCGTCGGCGAGCCGATGCTGGTCAAGGACCTGCCGCGCATGGTGCGCTATCTCAAGGACCGCGGCGTCTACGTCTTGTTCAACACCAACGGCACCGTTCTCAACGAGCGCAACGGCCGCGCGCTGATCGCGGCTGAGCTCGACGAGCTGCGCGTCTCGCTCGACGCCGCCAACGCGGCAAGCTTCCGCGCGGTGCGCGGCAAGAACTATTTCGATCGCATCCTCAGGAACGTGCGCCGGTTCCGCGAGCTGCAGGAGCGCGAGGGAAATGACAAGCCGCGGGTCTCGCTCTGGCTCACCGGCCTCAAGGAGACGATCGAGGGGCTGCCGGCCTTCGTGCGCATCGCCGCCGAGATCGGGGTGAAAGAGGTCTATCTGCAGCGGCTCGTCTTCTTCGACGACCACGCGATCGGCATGGCGACGCCGGACCAATCTCTGTTCGAACAGCTGACGCGTGATGAATCCGGCTACCTCAAGGAGGCCGAGGACCTTGCCGGCTCGCTCGGGGTCACGTTCAGCGCGTCCGGCGCCGCCTCGGAGCCTGGCCTGAGCCTGCGCAGGACCGACGGCGACGCGTCGTGGTCGCTGTGCCGCCGCCCGTGGACCTTGATGTATTTTACCGCCAACGGCCGCGCGCTGCCCTGCTGCATCGCGCCGTTCTCGCAGCGCGGCTACGAGCACTACACGCTCGGCGACGCCACCCAGCAGACCTTGCGCGAGATCTGGAACGGGCCGGCCTACCAGGCGTTCCGCGAAGCGCTCTTGTCGGACGCGCCGCCAAAAGCGTGCGCCAATTGCGGCCTGCGCTGGAGCTTGTAGGCACAGTGAACGGGCCCGATCGGCGCGGCCTCGTGGTTTCGGCCGTTATCCCCTGTCTCGACGAAGAGGATGCGATCGCCGGCGTGGTCGCATCGATCTTGCGGCACGGCGTCGCCGAGGTGATCGTCGTCGACGGCGGCTCGCGCGATCACACGGTGGAACGCGCGCAGGCCGCAGGCGCGCGCGGCGTGGTCGAACCGCAGCGCGGCTATGGACGCGCCGTGCAGGCCGGCATCGTCGCCGCGCGGACGGACGCCGAGATTTTGCTTTTTCTCGACGGCGACGGCAGCGACCGACCGGAGCTCATCCCCACGCTGATCGCCCCGATCATCGAAGGGCGCGCGGTGTTCGTGCACGGCTCTCGCCTCGGCGGCGAGCGCGAGCCGGGCAGCTTGTCGCTCCAGCAAATCGCTGCCGGCCATGTCGCCGGGCTGCTGCTGCGGCTCGTCTACGGCATCCGCTTCACCGACATGTCGCCCTTCCGCGCGATCCGGCGCGACGCGCTCGAGCGGCTCGGCATGCGCGAGACGACCTACGGCTGGAACCTGGAAATGCTGATGCGGGTCGCCGCGGCCGGACTTGCGGCGATGGAGATTCCGGTCGGGCAGAGGCGCCGCGCCGGCGGCGTGTCGAAGGTCTCGGGCAATCCGATCGCCGGCATCAAGGCGGCGGCGACGATCATTGCGACCTTCATCCGCCTGGCGCTGTCGCTGCGGCGGGAGCGGCGGCGGTGATCGCGCCGACGTTCGTCTCGCGCCTCGCTCGCTGAGGCTTTCCGCCGCTCCCCGGAATGAAGAAACGCCTGTAGGTTGACGGATTGCGGGGCGTTCGCGGTCATTGCGATGCGATCGCACTCACCAAGGGAGTCCGTCATGGGGCTGGGGCCTGGAGCTTGTTCGGCAGCGCTTGTCTTGGGCGCGGCAACGTTTGCGGCATCCGGCGCCTTGGCGCAGAATCTGTGCGGCGTGCTCAGCTCGAACGCGCCGGTGATCCAGCCCGTCATCTATTCCGATACACATTTCGATGAAAACGACGATGGCTTTGCCTGCCAGATGTGGCAGGCCTTCATTTTCCTCAATTGGCCCGCGCGGACGGATCAGCGCGGAGTGCCCGATCGGAACGCCCAGTTCGGTGGGCCTGGAACCACGGTCTGGGAGACCTACAAGACCAACGAGCAGGTTTTTCTGCCCAACGGACAGAACCCCGGGCCGTGGTTTCGGGTCGCGCCGGGCGCCATGCTGCACAACAGCTTGGCGGCATACGTCGCCAACGGCAGCATGCGCAACCTGACGCTGAGATCGAAGGTGTCGCGCGACGTGCTGGCGAATCTCGCGCGGGACGCCGCCGTGCCGCCCGACATTCTCCACACGATCCAGCAGGCGGCGGGCGGAATCCTGTACGACCTGAACGGCAATCCGGTTTTCTACGAAGTCGCCATGAACACGGACCAGTACGCCTACGTCGTCCGCAACGGCCTCTACGATGCCCGCACCCAGGCCGCCTTTGCGCGCGCCCAGGTGATCCGCCTGCCCGCCGGCTCGACCGATTACGGAACGACCGGCACGGTCACGGTGAAGGCGGCCTGGAAGATCCTCTCACCCGCCGAGATCCGATCGGGCCGTTTCCATACGAGGCAGGCGCTCATCGACGGCCGCTCGCCGCCGCGGACCGTCGGCCTGGTCGGCCTGCACGTTTTCCAGCTGCTGCCGCGATTCTGGCAGGGCGCGTGGGCGACCTTCGCCCAGATCGACAACGCGCCTCTCCAGGGCGGACCGATCGCGGGGCCCTACAATTTCTACAACCCCGGCTGCGCCGGTTGTCCGATCAATGTCGCGAACCGCAATCCAGGCCAGGTCGAGCAAATCGTCGCCGACGATAGCTCCGCGGCCAAGGTCACCGGTTACATGCAGGACGCCATCAAGCAGTACAACCCGTCAGCGCCCTGGCAATACTACAAGCTCGTCACGGTGCAGTGGCCGCAGCAGGCGGTCGACCTGCGCACGCTGCAGGCGCCTGTCAGTCCGCCGTTGCCGGCGGGGTCTCCGAACCATGATCTGGCATTGAACGCGGTGCTAGAAACGTTCGTGCAAGGCCAGCGCCGGAGCTGCCTCGCCTGCCACATCGGCGCGACGATCGCCGCCGGTGGCCAAGCTTCGTCCTACAGCTTCACCTTCGGACACGCCAAGGCGCCGTAGCAGCCCGGTTCATTGGATCACCTCGTCGATGCGCGCGAACAGCGTGTCCATCGGAACGAGGCCAAGCGCCTTCGCCGCCTTGAGGTTGAGCACCGTCTCGTAGTGGGTCGGCGCCTGCACCGGAAGATCGGTCGGCTTGGTGCCCCTCAGGATGCGATCGACGTAGCCCGCGGCGCGCCGATATTGCTCGATAAACATGGGCCCGTAGGAGATCAGGCCGCCGACCTCCACGTAGACGCGGTTGGGGTAGACCGCAGGCAATCGGTACCGATCCGCCAGACTGACGATCACATCGCGATGCGCCGTCGCCAACGTGCTCGCTGTCACGATAAGACCGCCGTTCGGTTCGCGCCCAAATGCCTCGATGGCGCGGTCCCTCTCGCCGATGTCGCGCAAATCGATCGGCGTCAACGCCATCCCGAGCGCCGGCGCCACGGCCTGGATCGCCCTGTACTGAACGATGCCCGCGCGTACGGTGGTATCGTGCAGGACGGCCGCGCGTGTCACGCTCGGCGCGATGTCCTTGAGGAGCTCCAGCCATTTACCGCTGAAGCCATATCCGACATTGGTAAAGCCGGTGGTGTTGCCGCCCGGCCGCGCCAGGCTCGCGACATAGCCCAAGGCAACCGGATCGATGGTCGCGGTGAAGACGATCGGGATAGTGCGGGTCTCCCGTTGCAACGCCGCGACGATCGGGCCGGCGGTGGCGAGGATCACCTCCGACCCAAGCGCGACCAGCTCGGCCGCATAGCGACGATAAAGATCGCGATCGCCCGCGCCCCAGCGGTAGTCGATCCGCAGGTTTGCGCCGACGGTCCATCCCAATTCCTGCAGACCCTGGCGGAAGGCCGCATCGCGGATGCGGACTTCCGGATCGTTCTCAGCCAGATTCATGAGGACGCCGACACGCCGCACCCGACCGGGTTGCTGCGCCCGCGCGGCGAGCGGCCAGGAAGTGGCGAGGCCGCCGAGAAGAGCTATGAAATCCCGGCGTCGGATGGCCCCACCTCCCATTAGATCACTTGGACGGGCTCGGGCTGCAGCACGGACAGGTCCACGTCGACCGCCTTGGCGGTCTTGCCATTGACGACCGTCTCGAACTTTTGGTTATGCACGATCGGAAGCGCTGTCGGGTCGCGGCCGTCGAGGATCTTGGCGGCGTAGGCCGCCGCGCTCTCGTACAGTTCGAGCGTAATCGCCCCGTGAGCGATGAGGCCGCCGCTCTCCACGTACATGCGGTTGGGATAGATGGTGTGCAGCTTGTTCTGGTTCGCGGCGTCGATGATCACTTTGCGGCGACAGGCCGTCAACGTGCCCGCCGGAACGATCATGCCGCCATTGGGCGAAGCGGCGAACGCCTTGATCGCGGCCGTGATGCCAGCGTCCGCGTCGCCAACCTCGATCGGGCTCACCGTGAGCCCGAAAGATAGTGCAGCGCTCTGGATCGCATAATACTGCGTCATCCCGGCCCGCCGGTCGCTGTCGCGGGTGACGGCCACTCGCTTGAGGGTCGGGACGATCTTCTTGAGCAGGCTCAGCCATGTCACGCACAAGCTCGAATCGTACGATACATACCCGGTGACGCCTGGATTTCCGACGGCGCTGAGTCGGCCGGCGTTGATCGAGTCGATCATCCCCGAAAACACGATGGGTATGGATTTGTTTGCGTTTTTCAGCGCGCGCTGTAGCGCCCAGAAACTCGGCCCGCATGACGCGAATAGAAGATCCGGCGACTGCTCGACCAGCTTAGCCGCGTGGTCATCGTACTTGCCGTCGGCAGCGCCGTGTTC
>WNFC01010750.1_pt1 | contig 10782 bp, 11 predicted proteins | sample 5400541 | NCBI WGS metagenome assembly WNFC01 (sample SAMN13153342, study PRJNA577476) | soil metagenome | isolation source: 120 cm saprolite under Douglas fir tree site 2 hole 2 replicate 1 | place: USA:California | collected 2015-04-18
CGTGTACGCCAGATGCACCCAGGCTCCTGGCAATCGAAAGGGACCCATGGTCCCCTCCCACAATGAGGGCGGGCGGTAGTTTTCCGTTCAACAATTTTGAGCTCCTATCTCAGGCTGCTGTAGTGTGCGCTTCCGCTACGCCGTTGGCGAGCAGAAATGGCAATAAATGGACTGCTACGGGATAACTTCCGTCCCGCTTGTAATAGTGGTGGTGATACGAGGGCGTTGTGTTGACCTCCAGGATGACGCCGCCCGACTCGGCCAAGGGCACACGGGGATCAGGCGTGATCACGTCGATGCCCGCGAGTCGTGCGCCGACGGTCGCTGCGGCCGCCGCGCCATCTTCAATGATTGACTTGCATAACAGATGCTTTGCGGCGACATTGTCGTGTTGCGAGTTGTCGTTGACGACCATCTTAAGCGTCACTGCGATTCCCTGGGTTGGTACAGAAGAAAGTGTCAAACCCTGCTTCGCGAGCGTACTTCGCACGTCCATATCAATCGCTATAAGTGCGGTTGCAAGGTTTGGTCCTGTGTTCAGCCTGGCTTCGTTTTCCAGTCGAATCAATTCCCGAACGGTGGATTTGCCGTCGGCGACAACCGCAAGCGGCTTTCGTAGGAAAGCCTGTAGACGTCGCCGAGCACCTGCTGTTCAACCATGAGGTCTGGACCATAGACCGCTGCGCTTGCGGCGGCGCGGACCAAGTCAAGACTTCCAGTGATGCCGGTCGTCACTCCCCGGCCACCGCCGCCGTTCGCAGGTTTTACGACACACTTGCTTGCGGCGCGTTCGACAAAAGCGACGGCTTTGGCAATCTCGTTCAGCGTGAACTCGCAATAAGTGGGCGTTCGCAAATGCCTCTGTGCCAGCAAACGGTGGACTACCGGCTTATTCCGGGCCACTTCCACGTTGATTGAAGAATCGATCGCAGTAATGCTCTGCTGAACACGCGTGCAGTTCCGGCCGAGCCTTATCTCCAGAATCTCGTTTCCTAACGGCTCGACGGCGGCCCCAAGCTGAGATGCAGCATCATGCCATAGTTCGGTATAGAAGCGAGATCGATGCTCGAGAGCTCTGCGAGTATCCGAGCGTCGCGCGTGGAACGCCTCTTTCAGGCGATATCCAACGTAAAGGATTTTGGCCACACTTGGTCGGCAAATCAGTGGATACATCAGGATTCCTCCGAGTTCTTTAAGCGGCTACGCTCTCCCCTGTAGGAGTGACAGCACATCCAGCCTCCATTAGGATTCTGTCCACCCAGTCGTTGGAAAAATCACCGCGCTTGACGCCCGCCAGATACGCGGCCTGGCTGGCTTTCTGGTTACGCAACCTCTTCAGCAGATCGGATGCAATTTCCTGCGGAATAACGACAATGCCCGCACCGTCTGCAACGATGACGTCGCCTGGATTCACCACGATACCGCCGCAGCAGATGGGGTAATTGATCTCACCAGGTCCGCGGTGGAGTGGCCCGATGGACGTTGTACCGCGTGCAAATATTGGGAAGTCCAATTCCAGAATGTCGGGCAAGTCGCGAATGAACCCATCTACGACGAAGCCGGCTATGCCGCGATGTCTCGCCTTGGTTGAAACCAAATCGCCCAACACCGCATTCATGGAAGAAGCATGGGCATCGATGACAACGATGTCGCCTGGCATGGCCACGTCGAGACTCTTGTGCACCATCAGGTTATCCCCTGGAAACACCTTAACGGTACAAGCCGGACCACACAGCCGGTGATGCTTGCCCGTCAGGCAGGCGACCGTAGAATCCATGGCGTATAGCCGGTTGAGCATGTCAGAGATATCCGGAGTGGCAAATTCTGTAAATTGCTCCATGAAATCGGAATCTAAACGATGAAACTCCGCTTTCACGCGAAAGCCCGGCCCAGGAAACATTTCTGCCGAAATTGGTTTTGTGGCTTTGCTTTCCATACTGCCTCCTTTTTGTGAGTAGTTCGATGGCCCTTGATCACCCTTGAAGCGTAAGCCACGACTGGCCTAGAGCCCCATTCGCAGCCATGCCCGGCTCCAGCACTCGGACTCAGCACGGCACATATTGTCACTGTCGAGATGTCATCGTGTGTCGCGGTTTTCAGCGATATGACCTGGACTCTTCAATACCGAACTTGCCTGCATCGCAAGACACAGTCGCCACTGCTCCAGGATAATTCTCCACTGTACCGCTGCCCACGAACTCTGATGCTCCGACCACGCCCAGTTGGTCAATTCCGTCTCGCTTGGCGATCCTCCACATAGTCAGAACAATGATCTTCAGGTCAAGCCACAAGGAGTGATGATCTACATACCAGACGTCCATTGCGAATTTGTGGTCCCAACTTACAGCGTTTCGACCATTTACTTGAGCCCACCCCGTGATGCCGGGAAGCACTTCATGGCGGCGCATCTGAAAGGGAGAATAGCGCCCCAGGTAACGAACCAAGAGCGGCCGGGGGCCGACGATGCTCATCTCGCCGCGAATGACGTTGATGAGTTCAGGCAGCTCATCCAGACTGGTGCTACGCAGAAGGCGTCCAAACGACGTGATGCGTGCGCTGTCCCGTACCATCTCTTCGCTAAGTCCGACAGGTTCCGCCATGGTGCGAAATTTCAACAACGTGAAGAGCTTTCCGTTCAATCCAGGTCGTTGCTGCCGAAAAACAATCGGCTTCCCAAGGAACACTACCACCAGCAAACCAATCAACAGAATGAGCGGCGACATGAGGACGAGGGCAACAGCCCCGACACTCAGATCAAATAGCCGTTTCAGTTTGCAGTCTCGAGCATGTTCTCGCGTGGGGGCCATGGTGATATCTGAAGCGCCTAATGTTGTCAGGCCCATCTATCTTTCGCCTAATTCATGCAGCTTGCCGTATACATGGCGAGGTCATGCAGCCGTTGACACCGTCGCGGCTACAACATCGACGGTTGATCTCCTGGCCAATTCTTTGGCGGGAATTCCAACCACGGTTGTGTCGGCATTGACATCCTTGTTCACTACCGCACCTGCGCCAATCGTTGCACCATCGCCAATCTTCACGTACTGCAAGATCTGGGCCCCGGTGCCGACGAGCACGCCACTTCCCAGTTCAACTCCACCCGATATATTGACCGTTGGGTTAAGCACGCAACCGCGACCGATCACAGCCTCATGGCCGATGGTGCAAGACGCATGCACCATGCAGAATGGCTCAAACCGAACATTCACGGTGGCTATGCTGCCAGCACAGATGATCACACCTTCACCGACCTGCATCGTTCGTCGCTGCCATTTGACACTGGGGTGGACAAGTGCCGGCCATGCAATGTGAGGGAATCTCGCTTGAAGTTCTTCCGCAAGTCTGAGCCTTACGGCTGGAGTGCCGATCCCTATGGCGAGAGCATCGACGCGGTTTGACTCAAGCCATGAGAAATCTCCCAGGACGGGGCTGTCGTAAGGCCCGATTCGACTCGCGTCGCTGACCAGAAAACCGGCCGTTGCATACCCGGAAGCCTCTTGATCAGTCGCTGCGGAAATATCTTCCAGCAGCCAAGCCACTTCCCGGGCACACCCTCCCGCGCCTACGATTGCGATTCGTTTCATAGACTTCAACCTCCCAGAATTCTTCGCCCCAATTGCTTCAGTTCGTCTTTTTCGCGGCTTGCTCCCCAAACTCATAAGCGCCAAGGTTAGGAGCGGAGTTAGCCGGCCGCGGCTGACCATCGAAGTCGGTTGGTGGAGCGCCAATGACTCTGCCGGCCTTCAGCGCTGGACTGCTTCTCTTTAGGTGGTAGTCGCCCGTGAAGAAGTCTCCTGTAGGATCCACAAATTGCGGATCCGCATAGACGGCTTCGTCAAATGAGTTACAAGTCGCAACGGCATCGTTCCCACAGGCACCTTGAAGCAGAACATTGCGAACTCTGTTAGCGAACGCCAAATTGTTAGTGTAGACGTTATGCCGGCCTGCTTTGGAGTACTGCCAGAATCCAATAGTCTTGTTGTGGTACATGATGTTATTGGAGACAACCAGGTGGTCGGCGGAGCAGGTTTTATAGCAGGGTGAATCGCCAGCTCCTACGAGGATGCCCACATCGTTGTCAAAAACAGTGTTGTTGCTGATCCTGTTGTGAGTGGCTGCGTGCCAAGTGGCGATGCCCTTGGACGCATTGCGATAGCTGATATTGTTGACGGCAGTGTCGAACGGCGCTGCCAAGTAGATGCCATGATACTTGTTGCAGCTTCCGGGGCCGCCTGCACCGATGTTATGCACTACATTGGCGATGACTTCCATGTAGCCTCCGGAGTAGTTGCCCTGCTCGACCCCGCTGGCGCCGTAGCTTGAGCAGCCGCCCCGCCCAGGAATATCGTGGACATGGTTGCCGATGACGCGCACATGAGTGCCCAATACCCACACCCCCATGTTGGCATTGCTCGTCACATCGAAGCCGACCAGATCTACATAATTTCCAGCAACGACGATTCCCCACCCAAGACGATTGGCCGGGTTCACGTGTCCGACAATTCGAGCTGCCCACTTAGTTTCGGCAACCCATCGTATGCGAGCTGATTCGACTCCGCTCGTCGCAATTCTAATCGTGTTTTGAGCTGTGTATCCGTTGTACTTTCCTGCCAGGACATACACAGTTCCGCCCGCCTGAACCACAGAATCGGCCTTCTTAAAACTCGAGAACGGTGCTTCCTTAGTGCCGGGATTAGAATCACTGCCGTAAGGGGAGATGTAGAAATCTGTGATCGGCTTCTCGGCATCGGGTCGGTCGTCTGACAAGGCCAGAGGGGATATCGCTGCGCAGATCACGAGGGTTATGGCCGCCATGCGTGCCCAGCGTCCGCAGTTGGTTCTCAGTATGGGAACACCGTTTGCATGCATTGCTTCCAACAGAAGCTTGCTTTTCATCATTCTTGGCTTCTTATCAGTCTCTTGCTTAGCGTGTTCTAGCACCTACAACCCGTGCTCAAAGGTAGCTCGCGAGTTCGTGCGTGGCAAACCAGCGCTCGAGTCCGATGTCCCCGCTGCGATCGGGAATATTTTCGGCATCCTCGCAGGTCAGATGCACCATTATCTCGACATCGCCAGATGCAGTCGTGAGAATCTCCTGCACGTCTGCAGAGGAGCCAAAGTACCGGGTTTTCGCCAAGCCATACATCCGCAACCTGGTGTTGTATAGCAACTTGTACAACTTGTGGGCAAAATCGATCCCGGGGCCGCAGTTGCGCGACAATCGGATGGCCTTTATCCCGTACTGGCGTGCAACAGCAATGGCAGCCGTTCCGATGGCCCACTCCGTATGGACATGATGGTGTGAATCCAAGTGGGTCGGACACAGCCCACGATCCAGGCACGCCCTGACTTGTGCAGCAATCTCCGTTTCGACGGCGAGCCTCTCCTCCTTCGACAACCGAAATCGAGTTTGCCTACTCCGCAACATCCCGACGTCATCGCAAAAGCGCGAGTATCGTCGAATGGGGTCTGACAATGGATAACCCTCGGTCAGGTTCAGGTGTACTCCGATCTTGCCGAGAAGTCGATGGCGGTGTGCCAGGTCACAGGCCTCTTCGAATCCGGGCATATTGGTCATTAAGGTGGCACTTGAAATCACATTCTTGTCGAATGCTTCTATGATGGCCCGGTTGACTTCAGCACTCATCCCGAAGTCGTCAGCGTTCACGATGATCTTCCTGGATCTATTGGGTGTGAGCATTTTCCACCTTAAATGTGGCAGTGTGATCGATATCCAGACTCGGGGTTTCATTCCGTATTTCCTCGGGAAGAGCAAGGGCGTCTTGCAGGACCCGCTCGAGGCGGCGGGCAAGCCCAGTGAAATCGTGGTGCTCCTCTATGTAGCGCCGGGCGCGCAACCCCATGTTCCATCTTTCATCGCTCGACATGGCGGCCAGCGTTTTGACCGCTGTGGCAATGGCCCTTGAGTCTTCTGGCGCTACGGTAATACCCGCTGCTGCTTCGACGATAGGATTATTGTGTGAGTTTCCCGCAAAGATGGTGGGACGCGCGGCAGCCATATATTCGTGAAGTTTATTCGGACTTATACCGTAGCGGTATAAGTCCGTTTTTTTTGCGGTGATGATAAATGCGTCAGCGTCCTGCAATGTGGAGAAAACCTGTTGCCTCGGCACCGGCCCGTCAAATACAACGTTGGCGATGTTCTCAGTTTCAACTCTCCGGCGCAGTTCAGGTTTATTCGGGCCATCTCCAACAAAGCGAAAACAGAAGCGGCCGGGTGCTTCCGTGTTCAGAATGCCTGCTGCATCAAGCACAGAATCCAAAGCGTCGGATAAACCGTGAGATCCCGCGTACATCACCGTGAACACATCATGGGGAGTCAGAACCCGTGGAGACGGCATGAGTTCGACGTCCACTCCATTCGGGATCCAGGTAATGTCGCTCGACCGCGCTCCTCTGGGCACCATGTATTCCGAAGCATTGGGCAAGAGGGTGACGATCTTGTCCGCGTTGCGATACAGATATCGCTCGATCATTCCAAACCCGACTACTGCAGGGTGGCGTGGGCGCATACCCATATCAATGAGTGTCTGTGGCCAGAGGTCGCGTATTTCCAGGACAAAAGGAACACATAGTCGTCTAGCCAGTCGCTCTGCGGCAAAAGCCGCAAGCAAGGTCAAAGATGAGCCGATGACTATATCTGGCTTGCGCATTACCTTGGTACCCAGGCCCGACCATACTTCGAATGCGAAAACAAACATGTTCCACAGTCGGGCCATGTTGCCGCGATAAGCGGGTACACGGAATAACAGAAAAGGAACCTCGCCAAACTTCTCGAAGGTGCGTAGTTTTCCGTGCGCACAACTCATCTGCATTCCTGTTGCGTGATTGAAGCTTGACGCGATAACCGTAACATCGTGTCCACTACGAATCAGTTCTCGGGCAAGAGTATAGTGTCGCGTACCGCCCGGCTCGGACGGCGGAAGAGCATAGTGATTTACCAGCCACACTCGCACTTGAGATGCTCCTGACGCTTGATTGCCCTACGAGTAAGTCGGTCTCAACTTCACGCCCTGGCGTATCGAAAACCGCAATCAGCCTTGGTCCGACCCGATACCTAACAATCGCCTCGTCTCCAAACAACCGCAATTCATCAAAACGTCGACGATAGATAGATTTCCAACGAATTCACCAAACCGTTGAGGATAACTTCGTTGCGAGAAAGGTGAGTACACAGGATTAATTCCGGCGTCCTCAAATTTTGCATCTTCCTGATACGATTTAGCCCCTATTCCGGCGAGGTATGTCCTTGCCCCGATCGCGCGGCATATGTCTAGAAGCAGATCCGTCCTGTAACCCGATACGTTCAATTCGCTTGAGCGCATGAACTGTGTACTGACGCCGAGGTAAGTGACGATTGAGCAGATCATTCCAATATTGAAATCTGCCAAAGAGATCCTTTTGTCAGTGACGACGGAGTAATGGGGCTCAAGCAAGGCAAGTATCTCTTTGAAGTAGGGCGCTTTACCGTAATTGTTCCGGAGCGTTGTCAGATGCCGGCCTGCCCACCGGTGCATATAATCCGTTTCAACCTCACCGATGAGCTGGCCGAATCGACCACTTGTAATTACCGGGACCGTCAGCCATGCCGGACCGGTTGGCGTCTTTATGGAATTCCGATTGACGAAACTGCCACTTGGATAAGCCACCACGTCCAGAAAGACGAACTTATCCGCATGAGCAATCTTGAAAAAGTAACCCAGCCAGGGGATGTAGTTCGGCTGGTGAATAGCCGCACTTGTTCCCATGACCGCATTCATGTCCGAATGCTGGCGTGACCCGTCTATTGCTGGTTTGTCTACCACTTGAGTCTCATTACTTCGAAGGCTTCAGAGTAAGGTGCCTTCACTTGCACTCCGCGAACTCGCGCTAAACCTTCGATGAACTCCCAAGAGAAGTAGGGGCGGGCAAGCTCAAACTGCGATTTGTATGCCTGGAGCGCTTTCCACTTCGCCTGCAGATCACAGGGCTCCAAGGTGACAAAGGCCTGTGCTGGGAACCCAATATTGTTCCAAGGTAGTTCGTACCCCCAGACCGTCATGTCTTTGAAACAGCGCAAACCTTCTACATTGAGTACCTGGTGATCCTGGTGCAGATCGCTGGCGGAGGGGAGAAACACCATACTTGGATTGACTTGGCTTCGTAGTTTTACTAATTCTTCCAATAGTTCCTGACGGAAATAGGACAGGCGGCGAACTGGGTATCCGAATACTAAGGTCTTCTCGGGCGGGATCCCCAACGTCTGCATTGCAGTTAGAAACTCGTCGCGGAGCCGGGTTGGCGCTGCTCCGGGGGGGAGAGATTCTTCCGCTGTGGAAAAGGCTGCCACGAAAACGTCTTCACCCTCCCTAAGCAATCTCGCAATCGTGCCGCCACAGCCTAGTTCGGCATCGTCCGTATGTGGGGCGAGCACCAAGACTCGCTGGATGGATTTCATTAGCTGTTTCGCCATGTGTTGACCTTTGAATTCCTAACCACAACGATCCGTCATTTATACTCCCTCGCAAAGAGGGATAGAACTTCTCTTACTATGGGAGGGTACCGGTGCTGCATGGAGCAGCCTCAACTGGCTCTCTGATCCATAGCGGCAAGGCTTCAACGGAGGAGCGGTTGCCGCTGAGTACGTTCTTGTATACCTGACTCAGCACTTTGCTCGCCGCCGGCCAGTTATAGGCTTGGAGGACCGCGTCGCGACCGTTGGTTCCCATTTGTTGCCGCAGTTCCGGCTGATCGAGCAAATCCATGATGGCTATCGCAGCCCGCTCCGCGTTACATGGATCGATGCAGATTCCACACTGCGCCGCTTCGATGATGTGCCTCAGATTCGGAAAATCGGACGAAACCAGCGGAATCTCGCACCACATATACTCGAACAGCTTGAGGGTGTTTTCTCCTGCGTATGTGTAGGCCGGCACTGGCTGAAGAAGCAACAGGCCTAAGTCCGCTTCAGCAATGTGCTGGTACACAGCCTGCAGATTTTGATTCCCGAGGTATCGGACGTTGGGTACCACACGGATGCGTTTCTCATCCTCGGGGAATGGACACATTCCCATGAGTTCCACTTCCACATTCTGGTCCCTGAGCAACTCCGCAATTTTCAGCATTACCAGGAGACCGCGTTCTTCAGACAACCCACCGACGTAGATCAGCTTGCGCTTGTTGTGTTGCTTATTCGCGATGCGTTCCACAGAGGTGAGCAGGGGATAATTTGGCACCACGCTGACAGGGAGACCAGTGAACGCCCGGGCCGAGTAGCGATCTGCCACGAGCACATGGTCCCACACTGCACTTGTAATCCCTTCATAGACCCTGAAGGCCGCGCTGATGATCGGACGCAACTTTGCCGGAATCCATCGCATGGAGAGGATCTTGTCGGGATAGAATTCGCGGGTATCGTAGATCACCTTCTTGCCGGAAAGCTTGAGCAGAAGTCCCGCCGGAATCAGATCGGGATGGTGGAACTGGTATAAGTCAGCGTTTTGCCGTTTGGCCTCCCGGTACATCTTCCAGGAGAGACCAATCATGCGCGAGAGGCGTCCCTTCGATGGAGGCAGGGCTCGTATCTTGACGCCATCGACGAATTCGTCTCGATCGTGGCAAACAATCTGCGTAACCTGGTACCCCTCCGCAACCTCCGACTTGCACGCTTTCTGAAAAATTCGGATGTCGTCGGCGGGGTACGTGCTGAGATGCACAATGTGTTGTGTTTTCATCTGGTAGGTATCCTTGTGTGGCGAACCCCTGGTTTGCATTTGCTGGCTCCGAAGAGAAGAAGGCCGACGAGTGGCGTGAGGCGAAATTGAACACATTGGCGAATAGCGGCGGCGTCCATTCGCCCGCCTTGGCTTAGGCTGCCGCGTCGGTGTTTTCCAGTTGCTGATGTGCGCCATTATGCGTTTCCACCGTCGAGCTATACGCTAGCGGTTTTTGCCTCCGCCGGAAGTATTCGGCGATCAGATCAATCGTAGTATCGAGCGAAGTAGAGGGTTGCCATCCGACATACCGTTCGATCTTATTGGTCGACGGTACTCGACGCGGCATGTCCTCGAATCCAGCCTCATAAGCTTCGTCATAGGGAATGTAGCAGATCGGCGAACTACTGTTGAGCTGGGTTTTGATCAACCTGGCGAGGCCTTCAATGGAAATCTCCTCAGAGCTACCAATGTTGAACACCTGACCGACGGACTCAGTAGCATCCAGCAGTTTCAGCAAAGCCGCTACTGTGTCTCCTACATAGCAGAAGCAGCGGCTTTGTTTGCCCGTGCCAAATACGGTGATCGGCTGGCCTTCCAGTGCCTGCCGAACAAAGTTCGGAACCACCATCCCATATTGTCCCGTCTGCCGCGGACCTATTGTGTTAAAGAACCTACCGATCACAACCGGGAGTTTTCTCTCTTTCCAATATGCAAGGGCCAGAAACTCATCGACGGCTTTCGATGCGGCATAACTCCATCGGCCCTTATCCGTCGACCCTAACACCAGATCGTCGTCTTCGCGGAAGGGAAAGTGCGTGCTCTTACCGTAGACCTCCGAGGTCGAAGCAATAAACACCTTTTTCTTTTTCTTGCGGGCCGCCTCTAGCACCAACTCCGTTCCCTTTATGTTGGTCTCAATTGTACGGACCGGACTCTCGACAATAAGGCGCACTCCGACAGCTGCTGCAAGATGCACGACAAGATCGCTCTCATCAACTAGTTCAGCCAACAGAGCTTTGTTCATCACCGAATCAATCCAGTAGTTCAGCTTAGGTATATTCTTAAG
>WNFC01016487.1_pt1 | contig 10782 bp, 11 predicted proteins | sample 5400541 | NCBI WGS metagenome assembly WNFC01 (sample SAMN13153342, study PRJNA577476) | soil metagenome | isolation source: 120 cm saprolite under Douglas fir tree site 2 hole 2 replicate 1 | place: USA:California | collected 2015-04-18
CGCATCAACTGGAAGTTCGCCATCGACACCTTCCTCGAGGGCTATCACATCCCGCATCTGCACCGGAAAACCATCGCGCCGTACTTCATCGGCAATTGCGGCACCTTCGACGGCGCCGGCCTGCACGGCCGCATGTGCGTGGCTAGAACCTCGATCGAGGGCGTGCGCGGCGTGCCCGAGGGCGAGCGCAACTACCGCCCGCACGTCATCTCGATCTACCAGCTCTTCCCCAACACCATCGTGATCTGGCAGGTCGACCATATCGAGATCTGGCGCGCCTTCCCCGGCCGCGACGACGCCAGCCGTTGCGACGTCGAGATGACGATCTACAAGCCTGCCGACAGCGACCGGCCCGACGCCTACTGGGAGAAGAATCGCGACATCGCCATCCGCACGGTGATGGAGGAAGACTTCCCGCTGGGTGAGCGCATGCAGATCGGCTTCGAATCGGGCGGCACCGAAGAGGTGATCTACGGCCGCAACGAGCCGTCGCTGGTCCATTTCCATACGTCGATCCGCAACGCTCTCGGCGTGGCGGCCTAGGTCTTTTCCGGCAACTTTGGTGAAGCTGGCCTCGATTTCAGGGGTTTCCGCAATTTCCGCAAGCGATACGCCAATCAAGGTATGGAGTGCACCCCTTGGCTGAGACAGCAAAACTCCGGACAGGTTCTCGAACAAAGTTTTTGCAGGGAGTTTCCGCCGGTTTCCGCCAGTTTCCGCCACGCCGAGCGGCGCAGACCGGCCGCCGCAGTGCACGTAGAGATGATTGATATCGTTGACGAATCCGAAGCGCCGGATTGTTGCAGGCAGTTTCCGCCCTTTGCGCCCTTTCCGCCGGTCGTTTTCCTGTCTCACCCAAAGGGCGGGCTCCAGCTCACTCGCCGGCATGGCGCATGCCCGCTCGAACAGGGCGCGGACGACCGTGGCGTCGGCGACGGCCCGGCCTCGCTTCACCGCGTCGGCGAAAATCGGGGTGGGTGGCGATCCAGTTCTGGATGGTGCGGCGGGTGACGTCGAAGAAATCGCCCAGCACCTCGTTAGTGGCGCCGAGCAGGCAATAGTTATCGGCGAGTTCGCAATAGTCTGACTTGTAGCTCGTCGGTTGTCCGGGGGTGGCCATCTGTCGATCCTCTTGAGTGAGTGTCGACAGGGATAGGCCACAATATTGCTCAGGAACGTCAAGAGGAAAGTGTGGTCGGCGAGCAGAATAATACTTTCCCACCGGGATAGAGGGCGCGGGAGAGCGCCGAGCGTCGGTCGTACACCATGAGTGGGGCTACGCGTGCCCGCGATGACAGCAGAATGCTGTCAGATCTTGACGAGTTGATCGGGCCGGTGCTGAAGCGGCGGATCTGACCGGAATTGGCTAGACTTGGCGTTGGCGTCGCTCGATAGAGGGAACTACATGCAACGCACCAAACCGCCGTTCCGTGCCGACCAGGTCGGCAGCCTGCTGCGCAGCGCGCCGGTCAAGGAGGCGCGCACCAAACGCGCCACCGGCGAGATCACGCCGGCCGGGCTGAAGGCAGTCGAGGATGCCGAGATCAGCAAGCTCGTGGCCCGGCAGGAATCGATCGGCCTGCAGGCGGTGACCGATGGCGAGTTCAGGCGTTCCTGGTGGCACTACGATTTCCTCAGCCATCTCGACGGCGTGGAATTGGTGAGCGTGGCGCAAGGCCTGCAGTTCAAGGGCACGCAAACCAAGGCCGAGGGGCTGCATGTGCACGGCAAGATCGACTTCTCGCCTTCGCATCCCATGATCGACCACTTCAAGTACTTGAAGTCGGTGGCCAGGGCGGTACCCAAGATGACCATCCCCTCGCCGACGGCGCTGCATTATCGCGGCGGCCGTCAGGCGATCGAGAAATCGGCCTATCCCGAGATGGAGCCGTTCTTCGCCGATCTCGGAAAGGCCTATACCAAGGCCGTGCGCGCCTTTGGTGAAGCGGGCTGCACTTACCTGCAGCTCGACGAAGTCTATGTGGCCTATCTCTGCGACGAGACGCAGCGCGACTATCTGCGCGGCCGCGGCGACGATCCGGACAGACTGCTGGATGTCTATGCCGACCTGGTGAACGCCGCCTGTGCCGGCCGCACGCCTGAAATGACGATCTCCATGCATCTCTGCCGCGGCAATTTCCGCTCCACCTGGATGGCGCAGGGCGGTTACGAGCGGGTGGCCGATATCCTGTTCAACCAGATGGGAGTCGATGCGTATTTCATGGAGTACGACACCGATCGCGCCGGCGGCTTCGAGCCGCTGCGCTTTTTGCCGAAGAACAAGCAGGTCGTGCTGGGCGTCATGACGTCCAAGACCGGCGCGCTGGAGAGCAAGGACCAGCTCAAGCGCCGGATCGACGAGGCCGCCAAGTTCGCAGCCCTGGACCAGCTCTGCCTCTCGCCGCAATGCGGCTTCGCCAGCACCGAGGAGGGCAACCTACTGGCCGAGGACGAGCAGTGGGCCAAGCTCGCGCGCTGCGTCGAGGTGGCAGGAGAGATGTGGAGATAGCAGTGAGCCGGCGACCAAGGGAAGGCATGCTGATCGTCCTCGGAGCGTTGCCGGGTACCGGGAAGACGGCGATTGCGCGCTCGTTGGCACGGAAGCTGAATGCGGTACACTTGCGGATCGATACGATCGAACAGGCTCTCCGGTCGTGCGACGTGCTCAAAGCCGATGTCGGTCCAGCCGGCTATGTGATTGCCTATGGCCTCGCAGAAGACAATCTCCGCATTGGCAAGATCGTCGTCGCCGATTCAGTGAACCCACTGTCCGTGACCCGCGATGCCTGGCTCTCGGTGGCGAAGCAGATGGCCGCGAAAATCGCGGAGGTTGAAGTGATCTGTTCCGACAAAGCTGAGCATCGGCGCCGGATCGAGACGCGGCCAGCCGACATCATCGGGCATAAGCTTCCTTCTTGGCTGGATGTCGTTGACCGCCACTACGAGCGTTGGGATCGGCAGCACATCGTGATCGATACTGCGGTCAAAGGAGTGGATGAGAACGTGACGGACCTGGTGGCTCAAATGGGCTTCGAAAAATAGCGAAGCCGGTGATGGCGTGCCCGGATCGGCCCCTCGCCGCAACGAGCGTCGAGGCGTACCGAAGTTTCGTTTCTTGCAAAAAACTGGCGAACGACGAAATCTCACGATCACCCGCGGGCGTCTCCATCTAATTGTCACGTTTGCGCCCGGAGCGACGGTGATATAAGCCAGCCAGAGTCGAAGAGCGGATCAACGTCGCAACGGCGCGGCGCGATTCGACCGAGAGCCCGAGTATTTCACAGTCCAAAAACGGAGCTCGAAGATGGCATCCGCAAATAGAGCTCGTCAGGCGTTCGACGCCAAACCGCGCGATGATGCCCCGCCTGTCGCGCAGGCGACGACGCCCTGGCCGCAGACCGGAGGCTTGTTGCGCGTTCTCGTGGTCAGCGAAATCAGGCTGTTCCAGGATGCGTTCGCCGCGCTGCTCGGACGTCAGGCCGGCGTCTGCGTCGTTGGCATGACCAACCCGCTGCAGGCGCCGGCGCAGACCGCTGAGTTGCGTCCCGACGTCGTGCTCTTCGATGCGACGCGAGCGGGAAATCTCGGCTACGCAAGAATTCTCGCGGATCAGGTACCGGCTTCGAAGGTCGTGGCGTTCGGCGTTGCCGAGACCGACGCTGAAATCGTCGCCTTGGCGGCGGCCGGCATCGCGGGATACGTGCGTGACGATGCTGCGGCGGAAGATGTGGTCGCTGTTCTCAAGAGCACGATGCGCGACGAACTCCTGTGCTCGCCGCGCGCTGCGGCAACGCTCTGCCACCATGTGGCGGTTCTGTCACGGGATGGTCACGGCGGTCCGCCGGCGAAATCTCCCGCCCCCGCGCTCTCGAAGCGCGAACTGCAGATCGGTGATCTCATCGACCGCGGTCTCTCCAATAAGCAGATCGCGCGGCAATTGGGGATCCAGGTGACCACGGTGAAGAACCACGTGCACAACATCTTCGACAAGCTCAAGGTCCACCGCCGCGGCGAGGCTGCCGCCTGCCTCAGAACCGCCCTGCGGCGAACGCAGCCGCCACTTCCGGACCGCGCGCATCAAAGCGCGGAGATTGCTCCGCGCGCCCCGCGCCCCTGAGCAAGCCGGAGGCCGCGGCCCGGAAGACCGCGTGCCCCCGACTCGCGCCCCCGACTCGCGGTCAGATCAGGCCGACCGCCCGCATCTGCATCACGGCGTGCCATCCCTGAGCGTAGCCCTGGGCGTAGGGATAGGGCTCGACTCCTGCGGGACCGCTCATTCCCGCACCGAACAAGTCGGCATGCACACCCCGGGCCGTCGTGCCGTACAGGCCCGGCACGCGCTGCAAATCCGGGACACCGGCGCCGCCGCGCATGGGGTCGGCGAATTGCGGCACGGCGCACGCCCTGATCAGGTTGAAGAGGGCAGAGACGCGCTGGTCCGAGCGTGCCTTCAGCGGGCCCTGAAACAGCGAATGATGCGCGAGAATCAGCGCCGCCATCCCGGTCACCTGGGCAGCGGCGATTCCCGCACCGTCGAGCGCTGCATAGCCGCCGGGAACGCTCGACAGCACCGCGACCCCCGGCGCGCCGACCGCGACGTGCGGACCGACGCCGGTGAACGCGGCGGGAAAGAGGCCACCATTGCCGATCAGCTCCGGTATGATGACGTGCGCGTGGCAGGTGTCGGTCGGGAATTCGCGCAGCTTGCCGACCGCCCCCACGGCGAGAACGGTCGGCAGCACGGCCGGAAACTGCAAAGGCCCACCGGAAGTCGCCGCTGCGACGATACAGGCGATGCCCTTGTGCCGCAGTTCACTCAGCTTCTGATCGAGCAATTCCGAGCCCTCGTCGCAGCCGACGCTGAGAGAGACCACGTCGACCTCGCGCGCGATGCATTCGTCCAAGGCCGCGAGCAGGTCGCTCAATCGGCCGCCGGGGAAGACCTTGAAGGCATGCACTTCCGCTTGGGGCGCGCAGCCGGCGATGCCCTGGCTCGTGCCCGGCGCGGCGGCGACCAGCCCGGCGCTATGCGTGCCGTAGCCCAGTACGTCGTCGGTCCAGCCATTGTCGCCGCGGCGGGCCTCGCGCGGTCGGCCTTCGCTCTGGCGGCCCTCGCTCTGGCGACTCGTGAAATCCTTGCCGTGGACGACATGGCGCAGCGCCGGATGGGTATTGTCGCAGCCAGAATCGATGATGCCGACGCGAATCCCGGCGCCGGTCAGGTTGCCGGGCTGATCGATCCGCATGAGGCGCTGGCCCCACTGGACCACGCGCTCACCGCGCTCGCCGGCAAGATTCGGAAATATCTCCGCCAGCGGCCGTAACTTGATCGTGGTCGGGCTGCTCTCGTTCAGCTCGGGCGTCAGGATGAGCCGCTCCCAATAATTCGCCTTCGGCTTGACATAGAGCGCCTGCACCGACTCAGCCCCGCCGCCGAACAGGCTGAGCCGCGCGGTGCCGGCCTCGTCGGTGACGGCCTGGATGGGAAATCCCGGCCCGTAGGCGACCACCGCCGCCCGTGCGAGCGGCTGATCGCGCTCGCCGACGATGCGCAGCGCGAGTTCGCCGGCGACCGACGAGAGCGGAAGGACGGTGCCCGCCGCGCCGGACGCGCGCATCGGCAGCGGCAGGCCGTCGGCGAGGTTGAGCGGTCCGTCGCGCTCGACGATGATTTGCGCCTGGGCGGCGGCTCGCAGGCTTTCCGCCTTGTCCTCCGCCATGCGCGCCACCACGATCTCCTGTGCCGACGCGCCATCGGAGACGAAGGGCTGGATGCCGGCCGACTTTACTCGGGCGATGATCTCGATGCCGTCCTGCCGGCTGAGATAGTCGATGACCGCGTCGATGGACTGCGGCTGGCTGCCCGCCATTGCCGAGCCGAGCCGCCGGAGAGCGATCAGATACTGTTGCCGCCGCGAGGCATGGAGGCCCTGATCGGTTCCGCCGTTGCCCGTTGCCCGCGGAGTGCCGCGGTCGGAGATCGTCTTCTTGTCCTCGGCCTCGACGGCCTTTCGCGCCGCGCCTGTCCCGGTCGTCCCTGTTCCGGTCGTGCGCTCGTCCTTGTCCTGGGCCATGTCTGCCTCCTCTGTATCGACACGCTGGTCATTGCATTCGTGGGGTCATCGCATTCTCGATGGGCGAGTCGGGTCGGCGCACGCGATCACGTTTCGTGCGCCGACCCTCGTCTACGCGTCACCAAAGGAGCCGGTTGCCCCCCGCTTGGGCGAACGGCGTTCCGTCGGCCGGGCCGTAACCAAAAGGCTGGCCATAGACCGCCTGTGAGCCGAAGCCGCCATAGCGGTTCTGCTGGGTCGTCTGGGCTTGCCAGGCACATTGATGGGCGATCTGGTTGAGCACAGCGGCGATCTGCTGGCCGAGCATCGCCTGCGTCGCGGCCTGATGGGCAAGCTGGTGGAGCGTGGCGGCGATTTGGTGCTGCTGTGCGGCGTGCTGCTGCGGTGCCGCGAGAGGCTGGCCGAGGCCCGGCTGCAGGCCCTGATAGCCGTAACCTGGCCCCTGGTAACCGTAGCCCGGCTGAACCGCGACGCCGCCGGGCAGGGCACCGCTATTGCCCTGGCCCGGCAGACCCTGTCCGAACTGGCCCTGTCCGAACTGGCCCTGTCCGGACTGGCCGAAGCCTGGGTTGCCGAATTGCGGGCCGAACCCCTGGGGTCCTCCATAGCCGCTCATCATTCCGGCCGCCCCGAGAATCGGGGGCGTCAGCGCTTGAGCGAGATACGAAGCATGGTTTCCGTTCGCCAATAGGTCTTGCTGCATTGGACGTTCTCCGAATGAGAGTGCGGTGAGCGCTGCCTGAAGAGGGGGGATCCTCGTCGACAGCGACCGCGATGATCATTCGGCGCGTGCCCGATTGATATGGACCAGAGGTTCCAGCCGAGGTTCCAGGCGGGGATCAGGGCCGGACCTGGGCCGGAATGACCAGTACCCGGGGATCCCTGTCCGACCGGAAGCTGACCTAGGCGATGGGGACGGCTTGGGTCTCGCCGCCGGCAAGAACCTGCCGGGTCGTGGTCAGTATTTTGCTGAGACTGGGCGCGGTCGCCACGACCAGCGCGCCGATGGTCAGGGCGTAAGTGCCGGTGCGTTTGAAGCGCGCTATCGCCAGATGCGGCGGCTCCGAATGGCCGGCGTCCATGGCCCAGGCGGCCAGGTAGTCGACAAATGGTTCGTGGACGACCTGGCACCTGCTCCACCACTGCTGGCCGAGTGCGACGGCGCTGAGGTCGTTGAGAGCGGCAAGATCGGTCGGTGTGAATCCGGACGCCGCGTGACCGGCGATCTCTGCAGTCGAAGGTGCCATGACGTCTTTATTATATAGTCCATATTTCTCGAAAACTGAACCTTCATGAAACAAATCTGCCTCCATCCCGGCGGGGAAAACCTCGGTAATGGAATCGAGAGCAAGTTTGGGGCCACGGATATGCACAACCGTCGAGGCGAAGACCATCGGCGGGGCCTTCTCTCCGCGATAGGCCGCTTATCGTCGAGAGAAGGTCTCTCCACTCCGCGCTTCGCGCTCCGGTCGAGACGACGGAAAAGTTGCCATATGCGATAGCACTAAGGGCAACCGGAGGCTCACCGCCCCTCGAGCTGTTGGTTCACCCAGACCTGAACCGTGTTCGACTCGAGAAAGCGGTGCGCCGACTTGCGCTCCCGCTCGTCGGTGACATTGCCGACGATGACGGCCACCACGAGATCGCACTTGTAGGAGACGGCGATGCCCTCCGCGAAACGCTGGGCACCGTTTTTCAGCTTGTATTTGTAGAGCCGCGCGCGGCCAACGAGGTCAGTGATGCGGATGCGGCTGCCCTCCCGTGCCGGCGTGAACCGCTCGTCCAACAGGTCGATGTCGGTGACGCGGTCGACTTCCTCGTCGGTGACGACGCCGGTGTCGCAGTTGCCGCAGAAGCCGAGCTTGGGTCGGACATAGACGTCGGTCGTGTCGCGGCGCCAGGCGCGTCCCGGCGGCCAGCCGTCGCGCGGGAACGGCCAGGCGATCGGCCGCCAGCCCGCGCCGTCGGTCGGCCCCAGCGCCACCCGCTGCTTGCCGATCTCGGCGAGCCCGGCCAGGACCGCGAGCAGGGCTCCGGCGAGCGACACCTGGAAGACCGTGCGGCGCGTCAGCATCAACTCACCCGATGTCGCTCACTTCAGCCCGGCCACCGTGCGCGCCCCGCCGCTCAGCTCCAGGATATGCATTCCGGTGTTGGCGCGATCGACGATGTAGATGTAGCCGCGCGCATGTAGACCGGGTCCATGCTCTCGTTGGAGGAATGCGCGCCGAAGCGCCCGCCGCGCTGGCAGAAATTGCCGCTCGCCTCGGGCGCCGTCCAGTTCGACACCATCATTGGCCGGTTCTCGATCGAGATATCGGCGAACCACACCATCTGCCGGGCCTCCAGGCATTCGTTCAGGATCGCCTCGTCGACGATCATGACGATGTCGCGTTTGCCGCCATCCTTGTCCTTGGCGAACTCGGCGATCGGCATCTGCTGCATGGGGAAGGTCGTGTGCGCGCCGTTCCATGACGACATCATGAGCCGCGAGATTTCCGGCGCGCGCAGATTGTCCGGCGTAGGCTCCTTGGGGCCTTTCAGCAGCTTCTCGCGATCGACGATCTGCAAAACGCCGCCCTTGTTGGTGCCGTAGCCGAAATAGACCCGGTTGCCCTGCGGCCCGGTCGAGATCGGCCCGTGCAGCTCGGTCGGCACCGCGCCGGCGGCACCCGGCTCCTGGCCGGGCAGGCCGAAGTCGCGGATCTTCACCGGATGGGCGGGATCGCCCAGATCGTAGATCTGGGTCATGCGCTTGGTGCGCCAGTCGGGGGCGCCGGAGACGAGGTAGGCGATGCCGGTGTCGCACTCCCACCAGTTCTTGTGCGTGTCCTTCAGCCCATCCAGCCGGGTGACCAGCACTGGGTTGGCCGGATCGGCGACATTCCAGATCTCATGCGCCTCGCCGCCGAAGGTGCGCAGCATGTAGACGGCGGCGCGATCGGCGCGGGGCAGGGCGCTGCCGTCGCACACCCGCACCATCTGCGCGCCCCCCGCCTCGTAGGTGCCGGGCTGGCCCGGCAGGTGACGCAGATATTTCGGGTTGGCGGGATCGGTGACGTCGACGATCGACGTGCCGTTGGACTCTGCCTTGCCGGTCATGGGATTGACCGGCGCCGGAATGTCATCGGTGCCGCCGTGATGGCCGATATAGGCGATCCAGCGGTCGCCCTGGCGATGGATCGTCGGCTGATAGGCGCTGCGCGCCTGCAGGTCGCTCCAGCCGGCCAGCTGCATGTTCGAGGCTTCCGGCGGCGCGCCGATCTTCTGCTGCTGCGCGTTTGCTGCGCCCGCCAAGACCAAAAGACCGACGATAAGCAGAGCCTGTCGCGTCATGGTGTTCCCTCCTGATTTGCCCCGATTATACAGCATCGCCGCCTTCCGGCACGAAGGCGAAGAGCTCTCACGGTTGTTTGATTCGATGGCTTCTCCCCGATTGATAGGGTTCGGCAACTAGGGGGAGGAACGCAGATGTCGAACAATCGTCTCATGGCCGGCCTGGGTATCGTCGGGTTGGGTCTCGCCTTCGCAGCACCAGCCGAGGCGCAGTTGCTGGCGCGCAAGGACCTGTCGCTCGCTACGGCGCTCACTATCGCCACGACCGCCGCCGATCTCTGCAAGAGCCAGGGCTACACGGTGTCGGTGGCGGTGGTCGGCCGCAACGGCGAAGTCATCGTGCAGATGCGCGGCGACAACGCGCCGCCGCACACCGTGGAGAACTCCTTCCGCAAAGCCTATTCGTCGCGCACCTATCGCGTGCCGTCGGGCGAGCTGGTCAAGCGCATCAAGGACAACCCGACCGCGCCCTTCGTCTACCTCACCAACGTGGTCGCCGCCCAAGGCGCCCTGCCGATCAAGGTCGGCGACGACGTGATCGGCGCGGTCGGTGTTTCGGGAGCGCCGGGCGGCGAGAAGGACGAGGTGTGCGCCAAGGCCGGCATCGACAAGGTGGCGGATACGCTGAAATAGGCGTCCGCTTACCGCCCGTGCGTGGGTCCGTGTTTCCCCGGAGCCCGCGTTTTCCAGATATCGAATAACGCTCCTTGACGGCGGCAAAAGGCGGGGCGCACGATCTCCATAACCAAGAAGTAAAAAGAGTACGCATCCAAAAGAGATGCGCGCGTCGGCTTTAGCTCAACAGCCATAGCCACGGAGGGAACATGATCACGCTCACCATCAACGGCCAGTCGCGTCAGGTCGACGCGGCCGACGACACGCCGCTGCTCTGGGTCATCCGCGAGCAGCTGCAGATGACCGGCACCAAGTTCGGCTGCGGGGCAGGCCTGTGCGGCGCCTGCACCGTGCATCTCGACGGCACGGCCGTGCGCTCGTGCCAGACCTCGGCAAAAGAGGCGGTTGCCAAGAAGATCACCACCATCGAAGGGCTGGGCGGCGGCAAGCCGCATGCGCTGCAGGTGGCGTGGGAGGCCGAGCAGGTGCCGCAATGCGGCTACTGCCAGTCGGGCCAGATCATGCAGGCGGCGTCGCTCCTGGCAAAGAACCCCGATCCGACCAAACAGGAGATCGTCGAACATATGGACGGCAATCTCTGTCGCTGCATGACCTACGGCCGTATCCAGCGCGCGATCGTCCGCGCCGCTGCCGATATGCGCTCCAAATCGGGAGCCTGAGCCATGACCAAAATAGATCGCATCGGTTTGCCGTCGGACCTCAAGCGGCGGAATTTCCTGATCGGCTCCGGCGCCGC
>WNFC01009487.1_pt1 | contig 10781 bp, 7 predicted proteins | sample 5400541 | NCBI WGS metagenome assembly WNFC01 (sample SAMN13153342, study PRJNA577476) | soil metagenome | isolation source: 120 cm saprolite under Douglas fir tree site 2 hole 2 replicate 1 | place: USA:California | collected 2015-04-18
CGATCGCAACGCACATCGAAAAAGCTGGCAAGGGCGTCGATTCCGTAACGCCGGCAGGCTCGCTGCGGCGCGGCAAAGAAACGGTCGGCGATCTGGACCTGCTGGTCACCCTCGCCGATGGCCACACCTCGCAGAAGCACGTGGACACGCTCGCCAAGCACATCCTGGCGTTTCCCGGCATCGATCAAACGCTGGCGCATGGAGAAAACAAGGTCAGCTTCACGTTGGAAAACGGATTGCAGGTCGACGTCCGCCTGCTCGAAAAAGAAAACTTCGGCGCTGCCCTGCTCTATTTTACTGGCTCAAAGGAGCACAACGTGGCGCTGCGCGGCCGCGCCAACGACATGGGACTCACCCTCAACGAATATGCTTTGGCAACCTTGAAGGGCGAAAAGCGCGTGGCCGGGCGCACCGAAGAAGAGATCTATTCGAAACTGAAGCTGGATTACATCCCGCCCGAATTGCGCGAGAACACCGGCGAAATCGCCGCCGCCGAAAACCACAAGCTGCCGCATCTGGTCACCCTGAAGGACATGAAAGGCGACCTGCAGATGCACAGCACAGCCAGCGACGGCAAGAACTCGATTGAAGAAATGGCGGAAGCCGCTCGGAAACTCGGCCACCACTACATTGCGATCACCGACCACTCGAAAGCCGTCACGGTCGCCAACGGACTGGACGAAAAGCGCATGGCCGCGCACATCAAGAAGATCCATGCCGCCAACGACAAAGATCTGGGCATCCGCGTTCTCGCCGGCGCCGAAGTCGACATCCTCAAAGACGGCTCGCTGGACTACTCCGACGAACTCCTTGCGCAACTCGATGTGGTAGTTTGCTCGATCCACTCCTACTTCAACCTCGACCGCGCGACCATGACGGAGCGCATGCTTGCAGCCATCGAAAACCCCTACACGCAGATCATCGCCCATCCCACCGGCCGCCTGTTGCTCCGCCGCGATCCCATCGATTACGACATGGTGAAAATCCTCGAAGCCTGCGCCAAGCACGGCGTCGCCATGGAGTGCAACTCGTATCCCGACCGCCTCGACCTGAAGGACGTCTATCTGCGCATGTGCAAAGAGCGTGGCGCCAAGGTGGTCATCTCGACCGACTCCCACAACACGGCCAATCTGTCCTTCATCCGCTACGGCGTCACCATGGCCCGCCGCGGCTGGCTCGAGAAGAAAGATGTCATCAATACACTGCCGACTGCTGAATTCCTGGCCACCCTCCGACCCAAGCCCGGGACTGCCCGGTCGGGAGGCCAAAAGAAGCGGGCGGCTAAGGGAACTTGAGGCCGTGGCAGGGCTTGCCGGGTGCTCATTCAACGGGGGAACCTTTTGTCCCTTGCTGTCGTATATTGGGGATAGAACGCCATTTTCGGAGGGTATTGGACATGAATCCGCTTCCCCACCGCTCAGCCGCTATTCGGCTGGGAATTGCGTGCGCGGCCCTTATGGCAGCTTCCGCGATCGCGGCCAGCGCCGAAGAGACTACCAAGTCTTTTACAGTGACGGGGCGCGCCAACGTGCGCGTGGATACGAATGACGGCAGCGTACGGGTTACCTCCAGCGATTCGAAACAGGTGGAATTTCGCGTCGAATACCAGGGCTACGAGTTGGGAAAGAACCTCCGCGTCGACTCGCGCCAAAACGGCGACAAGGTCGAGCTGACGGCTCGCGTCACCGGCCATTGGGGCTTCTCCTTTGGCCATAATTCGCAGCACCTTCACATTGAAGTCCGCATGCCTCGCGAAGCCGACCTCCAGGTGGAAACCGGCGACGGGTCCGTACAGGCCGAATCCATCAATGGGACGGTGAACGTGCATACCGGCGATGGGTCGGTGAAAGCCAGCTCGCTGAACGGAACGATCGACCTCCACACCAGCGACGGCAGCATCACCGTTGAGAATCTTAAGGGCGACATGCGCCTGCGAACGGGAGACGGCTCGATTGAAGCCCGCGACCTGGATGGCAAGGTGGAGGCCGACTCGGGCGATGGCCATATCCGCATTGCCGGCCGATTCGATGCGCTCAACGTCAAGACGGGCGACGGCAGCGTGGACACGCGCGTTCTGCCCGGTTCCAAGATGGTTTCGAGCTGGACGATTCGAACGGGTGACGGCAGCGTGGACATGGTGCTTCCGTCCGACTTTCAGACGAGTATCGACGCCAGCACGGGCAACGGCCACATCAGCTTGGCCATCCCAGTCACCGTGGAAGGAACCTTCAGCAACTCCCAGATTCACGGCAAGATGAACGGCGGCGGCCAACCGCTGACCATCCATACGGGTGATGGATCGATCCGGCTCAGCAAGAGCTGAGGCAATTCATCACACGATGGAAACACGCGGGCGGTTTAGCCCACGCTAGTTCCAGTACTCGATTGCTGGGAACTGCAGCCCACAGTTGTCCGCTTTTGGCGACTTCCCTTCACACTTCTCGGATTGTAACCTACTGAAAACACATGACGTACCTTTGGCGTCCGGTTTGCACTTTCCTCCCCCAGTCCTTCAGGAGAATGCTGTGATCATCTTCGCTCTTCTGGCTGCTCTAGCTCTACTGGTGGCGGTCACGTTTATCAGTTCCATCGATTTCTCCCACACCCGCCGCCACTGATCCTTGCCGGAACTAGCCCTTTTGGACTTGCCATCCAATTTTCACGGGGACTCCCCCATTTGCCGCCATCGGCGCATAATCTCTCCGCTGAGTTTTGGCAACGGCCACGATGCAAACGATGCCGCGCGGTGGACCTCCCCATCACAGCGCATCGCGAAAACGGAAGCCTGATCCTGTAGGTTTCTTATACCGGCTGCGGTCTTGCGTTTACCTTGCCGTGAGTAACCGGGAGGGCGAAACATTTTCAGCGCTCTTGCGTACCTACTGATGCCCAAATGAAGATCACCACTGACCAAGCGCCCGTACTCAACAATCAAAAGCAAAGTTTCCTCGCGAACGGCATGCTCATCGCCCTACTTCTCGCTTTCGCGAACTTCCTGCTGCATCTCTACTTCAACAATCGGTATGGTTACTTCCGCGACGAATTCGATTACATGGCCTGTGGAGACCATCTTGCCTGGGGCTATGTGGACCAACCTCCCCTGGTGCCGTTCCTCGTCAAGATCTCGCGGCTCGTGCTGGGTGACTCGCTGCGGAGCATTCGAATCATACCGGCGCTGGCAACCTCGGCTGCCGTCATTCTGACGGCCATGATCGCCCGGGAACTAGGTGGCCGCCGGTTCGCGGTGGTGCTCTCCGCTTTGGCGTTCATTGCCGTGCCCTTCTATCTCAACGACGGCAGCGTCATGACCACCAATTGCCTCGAGCCGTTGCTGTGGATGGGCTGCGTTTATTTCGCAATTCTGGCGATCAAGCGCGACGATCCGCGCTACTGGCTCTGGTTTGGCGTTGTCGCGGGCGTCGGTCTGGAAGAGAAATACTCGATTGCCGTGCTCGGGTTTGCGATCGTTGTGGGATTGTTGCTGACGGAGCAGCGCCGCGTCTTTGCTCGAAAGTGGATCTGGCTTGGCGGCGCACTCGCCTTTCTGGTTTTTCTTCCGAATTTTCTGTGGAATGTTCAGCATCACTGGCCCTTTGTAGAACTCATGCACAACATCAAGGCCGAAGGCCGCGACGTGGTTCTCTCTCCCTTGGCGTACTTCGCCCAACAGGTGCTCATCGCTCAGCCGCTCTTTGCACCGATCTGGATCGCCGGTGTTCTCGCTTTTCTTTTCTCCGCGAGGCTGAAGCCTTACCGGTTCCTTGGCTGGTGCTATCTGGCCGCGTTCACCGTATTCGTGGTTCTGAAAGGCAAGAATTACTATCTCGGGCCAATCTATCCGGTCTACCTGGCCGCCGGTGCGGTGGTGATCGAGAGTTTCATCGCGCGGTCGCGTCAAGTTTGGCTGAAGCCCGCGCTCGTCATGGTGACTCTCGCGAGTGGAGCCTGGCTCGCCCCGGTTGTCATGCCGGTGCTCCCCGTTGATCGATTCATTTCGTACATGGATCACCTGCCTTTCAAAGTTCCTCGCAGCGAGCACAGCCACATGCGCGCGATCCTCCCGCAACACTTCGCCGATCAGTTCGGATGGGAGGAAATGGTGACCACTGTGAATCAGGCTTACAGCCGGCTCTCTCCCGAAGAACGTCCGGGCTGCGGGATTTTCGCGCAGAACTACGGGCAGGCGGGCGCCATCGATTTCTTTGGGCGCCGCTACGGACTGCCACCCGCGCTCAGCGGCCACCAGACTTATTTTCTGTGGGGCCCGCGCGGCTATTCGGGAAATTGTCTGATCGTGCTCGACGATTCCAGGGAAGTCCTGGAACGCGAGTTCGAACACGTCGAATACGTGGGCAAGTCCGCCGACAACCGCTACGCGATGGAACGCGAGATCCCCGTCTTCATTTGCCGTGGCGCAAAATTCGGGTCACTTGCCGAGGTCTGGCCGCGACTGAAGAGATGGCGCTAGAAATCCTTCGCGACCCCGCCCGCCGCGAAGCCCGATATTCACCCAGACTGAATCCAATTGCGCGTCGTTCTCCGCAGGGAGCAGGGGTGTGCCTGCTTCTTGATATACAATCGTGGCCGGAAAAATGACCGAACAAAGAGCCCATGGCAGCGGCGTGCGTCTGATTGCCGCCTTCAAACTCTTGAAAGGCCTCGCGCTGCTGGCGCTGGGCATCGGCGCGCTCAAACTTCTCCATAAGGACGTCGAGGCTATTGTCGTGCACTGGATCAACATTTTTCAGGTTGATCCGCACAGTCACTACATGCAGTTGATCCTTGCGAAGCTGTCGATTCTGGACGACCGGCGGCTGAAAGAATTCAGCGCAGGCACGTTTATTTATTCAGGCATTTTTCTGACCGAAGGCGTTGGACTGGCGCTGGGCAAGCGCTGGGCCGAGTATCTTACGATCGTCAGTACTGCTTCCCTGCTCCCGCTCGAAGTCTACGAACTCGCCAAACATGCCAGCATCGGCAAAGGCATCGCACTGGTGATCAACCTCGCCGTGGTCGCCTACCTGGTCATGGAGCTCCGCCGTTTTCCAAAGCGGTCCTGACGGCCCCCCTCTTTCGTTTGCTTCCCGGCTGTGGGCACGAAACGAAACTCGCCTTTGCCGCACTATCCTGCAGTCCTTGACTTGGAGGCTGTGGTGTTACCTCATACGCCGCGCCACCTCTCTCGAAAATCTCGACGATCAGTAAAGGAGTGCTCCCCATGCCAAGAAAAGCGAAAGCCCCGCTTCCCCAACCCATGTTTGGCGAGCCCGTGTTCAACGAGGATGGAGCTCCCACTCCTGATCCAACAACGTTCAGGACGCCTCACGACCCGAACAGGGACAATCAGCTCTATAAGCAGGTGCAAAATCTCCTCACCAAAGACACTGTTAGTTTCAACACGGCGCGCGGAAATCCCGGAGATGTCTTTACCCTAGCGAGTGCTCTCGGCTCACAGGGCCCTGCGGACGTCCAAGCAATCCAGAAGGCGGGGCAGATCGTCTTTCACGCCACTGGGGACTCCGGAGCCTCCTCGCTGGGCAAGCTCGGCCACGAACTGAGCGTGGCCGATCATCTTACGAATGACTTTCACACCTCCACGGGCGCCGACCGTCCGGCATTTCTTTTCCATCTGGGCGATATCGTCTACAACTTCGGTGAGTCTCAGTTTTACTACGACCAGTTTTACGAGCCGTTCCGAAATTACGCAGCGCCGATCTTCGCCGTTCCCGGCAACCACGACTCATTCATGATCCCCAATACCACCGCAGCGAACGCGCCGCTGACGACATTCAGCCGCAACTTTTGCGCGACGAGCCCGGTGGTCACACAGGAAGCCGGTTCCCTCCATCGCACGGCGATGACGCAGCCGGGCGTCTACTTCACGCTGGATGCCCCCTTCGTACGCATCATCGGATTGTTCAGCAATGCTCTCGAGGATCCTGGCTTGATCTCGAGTCAAAAAAATCAGAAAACGAAATGGCCCGGTGTGCCCGACGTGCAGCTTGCCTACTTGACGGCCCAGCTAAAGAACATCAAGGCGCAGAATTACACCGGAGCGGTGTTGATTGCCGTTCATCATCCACCGTTCAGTTATGCGCCCCCGCCGAAAGCGGGAGGCGCCGGCGGCAATCACCTTGGCAACACTCTGATGTTGCGTGAGATCGATACTGTCTGCCAGGCGCAGGGCGTTTACCCGCACGCCTTTCTCTCCGGACACGCTCACAATTACCAGCGCTACACCCGCAAATTGAACTTTGGAGGAAAGAATTACAGCGTACCTTTCATTGTCGCCGGCGACGGCGGCTTTAATGTGAAATCGCTCGTCTATTCGCGAGGAGGTGCGGTGCCGCCTCCGCCCGCTCCCGGCGCACAAGTCAGCTATCTTGATCCCAATCCTGCGGTGAAGGCTGCGGGGCTCACGATCGAGCAATCCAATCAAACGAACTACGGCTATCTGCGAATCACCGTGAACAGCATGCAGCTTCGGATTGAATTCCATCCGGTGAGCAACGGCGGCGCACCTCCGAGTATCGATACGGTAAAGGTGGACCTGGCAAGCCACACCGTTGTCCCCTAGCGTGGGAGCGCCGCTCGATATTCAGGCAGGACGGTCAGCACTTTAACTGCGGTGAGTGCCGCGCAGACACAACGGCTTACGAAAGTGCCGGATTGCCAACGCGCTTCGAGAAATCTGGCTCGGCGGCCAGACTCTACGGAATCGTCAGCGTGTTTCCTTCGCGCACGGCCGCGGCGCTTTCCTTGCCTTGATAACGATAAACAACAATCAAAATCTTGTCCGCGCCAATGGCGGGATCTCCGCCCAAGGCGCTATTCGTGACGACGAAACTCAGCACACCGTCGCGAATTCTGCTGCGAAGGAGATCGGTCACGTTCACGGTCCTTCCCTGCACGCCGTAATAACCGCGGATAATTTTGAGGTTGTTCCAGTCATCCTGATCGCGGTCGCCGTAGTTCGCGGGACGATCATCCCAATCATCGCGGCGAATATTGAACATACGGGCTTCCACGAAGGCACCTTCGTTGTAGTTGAATTCGCGTTCCTCATGCTTGCGATTTCTCGCGAAAATGCGCAGCGATTTGTCTTTTCCGATGGCAGGGTCACCTCCCATCGTTTGGTTGTTCACCGCGACTCTGCCATTCACGCCGCCGCGTCCAATGAGGTCTTGCAGAATATCGGTGACATCATTGCGCTGATTCTTGAAGCCGTAGTCAGCGCGCACGATCTGCCAGGCTTCCTCCTGGGCACCCACTCCCGTGCTGAAGATGGCGGCGCCAATCGCGAGGATGACCAAAGCGATGACAAACACACCGAATCGATTTGTAAGCTTCATTCAAGACTCCTTCAGGGCGCAGGCCCTCGGCATTGTTTTTCTCACTTTAACTCTGATGGTGGCTCCCCGTAATCCCCAATCCAAAGGCGATTGTCCTGAATGTCTATAGCAGCCGGATAGGGCAATTTGGGGCAGCGCACCTCTGGTTCAATGGTGGTAGTGGTATGATTTTTCCCGCTCCGATTTGCAAATCTTGAGGTCTTCCCTCATCATTACTGGTTTGTTCGGGGACGCAGCACGCTTCCGCTGCGTAATTCTTGTTCTGAGTGCATTTTTTCTGTCGATTGTATTGTGATCGTTCAATAAAAAGGAGCGGCATGGAAAAGCCTTCCAAAATCGCGCCCGCCAAGGGAAAACTCGGAGTATTGCTTCCGGGCATGGGCGCCGTCAGCACGACCTTCATGGCCGGAGTCGAGCTCGTCCGGAAAGGAAAATCACAGCCTGTCGGATCGCTCACGCAGATGGGCACCATTCGCCTGGGCAAACGCACGGACGCGCGTTCGCCGCTCATCAAAAAATTCGTTCCTCTTGCCGAGCTGGCGGACCTTACCTTTGGCGGATGGGACATTTTCAAGGACAACGCTTACCAGTCCGCAGCGAATGCGGGGGTCCTGAATCCGCAGGACCTGGAGAAGGTGAAGCCCTTCCTTTCCACCATCAAGCCTATGAAGGCCGCGTTTGACCGCGATTTCGTGAAGCTGATCGACGGTCCCAACATCAAGAAGGGCAAGAACAAATACGAGCTCGCGCTGCAAATCAAGGAAGATATCGCCAACTTCCGCAAGACTTCGCGCGCTACACGGCTGGTAACCTGCTGGTGCGGCTCGACGGAATCCTTCGTCAAGCCGGAAGACGTGCACTCCACGCCGGAAAAATTCATCGAGGCGATGAAGTCCAACCATCCGGCGATCGCGCCTTCGATGCTGTACGCCTGGGCCTCGGTGACCAGCGGCGTGCCTTTTGCCAACGGCGCACCCAACCTGACCGTGGATATCCCCGCCATCCAGAAGCTCGCGCACGACCACAACGTGGCGATCTGCGGAAAAGATTTCAAGACGGGTCAGACGCTGATGAAGACCATCCTCGCGCCGGGCTTCAAGGCCCGCATGCTGGGGCTGGAAGGCTGGTTTTCCACGAACATTCTCGGCAACCGCGACGGCGAGGTTCTGGAGGACCCGGGCTCATTCAAAACGAAGGAAGAGTCCAAGCTCAGCGTGCTGGAATATATTCTCCAGCCGCAGTTGTACCCGCAGCTGTACGGCAAGATGTGCCACAAAGTGCGGATCAACTACTACCCGCCGCGCGGCGACAACAAAGAAGGCTGGGACAACATCGACATTTTCGGCTGGCTCGGTTACCCCATGCAAATCAAGGTGGACTTCCTCTGCCGCGATTCCATTCTGGCCGCGCCCATTGTGCTCGATCTCGTGCTGTTTCTCGACCTGGCGCAGCGCGCGGGAATGCGCGGCATTCAGGAGTGGCTCAGTTTTTACTTCAAGTCGCCGATGACCGCGCCGGGGCTATACCCCGAGCATGACCTCTTCATTCAATCGATGAAGCTGAAGAACACGCTTCGCTGGATGAAGGGCGAGGATCTCATCACGCACCTCGGGCAGGAGTATTACGACTAGCTCTTTTGTGGAATTGTGAGAAGCGCTGAGGCCCGGGCGTAGGGGCGCAGCATGCTGCGCCCCTACAAGCAAAGATTCTAGTGCTGGAGAACAACTGCTAGGCGCCCTGGGCTGCCGCGGATTTTGCGTCAACTGCGTCGAGCACACGCGTGGAGTAAACCAGCGCCGCGCCGGCGTTCATGCTGACGGCAACTCCGAGCGCTTCGGCGATCTCTTCTTTCTTGGCGCCGGCTTTCAGCGCCGCGTCGGTGTGCACGACGATGCAGCCGTCGCAATGAGTAGTGACGGCGACGGCGAGGGAGATCAGCTGGCGCGTCTTTTCATCGAGATGATTCGTCTTCGACCCCGCAGCAGACAGCATCTGGTAGCCGCGAACCGTGTCCGGCGACAACTTCATCAGGTCGCCGAGTCGGGCGCCGATTTCCTTATGGTATTGGTTCCAATCCATCATCATGGCAGTTTCTCCTCTCCTGTGAATCCGGAATCGAGCGCGATTATACTCTCCACCTGTGTGAGTGTGATATCTTCTCCAGTTCACCCGAGCCTGCCAGGTTGTAGGGCAGTCATAGCTGCGCGGCGCACCCCTTTCCTCGTGAACCGCCAGAGAGCCAATCTTATTCCAAGGAGCCGTATTCATGAAGAGCTCGTATAACGGGAAGGCTGTTCCCTCCGAAGGCAAGCCGATCGGTTACAGCGGCGCCGAGCTGCAAGTGCCGGACTCGCCGATCATCCCATTCATCGAAGGGGACGGAACGGGGCGCGACATCTGGAAAGCGTCCCGGCGCGTGTTCGACGCGGCGGTGGAGCAGGCGTACGGCGGGAAGCGTCGGGTGGCGTGGTTCGAGGTTTTCGCAGGGGAGAAGGCCTTCAATACCTTCAATGAATGGCTGCCCAGCGATACGGTTGATGCGATTCGAGATTTTCGCGTGGCCATCAAGGGGCCGCTGACGACTCCCGTGGGCGGAGGTATTCGTTCGCTGAACGTGGCGTTGCGTCAAATCCTCGATCTCTATTCCTGCGAGCGGCCTGTCCGTTATTTTGCGGGAGTGCCTTCTCCGGTGCGCGAGCCGGAAAAAATGAATGTCTTCATCTTCCGGGAGAACACCGAAGACGTGTACATCGGGATCGAGTGGAAATCCGGCTCGCCCGAAGCGAAGAAGCTCCTCGAGTTTTTGAACAATGAAATGCTGAAGGACGGGAAGAAGCAGATTCGCTGGGACTCCGGCGTGGGCATCAAGCCGATTTCTCCGACGGGGACGAAGCGGCTGGTGCGCCGGGCCATCAAGTACGCTCTGGCGAACAAGAAGAAGAGCGTGACGCTGGTGCACAAGGGCAACATCCAGAAGTTTACCGAAGGCGCGTTCCGCGACTGGGGCTATGACCTGGCGCGCGAAGAGTTCCGGGCGCAGACGATCACCGAGCGCGAAAGCTGGATCGTGGACAATCTGGACAAGAATCCCGCACTTACCGTGGAGCAGAACGCGGCGTTGATCGAACCAGGACTGGAACAGGCCACGGACGCGTTCAAGAAGACGATTTACGGCGAAGTGAAGCAGACGCTCGACGCGATTTACGCGACCCACGGCAAGGGACAGTGGAAGCAGAAGCTGATGATCAACGACCGCATCGCGGACTCCGTGTTTCAGCAGGTACTGCTGCGGCCGGATGAATACAGCGTGCTGGCGACTTCCAATTTGAATGGAGATTATTTGTCGGATGCTTGCGCGGCGCAAGTGGGCGGGCTCGGGATGGCGCCGGGATCAAATATTGGCGATGGATTCGGCGTTTTTGAAGCGAC